>Ga0207664_10001571_pt1 | contig 14986 bp, 7 predicted proteins | sample LARL83metaG_FD_184349 | JGI IMG/M metagenome (GOLD analysis project Ga0207664, IMG submission 184349) | Corn, switchgrass and miscanthus rhizosphere microbial communities from Kellogg Biological Station, Michigan, USA - LAR L8-3 metaG... | ecosystem: Host-associated > Plants > Roots >... | reverse complement strand
GCTTGATGCAAAATTCCACAGCGTATGTGTTTGTAGAAAGTGCATTTTGGGATGACATCTCCTCGATTGTCTCTGACCACTTCACCCTGCTTGTTTTTCTTGGGAACAAATGGAAAAGAACCTCTCAATCCAAGAAAATATTTCTCGTTTTGTTCAAAAAAGCGGTTGAATGCCTCCTCACTACCGTCCTCACTTTGATTCGTGCCCTCACAGAATGCCTGCAAAGTTTCAATCAATAGACAGGCAGAAGCCATTATCAAAAAGCCGCTTCTGAATCTATCAGGAACTTTCGACAACGGGGTGAGATATCTGCGACGCAGGCGATGATCAATAAACTTAATCAACTCCTTCTTTACAGTGACATCACCTCGCTTCTGCCTGTCGAGCCACCCTCTTACGTCCCCCAGCGAAATTCTCGGATCGCGGCTGAACAGAAGATTATGGGGTTCGCACGTTTCCATACGTCTATTAATGATTATCGGCGACGATAAACAAGGAGATTCTGGCCAAGATTTCAAGCAGAAGCACTTACCATATTTTTCAGCGTTGGGGCTCCGCAGCCGCCCCAAACCCCGCCGCCAGAAGCTTTGCCTCTCGACTGCACAATCCGCTCGCGCTTGCCTCAGCCTTGGTCGCACCATTTCCGACGCGGCCGGGCTCCAAGCGCTCAGCGCTCAGAGACATGGCGTCCAGACCCTAATTGTCGTAAATGTTTCGTCTTTCCAGCCTCGTCAAATCGCCTGCAGCAACTGCCTGACGGAACAAATCGAGCATCACCGGAACTGCGTGCTCCACCCCCCAATCTCGCAATTGACGCATGCAAATCCGATACGAATCAGGATCTTCGTCCGGGGTGCTATGGTCACCGAAGAAATACTGTTGCTTTGCAAATTTCACCCATTCATCCGGATCAGCGGCAACTACCACCCCGTTTGGGCGCCTTTTCCATATTGGTCGGTAATCCCGATTGAATAAAACTTCAGTTCCGTCGGCGCACGTCCATTTCCCATATGGCATTACGATCCGCATAGGCCTAAATGAACCCGCTTGAGTTTGGTCGCGACAAATCGCTATCTCCGACCTCAGACAGTGCAGCGTTCCCCAGTCAGTATAGCTCATTACAGATTCCCCCTTTTGACTCACCGCCAATGCCAGGCATTTGCCGGCTTTGAAACGAACCAGTAATCCGGGACGGATCGAAGAAGTTTTCGAATTCAGGAAATGTTGCCAATTTTGGAAACCGGCCTCCTCCGACGCATAATCGAGCGCTTCGTGGTGAGCGATTTGCTTCGCTCTTTTGATCTCTTTGGCACGGCGCTTAATCCAACTCTCATTATAGTTTTTCATGACAATCTACACTCATCTCGCTCGAAAAACGTCGCTTGCTGCCGTTCTCATTGCGAGAAACAGAGTTTTTGATTGCTATTAACTATAACGGAAGCAGTACTGATTCAGTTTCGCTGTAGCAAGCGGCAGGCTCCTGCTCAAAGCCAAGTGCATTTTGCATCCGTCCCAGCAGTCCGTCAACGCCGATAATTGCGCTGACCGGCCGGGCAAAATGGGCAATTGTCAAACTGAACACGGTGAAATCCATTTTTCGGCGCGGCGGCGTTTATCGTATTTGCGCAAACGAAATCCCTTATTGCGACGCGATTCTTGTTTGAATTTACGGTCATAGCCGCCCGCGTTGTTTGTGCCATTCACTTTCATGATGAAAGCCTGACACTGTCAGCGCGGTTCGTAAAAATGTTGAAACGCTCAATGTGAACGTGTTTGTGAGCGTTTCACAAATTACTTTTGCCAAGCCGCTGTTTCATTTCAAACATGAAGGTGCTCTCCGCGTCGGCAAGCGAAATTTTTTGCATTTCGGGACGCGCTTTTAGCCAGAGATGAAACTCTTTGGCGAGTTTCCTAAGGTTTCGCGCTTATGATCAGGGATTTCTGACTGTGCAAATGTCAAAATGGGCGTTGGCGGCAGATTTATGAATCGCCGTAGCTGGTCCCACTCTCGTTGCACTGGAATCGCCCGGTCAAATTCCCATCGCCGCAACCAATGGATTTTGATACCGGTCTGTGCTGACGACGGGAAACGGAGTTTGCCCCGGCACAGCACGGTCAAATTCCCACTGGCGGAACCAATGGAGCTTAATGCCGGTCTTCGCAGAAACATTCGGCTTTTGCGTGCCGTTTGTTTTCGTTCTAGCGCCTATTAAATGGCGCCTCGTTATTCTTTTGAACAATCAAACTACCGAGGCGGATGTTACTCATAATCTTCATGGTTCAATAATTGCTTTAAACCTCCAAGTCCTACAACTCGAAAAAGTCTCGTAAGTAGTTCTCCCTATTTCAAGGCGGTATTTAGGTGCGAGTGTGCCCTCGGGTTTTCTCTGAAAGGCACGTTATGTTATCTTTCAATAACTTTGGTAGAGGGTTTTTATTTTGCACATGGACCGCCGTATTGCTTTCCGGATGCGCGTCACACAAAGAGACCGCATTAAGTCCCACTGGATCAGCTAGTGGGTCGCCGCAAGCACTCTCGACGACGCCAACAAATTCAACGGGTACGACGACTGGTACCGTTTATTCAATTGTTGCTCAGGACGCAAACAGTCGCGTGTGGGCGCGCACGAACTACGAGTTGTTGCCTTCGGGCGAATCAGTTCCGCACGTTCAGCGTTACGAAGAGACAGCCACTGGTTTGAACTTCAAAAATCCGGATACTGGCCAATGGGAAGCGAGTAGTGAACAGATAGAACAGGTTCCCGGAGGCGCAACGGCTCAACATGGTCAACACAAAGTGATTTTCGCCGACGACCTCGCGACTCTCGGCGCGATTGACATGGAAACGCCCGATGGCCAGAAGGTCCAAAGCCATCTTTTGGGATTGAGTTATCTCGATACCGCGAGCGGGCAAAGCGTCATGATTGCCGAGGTCACAAATTGCATCGGCCAACTGGTTGGGAGCAATCAGGTTTGGTACGAAGGAGCATTTTCGGGCCTCAAAGCGTCCGTTCGTTATACTTATACCCGCGAAGGATTTGAACAGGATGTCATTCTGGAGGAGCGACCACAGGCGCCCGAGGCTTATGGTCTGAACTCGTCCTCGACCGTACTTCAGGCTCTCACAGAATTTGTTTCGTACCCAACTCCCGTTCTTTCTACCAATTCCAACCTTCCTCAAGCAGGCCTTCAAATACCGGATGAAACCCTGAGTTTCGGCGCAATGAGAATCGGACGGGGGCGCGCGTTCTTGATGGGGAGTGATTCAAACGGCGTTTCTGTTTCCAAAGAATGGTTGACGCTTAATGGACGTCAATTCCTCGTAGAAGAGGTTCCGATAGGCAGCATAGCCACGCAACTACAGACCTTGCCTTTGACCCAAAGTTCTTCGTTGAGTCCAGCTTCTAATTCCGTCCTGAATGTTGTATCAGAAAAACGCCTGTTGCCGGCGCAGCCACTGGCGACAATCGGCACGAACCAGATGAAATTCGCCAGCCAATCGGCCATGCCGACAGGGATGGTCTTAGATTATATTTCTTTGAACACTAGCCAGACGAATTATGTGTTCCAGACCGACACCACGTATTTTTTTTCGGGGAATGTCAATCTTTTCGGAACCAACACAATCTTTGAAGGCGCGACAGTCTTAAAATACGCGAGTGGCGTGAGCCTCACTGTGAATACACCGGTGACATGGTCGGCGGGACCTTACCGTCCGGTGGTGATGGTTGCCAAGGACGACAACACGGTCGGAGAGACGGTTAGCGGCTCAACGGGTGCTCCTGGCAGTGCGTTTTACGCGACCAAAGCATTGTATTTCAACGGAGCTTCAGCTCTGACAAACTTAATTATCCAAAATCTGAGGATTTTGAACGCGAATGCGGGAATCGTGCTTAACGGACAGAGCGGCCACGTTTTAAACGACATTCAGCTGTTGAAATGCGGGAATGGGATCGCTGCCACCAATACCGATTTTGGCTTGCATAATGCCCTGTTTGGGAATGTCCTCACGAATTTTACCGGCTCCAATGTCACGGCCAATGTGGAGCATCTTACTTCGAGTACGGCAACCTGGCTGAACCAAAACATTGGGGCCAACCTGTTCCTGACGAATTGTCTTCTTGCGGCCGTCACCAACCTTGGTAATTGCAGCACGCAAAACGTCGCGGTTCTTTCGACTACGAACAACGTCTTTCAAACCGTCGGCGGCGGTAGCTACTATCTAGCCGTTGACAGTCCGTATCGCAACGCGGGCACAACAAATATTAGCTCGGGCATGCTAACCGATTTAATGCAGAAGACCACGTTTCCACCGGTTGTTTATCAAGACACCAATATCAACGTCGTGACGACCTTCAATCCGGTTGTCCAGCGCGATTCGGACATACCGGATTTGGGATATCATTATGACCCACTGGACTATGCTTTCTCGGGTGTTGTCGCTAACACCAACATCACATTTGCAGCCGGGACGGCAGTCGGCTGGTACATCGCAGGCAGTGACGGTTCGGCCTTACACCTGGCTAACAAGCAAATCGCAACCTTTTCCGGAACGTTTGCTAATCCGGATTATTTTGTGCGATGCAGCACCGCACAGGAAGGAGGAAATGGGAATTGGACAAAGAGCTGGGGCATAATGGGAGTGATTGGCACTGCCGATCAAAACCTACAGGATGTCACCCTTTCTCCGGAATTGCGGATGACTTTTAGCGCTTGTTCGGCGCTATCGTCGGGAGAGCAGAGTTTTCGGGATTATTCCGGTTATCTCATCGTTCGCGCAAATAATTGCAGGATCACGGGAGGCAATCAGGGCGGCTATATCATCAGCTATTATTTGACCAATTGTTTGATTGATGGTGGGCAGATTGGCACGGTAGCCGGTTGGACCGGAAACGAAATGTACCTGCGCAATTGCACGCTGCACGAGGAACTCTTGTACATATCGCGCTATCACACTCCTCCTATGCCTGTAAGCATAAGGGATTGCTCATTTGATCCGGCGAATTTATATACGAATGGAGACGCTTTTATTACCAATACGAACTATAGCGACTTTGATTACAATGCCTATACGAATGCGGCGGCTATTTTCCCGGTCGGTTGTAGCCATGATCAAAAGTCAGTCACATTTAACTGGCAAGCCGGTCCTCTGGGAATTTTTTACCTGCCAACTGGCTCGGTTTTGATTGACGGTGGGGATGTTACGGCAGATGCAGTTGGTCTTTATCATTTCACCACGCAGGCTTCGCAATATTCGCAAGAAGGGACATCTACGGTCGATATAGGATATCATTATCTAGCCGTTGACTTCTATAATAACCCCGTCGATTCCAATAGTGACGGGATCCCTGATTACATCGAAGATGCCAACGGAAACGGGATAGTCGATTCTGGCGAGACAGACTGGCAGCATCTTGACGCTGGCCTGAACATTCTCATTACTCGTCCTCGCAACGGTAGCACCTTGCCATAAAACACTAAACAGGGATTTTATTATGGAAATTCGATCCATTTCTCTTGGGCGACGCAATTTTAAAGGAAGTGCGGCGCGAATTTTAACTTTGGTAACCGTTTTGACTGTTTCAAGAGTTCAGCCCTCGTGCGCGGCAACACCCGATAGCAATGCCCAACAGGTCAGCCGAGCCCCGTTATTCGCGGATCCACTCGTGTGGGTGGGTGCCCAAGCTCCTTCCGAAGCGGAATCGATTGAATTGCTTGATGACATCGAAATCTTTAAGGACAAAGGCATTGTGGATGGGTTTTCCGCTCTTGAACAATTCATTGCGAGTCACCCCCAATCGCCATGGACGCCAGCTCTGCAGGTTCATCTGGCAGAGCGTTATCGCAATGAAGGGCGTTATACTTCTGCGTTGGCATATTGGAAGTCCGCCTGGGATGCGACCAAAGATTCAAAAGATGCTGTGGGACAAAAGATAGCGGCGAGGACAATAGCAGGCTTAACGCGTTTGCTGGCAAGTCTCGGGAGAAAGGATGAAATGGAGGCCTTGTTTAATGAACTTGATAGCCATCACTTACCGCTCGGCACTTATAAGACCGTCGTTGATGAAACCAAAGAAGCGTGGGCATCAATGAATCGCAAACCCGGCGATGCATATCGCTGTGGTTCATTTGCGCTGGGTAACTTGGGAAAGGCGCTGGGGCTCAACAATCAGGCAAGCGATAAGTTCTTTGAAATCGAATCTCCAGACGGTGGCTTCACTATTTCTCAGCTTTTGGCACTGGCCAAGACCAACGGATTGTCAGTCGTTGCGGCGAGGCCTCCGACCGGTGGAGAACTGGTCGTGCCAGCTCTGGTTCATTGGAAACTGAATCATTATGCGGCAATCACCGCAAAAAAAGGCGATTTGTATCGCGTGGAAGACCCGACCTTTCGCGGGCATATCTGGATGACCGCAGGGGCCATTGAGGCTGAGTCCAGCGGTGACTATATTCTTGCCGCCGCCCAACTGCCAGCATCTTGGAGTAAATTGAGTGATGCTGAGTGCGCTAAAATCTATGGGAAAGGCACGCCCAATCTCATAAATAACCCAGACGACTCTGGTCCGGATCCCTGCTCGCCAGGGGGGGTTGATGGCAATAGCGATTCAACCTGCGACCCGCCCGCTTCGAATGATGGAGGCAATGGAGGACTACCGCCATGGTGCCCTCCGTGTATCGCGCAAGCCTCTCCTACCAATAACGATTCCTATGACACCCCAAACACTCCCAGCGACAACGACGGTCTTGTGGTCGGCATGGCGTACTGGAATGTCACGGAGCCCTACATAACGCTCTGGTTGACAGATATTCCCGTCCTTTACCACCAATCAGATCAGAGCTGGATGCAGTTTAAGATTTCGTACAAAAGCCGAGGGGAATCGCAAAACACGAACATTGCTGGTTTTGGTGACAAATGGTCCTGCAATTGGCTGGGAATGTTACAGTCTCAATCCACCAATTCGGATTCGATAGTGGATTATTTGGCAGGCGGTGGAGTTCGTTCTTTCCTGAAGGATGGAACGCCCGACTATAAGAGTGCTCGCAGTTTTAAGATTTTAACCGTGGGAACCAACCACCCGCCCGCGCTTGTCTCCGCTATTGGCTCTCAAAATATATACGGCTATACGGTTGGCTACCTTGATGGAACAACCAATTATTTTCTGACACAACGCAGGGATCAATATGGTCGCATTTTAGGGCAATTCAATTACCAGACGACAAACGGGATAGTACGACTAGTTAGCGCGGTGGATATGGATGGTCAAACGAATACGTTGACTTATGGAAATAGCAACTTTCCGAATTTGATTACGGCAGTGACTGACCGCTATGGTCGCTCTGCATATTTCAGCTACAATAGTTCAGGCCTTTTGACGAACAGTACGGATGCTCAAGGCCTCTCCAGCTATTTTCAGTACGATAGCAACGAAAATATCACGAACTTGGTCACACCTTATGGCTCGACGGCCTTCCAATACTTTGAAAGCGGCAACGGCACAAATACTCCTACAGAACGCGCGATACGGATCACCGAAGCCACCGGCGATCAACAATTGTATGCCTACCGTGACGAGCCCACCAACGGCCTGTTCGCGGAAAGGGCTTCGTATCATTGGAATCGTGCTGCGTATGCCGCAATCGCTCCAGCAGATAAAGCAAACGTATTGACCATGAGCGCTGCCGCCTACGACCTAGCCCCCGGCAAGCATTGGTTGCACGGGGCCAATACCGAAAGTGGCGCACTGACAGTTAGTGATACCCTGGGCGAAACGGTCGATGCTGCCGACCCTGTTCTTGGTGGCCGGCCGTATCCGCTCGTTTACACCTATCAAGGACAAGTTGGGGACCAAATTGGGGACAACACTGCAGGCGGGCTGCAACGGGTCGTCTTTATTCAAAACAGCATATTTATTTACCCCTCTACCGTCGAGTACGTAAACAAAGCAGCGTTTACAAGAAGCAGTCTGGGGAGACCCACATCCTACACGCTTTATAACGCCGATGGTTCAACCGCGATCTATACCAACATTTTCGATGCGAATGGGGCCGTTCTCCAGTATGAATTGGGTCCGCGGGGCGAATTGGTGCGCGGGTATGGGTATGACCCCGTATTCACCAATCTCTTGACATCCGTGACAAATGCCGCCGGTGATGTCATTCGTTACACGCACGACACGAATACATTTAGGGTGACCAGCCTAACCTTTCCAAGCGGATTGGTGCGAACAAACATTTACTACACAAGTGGTCCCAGTGCGGGTTTTTTGGCACAACAAATCGACCTTGGTTACCGCACAAATGCATTCAGCTACACGAACGGAAACATCTGCACTCAAACAAACGAGTTGGGCCTAGTCGTCCAGTACGCATACGACAACTTGAACCGTCGTGTCTCCGCCACGTTCACGGACGGAACTACGATTTCCAATACCTATAGCAAGCTTGATATTGTCGCAACCAAAGATCGGCTCAACCAGTGGGCTTATTACAGCTACGATGCCGTGCAGCAGCTCCTTGCGGCGACCAATGTGGACGGAGAAGTCACGACATACAGCTACTGCGGTTGCGGCCGGCCGGATCAGATTACTTTATGGAATGGCAGCAGAGCACTAACTACGCAATTGAGTTATAACATGGGGGGACAGCTAACCAATATCGTATATCCTGACGGCTATCAGATCAGTTATTTTTACGATTGGTATGGCTTGCCAGAGTATACTCTGGATGGAGGAGGGAACCGATTTACTCCGACTTGGTATCAACATGGCGTCCAGAATCTGTTGCAGGAAGTCGATATTGGTTCGGTTATGTTGGCGCATCGTCAATATGATGAATATGGACGGGTTACCAACAGCGTTGATCGTAATGGGATTCCTCGGGCCTTTTGGTACGATTATTTGGATCGAATTACCAACCGGACGACAATGGACCCCGGAAACGTAATTCCTCCTGCGGTGGAAACGTTCGGTTACAGTGCTAGCGGCTTGACCAATTATATTGACGCACTGAGTCACCGAACAGAATTCGTCCGCGATACTGCAGGTCGGATCTTATATGAGACCAATGGCAATAACGAGGTGTTCCAATTCACATACAACCCCTGGAACGAAGTGTTGACGCTCACGGATGGCAAAAACCAGACGACAAGCTGGACTTATGACTCGTACGGGCGCGTGACAAACAAAGTGGACGCTGCCAACAATTTGCTGCTGACCTATCAATATGACCCGCTCGATCGCCTCACGAATCGGTGGAGCGTGGCCAAAGGGAACACCGCTTTCGGCTACGACGCTATAGGTAACCTTACCAGTGTGGTTTATCTCAGTGGCAATACGAGTAATATTTTTTATAACTATGACTCTTTGAATCGCCTGACGAACATGGCGGATGGCCTTGGGTCTACCACTTTCACGTGGACTGATGGTGGGCAGTTGGCCGGTGAGGACGGTCCTTGGGGTGATGACGCAGTGAGTTATTCGTATGACAATGTTCGCCAGCGCAGCGGATTGAACCTCATGCAACCGAACGCGCCCCCCTGGACGCAGAGTTACAGCTATGATTCGGTCATGCGGCTGAATGGGGCGCTTTCTCCTGCCGGAGATTTTACGTATTCCTATCCTTCGAGCGGAGCAGACCTGGCTCAGGCCGAATATATGCCGAATTACAATTACATTGCGAACCAATTTGATGGGATGGCACGGTTGACAAATGCCACGTTGTATCCACTGGTAACGCCGCCTATTCAATTGCAGTATGGTTACGATGCAATCTCTCAACGTACTCAAGAAATATTTGCCATCGATTCGAGTGGCAACTATAGCTTTAAGAATTACTCCTATGACAACATCGGCCAGTTGAAAACGGCGAACGGATTTGATCACGTTTACGACAATAATTTAGGCCAATACGTCGATACGCCGCGCTTGCACGAGCAGTTCGGTTATGCATATGATCATGCCTGGAATTTGAGCCAGCGCACCAATAATGCACTGGTTCAAAATTTTGCTGTGAATAATCTCAATGAACTGACCGGCGCGACACGCAGCGGAACATTGACTGTTGCGGGCACGGCCACCGAGCAAAAGGGCGGCATTTGGGGGTCCGCCTCGGGCGTAACCAATGTGACGGTGAGCGGAACCGGTTTGACTTCTGGTCTGGCGGATATTTATCACGACGGCGATTGGGCGAGGGCTGGCGCAACACCGACGGATGGAACCAATAGTTACAGCGCAACAGGGCAGGATACGTACGGACGTACTTCTCAGAATAGCATCACCGTAAATCTTCCGGCAACCGGCACCTTCGCCTATGATTTGAACGGGAATCTTCGCACGAATAACACACGGTTTTTTGATTACGACGATGAAAACCAGCTCATCCGCGTAACCGAACCGAATGCGTGGAAAACAGAGTTTACATATGATGGCTTGTTGCGGATGAGAATGTGCAGGGAATTCACCTGGTCAAGCGGCTCGTGGGTTCAGACGAATGAAACGCGCTACGTGTACGATGGGCAATTGGTGATTCAAGAACGAGACGGAAACAATCTGCCGCTTGTGACTTACACAAGAGGCAGGGATTTAAGCGGCGCGTTGCAAAATGCGGGTGGAATTGGCGGCTTGCTTGCGCGGACAGATAACTCGCAGATGGTCGCGGGAATTCCAACCGCTACCGCCTATTATTTTTCCGATGCGAACGGAAATGTAATCGCTTTAGTTTATACGAACGGTGTCGTTGGCGCCAGATACAGCTACGATCCGTACGGAAATACGCTTACGGCAAGTGGGCCGCTGGCTACAGCAAACAAATACCGTTTTTCATCGAAAAAATTCGACAATCGCTCCGGCCTGTATTACTATGGATTCAGATTTTACGATCCAAACTTGCAAAAATGGTTAAATAGAGACCGGATTGAAGAACTCGGAGGATATAACCAGTTTGTCGTTGTGGCTAACAACCCGGCGAATTCGATCGATGCCTATGGCTTTTGCGACGGAGACAATTCATTGCCGCCAACGCAGTCGCTCATTGATTTCTGGAATAAGCCACAAATTCCGGACACTAGTGGTTTAAGGCCATCACAATTATGGCCGCCGTCCTCAGGTTCTAGCCTTTTTCCAACGAAACCTCAGGGCTTAAGCGCCTTTCTTGGCAAGGCCGGTGCTGGACTTATGCAAACACCTATTGGAGACACATTGAAAGACTGGGGCAAAAACGCTCTGCAAAACGGCCTCGGGATTGACGTAGGGGATAAATCCGAAAGCCTCGGTCTTGGCGGGGGCAAGAAGAGTGGAACCGGGCTCGGCTATTCTCCTCCCCTTGGTCTCAACTATCACTTCACACCAAATGCTTTCGTTTTTGTAAATGGCAGCGTTGGTTTTAAGAAGGGGGGGCCCGAAGGGTCCTGCAAAGCTGGTATTGGATTGAGGTTCTGACATTATGAAAGCTGTGATTGTCCATATTTTAGTCGTTGCTCTCGCCCTTTTATCCCTTTGCGCACACGCACAAGAATTGGGAGTGAGAACCAATGCCCCGACACTTACACAACGAATGGCCGCATTTGAGAGTGGAGAAATGACTTTGGATCAGCTAACTGAAAGCCCTAAATGGGACGACGAGCTTGTCGCGTATTATCAGGACCATAAAGATGAGGTTCCAGTCAAATGGAAACTGCCAATCAGTCGATGCCTCGCGGGTTTGGGCCGTTACGCAGAGGCTGCCAAGGTGGCAACCGAATACCTGGACGTATATTCCAATAGCGCCCGCGGATGGAGAATTGTTGGGCAAGCGCAATTAATGGAAACGAATTACAATGAGGCAATTGTAGCGCTGACCAATGCCATAAATCTCGGAGATACCTTTTCCTATAAAGTACTAGGGGCCGCGGCTCTGGGGGCGGGACGCACAAATCTACTACGAGACATCGTTGTCCCTCACTTGCTCAAAGACAAAGACGCGAAAGGAATATCGAAGGATGAAAAGCTAGATATGGCATTGATTCTCGTCTGCTATTCTCTGCAAGCTAATCAACAGGAGATTTTCGTGCAATCACTTAAAGGGTTGACCGCGAGCGATATTTTGGAGCGAGGAGATCTTCCTTCTTATGTAAGGACAGGATGTGAACGGTTTCATGACAAAAGAATCAAAGGAATTTGCGAAAAACTATCATTGCAAGACTCCGTGGAATCCAAGAAAAAGGGCGCCGATCACTAAACGTCGTCAACTAGGCCTGAAGACGCGCTAAGAAAGTTGGTCTGATTCCTAGAAGTTATTTGATTTTATAATGCCAGCGAGCACCTGTGGAATTTGGGCGAAGCGGTGGCGTTGTTAGCCGGAAAAGCGCGTGTGTTTGGGTGAAAAAACTTCATAGACACACCCATGCTCGCCGCATTCGTCGCCGCCAATATCGCGCGTTAAAATTCTTCGTGTCAGGCGATTGGCGAATTCCCATGGAAAGTGCCTGCCAGAAATCTTCGAAATTTGAGACCTTTTGATTAAAAAAACAGCTAGAATTCACCAATCTTACTGACTTGCATTTCCTGGTCAAAACACGCACTGTCGGCGAGTCTTCACAGAGTAGGATGGTGAAATATGTGGTCTGACAGCGAAACCAATCGGGATTTTCTTAATTTCAGAACTGTGGCTGATACCGCCGCAGAAATGATTTTCAGAGCCAATGGGAAACCTCTTTCCATGGGTGTTTCAGGGGGATGGGGTGTCGGTAAGTCATCGATGGTCAGGCTGATCCGCGAATCCCTGTCAGCTAAGTTCGGCGAGAACTTTATTTTTGTCGAATTCAATGCCTGGCTTTATCAGGGTTTCGACGACGCTCGAGCGGCCCTTATGGAGGTAATCGCCAATGAGCTCGTAACCTATGCGAAAGACAACAAGCCACTGTTGGGAGAAATCAAAGAGTTCTTTGGCCGCATCGATTGGGTGAGAGGCGCCAGTTGGGTTGCGCGATCGGTGGCGGCAGTAAAAACAGCGGGTTTATCCGAGGCAGCGATTGCAGCAGCAGGAAAGGCAATCGCGCACGGCGAAATGGAGGACAAAAACGTTCAGGCTAACCGAAGAGGATGTCGCAAATATGCAGGCGGAATTTAAAAAAAATCTTTGCCAATCCTATGGGGTAAATATCAAATTCGAAAAATAAAGAGTTCTGGTCTCATGATCACGCCCTTCTCCATAACCTGCCGCAGGGGATATTGTGCCATATTTGTCCCGACTCACGCCATGGAAACGCCATTCGGCCCTTGCTGGCCGTAAGCCTGTATCTTAAGGAAACGGATTATATCCGAGAAAGGTGGTCACTGGCGCATGATACCGGAGCTTCGGGAATGTCCTGTCCGTTTCCCATGACCATAGCGTGAACTCGGAAACCCCCATCTTAGGAGCGGCTTCAGCGATGCATAGTTTCATTTCCACGCGGCGTTTCCGAAGCTGCTCTCCCAAGGATTTCGCTGTTTGCACGCGGGTTTTAGCCTGTGTAAATGTCAAAATTGGGCTTGGAGGAAGACTGACGAATCGCCGAACCTGTTGCCATTCGCTCTGTGTCGGAACCGCTCGGTCGAATTCCCATCGCCGAAACCAATGGATTTTGATACCCGTCTTCAGGGCAAGCTGTTTATGCGAAATTCCGGCCTGTTTGCGACGCACCATGATGAGGTCGCCCAAAGTCCGAATTTCGAGCGGGAAGGGTTTGTGGTGGTAGAAAAGACGCGTTTTCCTTACATTTGCAGCATGGATTGTTCGTTGTGCAAATGTCAAACGCGCCGATGGGCTCGCGGGAGTTGAAACAATTTTGCGAACTCGGCGAGGCCACCAAGGATTTGCTGAAGTTCGCCATGAGCGATTTGAACCTCAGCGCCCGCGCCTACGACCGCATCCTGAAAGTGGCGCGCACGATCGCCGATCTGGCCGGCGCGGAAAACATCGTCGGCGATCACGTGTCCGAGGCGATCCAATATCGGTCGTTGGACCGGCAGTTGTGGGCCTGAAAGAACTCATAGGTTTATATGGATGAGTATTACCGGGGTGGCCTGATACTATGGTGGCGGTCCCAATGACATTTGTACGCCAGTTCATTCTCGCGACGAGCTGATATAATCGCTGGCGGGGGCCAAATTCCTGCCATGAAAAAATCAAAATTGCACCTGACGCGGCGGCGTTTCCTGCGGCAAACCGCCACCGCCCTCGGCGCGGCCGCCGTCGCGCCTGCCATCATTCCCGCCTCCGCTCTGGGCCGCAACGGCCTCGTTGCGCCCAGCGAACGCATCACCATGGGTTTCATTGGCATCGGCGGGCAGGGCGGCGGACATCTCTTCGGTGGCGCGTGGACTTACGTGCCCGGCGGCTATTTGGGCCGCAAAGAAATTCAAGTGCTCGCCGCGTGCGATGTTTGGCGTGAGAAACGCGAAGGCTCGGCCAAGCGCGTCAACGATACTTACGCCGAGCGTTTCGGCATGGGCAATTACAAATCCTGCGAAGCCTACGACGATTTTCGCCGCGTGCTGGAGCGCGACGACATTGACGCGGTGCTCATTGCCACCCCGCCGCATTGGCACGCCACGATGGCCATCATGGCCGCGGAAGCGGGCAAGGACATTTATTGCGAGAAACCGACCGCCGTCACCATCGCCGAAAGCCAGGCGGTCCTCGATGCGGTTCGCCGTTACGGCCGCGTTTACCAGGCCGGCACGCAGCAGCGCAGCGAATACGGGGGCAACTTTCGCAAGGCGGCGGAATTTGTCCAAAGCGGCCGCATTGGAAAATTGCGGGAGGTCTATGCCTATCGCGACGGCGGCGCAATCTTCTGGCCGTCGCTCTTCGGCGAAGGGCAACCGGTGCCGGATGGGTTTGATTGGGATTTATGGCTCGGGCCGCTGCCGTTTTTCCCCTATGACGGAAAACACGGGGCGCATCGGTTCGACATCGGCGAATTGAATTGGGGCCAGCATCACTACGACATCATCCAGTGGATTTGCGG
>Ga0207664_10001570_pt1 | contig 14990 bp, 15 predicted proteins | sample LARL83metaG_FD_184349 | JGI IMG/M metagenome (GOLD analysis project Ga0207664, IMG submission 184349) | Corn, switchgrass and miscanthus rhizosphere microbial communities from Kellogg Biological Station, Michigan, USA - LAR L8-3 metaG... | ecosystem: Host-associated > Plants > Roots >... | reverse complement strand
ATACGCCTGGCCAAGGAGATCCTCGGCGTGGAAGCTCGGCGGCGGCGGCAGGCGGAAGCGGCAGCAGCCCAGGCAGCGGCGGCTGAAATTCAGCCCCAGGCGCCCCTGCCGGAAGCCCCTTCGCAGGCATCTGAGCCTGTTCCAACTGGGGAGCTTCCTGAAGTGGCCGCCCAAGCTGACGTGCCCGCACCCATGCCCGCGACTGAGCCGCCGGCAGAAACCAATGCTGGCATGCAACCTGTTTCAGAGTCAGAACAGGTTATGCAGCAAACCGCTGAAGCGCCCGCTGTGTCAGCCGAAGCGGGAGCCCCATCCGCGGACTCGCCGGCTGAGAGCGCGCCGCCGCCAGATACCGCTACCGAGGCGGAGCCCGAAGTCATCATCGAAGCCGCGCCTGACCAGGCGCCATCCCCTCCGGAGGCTTATCCCAGCCTGCCTCCGCCAGCCATCGCCGAAGCCGTGATGCAGGCCGTCCAGGCGCCGGACGCACAATCCGTCGCCGAGCACGGCGATTAGCCTGAACCAGTCTTACTAGTAACTAATGAGTTAACAGGAGATCTCTAGATGACGACCACCAGCACTACGCCTGCTTCTGCCGCTGACAAGCGCAAAGCCCTGGGCCGCGGCCTGGAATCGCTCCTCCCCGCGGGACCACGCCCTGCCGCCATTTCGCCTGTGCCCCCGGCGCCTCTCCCGGCTCCAGCCGCCCACGCCGCACCCGTGGCCGCGCCGCCACCGCCCAAGCCGGCAATGCCCCACGAGCAGATGCGCGAGCTGCCCCTGGGCCTCATCGACCGCAATCCCTACCAGACGCGCCTGCACCTGGACGAGCCCGCGATGGAAGAGCTGGTGGCCTCCATCCGCGCCACCGGCGTGGTGCAACCTATCGTAGTACGACCTATCGGCAGCGGCCGCTTCCAGCTCATTGCCGGCCAGCGCCGCTGGGAAGCCTCGCGCCGCGCCGGCAAGACCGCCATCCCCGCCGTGGTGCGCGAAGTTTCGGACCAGCAGGCGATGGAACTAACCATCATCGAGAACCTGCAGCGCCAGGACCTGAACCCCATGGAGCAGGCCCGCGCCTTCGACCGCCTGGGCCGCGAATTCGGCCTCACCCAGGAGCAGATGGCCCAGCGCACCGGCATTGACCGCGCCACCGTCTCTAACTACATCCGCCTGCTCAAGCTGCCCTCGCCGGTGCAGACGCTGGTGGAACAGGGCAAGCTCAGCTTCGGCCACGCTAAAGTGCTGCTCTCGCTCGATTCCCTGGAGATGATCAACAAACTCGCCGAGCGTGTCGTGGAACAGGGCCTCTCCGTGCGCGCCCTCGAACAACTCGTCTTCGGACTGGCACATCCCGCCGAGCCGAAAGAAGAGAAAGAACCCTTCGTGGATCCCAATGTGCGCGAGGCGCAAATGGAATTGGAGCGTTGCCTGGGCGTGCGCGTCCACATTAAAGACCGCAACGGCAAAGGCCGCATCGTGATCGAATACAAGTCGCTGGAGGATTTCGATCGCGTGCTGGAAGTGCTGGCGGCGAAATAGTTCTCGAGAGCTATCTCATAAATCAGTCTTGAGAGAGCGTGGCTTCAGCCACGCCGCACGTTGTTCCTTCCCCTTTGTCATCCTGAGCGAGCGCGAACCGAGCGCAGCAAGGCGAGCGCGAGTCGAAGGACCCTGTGTTTCATTTCGACCCTAGAGTTTTAGTGCCGCCCCTACGGGGCTGTGCCGTTTTTGGTCTTTACCGGGGCTTCCAGCCTCAGGGAATCCGCAGCTCAGCTACTGCGGCTCGCTGCTGGGCGGCGGTGGCGTTCCGCCCGGGCCGGGATGGTGCATCTGGTGGTGCATCCCCGGACCCATCATGCCGCCGTGTTCCGACATCATCTGCTGCATGCCCTGCATGTGGTCCACCATCATCTGCCACATCTGCGCGTCGAGGTCGGCCTGCTGCCGCACCGCCGGATCCTTGATCTTGCCGGCGTTGGCTTTCATCTGGTCCACGTTGGCCTGCATCTTGGCAATCTGCGCTTTCATCTCCTGCATGTGCTGCTGCATGGCCATCATGTGCTGATGACGGGGCGGAGGCGGTGTTCCTTGCGTTGTGCCCTGGGCCGAAGTTTGCGCCGCCAAGCCGGCGCTGAGAAACAGAACTCCCAGGAAGAGAGAGACGGGTTGCATGGTATTCTCCTTGCCCTTCACCCTACGAGCATACGCCCGCGCACCCGCGTGTCACCAGCGGCTTGCGCGGCCCCTGACCCGGAAATCACGCTGTTATAATGAGGAATTGGCCGCATGAAAAAGTCCCGACTAGTACGCTCTACTACCGTTTTGTGTGTGCGCCGGGATGGGCACGTGGTGATGGCAGGAGACGGTCAGGTTACACTGGGCGAAGGCGTAGTCAAACATACTGCCCGCAAAATCCGCCGCCTTTACAGTGACAAAATTCTGGCCGGATTCGCGGGTTCCACCGCCGACGCCTTTTCCCTCTTCAGCCGCTTTGAAGCCAAGCTGGAGCAATACCACGGCAACATTGGCCGCGCCGCCGTGGAACTGGCCAAGGATTGGCGCACCGACAAGTACCTGCGGCACCTGGAAGCTTTGCTGCTGGTCAGCGACGAGAACCAGACCTTCCTGCTCAGCGGCCAGGGGGACGTTATCGAGCCTGACGGCGGCATCGCCGCCATCGGCAGCGGCGGCCCTTATGCCCAGGCGGCGGCTCAGGCCCTCGCCGACCATACCCAGCTCTCCGCCCGCCAGATCGCGGAGGAGGCTATGAAGATCGCTGGCAACATGTGCATCTATACCAATGACAAGGTCACGGTCGAGGAGCTGTAGCGAGTCGAGTATGCCAGGATTTGTAATTTAGCAATTTGTAATTTGGTAATTTGGCCAGCCACGGCGGCGCTTCTTAAATTACTCAATTACAAATTACACCAATTACTCAATCAGCTTTATGGCTATCTATCTACCTCCTACCGCTGAAGAAGAACAGCTTGCGCTCGACGAGCTCACTCCCCGCGAGATCGTGGGTGAGCTCGATAAATACGTGGTTGGCCAGGCGGCCGCCAAGCGCGCCGTCGCCATCGCCCTGCGCAACCGCATGCGCCGCCAGAAGCTGGCCCCTGATCTGGCCGAGGAGATCATCCCCAAGAACATCATCATGATTGGCCCCACCGGCGTGGGGAAAACCGAGATTGCCCGCCGCCTGGCCAAGCTCACCAACTCACCGTTCCTGAAAGTAGAAGCTTCCAAGTTCACCGAGGTCGGCTACGTGGGCCGCGACGTGGAATCCATGATTCGCGACCTGGTTGAGATCGCCATTGACATGGTGCGGGAGGAAAAGCTGGAAGACGTTTCCGACAAGGCCGAGCTCAACGCCGAGGAGCGCCTGCTCGACCTGCTGCTGCCCAGCCCCGCCCCGAGCCGTTCCGCCGCCGGCGATGGCGGTTCCGGCGTGGTAATTGAAGGTTCCACTTTGGCCGAATCCAGCTCCCGCACTCGCGAAAAGCTGCGCCAGCAGCTGCGCGAAGGTCGCCTCGACGACCGCATGGTCGAACTCGACGTCCGCGAAAAATCCTTTCCCGCCTTCGAAATCGTTTCCAACCAGGGCATCGAGGAGATGGATATCAACGTCAAGGACATGCTGCCCAACATCTTCGGCCAGCGCACTAAGAAGCGGAAGATGAAAGTCAGCGAGGCCTTCGACTACCTCATCCAGGAAGAGGAACAGCGCCTGATTGACATGGACCAGGTCACCCGCATGGCCATCGAGCGAGTGGAGAATTCCGGTATCATCTTCCTCGACGAAATTGACAAGATTGCCGGCCGCGAAAGCGGCCACGGGCCCGACGTCTCCCGCGAAGGCGTGCAGCGCGACATTCTGCCTATCGTAGAAGGCACCACCGTCAACACCCGCTATGGCATGGTGCGCACCGACCACATTTTGTTCGTCGCCGCCGGCGCCTTCCACGTCTCCAAGCCCAGCGATCTAATCCCCGAGTTGCAGGGCCGCTTTCCCATCCGCGTGGAGCTGCAGTCGCTGACCATGGAGGACTTCATCAAAATTCTCACCGAGCCCAAGTCCTCGCTGGTCAAGCAGTACACCGCGCTCCTGGAAACGGAAAATGTGAAGCTGGAATTCACCCGCGAGGCACTCGATGAGATCGCCCACTTCGCCTTCCGCGTGAACGAAGGCACGGAGAACATCGGCGCACGCCGCCTGCACACCATCATGGAGCGCGTGCTCGATGAAATCAGCTTCGAGGCTCCCGACCGCAAGGGCCAGAACTTCACCGTGGACGCCGACTACGTGCGCAAGAGCCTCGTAGACATCGTCAAGGACCAGGACCTCTCCCGCTACATCCTGTAGCAATTGAGCAGTTACGCAATTTGTAATTGGGTAATCTAGACGACACACCGTTTACGAACTGCAATAGGTTCCATTCCAAGTTCTACTCCCAGGAATGTCATCCTGAGCGCAGCAACCTGGTTCGCTTTGCGAACCAGGCTGCGGAGTCGAAGGACCCCGGCGCTGTTTTCTCATAGATCTGCTCAAGGGAGTTCTCACCGCCCCTCAGTGCGCTTAAAGGCCTGCTCCCCCCAACACCACCGCCGCCGCCAGCGCCGCTGCTTTCTGGTCTTGACTCCAGGGTGGTCCTAAGTGCTTGGCGGCCGCCGCCAATTCCACTGGCAGCGCGGCCGCGGATTTCTTGAACACGGCCTCGGCGCGCTGCGCCAGCTCCTTTTCTGGAATTCCTGTAACTGGGATGCCCAGGGCCTCACAGGCCTCGAAAAACGCCTTACGGAAGAATTCACCCTCCGCGGTGTGAATGAGAGGATGGGAAGCAAGAATCCGCTCCAATTCCGGCAGCGGCCTCCCGGAAGCAAGGAGAACCGCCGCTCCCTTCACGCGATGTTCGCGAGAGAGCTTCTCTACCACTTCCTGCAGCCCCGCCTGGGCCAGGCTCAGCGAGGCGGCTGCGCAACGGGCAATGTGTTTTCTCGCCTCTGGCAGCGGCTGCTCCCGCGCGAAGTGGTACGGCTGGGCATGACCCGCTATCTGCCCATCTACAACGCTCACGCGCCGGCGCTCCAGCACCTGCCAGCGACCTGACTGGCAGCCGACCGCCACCATGGCGCCCCATCCGGAGTGAACTCGAAACCCAAGGCACACAGCCGGCACGGCGGCTCACACTCCCCTTCACATAGCAACAGCTTGGACCCAGGACCGGGGCCCCCAGCCTAAGCTCTCATCCTGAAAGCGATCGCTGCTCCCCTGGGCTCTGCCGTCTCATAGGGCAATCCCAGGGCCTGCGACAAGAACCCCACCAGCGGGCTCAGCTTCCTGCATGCGGCCATGAAATCTGCCATGAAGCGCGACCCGCACACTTGCGCATCTGTCAGTTCCACGCTGGCCAGAAAATCCTTGCGCTTCAGATCCTCCAACAGCGGATGGTCGCAGGGATACCCGCGCGGCGGCCGGCTGAGCGAATCTCCTTCCAGTTCCAGGCCGCGCACCGCCTTCTTCCACGCTTCCGGCCGCGCCACAATGGCGCTGCGAATTCGGATCAGTGTGGGATTATCGGGGTGCCAGCAGCCGGCTGCGGCAAAACAGCTTCCCGGCTCCAGGTGCAGGTAGAACCCCGGCAAATGCACCTTCTGCTTGGTCCCGCGATGCGGGAAGCTTATGCCCACATGGGTCTTGTAGGGGCGCTTGTCCGCGGAAAATCGGGTATCGCGATAAATACGAAACAGCGAACCCCGCGTGGGATGAGGGTCCGCCACCAGCCACGGGCTGACCCCATGCAGCGGCTCGCCCAGGTCGGCAATAAACCGCAGGCAGGGATTGCGCACCGCCTCTTCATAGCGCGGCTTGTTGGCCTGGAACCACTCGCGGTTGTTGTGCCGCTTCAATTGCTTCAAGAAACTGAACAGCTCACCACTGAAGTAGGTCTCTCCGATAGGACGCATCACAATCCCTCAACCTCTCCCTCACTACTGACGCCTGACTCCTGACTCCTGTTTTTTTCAATCCCCTTCCATCTCCTTGCGCACCCGCTTGGCCAGCTTTTCCACTTCTTTGCTCTTCTTGACCGCGTCCACGGAAAGGGCTCCGGCGGGCGTTTTGTCCAGGTCCTGCTTGAGCTCTTTCACCAGCTGGCTAAGCCGGTCGGTGTCTTTCTGCAGCTGCATCCGGCGCTCCTCGGCTGCCCGCTGCATCTGCTCCAGGTTGGCCCTTCTGGTACCCTGGGCCTGCGGCATCTGTTCCGCGGCGGGCGGCGGTGTCGGCCAGTTTGAGCTGGTACGCTGCCCCCAACTGGGCCCAGCCATGCCCAGCATCACCGCCAGGGCCATTGCGTAAAATCTGACCGACATTGGATTCCTCCCCTGGGATTCGAAGAAGTATACCGCCATTTTCCGAACCACTAGTCGCCGCCCCCATCCGCCCGGCGGGGTTACTTAGGCGCAATCCGCCCTTGCCGCCGCCGGCCCTAATGATTTCCCCTCATTGCGGCAACTAAGTACTCAGGCTATTGTGGGCCTAACGGAAGCCAATTCACCTGGGGTGGAAGTGTGTGCGGTTGAAGTCCGGGCCAGGTCATTCTCTATGGCTGCGCACCCTGCGCCAATCGCGGCGGTGCTGGCCGCACTTGGCAGGCATTGCGGCCCTCAGCCTGCTTTCCATGCCTCTGACCCTGCTTTACCCTTTGCCCCTGAAAATCGCCGTGGACAGCGTGCTGGGCCAGCAGCCTCTGCCCAATTTTCTCAACCACTTTCTGGCACCCATGCGCCCGGGGCCGGTGGCCATAGGCTTCGCGGTCGCCCTGCTCCTCGCCATCGCTCTGCTCGCCAATCTTCAGGGTTTGGCCAGCTGGTACCTGCAGACCTACACCGGTGAGAAGCTGGTTTGGGACTTCCGCGCCGAACTTCTCAACCACGTCCAGCGCCTGCCCCTCTCCTTCCATGACCGTTACGGGCCCACCGACTCCGTCTACCGCATCCAGCACGACGCGCCCTCCATTCAGTACGTAGCCATCCAGGGCGTCGTGCCCTTCATCACCGCCGCTTTCACGCTGGTGGGCATGGTGTACGTCTGCGCCCGCATTGATTTTCATCTCGCCCTGGTTGCCCTGGCCATCAGCCCGGTGCTGTTCGCGCTGTCGCTTGCCTGCAGCCGCCTGGTGCGCCGCCGCTCGCAGGAACTCAAGGAACTGGACAGCACCGCCTTGTCCGTCATCCAGGAAGTGCTGGGTTCTATTCGCCTGGTCAAGGCCTTCGGCCAGGAAAATCGCGAGCAGGGCCGCTTCGTGCGCCATTCCAGCAAGCGCATGTCCGGCCAGGTGCAGCTCTCCATGATGCAGGCGGTGTTCAACGTGTTGATCGGCCTCACTATCGCCGGAGGCACCGCGGCTGCGCTCTACATCGGAGTGCGTCATGTGCGCGCCGGGCTTCTGAGCGTGGGCTCCCTGCTCATGGTCATGGCCTACATCGCGCAAATGTATGGACCGCTGCAGCTGCTGAGCACCAAAGCCACCGACTTGCAGGCCTGGTTCACCAGCCTGGAGCGCGCCTTCCTGCTATTCGATCAGACGCCGGAAATTGCCGAGAGCCCGCGCGCGCTGCCCCTGGTGCGTTCGAAAGGCGCTTTCGAATTTCGTGATGTCTCCTTCGTTTATGACGAGAGTGGCCGCGGCCTTCACCACGTTTCCTTTGAGGTTCCGGCGGGCACGCGGGTGGGCATCGTCGGCACTACCGGGGCGGGCAAGAGTACCCTGCTTAACCTGCTGATGCGCTTCTACGACCCGACCGAGGGGCAAGTGTTGCTGGATGGGGTGGATATACGCGACTATCGCATTGCCGACCTGCGCCGCCAGTTTGCCGTCGTGCTGCAGGAGCCGGTGCTGTTCGCCGCCAGCATCGCCGAGAACATCGCTTATGGCAAACCCGATGCCGGCGACGCCGAAATCGAAGCTGCGGCCCGCGCCGCCAGCGCCCACGACTTCATCGCTCGCCTGCCCGAGGGTTATGAAACCAGCTCCGGCGAACGCGGCGCGCGCCTTTCCGGCGGCGAGCGCCAGCGCATTTCCCTGGCTCGCGCCTTCCTCCGTGATAGCCCCGTGCTGATCCTGGATGAGCCTACCAGCTCAGTGGATATGCAGACCGAGGCCGCCATCATGCAGGCTACCGAGGCTCTGCTGCGGGGCCGCACCACCTTCATGATCGCCCACCGCCTTCATACCCTGAAGTATTGCGACATGATCCTGGTTTTGGACCAGGGCAGGCTGGTGGATGTCCGCCGCGTCCAGCCCGGCGTCATGCTGGAGGCAGGCAGGTTTGTGCTGGGGGCAGAACAGACTGGTAGCGGTCGGGAATCGGTCAGCTTCAGTGAGAAGGAACAGGAACCACAGCCCCAAACTAAGCGCGCCGCGGCCAGCGACTGAGGTTTTATAAGCGGAACTGTACCTTAATCTGCGTTTCGACTTCCACCGGTTGTGCGTTCAGCAGATAAGGCTTGTAGCGCCACTGGCGCACGGCCTGCAGGGCCGGCGGAATGAGCAGGGCCGGGCCGCTGATCGCCCGCACATCGCTTACTACTCCATTTTTGTCAATCACCGCCGAAAGCACTACGTCTCCTTCCACCCGCGTCTCCCGGGCCATGGGCGGATATTGCGGCTTCACTTGGCGAACCAGCAGCCCCTGCGTCACGCCCTGCGAAACCTGGATGCGCTGCGGAGGCGGAGGCGCTGCCGCCAGCTTGGGTACATCCACCTTCGCCGAGCTCACCATCCCTGGAAGCCCATGTTTAGCTGTGCTCGCCACTGCATCCAGACTGGGTGGCGCCAGCTGAGCTTCGGACGAGGAGGCCCGTGAAGTCGACTGCCGCTTGCCACCTTCAACTACCAGAGGGGCGGGCGGCATTCCTAGATCAGTAGTCGTGTCGGGCGCCGTCGCTTCGGGGGCAACTGCGGCAGGCACAGGCTTGCTTGGCTTTGGCGCGTGAATCGCTGGACTCGCCGGCGCCTCACTGGCGGAACCGCCTGCCATTTCGGCCGAGTTGGCTGCCTGGCCATGGTTAGAGGAAACCGGGGCGGATTGCGGCAAGGCGCTGCTCGGTTCCGCCACAGGCTGCTGCTGTTGCGGCGCGGCGGCAGGCGCTTGTGTCTGCTCGCCAGGCGTGCTTGTGCTGTGACGTCCGCGGTACCAGCTATAGCCAAAAAGCGCGAATGACACCAGCACCATGGCGACTGCGATGGCCTTAAACGGAAACCCCTTTGCTGGCCGCTCCTCGGCGGCATACGTCGAGAAACGCGGAGCCGGCGATTCCCGGTGCTCATCCACTTCCGTCCGCCATGCCGGCGGGGCGCTCGCGTTCATGCGCCGGCGCACATTGTCCAGGGCATCGTTCGACCTGCCCTGCTCCTCAGCCGGGCGCGCCGCTGGCTTCATTTCCGCCGCGGTCGCCGCCAGCGGAAGCACGGACGGCGCTTCCGCTTTCGGCGGAGCGCTGGGTGTCGTCGTCAGTCCTGCCCACGATTGCTGCGGTACCCGAAGCACTGGTGGCGCGACAGGTTCCTCGTGTCGCGCCGCTTCCGGCGGCGGCGCCACTGGTTTATCCCAGGCGGGCGCAGCCGGCGCTGGCTTTTCGAAAGCGGGTGCAAGCGGGACCGGCTTTTCCAGCGCGGGCGCGGCGGCAGCCGCGCTACCGAACGAAGCTGGTGCTACCGCAACTGGCTTGACTGGCGCCGGCTGTGGGCCTAAGCGATCCAGCGCAGCCGTCAGCTCGTCAAACATTTCGGCCGGCGGCCGCCCTTGTGCCGTGTGGAAACCAGGTGTTTGCGATGTGGAAACAGGGGTCAGTGGCTTCTCGGCGGGCATGCCGCTTGCGGCCGATGGCGCTTCACTGTGTGGACTGCCGGCATCGGCCATCAGGCCGCGAGCTGCCCGTAGCGTGCTCTCCACCTGCTTTAGAACGATTGGCTTCTGGATAACAAAATTCTCACCTGCACGGGGGCCCCCACGGCTGGCGCTCTGCGGGCCCACTATCGCGATGGTCACCGACTTTTTGCTGGCCGTCGCCATGCGGGCGCTTTGCAGCACCCAGCCAGCTCCCTGCTCATCTTCGCAATCCACCAGGATGGCATCGAAGTGCTGGTCCATCAACCGCTTAGCGGCAGCAAAGGGCTCGCTGCAGGGCTCCACGGAAATGTCCAGGTCTTTCAGCAACCGGGCCAGGGTCTGGACAAGATCGGCGTCCTTGGAGAGCAGCAGCGACTTAAAAGCCATGACAAAGTTCAATTTAGGTCCGCTGTACCGCCCCAACAAGTAACGCAGGTAACTGGACCTTGGTACTTAGGGCTGTAGCCGCACGCCGCTGGCGGTACATCGTAGCTCGAACCATCCAAGCCAAGGCGCGACCGTTGCACCTGGCCGACCCTTGGCCCTGTGTTACGCTGTTCTGCTCCGCGGATGAAATTTGCCCCCATCGCAGGTCTGCTGCTGGCAAGCCTGCTCGGCTGTGGCACGCCGGGCGTGCCTCTGCCCCCTTCCCTGGATCTGCCCCAGCCCGTACAGGACCTGCGCGCTTCCCGTAAAGGCGACACCGTCACCCTGTTCTGGACAGTGCCCCGGCAGACCACCGATCGCACCAACATCCGCCTGCGCCGCCTCGGTCCCACCAGCGTTTGTCGAAGCCTGACGGTCGCCATGACGGAATGTGCAGACCAGGTCAAGGAGGTGGACACCCCCGCTCTGGTGACGGCAGGCGAAGCTGCCGCCGAGGCCAAAGCGAAGGCCAATGCCAACGCTTCCAACAAAAAGCCGCAGCCCGCTCCGGCCAAAGCCGCTCCTATACCCGCTAGCGCCACAGACGTCCTTCCCCAATCCCTCGAACAAAAAAATCCCACCGGCTTCGTTTATTACGCGGTGGAGACCCTGAACACTCGCGGGCGCAGCGCCGGCTTGTCCAACCAGGTCGAGGTGCCGCTGGCGCCGACTCTGCCTCCGCCCACGGACTTAAGCGCTAGAGTCACCGCGGATGGCGTTGTGCTCACCTTTACAAGTATTCTGCGCGAACCTTCGGCGCCCGACTTCACCTATGCCTGTCGCGTCTACCGCGAACAGCAGGGCAGCGCCACCCCCGTTCTGGTAAGTGAGTTGCCGCCCAGCACCTCGCCGCAAACCCAGCTTTTGGACCGCTCCTTGGAGTGGCAAAAGACTTACCTGTACTGGGTTGCCGTTGTGACCCAGGTTCAGCGCCATGGGCGCACCGAAGGCCAAGTTGAGGGGGACAGCTCAGCTCCGGTCACCGTCTTTGCCAGCGACGTTTTTCCGCCGGCCGTGCCCGCTGGCCTGCAGGCCGTTTTTTCCAGCGTTGGACAGCAGCCTTATGTGGATTTGACCTGGGCCCCCAACACGGATTCCGACCTGGCGGGCTACAACGTCTACCGTCGCGAAGATAAGGGCCCGTGGACGCGCGTCAACTCTGCCCTCCTCGCCACACCCACTTACCGCGATGGCAATGTGGCCGCGGGCCGGACCTATTTTTACGCCGTTACCGCTGTGGATGTGCACGGCAATGAGAGCGCGCGCTCGCCGCAGGCGGAAGAAGCCGTACCCAGTTCCTAGTACCTACTCATAATCGATTTTGAACCGGCGCGGCGCCGTTCAGCGCCGCATAGAAATTGGGCTTTCTTTATGGCTGAGTAATGTCCCATGCGTTTTTCGTCTCGCCTGTCATCCCGAGCGAGGGCGCGTCGAGCTTGCGAGACAAGCCCGAGCCGAGGGACCTTGTGTTTAGAAATCGGCGCAGACGCGTCCCCTTCGAAGACTTTATATTTAATGCTTGGCAATTTGGCCGCCAGCCTTGAGGATAGTTGTTCGCTGGAAGTTGGTAGCTGGTGGGATAACGGAACCAACTACCAGCTACCTTTTCACAACTTTTGAAGAAACTTGAAACCTGCGAAACCTTGAAACTGATCTTATGAAATACTGCCGCTTCACGCACGAAGGACAAATCCGCTACGGGCTGGTTGAGCCGGTGGGCGGCGAGGATCACATCACGCGCCTGCTGCTCACCGTCCCTCATTTGGGCGAGGGCGAGCTCGACGAACTCCCCAGCCGCCGCATGCAGCAGCTGCCGCTCGACGATGCGGCCCTGGTCGCGCCCGTCGAACCCACGAAGATTGTGTGCGTGGGCCGCAATTACATCGAGCACGCCAAGGAACTGGGCCACCCCATTCCCACCGAGCCGCTGATCTTTCTCAAGCCCAACTCTTCCCTGTTCCATCCCGCAGGCGAAGTCCGCCGGCCCGCCGCGCTCTCGCAACGCGTGGACCACGAAGGCGAGCTCGCCGTCATCATGGGGCGCCGCTGCCGCCATCTGGCCGAGGGCGACGACGTGCGGCCGTTTATCCTCGGCTACACCTGCCTCAACGACGTCACTGCCCGCGACCTGCAGAACAAGGACGGCCAGTGGACTCGCGCCAAGGGCTTCGACACCTTCTGCCCCGTCGGCCCCATCGTCAGCAACGAAATTGACCCCTGGGCCGGCGTGAACGTGGAAACACGCGTCAACGGAGAGGTGCGCCAGCAGGGCACCACCCGCGATTTCATCTTTGCCCTCGATGTTATAATTCGCTTCATTTCCCAGGTTATGACGCTGTTTCCCGGCGATTTGATCGCCACCGGCACGCCTCCGGGCGTCGGCCCGGTGCAGCCCGGCGATGTGATGGAAGTCAGCGTCGAAGGCGTGGGTACGCTGCGGAATCCGGTAGTTAACGATTGAATCATTGAGGCATTCAGTCATTTAGTCATTCCATCGTGACCTGTTCGCCTTTGAATGATTGAATGTCTTAATGTCTGAATGACTGAATGTTATGAAATTCTTCATTGACACCGCCAACCTGAACGAAATCCGCGAGGCCGCCAGCCTCGGCATCCTCGACGGCGTCACTACCAACCCTTCGCTCATCGCCAAAGAAGGCAAGCCCTTCAAGGAAACCATTCTGGCGATTTGCAGCGTCGTCAGCGGCCCGGTGAGTGTCGAGGTCACCGCCACCGACGCCGGCGGCATGTGCCGGCAGGCTCGCGATTACGCCACCTGGGACAAGAACGTGGTCATCAAGCTGCCCACCACGCGCGACGGGGTGAAGGCCTGCAAGTGCCTCTCCGACGCCGGCATTCCCACCAACCTTACCCTGTGCTTTTCGCCTAACCAGGCGTTGCTGGTGGCCAAGGCAGGCGCCACTTACGTCAGCCCCTTTGTGGGCCGGCTCGACGATATCAGCCATGTGGGCATGGACCTGGTGCGCGACGTGGTGCAAATTTATAAGAATTACGGCTATAAAACACAGGTGCTGGCGGCCTCGCTGCGCCATCCTCTGCACGTGGTCGAAGCCGCGCTGGCTGGCGCCCACGTCTCTACCATCCCCTTCAAAGTTCTCGACCTCATGTTCAAGCACCCGCTCACTGACCGCGGCCTCGACCAGTTCCTCAAAGACTGGGAGAAGGTAAAGAGCTAGCTTTGCATCTGTCATCCCGAGCGAGCGCAACCGAGCGGATGCGAGAGCCTGCCCTGAGCGCAGTCGAAGGGGAACGCGAGTCGAGGGACCTTGTGCTTTTCATCCCTCAGACCGAAAGCGGATCCGCTTCGGGATAGATTTCGGTCAGTAAGAACTTACCAGGTACGACGAACTTCCGTAATTCCGCGCGACGCGATTCCCTGCTAAACTACGCCCAATAAATAACTCATAAAATTCCTGGGCTCCTGCACCCGGATACTCCGGGTACTAGGTACTGGGTACTGGGTACTAAAAGAAGTGCCAACTCATGCTTATCCCCTGCTGGCGCTCGGCTTGGCTACGGCCGCGCTGGTAACATACCTGCTCCGCCGGCGTCATAAGACGCCGGAGGAAGTGGAGCGCGAGCGCCGCACTCTAATCAGCAAAATCGGCCGCATCACCGATGGCACCGTGATTGATATCCACGAAATGGACGGCACCCGTCCCGCCCAGTTCCTCATTTACCAATACGACGTGGCCGGCGTCTCCTACGAAGCCTCGCAGGAGATTACCTACCTGCGCCAGTTTGTGAACCTGCACTCCTGCCGCCTCGGCCTGCCCACCTCGGTCAAGTACGACCCCCACAATCCCGGCAACTCCATCGTGGTCTCCGAGAGCTGGTTCGGCCTCCGCCGCAAGTAAGCTGTCGCCCCAGCGTGCGGATAAACGGATGTTTATTTCGTCGCCGGCCTCATGCTGAAAGCCTTCGGGGTCTGTGTGAGAACTCTGACTTCTGATCTCCGGTGGGCCTTTAGGAGACTGTTACGAAACTCTTCTCCTGCAGCCAAGGTGCGCAAGAACCGCATCAGCCGCGGAGCGGCGCTAGAATGTAGCCCCGGACGTAAGTCCGGGGAACCGCGGTACAACAGAACCAGCCCCAGCGGGGCGAAAGAACGTTTTCACACACACTCGGAAGTCCGATGGACCCAGTGGAGTTCTAGATAGTAGACCCGGTGGCAGACCACCTCACTCCAGCCCCCTTCAGGGGCGAAATAGTAAAGCCCAGGACGGCAGTCCTGGGTAGGCGTTGCAAAATGAATTCCGAGTCCCGTAGGGACGGCACTCGATGCAATCCAACGTGGGAAACGGACCGGTTATCCTCGCAGCTCTGCAGGGACGTCATAGTAAAGCCCAGCACGGAAAGCGTCCGTGTGAGAACTCAGAAATCCAGGCGGCGGAACAGCACCATCATTACTTTAGCCGCGGAGCGGCGCCAGAATGTAGCCCCGGACGTTAGTCCGGGGAAACGCGTACAACAAAACCCAGCCCCAGCGGGGCGAAAGAACGGTTCTCACGCCAAGCATTTGACTCACTCCGCCGCGCAGGTGTGGTCGTGAATGATGCGCCAGCCCTCCGGGAACTTGCGGAATACCAGCGTAAAAATGCCGTGCGGCTGCTTTCCGTCGGGCATAGTTAGGTGGAAGCTGCCGCGCA
>Ga0207664_10001569_pt1 | contig 14994 bp, 12 predicted proteins | sample LARL83metaG_FD_184349 | JGI IMG/M metagenome (GOLD analysis project Ga0207664, IMG submission 184349) | Corn, switchgrass and miscanthus rhizosphere microbial communities from Kellogg Biological Station, Michigan, USA - LAR L8-3 metaG... | ecosystem: Host-associated > Plants > Roots >... | reverse complement strand
CTCGGCTCGTACAGCCTCATCTCGTCAGTCTTCAAGTGGCTGACGGTGACGCTGTTCGTGTACATCCTGGCCGCTTTCATGACACATCCGAACTGGCGCGACGCGGTAACACAGACCTTCGCCCCGCACATCCAGCTCGCCCCGGCTTACATCGCCGCCGTCGTGGCGGGGCTCGGCACCACAATCTCGCCTTATCTCTTCTTCTGGCAGGCGTCGTCAGAGGTGGATCGGCTGCGCGACCGGCGCATGCTGCAGCAGGCGTGGCAGTTCGGCGCGAGCAACCGGCAGCTGAAGGAGATGCGCGTCGACGTGGTGGTCGGCATGGTGTTCTCTCAGATCGTCGCCTACTTCATCGTGCTCGCCGCGGCCGGCGCGCTCTATCACCCGCACGGCGGCGGAGTGCAGTCGGCGGCGCAGGCGGCGGCCGCACTGAAGCCCGCGGCGGGCCCCTTCGCGTCTGTCATCTTCTCGGTCGGAATCATGGCGACCGGATTCCTGGCGGTCCCGATCCTGAGCGGCTCCGCGGCGTACGCCGTCAAGGAGTTTCGCCACTGGCGCGGGAACATGCAGGCGAAACCCGGGGTCGCGCCCTACTTCTATGCCGTGATCGTCGCCGCGACCGCGGTCGGCGTGGGCATGAACTTCCTGCACTTCGACACAGTCCGCGCGCTGTATGTCACAGCGATCGTGAACGGCCTTGTCTCACCGCTGCTGCTGGCGATGATCCTGTTCCTGGGCCGCGACAAGGAGATCATGGGCAAGCGGGTGAGCTCACGCCTGAGCTTCGTCGTCAGCGGCTTCGCAACGCTGCTGATGGCCGCGGCGGCGGCGGCTCTACTGCTAACCCAGTTCGTTCACTAGGAAGACAAAAAGACTCCTCCCCGCTTGGCGGGGAGGTGGCCGGCGAATGCCGGCCGGAGGGGCCTCGCCTACCCCGCCCGCCGGCGCACGCCGCGCCCGGCCTCAGAGCTCCGGTTGACCATCCACTCGGAGACGCGAACGCTGGTGCCGCCCATCTTGTTGAGCGGGAAAGGCCAGCGCCGGACGCGACGCCCGGCCTTCTCGAGGTCGAAGTCCAGCCAGTGCTCCTCGCGCAGCGAGAGGTGGGGGGAGATGAGCCCGAGCACGAAGAGGCCGATGCAGACGACGCTGACGACGGCGATCGTGGTCACGCCCCCGACGTTACGACGCTGTTCAGCCTCCGGCCAGCCAGCTGTACAGCTCGCGCCAGTCCCCCCGCGGGTCGCCAGAGCTGCCGTGCCCGAGCGCCGAGGTCTCGCGCAGCTCGGCGCTGTGCAGGTGCTCCGCCAGCCACCGGGCGTGCTGCGGCGGCAGGAGCTTGTCGGCGGGGTCGAACCAGATCTGCACGCGCTGCGACACCGCGCCGACGTCGAAACCCCAGGGCCGCAGCGACCAGCCGGCGTCGTCGTCGAGCCACCCTTGCAGACCTCGCCGCGTCTGCTCGAACACGTCGGCGCTCAGCGGGTTCTCGGCGGCCGCCTCCCGATACTCCGCATCCTCGCGGGCGAAGCGCTTGAGCATGGCCTCCTCGCCCAAAAGGCAATCCTCGCAGTAGGCGCGGCCCTCCTCGTCCTGCCCTTCGAGGAAGAGCTCGCGACCCATGCCGTCCAGCGGTCCGAGCGGGGCGACCACCGCGACCCGCTCCACGCGCTCAGGCAGCAGGGCCCCCGCTGCCACGGCGGGCGGCGCGCCGCCCGAGCCGCCGACGACCGCGAACCGGCCCAGCCCGAGAGCGTCGGCGACCGCTTCGAGATCGGCAGCGGAATCGGCGATCAGCCGGCCGGGCTTGGGGTCCGAACCTCCGTAGCCGGGCCGGTCGTAGCGGATCAACCGGACGTGCAGCGCTCGCAGCAGGCCCTCGAGGTCGTTCTCGATGGACCGTGCGCCCAGCAGCCGGCAGCCGGGGGTGCCGTGCAGCGAGAAGACGGGGTGCCCGCCGAGATCGCCGTACTCCGCATAGCAAAGCGTCCGCCCGTCAGAGGCGTGAGTGGTGTGAGCCTGCCCCAAATCAAGCCCTCCCCTTTGGGGAGGGTTGGGAGGGGCCGGGACGGCGCCGCAATCGCCGAGCGATTGCCAGCACCGGATCGAACGACATGTCGACCACGCGCTCCTTCAACGGGATGATCGCGTTGTCGGTGATGTGGATGTGCTCCGGGCACACCTCCTGGCAGCACTTGGTGATGTTGCACATGCCGACGCCGCCCTCGCCCTTCAGCAGCGGCCGGCGGTCGAGCACGTCCTTCGGGTGCATCTCCAGCGAGGCGACGCGGATCATGAAACGCGGCCCGTAGTACGCGTCCTTGCGGTCGTGGTCGCGCAGCACGTGACACACGTCTTGGCAGAGGAAGCACTCGATGCACTTGCGGAACTCTGCGACGCGCTCGACGTCCTCCTGCTGCATCGTCCAGGCCTCGCCCGAGCTCGCGTCGGCCTCCGACGGCGTGAACTCCGGGATCTTCTTGTTGACCTCGTAGTTCCAGCTGACGTCTGTCACGAGGTCCTTGATAACCGGGAACGTGCGCATCGGCCGCACGGTGATCACGTCGCCGTACTCGTCGAGCGGCGTCTTGCACATGAGCCGCGGAAAGCCGTTGATCTCGGCGCTGCAGGACCCGCATTTGGCGGCCTTGCAGTTCCAGCGGACGGCGAGGTCGGCGGCCGCGTTGGCCTGCACCCAGAGCACGGCATCGAGCACGACCATGCCCTCGCGCACCGGAACGCGAAAGTCGACGAGGTCGCCATGCTCGGCGTTCCCACGCCAGACGCGGAGGTTGATGGCAGGAGTGCGGCTGCTCACAAAATTCCCTCCCCTACGGGGAGGGTCAGGGAGGGGCCAGGGAGAGGACTCATTCGACTTCCTCCGGCGTGTACTTCTCGTAGCTCTGGCTGATGAGCTCGGTGAGGTTGTACGGCACAGGCTCCACCTCGCGCTGCTCGATCCGCATCTCGCCGTCCTTGCCGCGCAGGGCGACGAAGTGGACCTTCTCGAAGTGAGGTTCCAGCTTGGGGAAGTCGGTGCGTGAGTGCGCACCGCGCGACTCGCGCCGCTCGATCGCGCTGCGCAGGACCGCCTCGGCGTTGACGACCATCATCCGCACGTCCTGCGCGGTGTGCCAGCCGGGGTTGAAGGCGCGGCCGGTCGGCCCGCCCGTTCCGCAGACGGCGACGCGCTCCTTCAACTCGATCAGCTTCTCCAGCCCGGCCTTCAACGTCTCCTCGTCGCGCTGGATGCCGCAGTGCTTGGTCATCACGTCCTGCAGCTCACCCATCAGCTTGTAGGGGCTCTCGCCGCCGCGCCGCTGCAGCGGCCCGAGCAGCTCCGAAACCGCCTGGTCAACAGCCGCCTTGTCCTCCCGCGCCCGACGCCCGCCTGGAGCAAACGCCGCCGCCGCCTCGCCGGCCCGCTTGCCGAACACCAGCAGGTCGGACAGCGAGTTGCCGCCCAGCCGGTTGGCGCCATGCAGCCCGCAGGCCACCTCGCCGGCGGCGAACAGCCCCGAGACGCCGTCGGCGGCGCCGGTGTCGGCATCCACGCGCAGCCCGCCCATCCAGTAGTGGACGGTCGGTGCGACCTCCATCGGCTCGCGAGTGATGTCCACGTGCGCGAGCTTCAAGAACTGCTCGTGCATCGAAGGCAGCTTCCGCTTGATGAAGTCGGCGCTCTTGTGGGTGATGTCGAGGAAGGCGCCGCCGTGGGGCGTGCCCCGCCCCGCCTGGACCTCGGAGTGGATGGCGCGGGCGACGATGTCGCGCGAGCTCAGCTCCATCCGCTCGTGGTCGTAGCGCTCCATGAAGCGCTCGCCTTCCTTGTTCTTGAGCACGCCGCCCTCGCCGCGGACGCCCTCGGTCACGAGGATGCCGCGCACGCCGGGCGGCCAGACCATGCCGGTGGGGTGGAACTGGACCATCTCGCAGTCCTGCAGGATGCCGCCGGCCTCGTAGGCGAGGGCGCTGCCGTCGCCGGTCGACTCCCAGGAGTTCGAGGTGACCCGGTAGATCTTCCCGGCGCCCCCGGTGGCGAGGAGGATGGCGCGGCAGCGGTAGTGCACCAGCTCGCCGTCGGCTCGCCGGTAGGCGAGGGCGCCGGTGACGCGGCCGCCGGCGGTGAGCAGCTTGAACACCGTCACCTCCATGTGGACGTCGATGTTCTCGCGGTGCACCAGGCGGTCCTGGAGGGTGCGGATGAGCTCGAGCCCGGTGCGGTCGCCGATGTGGGCGAGGCGCGGGTAGGTGTGGGCGCCGAAGGGGCGCTGGTGGATGTAGCCGGGGCCGGTGCGGTCGAAGACGGCGCCCCAGCGCTCGAGTTCGAGCACCCGCTCGGGCGCCTCGGTGGCGTGGATGTAGGCGTTGCGCCAGTTGTTGAGCAGCTTGCCGCCTTTCATCGTGTCGGCGAAGTGGGCCTCCCAGCTGTCGAGGTGGGCGACGTTCGCTAGGGCCGCGGCCATGCCGCCCTCCGCCATCACGGTGTGCGCCTTCCCGAGCAGGGACTTGCAGATGACGGTGGTCCGCGCACCGGCCTCAGCGGCAGCGATGGCCCCGCGCATCCCGGCCCCCCCGGCCCCGATGACGAGAACGTCGGTCTCTACGAGATCCACTTAAATCTCCTCCCCGCTCGACGGGGAGGTGTCGGCCGCAGGCCGACGGAGGGGGCGTGAATTACAGCACCCAATGTGGATCCACAAACACGCCGTGGATGAGCAGCCGGATGTAGAGGTCGGCGAGCATCACGGTGAACAGGCTGGCCCAGGCCCAGCGGTCGTGGCGGACGTTGAGGACGGTGATGCCCTTCCAGAGCCGGAAACGCGCGCGAGAGCAGCTCATGCAGTCCATGCCGCCGCCGGCGAGGTGCCGGAAGGCGTGGCAGCCGAACGTGTAACCGCTCAGCAGGAAGGTGTTGAGCAGCAGGATGCCGCTGCCGACGCCGATCCCGAAGTGGCCTCCGAAGTTGAAGCCCTGGATGACGTCCCACCAGAGGAAGCCCACCTGGACGGCGGTGACATAGAAGGCGAAGCGGTGGAAGTTGTTGAGAACCCAGGGGAAGGCGGTCTCACCCCGGTACCTGCGCCCGCGTCGCTGCGGCTCGCCGACGGCGCACGACCTCGGGTGCCAGAAGAAGGCCCGGAAATAGGCCTTGCGGTAGTAGTAGCAGGTGCCTCGGAAGGCCAGCGGCGCCCAGGTGATCCAGACCGCCGGCGGCAGCGGCCCGGTCTTCCAGATGAACGGCGAGTAGAAGGGGCTGAGGTAGTTGCCCGACTCGCCGGTCCGCTGGAAGAGGACGACGTAGAGCGCGTAGAGCGAGAACAGCCCGAGGCCGGTGGCGACGAAGCTGGGGTAGAGCCAGTTGGGAAGAACGGAGTAGGGGTTGGCAACAGGACCATCGGGCCCCGCGGGGGACGCGGCGCGCTGTGCTACGGCCACGTAATCAAATGGTAGGGCTCCCTGGCAGGGGAGGTGGGAGGGGGACCTAGAGACTCCAAGACACCTCCCCACTTGGTGGGGAGGTGGCCGGCGAATGCCGGCCGGAGGGGACCCGTGGGTGGGCCCGACACGGTGCCGAACCCACCCGTGGCGCGTCAGCCGCCGATCACCACCTCCAGGTTCTCCACCGAGTCGAAGCGGAGCCCCTGCTCCTCGACCGCCGGCCGCATCTTGGCGAACAGAGCCTCGGCCGCCGCCACGCCTTCCTGGTTCTCGAAGAGAACGAAGGAGACGAGCCGGCCCTGGCCTGCGTCCCCGGCGATGTAGTCCGCCTTGAACCCCGGCAGCTGCCTCACCTGCGGCGAGACGCGCTCCCTGAGCGCCGCCACGAACCCGTCGAAAGCCTCCGGTTGAGCCTGCATCTGGATGATTCGCGCCACCATTTCTTTTCTCTCCTTGGTTGGAATTCCGTGGCGCTCACGATCGCCCGGATGGGCGGGCCGAACATCCCCCGTTGGGGGTGTTTTTCGGCGCTAGAGCAGCGCGTTCTCCATCGCGAAGAGAGTCGCACCGGCGCGCGTGGCGAGGCCGGTCTTGTCGTAGATGTGCTGCACGTGGCGCTTGACCGTGTCCGGCGCCACGTAGAGTTGAGCGGCGATCTCGCGGTTGGGCAGCCCGCGCGCCAGCAGGCGCAGCACCTCGACCTCGCGGCGGCTCAACCCCGCCGGCCTCTCTCGCTTCACCGCCTGCACGTGGTGCCCGGCGGCCGCCAGCACGGCATGAACGGCATCGCCGTCGAGGCGGCCTGCGCGAGCCTCGCGGCGCAGCTCCTCCTCGGCTGCGCCGGCTGTCAGCGCCTGCCGGTGGGGCCGAGGCTCGGTCATGGCGTGGTACGCATCGGCGGCGGCCAGGATGCGGGCGGCCGGCGCCAGCGACTGGCCGCCGGTGCCGCGGTGGTAGCCGGAGCCGTTCATCCGCTCGTGGTGCTGCGAGGCCAGGCGGCCGAGCGTCTCGAGGCCGTCGGGCCGAGCCAGGACGCGTTCGCTGTAGTACGGATGCAGCCGCACCTTCTCCAACTCGCGCTCGGAGAGCGGCCCGGGCTTCCCCCAGATCCCCGCTGACACCCCGACGCGCCCGAGGTCGTGGACAAGCGCGGCGCGCCGAAGGTCCGCCACGTCCGCGGCGGGCAGGCCGGCCCGAGCCCCGGCCGCCGTGGCCAGGCCGGCGACGCCGCTGGAGTGGCCCAGCAGGTAGGGCGACTTGATGTCCGCGAAGTCGGCGATCGCTTCGCAGCACGCGTCCAGCTGTGCGCCGTCGAGCCGGGGCTGTGCGCCGGGTTCGAGATCCAGGACGGCCTGCCACGTTGGCTCCTCGTCGATGCCGGCGAGGATGGTCTCGGCAGAGTCGCAGAAGCAGTCGGCGAGCGTCTTGTCATAGGCGGCGCCGGCGCGGTCGCGCACCGTCTGGACGGCGGCGTCGGCACCGCCGAGGTGGCTCCAGACGACGGCGTTCTCGGCGAGCGTGACCACCAGGACCGGCCGCGCCACATCGTCGCCGCGAAGTCCGCGGGGTTGGCCCTTGCCGTCCCAGCGCTCGTAGAGCTGGCCGAGGCAGACGATCAGCGAGTCGGGCAGGCCCATCCGGGTCGCCAGCCGCTGGCCAACCTCGCAGTGCCCGCTGAAGCTCTCGTGCATCATCGCCGGGACATCGACGCCTTCCTGCCGCAGGTAGCGCCGGCTCAGCGCGCCGACCTGGGCGAAGTCGCCCGGATCGATAGAGGCGAACTCCCCGCGCAGTGCCAGCTCGTCACCGAAGGCCTCGGACATCGCGTGGGTTTCGGCGTTGCAGCCGATGTAGCGCAGCAGCGCGAGGAGGTAGATGTCGCGCAGCTCGTCGTCGCCGGCGCCGAGCGCGCGTCCCAACCGGGTGGCGACGACGCAGGTGCTGAGCGCGGTGTCGAGGGGATGCCCCATCCCAAGGTCGGTGGCCTTGGAAAGCGCGGCAAGCAGCTCAGCCAACCGGACACCAGGATTAGCCATCGCTCGCTGACTGTAAGACTCCAAGGACTCCTCCCCACTCGGTGGGGAGGTGGCCGGCGAATGCCGGCCGGCGGGGACTTACAGAGGAGACTCCTCCCCACTAGGTGGGGAGGTGGCCGGCGAATGCCGGCCGGAGGGGACCTGGGAAAGGAGACTCCTCCCCACTTGGTGGGGAGGTGGCCGGCGAATGCCGGCCGGAGGGGACCTAGGAGCGAGGCGGCCCAGAAATGGGCTCGAGGTGCGCGGTATCGCCGATCGACCCGACCCGCCGCTTCCCATCGCGATGCCGGATGACGGTGACGCTGGTGTAGTAGGGCAGGATCCGCAGGTGGGGGAACTCGACGTGCATGAGGTCGCAGAGGTGGGCGAGGATGATCCCGCCGTGTGCGATGGCAACGACGCGCTGGCCCGGGTGCCGCACGGCGATCTCGTCGAGGGCGTCGCGGATCCGAGTCTGTGCGGCCTCGATGTCCTCGGTCCAGGCGACGCGGTCCGCCTCCATGGCGGCCTCGGCGGCTGAGCGGGCGTCGTTGCCGAACTCTCGCAGGCGCTCGTCCTGGGTGACGGGCAGCCCGATCGCCTCCCCGGTCTCAACAGCGCGCCGCATGTTGCTGGTGTAGACGGCGTCGACGCCGGTCTTCCGGGCCCGCTCGGCGAGCCGGGCGGCCTGCTCCCGCCCCCAGCTGCTCAGCGGCGGGTCCGGCTTGGCCTCCATGTCGAGGTAGCAGTCGGCGTGCCGGCAGAGCCAGATCTCGGTGGCGTCGGCCGCGCCGAACAGAAACGTGGCCTCGATCCCCCGCATCAGGGAGACCGTGCGCTCGACTTCTTCCAGCCCTACTCGCCTTTCCAGACCGGCTGCCGTTTCTCGAGGAACGCCGACATGCCCTCCTGGGCGTCGCCGGTCATCGCGTTCTGAGCCATGACCTCACCCATGAGCTCGTAGGCCTTGTCCTGGTGGTCGAAGCTCTGCTTGTAGAACGCCTCCTTCCCGATCTTCAGGATCAGCGGGCTGTAGGAGGCGATCTCGCCGGCGAGCTCGAGAGCCGCCGCGCGGACCTGATCGGCGGGCACGACGCGGTTGACAAGTCCCCAGTCGGCGGCGGTGGCGGCGTCGATGGGCTTGCCGGTCAGCAGCATCTCGAGCGAGCGCTTGCGACCGATGTTCCGGCTCACGGCGACCATCGGCGTGGAGCAGAAGAGCCCGATCTTCACGCCCGGGGTGGCGAACTTGGCGGTGTCGGCTGCGACGGCCAGGTCGCAGGTGGCGACCAGCTGGCAGCCGGCGGCGAAGGCGGCGCCGTTGACGGCGGCGATGACGGGCTGGGGAATGCGCTGGATCGCCTCCATCATCCGGATGCAGACCTCGAACACCTTGCGCTCGTCGTCGAGCGTGCGATCGAGCATCTCACCGAGGTCATGGCCGGCGGAGAAGGCGGGCCCGGCGCCGGTGAGCACGATCACACGGCACTCCTCACGCCGGCTCTGCTCCTCGAGAGCCTGCGTGATCTCGACCATGAGCTCGGTGCTGAGGGCATTGCGCTGCTGGGGCCGGTTCATGGTGATGACGACGGCCGGCAGAGCATCTTCAACGGTGACGAACTGGAGCTTGGTCTCCATGTGGGAAATGTAGTCTCCCTCCCCTCCGGGGAGGGCTGGGGAGGGGTCATGGACAATGGACCACCGTGGAAGTCGAATACGACCGCCGCTGCTTCGGCTGCGGCGAGCTGAACTCGGAAGGGCTGCAGCTGCGCTTCGAACCCGACACGAAAGGCGTGGTGCGAGTCCGCTTCGCGGTGCCGCCCCGATACCAATCCTGGGCGGGCGTGGTGCACGGCGGAGTGATCGCGCTGCTGTTGGACGAGGCGGTCGGCTGGGCGGCCTGGCATGCGGGCAAGCCGGGCGTAACCGGCCGCCTGGAGGTGCGCTACCGGCTGCCGCTGAAGGTGGGGGAGGAGGTCGAGATCTGCGGGCGCGTCGACCGGGAGCGCCGAACCCTGGCCTACACCTCAGCCTGGGTGGACCGGGTCTCTGACGGCGCGCGAATCGCGGACGCGACCGCGACGTTGATGGTGGCCTCGGTCTCCGTATGACAAAGGTCTATCTCGAGGTGGGGCAGAAGCGGGTCTTCGCCTGCTCGGTCGACTGGCCAGGCTGGACGCGGAGCGGCAAGGACGAGGCGGCGGCGCTGGCCGCGCTGGAGGCGTACGCGGAGCGATACGCGCCGATAGCGGCGGCGGCGAAGCTGCCATTCAAGCCGGGTTCGTTCGACGTGGTCGAGCGCGTGGCGGGCAACGCGACCACGGACTTCGGCGCTCCCGGCGTCGTCCCAAAACTTGACGCCGGCGCGGTCTCGGCGAAGGTCGCCGAGCGCGACGCGGTGCTGTTGAAGGCGGTCTGGGCCTACTTCGACAAGGTGGTGGCTGGAGCGCCGGCCGAGCTGCGCAAGGGTCCGCGGGGCGGCGGCCGGGATCGGGACAAGATGGTCGCCCACGTCGAGGAGGCGGAGCTGATGTACGCGTCGGCGATCGGCCTGAAGGGCAGGACGGGCACCCGCGAGGCGATTCTCGAGGTGGTGGGCAAGCCGCAATCGGCTGCGCAGATCGCCGAGCTGAAGTGGCCGCCGCGCTACATGGTCCGCCGCTCGGCCTGGCATGTGACGGACCACGCCTGGGAGATGCAGGACCGCAGCGAGCCCTAGCTCCACGCCACCGCCAGTCAAGGCCCGGGCATGATGGGGACGTGAAAGCAGCTGTACAGCACGAGGCCGGCGGGCCCGAGGTGCTGCACTACGAGGACATCCCCGACCCGGCGATCCAACCCGACCAGGTGCTGCTGCGGGTGGAGGCGATCAGCATCGAAGGCGGCGACCCCCTGCACCGGGCTCACGACAACATCAGCGGGCCGCACGTGGTTGGGTACCAGTGCGCCGGCACCGTCATCGAGACCGGGGCTGCGGTCGCGGGCCTGAAGGTGGGCGAGCGCGTGGTCACCGTCGGGCTGGACGGTTCTCACGCCGAGCTCCGAGCTGTGCCGGAGGCTTTTTGCTGGAGGCTTCCCGACGAGCTTTCGACGGAGGACGCCGCTTGCATCCCGGTCCCGTTCGGCACCGCCGACGACTGCCTTTTCGAGTTCGGCCGCCTCACCGCCGGCGAGGCGGTCCTGGTGCACGCCGGCGCCGGCGGCGTCGGCATCCCGGCCATCCAGCTCGCCAAGCAGGCGGGCGCGCTCGTGCTGGCGACGGCCTCGCGGGATGACAAGCTGGCGCGCCTGGCCGAGCTTGGGCTCGACCATGGCATCAACTACCGGGAGAGCGACTTCGCCGCCGAGGTCCGGCGCCTGACCGACGGCCGGGGCGCCGACGTCATCCTGGAGTCGGTGGGCGGCGAGAACTTGCAGCGCAGCCTACAGTGCCTCGCCTACCGGGGCCGTTGCGTGTCCTTCGGCGACGCCGGACGCGGCCCAGAGGCACGGACCGACATCTCGTCGATGCGCGCGCAGAACCAGACGCTGGTGGGCTATTTCCTGGGCGCGGAGCTGCTCTTCCGCAGCGAGCGTGCCCGGCCGATGATAGAGAGGCTGATCGGCGAGGTCGCGGCCGGCAGGCTGCGGGTGGTCATCGACAGCCGCTATCCGCTCGCCGAGGCGGCGGCCGGCCACGCCCGAGCAGAGAGCCGCGAGGCCTTTGGGCGGGTGCTGCTGATCCCGTAGGCATCGGCGGGTGGACCTTGGCCGGCAGCTCGTCGGCCGGGCGCCGCTAGGTACAAGCTCCCGGGCGTCGTGGGCTACCGCGGTTAGGCAGCGCGCGCGGTTCGGGACCGTGAGGTCCCGGGTTCGATTCCCGGGCCCCCGACCACCAAAATCGAATTCAAGCCTGAGTCCTGCCCCGGCAAAAACCTGATAGCGACGGGGGTAGTGCAGCAATTAGTGCAGCAGTTCGGCTGAATTCGGCTGCTCGGAAGCTGTGGAAAACTGGCCTCTTCGGCTTGGTCGAAGCTGGAACCAAGGGCACCACGAGAGGAAGAGTCGGGGCCCAGGCACATGCGCAACCGTCAGCGATATTGCCCTGGGCGATCGGAACCTTCAGCCCAACGGCGCCAACCGGTGCTGGCCTAAGCGCCGCAGCGGCCGGTAACGGTTCACCAGGACGACGAAACCGCCAACCTCCTGGTCACCAAATGGGCACCGAGGCTATCGAATCTGGCACGGAGCGCGGATCCTCGGTAACCTTGCTAGGCTAGGCCGGCTTTCCGAAGCAATTGCTCGGCCCTCTGCCGCCTGGCGTCTCCTCGGGGCGGCCTTCCCATAGCGCGCTGAATCGCGCTTCCCCCGCGGTAAGGCACGGGCAGCATCAGATCGAAGTAGCGCAGGGCGAGGTCGTAGCCGCCCTTGTTTGAATGGGCGATCGGCGACATGACTTCGTCCGTGAGCTTCTTTCGCACCGCATCTCCGGGCTTGAGCGCCTCCCAGTAGTGCAGGATCGTTTCCCGTTGCTCCGTCCGTGTACAACGAGCGAGTAGCTCAATGAGCATCCCCGCCGCGCGTTCCTGATCGCACTCGTTGAATCTGCATGCGTTGAGGAATGTAGGGTGTGCCGAAGCTAGGGGATCGAGCATAAGAGCGGGTCGAACCAGGTCGAACCTTGCATCTGTGTCGATTCGAGCGGAGTACTGGGCCAGACCGCGCGCTATGGGTGTCCGAAGACTTAGTCGCGCCATTTCACCGACTACCGTCCAAACCTCTTGGGGCGTAGAGGCCAGCCTGCCGAGCCATATCTCGGCCGCTGGGTCGAATGCCGTTCCGTGCGCCGACATGAGCTGTGACATCTCTGCGGCGGTATAAGGCGACCCAGCTCCGCCCGCCTGGGTCGTACGCGCAAGAGCTATGCGGATCGACTCCTTGACCGGAGATGGCAGCCATGCAGCGGCCGCAGCGGCGCCGTCGGCAGAGGAGGCAGCGTCGACCGAGGCGTTCTCGCCTGCCCACCTCGCTGCATGGCTGAGATAGATCACTAGAGGCGAGTTAACGGGCTGGGCCGGAAGCGCCTGTACGAGGGTAGCCGTCAGTTGCGCACACAAGCGATCTGCGCTGCGGGCGGGACCGATGATTCCAGCGGAGACCATTGCCCGCGTGGTCTGGAGATCTCGTTCGGCGGCCGGAGCAGCAGCGTCATTGGCAAGACTCGCCGGTGTTGCCTCGGCCATCGCCTTCTCGAGGTTCGTACGATCTCCTGCCGCAACTGCTGCAAGCCGTCCAACAGCCTTCGCTGCAGCACCTATAGCCTCAGTAGTCAGCGGGTGGTCCTCATCCCGGGAATTCGACCAGAGGCTTGACGCTAGCCGATCCACATGGCTCGCCAGCTCCTTCGGCCCGACCGCAGCAAGGTCAACCTTGTCTAGCCATGCCGGCCACTGACCTGCGTTGCGGATGCCCGCGCGCTGCAAGAGCGCATTGTTGTAGTCGCGCTCGGTAGCAGTGCCGAGCGCATTCAGGCGCTCTTCAACCGCGTCGCGCACGGGTTGCTCGTCGGCGGCATCCAGAAAGACGGCTGCAAGAAGCTGGGCCAGTGCCGGCCGTCCGTCAAGCAGAATATCGAGCGCAGCTGCTAGGGATTCTCCAAAGCCCGGAGCAGCCTTTTCCTCGCCCTTCGCTCTCTGCCATAGCAATCGAATTCGATGCCTGCCGGTTCTGACGAGATCCTCGGCCGCCTCATCCGGCATCGCTAGTAGAGCCTCAGCCGCAGCTGCACTGCTGGACGGGTTCGTTACCGTCGTAGCGAGCATTTCGGCCAGGCGTGCGTGGGGTACATGCCCTGGCTCAGCAAGAATTCGAAGCGCGACGGCCGGCGTGCCAATCGCCTCCTCGCGACTCGCGACTACTTCGGCGAGGCGCGAACCCTGCCAATCCTGGCTTAGAACGGCGATCGAGTAGGCCTTCTCAAGGTCGGATGCTTGCATTGGATAGCGCAGCTCGCGTGCGAGGATTGCGCCGGCTATAGCGGAGGCGAACTCACGGGCGACTTCCTCCGAAACTGCCTCGGCGGCGCCAATGAGTGCCGAGGTTGCATTTGCTGTTTCGATCCCGACGCCCGCTTCCTGAGCTTCCCAGATCAGCAGGCGAATAGCAGAACCGTGGAGCCCCGGCTGGAGCTTGCGGATGATGTCGATGACATCAGCTACCTGACCGTTGACTGCAGTAGCGCGAAGTTGCTCGGCCAACCCAGGATCTAGCCCGAACGCCTGCCCCAAGCTCTCCAGATATATGAGTTCACGCCGGATCGGACCGACGTGGCTGGTTTTGTGCAGGTAGGTCAGCAACTGCAGACCCAGCGCCCGCTGAACCGAAGTCGTCCTACTCGCTGGCGGGGCGTCCTCTTCCATTCCCTCCGCGCCCGCCTCGTCTAACTCCTCTTCAACGCCCGCTTCAGCCGCAGCTACTTCCTCGGCCGAGGCCGCCTCCACTTGAGAGGCGCCCACCGCCGCAGGTTCGCTGACGACCTCGGGAGCTGTTAGCAGGGTGTCGACCGGCAAGCGGCCCTGCGAGTAGAGAACAGCGCGCCGCCAGAGGTTGTCGTCCACATGGTCGGGCTTGCCCTGATCGTCTGCGGCCAAGAGCACCAGCTCCGGCAGTGACGGATCCAGTTGGAGGTCCCTCGCGAAAAGCGGGAATTCAATCCTCAGGCACACGAGCTTGGCCAGCGCTGCTGCCTGGCCGCCCAGGTCTAGGTCAAAGCCTTCAATGCGTCGCCGCTCAGCCAAGTGGTATGCCTGGACATAGCCGTTCAGCAGCACCTTGACCCGCCTGGGACTCTGGACGTGTGTGGGTATCAGGATCGACACAACATCGGCCTTATCCACCTGGTTCCAAACGCCCTTACGGTCCTCGACGAGGAGGAGGGCGAAGGCTGACAGACGCCGTGCGAGCAGGGGCGGCAGGTAAATCTGGTAGTGGAAGATCTTGTCCAGGTAGCCAGTGCCGGCACTGTAATAGGGATTCGCCGTATCGGCAGGCGTGGCCTGACGAAGGCTGCGGGACAGAGCATCCTCAAGCACCTGTTGGTCCGCAGCCACCACGAATATGCAGCCCTCGACCTCAAGGAACGTGCGGAGTGTCTCCAGTGTGCTGACAACCTCGTCCGGCGCGCACCGGTCGAGTTCATCTATGAACACCACCAGACGCTCGGCGCCCACCTGCTGAACTAAGTCATTGAAGAGTTCCTCGAACTGCTCTTCTCCCGATGGCGCCGCGACCTTCGATTCGAACCTCAAGGACTGGCTCAGCAAAGCGGCGAACACGCCGATCACCGCTGCCGTTGGGAACGACGCTGGCAAGACCGCCGTTAGGGAATTCCGCACCTCGGTCGGGATCGATGAAGGGTGCAGTGCGTGCGTGAGCAAGCCGAATCCGATCGCAAGAACGGCTATCCCGAACCAACAAAGGACGGCGGTCCCTATCAACGTCCAAATGCCGTGCAGCTTGAGGTCGCTCTCGGTGGTCTCCCGATAAAGCCCACGCGTGA
>Ga0207664_10001564_pt1 | contig 15018 bp, 15 predicted proteins | sample LARL83metaG_FD_184349 | JGI IMG/M metagenome (GOLD analysis project Ga0207664, IMG submission 184349) | Corn, switchgrass and miscanthus rhizosphere microbial communities from Kellogg Biological Station, Michigan, USA - LAR L8-3 metaG... | ecosystem: Host-associated > Plants > Roots >... | reverse complement strand
CGCAGCTGACGCGGCGGGCTATCATTTGGCCGGCTCGATGCACTCGCATCGCTCGAAGATGATGAACGGCTCCAGCCCGAACATGCCGTCGGGCAACGGCACGCCATCCGACAACGCGACCTAACGTATGGCGCATACTCATCTCGGCGGAAGGGGGCTGACGTGAACAGATCCATCATCGGCGCGATCGCCGCTTTTGGTCTCGTCGTCGCCGGCTGCACCGGTCAGCAGTCATCGAGCAACGGACGGTCGGCGAGCGGTTCCGCCGCGGGGACGATCTCGAACCCGACCGATTTCCCGCTGTCCGCCGACGCGAAGATCCTCGCGGCAAAACCGTTCAACCAGACGGTCACATCAGGCGGGTCGGGAGGGACGGTGTTGGCTCAAGGCGCTGGGACTTACAGCGGTCATTCCGTGATCGCGCAGGCGAGCGGGTCGATCGCCGACGCCAAAGCGTGGCTCGACAAGACCGAGACCTCGCCGCCCACGGGCTACGCCCACGTCGCCTCGGCGCAAAACTCACAAGCGACGACGGTTGCGGCGAAGTACGGCGTCACGTACGGCGTCTTTAAGAACGGCAAGAAGGGCGCCGTCATCGCGGTCATCGACACGAAAACGGCCCACGCGAAGCTCGGGTTCCTCATCGGTCTGGCCGACAAATATGAGATGCTTCCGGAGTCGATGCGCGGACCGATCGACGATCAAGTGAAGCAGCGTCTCGGGATGTCGATCACCGAGGCCCTCGACCCGAGCGCTCCGGTGGGCATGACGCTCGAGGCGCTTCGCACGATCAATTCGAGCGATCAGCCCGCGATCGTCGAGGTCGACGCGACTAAGCAATAGCAGTAGATTACACGGCGATTCGAAACTGAAAAAACCGGCGAACGGCCGTTCGCGGCTTTCGGGACTTTTGTCCTCGAGGCGGGTCAAAAGTTTGGGCTATCGCTAACTTGGCCGTTCTGGTACCATGTGAGCGCGGCCGGATCCAATTTCATCGTTGGTCATCTCGCGTTTCGTCCGCTCTCATCCCACCTTTCTCTTCTTAGTGAGGTAGGCCCATCGTGACTATTCGTATTGCGGCACTCGCCGCGGGGGTCAGCGTGTTGATCGCGGGTTGCGGCGGAATGCGCAACAGCGTCACGCAGTCTCCGTCGGCCGGCCACGGCGTCAACAACCACGTCGTCCAAAACGGCAAAGCCCCGATCAACTGGACGCAGTTCAACGATCCGGCGTCCGGATATTCGACGAACTACACCGTCGTCGTCGGGTCGGACAAAAACCTCTGGTTCGGCAACAGCCAAGGCGGCTTGCTCCAAGTCCAGATGACCGGAAAGACGAAGCTCGTGCCGGTCCAATACGTGTGCAGCGGAACGTCGAAGTGCAACATGGTCACGGGATACGGCGCGACCGTCGGCAAGGACAAAAACTTCTACTTCGGCGGCACGAATTTCGACTATAACAACAACAAATACGTCGTCGCCGTCGTGAAGACAACGGGTGCGATCACGGTCCACGACATCACGAGCGGCGACTATGTCTCCGAAGGCGGTTTCACGCTCGGGCCCGACGGCAACGTCTGGTTCACAGAGCAGCAGCACATCGCGAAGATCAACACGACCGGCACGATCACCGAGATCGCGTATCCATCCGGCGCGACGTCGAACAGTTACGGCAGCACGACGACCGGTCCGGACGGCAACGTCTGGTTCACCGAATACAACAATAACATCGTCGCGAAGATCAACCCGACCACGAAGGCCATCACGGAGTTCAGCCTCGCTTCCCAAAGCCTCAGCTGCAACCCGTCGAGCATCGTCAGCGGCAGCGACGGTAATCTCTACTTCGTCTGCAACGGACAGTATCTCGGCCAGATAACGACCGCGGGCGTCGCGAAGGTGTGGTATGACGCTTTTGGCGTCGGCTACTTCCCGGAGGCGCTCCAGGTCGGTGGGGACGGCAATATCTGGTTCGCGAACGGCAGCGGCGCCTATATCTCGGAGTTCAACCCGTCACTGGTCTCCTTCACGACGTTCGTGCCGCCGTACACGACGGGGACGGTCTATCAAATCGCGCTCGGCCCGGATAAGAACTTCTGGGGCGCCGAAAGCGACGGCAAGACCGACGTCTACATCCCATCGCCGCTGACGGTGTCGCCGGCGTCGATCACTTTCACGGGCACGGGCCAGACGCAGAATATCACCGTGACCGAGCAAGGCACGCTTTCCTGGACGGCGACGAGCACGAGTCCTGGCGTGTGCAGCGTCGCGCCGGGCGCCCACGCGAACACATTCGTCGTCACGGCGAACGGCATCGGCACGACGAAGATCACCGTGAAGGACGCGATCGCCAACAGCTTCGTCGTCTCGTGCAAAGTGACGTGATCGACGGATAAATCCGTTCTAGCACATGCGAGGCCGGAGTTATCCTCCGGCCTCTTCATTTTCAGAGACCAAAGACAGGTACGTCAAGCGAAAAGCGAGTAAACACGCGCTTTCCCGAGCACCTTTCGCCGTGGAGGAACGCATGATCCGACGCGCAGTTCTCATCGCTGTCATCTTCGCTATTTCATCTGCTTTCTGCGCGGGGACCGCCCACGCGGCGCCATCGTCGGGCGGTGCAGGTGCGGGCGGCGGTGCCGGAGGTGCGGGCGGCGCGGGCGGGGGCAACGGCCCGGTCCCGTACGCCGACTTCGTGCAAGGCGCGACCGTGCAGAGCGGCCTGTTCCCGATCGTGACGAAAGAAGACAAGGTCTATCTCGTCATCTCGGGCGCGCAGCTCGGCAAGCAATTCATCGAAACGTCGGTGCCTAACACCGGCCTCGGCGGTTTCGGCCCCGCGCCGGGTGAGCCGTACGTCGCGCCCGCTCGCATGATCGAGTTCGACCGCATCGGCGAGAAGGTCGTCATCCGCTGGCCGAACACGAACTTCACGTCGGGCGGAAACGCTCAGCGTGCGGCCGGCGTCGCCGAGTCGTTCCCGAACTCGGTCATCGCGGTCGATCCGATCGCGGCAGAGGACACGGCGACCGGGTCCGTCATCATATCGGCGAGCCCATTCCTTGGGGACGTCGCCTATTTCGAAGCGATCTTCCAGGGCCAGATCGACAATCCGGAGGCGAGTTATCGGCTCGACCCGAGCCGAACGTTCTTCATGCGCACGGCGGCGTTCCCGACGAACGACCTACTCGAGGTGAGCCAGACGTGGGCGAGTCAAGAGCCGGATCTCGTCGACAATGCGCCCGATGCCCGCAGTCTCGAAGTCCACATGGAGTACAATCTCGTCGCGGCGCCGGACGACGGCTATCGTCCGCGAATCGCTGACGACCGCGTCGGCTACTTCACGCTTGCCCAACTCGACTTCGGCACGGATCAAAACCCGACGCGTCAGACGTTCTTCGTCTCGCGCTGGAACTTCATGCCGGCGACGCCAGGCAAGCCCTCGATCGCGCAACATCCGCTCGTCTTCACGCTGAGCAAAGACGTGCCGAACGAATATCGCGCACCGATCAAGGCCGCCCTGCTCACATGGAATGCGGCGTTCAAGCGCGCCGGGATCTTGAACGCGGTCCAGGTCCAGGACCAGCCGGACGATCCGAACTGGGATCCAGAGGATATGCGCCACAACATGGTGCGCTGGTTCGACTCATCGTCGCCGCAATACGGAGCAGAGGCGCTGATCGTCAACGATCCGCGCACCGGCGAGGAGATCAACGCCGGCATCAACATCGACTCGGTCGTCGCGACCGGCTACGGCGCGAGCTACACGTACTGGGTCGCGCCGACGCGCGGTCTTCCCGATGATCCGGCCGCGCGCAAAGCGTACGCGATGCAGAACCTGCGCGGGCTCGTCCTACACGAGTCGGGCCACGACATGGGTCTGCAGCACAACTTCATCGGTTCGATGGCGTATACGGCCAAAGAGCTGCAGTCGAAGGCGTTCACCGACAAAATGGGCATCTCGTCGTCCGTCATGGAGTACGCGCCGATCAACCTCTGGCCGAAGGGCACGCCCCAAGGCGATTACGCGCAGCTCGTTCTCGGACCGTACGACTACCATGCGATCGACTACGGCTATGCGTACATCCCTGGCGCGAGCACGCCGCAGGCAGAACTGCCGACGCTTCGCCGCGTCGCGTCGCAATGGGCGAACCCTTACCTCAGTTTCGCTTCCGACGAAGACGTCTCGTTCCCCGACGGCCACGCGATCGACCCGCGCGTCCAGCAGTTCGACTTGACAAACGATCCGTTGGGCTGGTGCGGCGTTCAGATGAACTTCGACCATTCCGACATGAACGCGGTCGCGGCGCGCTTCCCGCGCTACGAACAGCCGAACCAGGATGCGCGTCAGGCGTTCGGCGTGCCGTTCCGACAATACGCCCGCTGTGCGACGATGACCGCGCACGTCATCGGCGGCGAATATCTGTCGCGCGGCCGCCGCGGCGATCCCGGAGAGAAGCCAGGCCTCATGCCCGTCTCGAGGAGCGACGAGGCTCGGGCGTGGCATCTGCTCGACCAGTACCTCTTCTCGGACGCCGCCTGGCGCTTCAGCCCCAGGGTGCTCACGCAGCTGACTTACACGGAGCAGAGCACGATCGGCAACTTCGCGACGTGGGCGTATAACCCGGGCGGCCACCACGATGTCGACATCGTCGGCCTCGCCGGCGCCGCCCAGGATGGCGCGCTCTCCGAGTTCTTCGCGCCGTTGACCCTTTCACGTATCGACGAGCTCCAGACGAAGTACGCGCCCGGGAAGACGATGACGATCTCCGACTTGTTCGACTGGGCACAAGCGTCGATCTTCGGCGACATCGCGAACGGGCGGGCGTCGCAAGACGGCGTCGTCATGCGCAACCTGCAGGCACGATACGCGAAGCGCCTCGGTGCGCTGTGGACGTCGCCGGCGCAGGGCACACCCGACGACGCGCGGGCGCTTGCGCGTCTCGAGCTCGAAGTGCTGCGCAACGACTGCCGTTCGGCGATCGGCCGGCCCGGCCTCGACGAACTGACGCGCGCGCATATCGGGGAACTCGACGCGATCGCAAGCCAGGCGCTCAACGCGCAGTCGGTCGCCCGCTAGGGGATGTGGTGTGCCGAGCGAAGCTCGGCGCGTCTGCAAGGCCACGGCGGTCGAGACGAATCTCGACGGGCCCTTGCCCTTCTGTGAGCAGAGGATGCCGAAAACAAAACCGAAAGACACAAAGCGCTTCACGGGTTTCTCCAAAGAAGGCATGCGGTTTCTCGCCGACCTGGCGAAACACAACGATCGCTCGTGGTTCCAGCCGCGCAAGCATATCTACGAGACGGAGCTCCTCGAGCCGCTGCAAGCGCTCGTCGCCGACGCCTCGGAAGCGCTGCGAAAGGCGAAGATCCCGATCGGCGCGGTCCCAACTCGCTCGATATTCCGGATCTATCGCGACATCCGGTTCTCGCGCGACAAGAGCCCGTACAAGACGAATCTCGGCGCCTACCTCGCCCCGACCATCGGCGGACCGCACGAAGCGCCCGGTGGGATCTACATCCACATCCAGCCGAAGCGCTCGTTCATGGCGGTCGCTTTCTACGAGCTCGACAAGGAGCGGCTCGATCGATGGCGCACCGCGATGGCGAAAGATCCGAAGCGCTTTCAAGCCATGGTGCGTTCGCTCGAACGCAACGGTCTTTCGATCTCTCAACAACACGAAGCGTTAAAGCGGATGCCGCGCGGGTTCGAAGACCAAGCCGCGAGCCCGATCGCGAGTTATTTCAAGCTCGCGTCGTTCACGACCGGCGAAGAACTCTCCGATGCCGACGTCGGCAGCGAGCGTCTCGTCGTCCGCGTCGTCTCGCTCGCGAAGAAAGCGAAGCCGCTTCTGGCCTATGGGTCGACGATCGGCTAGCGACGCGGATCTCATCCGGACGTGAACACGCTCTCACCGGCCGCGCTCGCCTACGCGCGCAAGCATGAACTCCACGCGCTCGTCGTGGCGTACGAGGGGCAGATCGTCGACGAGGCATACGGCGACGGCCACGACGGAGCGACACCGCACCCCCTCTACAGCGGAACGAAAAGCTTCTGGGGCGTCGCGGCACTTCTCGCCCAGAGCGATGGATTGCTCGATCTCGACGAGCGGGTCGCGCAGACGTTTCCCGCTTGGGACTTGCAGCCGTGGAAAAGCAGGGTGACGCTGCGCGAGTTGCTGCAGCTGACGAGCGGCTTCGGCTTTGGCGGCATGGGTCTCGCCGTTCCGACGTACGGCAAAGCGCTCGACGTCGATCTAAAGACCGAGCCGGGCTCGAAATTCACCTACGGTGGAATCCCGCTGCAGGTCTTCGGCGCCGTCCTCGCGCGCAAGCTGGAGCCGTCGGGCCAAACGCCGCACGACTATCTCGCGCGGCGTATTTTCGATCCGATCGGACTGCGCGTCGGCAAGTGGCGCACGCTCGCCGACGGGACTAAACCGCTTCCCACCGGCGCTTTCATCGCGCCGCTCGAGTGGGTCAAGTACGGTCGATTCGTCTGCGAGCGGCATGCGGAGTTCGCGCCGTGCTTTCAGGGGTCCAAGGCGAACGCGCGCTACGGACTGGGCTGGTGGCTGGGCGTGAAGAACGCACCGGACGATCTAGCCTACGCGAGCGGCGCAGCCGGCCAAGCGATGTACGTCGTCCCATCGCGCAAGCTCGTCATCGTGCATTTCGCGAAGTCGTCATCGTACAAGCACGAGGCGTTCCTCAAGCTGTTCTTCACGACGAGCGGCTGATCGGCGTCAGGCCTGGGCCGAGTCGAACTCGAGACGGATCGCCGTGCCGCCGCTCGTGTCGATGTGCATCGTCCGCGCGGCCATCTTGATGATCCGGAAGCCGAAGCCGCGAAGCGGCCGGCGCGCGCGCGTGATGAAGCGGCCGCCGTCGATGTTGTCGACCGCGATCCGTGGCTCGACGTCGGAGATGCGTGCGCGGAGCTCGACGTCGCCAACCCTGTTCGGCGAATACGCGTGTTCGATCGAATTCGCGAGCGCCTCGCCGACCGCCGTGATGATGTCGATGCGCGTGTCAGCATCGATCTTGTTCGAGGCCAAGAACGCATCGAGCGCGTGGCGAAGCAGCGAAGCCGATTTCGGCCACGCCTTTCGCCTGACGCGCAGCTCCTTCGGTCTGCTCATGTCCTCGCCGCCAAATATTCGAGTGCGGCGGCTCGATCGTCGAACACCGCGAAGACCTGATCGAGTCCGGCGTACTGGATGAGGCGCGCGAACTGGGGCGCGGCGATGAGCAGCGCGACGGGCACGTTCGCGTCTTTCAGATCCGTGCAGAAGTGGAGCAGCTCGACGAGCGCGGTCGAGTCGGCGTAGGTCACGCCGGCGAGATCGAGCAGCACCGAACGGGCCTGAAGCGCGCTTTGCAGCGCGGTGCGCACCTCGTCTTTGCGATACACGTCGAGCTCGCCGGCCAGACGCACGATCGCGGGAGCATCGTCGGTCTTCACGCTATCAGCTTCGAACGCGCGAACAGCGAACCCCTCATCCGGTCATCACCGCTCGCGGACGGCTCCGACCGGTCGCCGAGAGTTTGTTTCGTCTCCGGCTCGGCGGACGACACCGACCGTCCGGCGATGGCGTGGCTGGGCGCGCCGTCATCCACTATAGATATCGTCAGAATGGCGACATCATCGTTGATCTCGCTGCCGCCGAAGATCGATCGGTAGATGGCCGAGGCGGGATGCGGATCCTTTTCGGCGCGCGCGCTCTTGACCGCCTCGAGAAGGCGCCGCTCGCCCTCGAGCACATCTCGAGAACGCTCGATCGCTCCGTCCGTGTACAGCACGAGCATGGATCCGGGCGCGCTTTCGACGCGATTCGACCGGTATTTGGTCGAGTCGCCGACGCCGAGCGGCAGCGATCCGAACTCGAGCATCCGGGGCGACCCGCTCGTCGCGAGCAGCACAGGCGGCGGATGACCCGCGCTCGCATACTCGAAGACGTTCGTCCGCGAGTCGACGATGCCGACGGTCGCTGTCGCCATCATCACCGACTCGTCGCGCACGACTTCGCGGTTGACGTACTCGAGGATCGAGGCCGAGTCCGGTTGGTACAGCGCGGCGGAGAGGACGGCGTTGCGGACGCGGCTCATCGCGAGCGCCGCATCGATGCCGTGGCCGGCGATGTCGCCGATGACGACGAGCGCGCGGTCGGCGGAGAGCGCGAACACGTCGTACCAGTCGCCTCCGACTTTCGCTTCTTCTGATGCAGGCGCGTACGTCGCGGAGAACTCCAACCATGGAATCTGCGGAAAGTCGCGATGCGCCAGCGCGCGCTGGAAGCGCTCGGCTATCCGCCGTTCGGTCTCGTACGCCGAGCGTAAGGCGGCTGTGCGGCGGCGCGCCTGTTCGGCCTGATCGCGCTCCTGCGCAAGGCGATCCCACGCGCGCGTCTGCAGGCTTGCGAAGATCACTCCGACGCCGAGGATGAGCAGCCCGCCCATGACGACGAGCGCGCCGATATAGTCTAACTGACGCTGCGATGCGTCGTATAAGCCCGAGGATTGTTTCGTGAGCTCGTCTTCGACGATCTTCTCATCCTGGCGGAAGTGATCGACGAGGAACTTGCCGAGCTGCTCGATCCGGAGCGAGTCGGAAGGCGTCCCAGTCGTGAGCGGGCCGGCGACCGCCGTCGTCCACTGCCGGTTCGTCCGCATCATATCGGACGCCGCCGAGGCGGCACTCGTGAGTCCCAGCGCATCGAGGTCGTCGATCAGCGCTGCGATCGTGCGCGGCATGTCGTCGCGAGCCACGTCATACGGCTCGACGAAGACCGCATCGTGCGTCGCTTGGTAGCCTCGAACGCCCGTCTCTTCGTCGAGCTGGTCCTTGAGCGCGTTGAACATCAAGCCGCGCGCTTCGCGGTTGCGAGCCTCGGCGATGAACGACGTGGCGGCTTCTTGCCTTAGCGCGAGGCCGACGACGAGAAAAGCGATGACGACGATGCAGAACGCGACGACTCCGAGAGCAGACCAAATGGGGCGCGACGAGGCCCCGAAGCCGCTTCGCATGACCATGGAATACGCTCGGCGGCGCGCTTTTCCCGTTTTCGGAAGGTCACTACCGCGACGAGTCTCGTAATCGAGTGGCAGCGATAATCGCGTGCGGTTGTGCGGCCGCAAAAACGTGGGAGACCGGAGAGCTCCTTGAGCGGCCACGACTCGAGCATCGACGTCGACGGCGGATCGCACCGCGTCGCCGGAACCCTCACCATCCCGAATTCACCCCGCGGCTTGATCGTCTTCGCCCACGGCAGCGGCAGCAGCCGGCATAGCACGCGCAATCAGGCGGTGGCGCGCGAGCTGAACGCTGCCGGCTTTGCGACGCTCCTCGCCGATCTTCTCACACCAGAGGAGGACGAACTCGACCGACGGACCTTCGCGCTGCGATTCGACATCGAATTGCTCGCGTCTCGGGTCATCGACGTCGTGTACTGGGCGAGCGCGGAACGCGCGACTGCCGGCCTTTCGATCGGATACTTCGGCGCGAGTACGGGAGCAGCCGCCGTATTAAAAGCAGCGGCGTCAAAGCCCGATCGGATATTCGCGGTCGTGTCGCGCGGCGGACGGTCGGACCTCGCCGAATCCGCGATCGCCCGAGTCAAAGCGCCGACGCTCTTCATCGTCGGCGGGGCAGATCCGGTCGTCCTCGAGCTCAATCGTCACTCCGCCAGGCACATGACGGCAGAAGTGCGGCTCGAAGTCGTGCCGCGTGCGACGCATCTGTTCGAAGAAAGCGGCGCGCTAGAGCACGCCGCCGATCTCGCGAAGCGCTGGTTCGTCGCTCACGTCGATCGCAGCGCGCGAAATCACGAGACGACGTGAGTGCGGCCTCACGGCGCCATGACGCGGATGACCGCCTTGCCGCCGACGTTTTCGAGAGCGAAGTAGACTCGATGCGTGACGGGATCGACGGCGACCGTGTGTGCCTCGTTCGCCAGAAAAGCGGAACCGATCGGCTTCACCGTCTTGCCGTGCTCTTGGAATACCGACACGACGCCGCTCTCCGAAGCCACATAGAGCCGGCCGAGTCCCGGATCCAGCGCGAGGACATCCGGGCCGTCGCCGACCGAAAAAGCGGCCAGCTCCTTCCAGTCGTCGAGATCCATCACGAGCAAGCGCGCGTTTTCGTCGCAGCCGACGAACGCTAGCCGGCGTGACGGATCCACCGCTAGTCCATGATCGTGCTCGCACCCGGTGAGTTGACGTCGTGAGACGACGTGACCGGAAATCGCATCGATCACCGCGACGTCGTTGCGCGCTTGCACGTCGGTGAAAACGCGCCGAGACTTCGGGTCGAACTGCGTGTTGCCGGCCTCGCCGCCCACATCGATCGTCCAAGTGCGCGCGCCGGTGTGCGTATCGATCACGGTGACCGTTCCACCCTGCTCGTCGGACACGAAGATCTCATGATCGAGAGCGTCGTACGCGATACCATCGGGATAGTCGCCGCCCGGCGTGCGCTCGACGACTTTGAGGTCGTCCTCATCGATCGTAGCGACTTGATCCGTGCCTGTCGCCGATGCGTAAAGGCGGTGCGACGAGGGTATCGCAAGCACTCCATGCACGGCGTTCAGGCCTGTCACGTGCCCGGTCACGCGGTTCGAAGCGATGTCGACAGCGATGATCTCGCCGGCGCCGAGATAAGCGACGAATAACAAGCGGCTGCGAGGATCGATGGTCTCGTAATCCATCCGCAGCGTCCGGCCGGCGAGGGCCGGGTTCGCGGGCTTCACCATTATGTCGGCGAGCGCGTGAAGCGGCAGCGGCGGCTCGCGCGCCGCAGCATCGCCGGTCGACGACGGGCTGCACCCGAAGAGCAGCAACGCAGCCGCTCCTCCGGCGAGAAGCCATAGCACCGGGTCCACCCGGTAGCGCATGTGCTTCATATTCAGCTTGACAGATGATACAGTTGTTATATACACTATTTTTGCCCAAAGCACACGAGGTCCTTTCGCGCATGCCGCCCGACGGAGTTCCCTTGGCCCAGAAGAAGCGGTGGCTGATGCTCATTCACCAGATCCCGCGCACCCCAGGCTATCTGCGCGTGAAGATCTGGCGCCGGCTTCAGCGCCTCGGGGCTCTGCCGATCAAGAACTCGGTCTACGCGATGCCTGCCGGCGAGCAGCCGCTCGAGGATCTCGTCTGGGTCGTCCGCGAGATCGAACAAGGCGGCGGCGAGGCGTCGATCTGCGAGGCCGCGTTCGTCCACGGCTTGAGCGACGAACAGGTCGAAACAGCCTTTCGCGCGGCGCGAGATTCGGACTACCGGGCGGTCGCCGCCGAAGCGCGCCGTTTGACCTCATTTCGGATTCCGAAGTCCGATGACATGACCACGTCGGTCGCCGAGGAAATCGAGCGCCTAAAACGCCGCCTCGCCGAAACGACGGCGATCGACTTCTTCAGAGCTCCTGCACGTTCCGAAGCGGAGAGCGCGCTCGCGAAGCTCGAGCACGGCGCGACCGAGAGCAGACGTCGTGCGAGACCGGTAACGCGCGATCTCAAAGGCAAGACGTGGGTCACTCGACGCGATGTGTTCGTCGATCGGATGGCGAGCGCATGGCTCATCCGTCGCTTCATCGATCCTTCTGCGCGATTCAAATTCGTGCCGGGGAAGAAGTACGAGGCGCGGCGAGGCGAGATCGGCTTCGACATGTTCGGCGGTGATTTCACGCACGAGGGTGACCGCTGCACGTTCGAGGTGCTCGTCGAGCGGTTGGGGCTTGACGATCCCGGACTCGCGACGATCGGTCAGATCGTCCACGACATCGACTTGAAAGACTCGAAGTTCGAGCGGCCTGAAAAGGCGGGGATCGAACGAGTCTTGCAAGGCATCGCTCTCGCCCACGCCGATGACAAGGCCCGGCTCGAGCGAAGCGCGCCGATCTTCGACGATCTTCACCGGCTGTTGAACAAGAGGCGCGGGCGATGACGGACGCGGCGCCGCAGGGGAGGCGCAGACCGAGCGTCATCGATATCGCGCTCTATTTCCTGCGCCTTGGCGCGCTCGGTTTCGGAGGGCCCGTCGCACTCGCGAATCACATGCGCGCCGACCTCGTCGACGATCGAAGCTGGCTTTCGCCGCAAGAGTACGATGAGGGCCTTACGATCGCGACCGCATGCCCCGGACCGCTCGCGTACCAGCTCGGCATCTACTCGGGGTACGTCCTGCGCGGTCTTGCGGGCGCACTCGCGGCGGCGATCGCCTTCGCGGTGGCGCCTTTCATCATCGTGGTCGTCGCCGGCTGGTTCTACGTCCGCTACGAGAACGCGTGGGAAGTGCGCGGTCTCTTCTACGGCATCGGCCCCGTCGTCGTCGCGCTCATCATCAAAGCATGTTGGAATCTGGCACAGAAGACGATCAAGACGGACGTCTTGGCGTGGGCGATCGCCGCGATAGCATGCGCGATAACGCTCGTCGTCCAGCGCGAGCTCACGGCCATCTTCCTGGCTGCCGGCATCCTCGGGGTTTTCACGTTCGCACGGCGGGAACCGCGATCGACGCCGCGTAGTCCCGCGCCCTCGAAAACGACCGTGTCACGTTCCGTCTTCCCTTTGTTCGGCGCGATAGCGCTCGGATCCAGCGGAGCGGTGCCGCTCCAATTGTTCTGGTTCTTCTTCAAGACCGGCCTGCTCGTGTTCGGAAGCGGGCTCGTCATCGTGCCCTTCCTAAAGGAGTACGTCGTCGATCAATATCACTGGCTCGGCGAACGTCAGTTCCTCGACTCGGTCGCCATCGGCATGATGACGCCGGGGCCGGTCGTCATCACCGCGACCTTCGTCGGCTACCTCATGAGCGGCCTATCGGGTGCATTCGCCGCGACTCTCGGGATCTTCTCACCATCGGTGTTGTTCACGGTTATAGGAACGCCGCTGCTGCGGCGCTACCGCTCGAGTCAGAGACTCCAAGGATTCGTCCGAGGCGTCACCGTCGCGGTCGTCGGCGTGCTCGTCGGAACGTCGTACCTGGTCGGGCGGACGGCGATCGGCGATGCGCTGTCGATCTCGATCGGCGTCGGCGCGCTCGCTGCGGCGCTGCTGGTGAAGAGGCTGCCCGATGCGCTCCTCGTCGCCGTCGGCGCTGTGATCGGCCTCATCGCGTATCCTCTCTTGCAGCCGCAATGGCTGCTCCACTGACCTTCTTAGGACAGACTTAGGAGCGTCGCTTATGAAGTACGTCACGAAGAAAAACGCCAACGTCGATCGGATAGCGTGCCCGTGGCTCATCAAGCGTTTCGTCGATCCGGACGCCGAGTTCTTGTACGTCGATCGCGATGAGGTGATGCGCGTCGCGCAGGCCGAGGGCGCTATACCATACGACGTGCCGGGCGTCGAGCTCGGGCACGTCGCCGGGCGGTGCAGCTTCGAGTCGATCTTGGTTTGGAGCAAAGTCCTAGACCCCGCGCTCGAGCTGGTCGGTCGGATCGTTCACGGCGCGGACGTGCCGGAAGATATCGACATCGAGCCCGAGGCATCGGGGCTGCGAGCCATCGCTCACGGCTTCGCGGCGTTGCACGGCGACGACGATCATCGGAAACTCGCGCTCGAGACGCCGATGTACGACGCGCTCTATGCGTGGTGCCAAAGCCGGGTTCGCGAGCGAGCGGTCCGCTAGCGCATGTTCGCCTTCGTCGTCGCGGCGAAGGTCATCCGTTCGTTCGGCTACGGTCTGTTGTCGGTCGCCTTCGCCCTCTATCTGGCAAGCGCGGGCTTCGGGCCGGTCGCGATCGGCGCGATCTTGAGCCTGGCGCTTCTCGCCGGTGCGGCGTTCTTGACGCTTTCCGCGCCGCTCGTCCGCAAACTCGGTGCCAGCGCGACGCTCGTCATCGCGGCATCGGCGATGTGCGGAGCGGGCGCGCTGCTATCGTTGCACGATCGCCCGATCGCGATGATCGTCGCCTGCCTCTTCGGAACACTCAGCGCAGGCGGGCAAGAGGTCGGTCCGTTCGCGGCGATCGAGCAGCATGCGATCGCGTCGTCGACGCGGACCGCCTCGAGCGCACACGCATTCGCGAATTACAATCTCGCAGGCGCGTTCGCCCTTGCATTCGGCGCGCTCGCTGCCGGCGCGATCGCGACGTCATCTATCCCGTGGGCGTACGCGTCCTGCGGCGTCGCCCTCATGCTGCTCTATGCCGCGATGCCGGCGATCGATGCGCCGGCCCCCCAGGTGAAGGGCCCAGTCCGCGTCCGGTTCGGCACGGCCGAACGGCTCGCCGCGCTCTTCGGCCTCGACGCGCTCGCCGGCGGATTCGTCGTCCAGAGCTTCATCGCATATTGGCTGCATGTGCGCTACGGCGTGGATCAGCAGATGCTTGCCGTCGTGCTCTTCGCGGCGAACACGCTGTCGGCGCTGTCGTATCCGATCGCGGCGTGGTTGTCGACGAAGATCGGCTTGCTGCGGACGATGGTCTTCACACATCTGCCTTCGAATGTCTTGTTGTGCATGTACCCCTCATGCCGACGTTCGCAAGCGCGACCGCGGTCTTGCTCGCGCGCTTCGCGCTCTCGCAGATGGACGTGCCGACGCGTCAGGCGTTCGCGATGGAAGCGGTGCCGGAGTCACAGCGCGTGCATGCGGCCGCTTTGACGAACGCGGTGCGCCCTGCAGCGGCCGCAGTAGCGCCGATCTTCTCGGGTCTATCTCTCGCGACGGCGGCTATCGGCGCGCCGTTCTTCATCGCCGGAGGATTGAAGATCGCATACGACCTCGCGATCTTCAATGCGTTCAAGCGGTTGCGCAAGCCCGGGGGCTAGGAGGCTGGCGACGGCGAGCGGAAGCGCCGCCTGCCCAATGACGCAGCTCGAGACACCTGCGCTCCTCGTCGTCGCTGTAGCCGCGGTCGGCGTGCTTCACACGCTCGTGCCCGACCACTGGGTCCCCATCGCGCTCGTCGCTCGGCAACAAGGTTGGAGCAGATCGCAGACCGCGCGCGCAGCCGCCGTCGCCGGCATCGGTCACACAGTCTCGACGCTCGTCATCGCGCTCGTGGTCTGGCTAGCGGGC
>Ga0207664_10001563_pt1 | contig 15019 bp, 11 predicted proteins | sample LARL83metaG_FD_184349 | JGI IMG/M metagenome (GOLD analysis project Ga0207664, IMG submission 184349) | Corn, switchgrass and miscanthus rhizosphere microbial communities from Kellogg Biological Station, Michigan, USA - LAR L8-3 metaG... | ecosystem: Host-associated > Plants > Roots >... | reverse complement strand
CACTGGCGCGGCACCGTGATGGCTGTGTTCCAGCCCGCCGAGGAAACCGGCACCGGCGCACAGGCGATGATCGACGACGGCCTGTTCGAACGTTTCCCGAAGCCCGACATCGTGCTCGGCCAGCACGTGATGGTCGGCATGGCCGGCACCATCAGCGGCCGCGCCGGCGTGATCACCTCGGCCGGCGACAGCCTGCAGATCCGCCTGTTCGGCCGTGGCGCACACGGCTCGATGCCGCAGGCAAGCATCGACCCGGTGGTGATGGCCGCCTCGACCGTGCTGCGCCTGCAGACGATCGTCTCGCGCGAACTCGCCGCGACCGAGGCTGCCGTGGTCACCATCGGCGCACTGCAGGCCGGCACCAAGGAAAACGTGATCCCCGACGAGGCGATCATCAAGCTCAATGTGCGCACCTTCGACGAGGGCGTGCGCCAGCGCGTGCTGGCCGCGATCACGCGCATCGTCAATGCCGAGGCGGCCGCGTCGGGCGCGCCCCGGCCGCCGGAGATCACGCCGCTGGATAACTACGCGATGGTCGTCAACGACGCCGACGCGAACCAGAAAGTTGGCGACGCGTTCCGCCAGTACTTCCCTGAAGAACGCGTCGAGAAAACCCTACCGACCTCGGCGAGCGAAGACTTCGGCTGCTTCGGTGCGCAGTGGAAAGTGCCCTCGGTGTTCTGGTTCGTCGGCGGCACCGATGCGGAAACCTATGCGAAGGCAAAGGCCGCCGGCCGGCTCAACGATCTGCCGACCAACCACAACCCGCGGTTCGCGCCGGTCATCCAGCCAACCTTGCGCACCGGCGTCGAAACGCTGGTCGTCGCCACGCTCGCGTGGCTGCCGGTGAAGTAGCGGCGGCTGCAAGACGGAATATCCCGACGCTACCGCTGGAACCGAGCCGCCAGGCGGTATGTCTGGTAGGGCTGGTGTTGTCACTGGTACGGGTGGCCCCAACGTGCGCGCACCGGCCGCTCTGGTCACCAGAATATGGCCACGCCTTCATCGACACCGTGGTGAGTGCGTCGATCGAGCTCCGCGTTCCGCGCCGAGCTCCTCTGGAAGATCTTCTGCCCTTCGTCGTGAAGGTAGGCGTTGAGCCGCGCGCAGGACTCGTCACTGGCATGCTTCCGCATCAGCGCAGCCAGCGCGTCGCCCTCCTCTCTGGCAATCTGCCCGTGTTCGGCTTCATGGCGTTGCAAAGCCGCGGACAGCTTGCGCCACTTTTCGACGACGGCGTCCGCGGTTCCGGCGGGAACCTCCCATCGGGGAAGCGTCGTGGTGATGTGGATCGATACCTCGGCATTCACCACCCTGCATGCCTGCCCCGGGTCCTTCTTGACATCGAACGTCCAGCGCACCTGCGGCGACGTGTAGCCCCAGTACGTGGTGCCGCCCGAACGATATCCTTTCGAATTCATTTCCTTTACCAGGTCAGCCTCGTGATGGCCCTTGATCTCGTAATACTGCGTGGTCTCCACGACGACAGGGTTGGGGATCGATACGTGCGGGGTGATGGCAGCGAACATGCGCCTGATTCCTCGATGGGATGGGTTCGGTTGGCAGGCGATGCAATTGTCGGTCCAGGCCTCGCGAACCGGCGTTCGGCCGCCGGGTTTGATGTCCGCGGACATCGGGGGCCTGTCCACCGGACATGCGTTCAGAGCCAGCGTCGACTTTACGCAGGGCACCGCACCAGCTGCGCGATTATCACCGACACTCGCACCCCATCGGTCGCGCGGGCATGAGCCGTTGATCTTCATCGCCATATGGCGGATCGTGCTCCCCGCAATCCCAGAGGATTACCGGCATGCATATCGCACTGATCGGCGTCAGCGGCCATGTCGGCTCACGCCTGTTGACAGAACTGCTCCACCGCGGCCACCTGGTCACAGGCATCGCGCGCAACACCGCGAAGCTGCCAGGCCAGCCTCATCTGGTACTGAAGACCGGAGACGCCAGTGAGCCGACATCGCTGGTTCCCCTGCTCGCCGGTCACGATGTGGTCGTCAGCGCGATGCGTTTTGAATCGTCCGATCCAGGCGCGTTGATAGCCGCCGTGAAACAGGCCGGCGTACCTCGCTTGATGGTGGTCGGCGGCGCCGGGAGCCTCGAAGTCTCGCCCGGAAACGCGTTGATCGATGCGCCGGGTTTCCCCGAAGCGTACAAACCGGAAGCGGAAGCCGGACGCCAGTTCCTCAACGTCCTGCGCCCGGAGAAGGATCTCGACTGGACGTTCCTGTCGCCCTCGGCCGAGTTTGCCCCGGGCGAGCGCACCGGCAAATTCCGCGTCGGCGACGATCGGTTGCTCATCGACGCGAACGGAAAAAGCTGGATCTCGATGGAGGATTATGCGATCGCCTTCGCCGACGAACTGGAGACGCCCCGACACTCGCGACAACGCTTCACCGTCGGCTATTGAAGGCCTGCCCCTTACAACGCAAAACGCCCCACTCGGGGGCGTTTTGCGTTTCTGGCGGAGAGAGTGGGATTCGAACCCACGGTAGGCTCACACCTACGGCAGTTTTCAAGACTGCTGCCTTAAACCGCTCGGCCATCTCTCCAAACTTTTCGGCTGTAGCGCCCGAGGAAATCCTTCGTTTCGCCGGCTCAGCGTGGGTCGCCAAGAGCCGCTGCAAGGCGCGCAATTCTATCAGGAACCGCTTTGCGGATGACCGCTGGGGCGTTTCTTCGACAGCGCCATCAGGCATCCGACCAGGATGGCCACCGGGATCAGCGCACCCAGCAACGGGAACAGCAGGACGGGTTCACGCACGACCATCGGCACCAGTTGGGTGGCGCTGGCGAAGGCGATGATCCACAGGCGCCAGCGGCGGCGGTGGCGCGCAAACCAGAAGCTGCCGGCGACCAGCAGCAGCGCGATGATCGAAAGGGTCAGGTCGACGGTGGGCATCTGCCATACACCGTCAAAACCGAGCCGCGTGCCGATCACCGAGGCCAGCACCGCCAGCAGGAAGTAGCTGGTGTAGAACTCCACCTTGTCCCAGGTGCCTTGCACCGGCGCGGGCGTGTTCATGCGATGTGGTCCAGCCCGGCCATGTACGGGCGCAGGGCTTCGGGGATGGTGATCGAACCGTCGGCGTTCTGGTTGTTCTCCATCACCGCGATCAGGGTGCGGCCAATGGCGAGGCCGGAGCCGTTCAAGGTGTGCACGAGTTCGGGCTTGCCGGTGTCGGCGTTGCGCACGCGGGCCTGCAGGCGGCGCGCCTGGAAATCCTCGCAGTTGGAGCAACTGGAGATTTCGCGGTAGGTCTGCTGGCTGGGCAGCCACACTTCGAGGTCGTAGGTCTTGACCGCGGTGAAGCCCATGTCGCCGCTGCACAACAGCATCTTGCGGTATGGCAGGCCGAGTTTCTGCAGCACCGCTTCGGCATGGCCGACCATTTCCTCGAGCTGCGCGTGCGACTCGCTGGCGCGGGCGATGTGCACCATCTCGACTTTCTCGAACTGGTGCTGGCGGATCATGCCGCGGGTGTCGCGGCCGTAGCTGCCGGCCTCGGCGCGGAAGCACAGCGTGTGCGCGGTCAGGCGCAGCGGCAGCGCGTCGGCGTCCTGGATGGTGTCGCGCACCAGGTTGGTCAGCGAGACTTCGGCGGTGGGGATCAGGTAGCGCTTCGCTTCGCCGACGTCGGTGGCGAACAGGTCCTCCTCGAACTTCGGCAGCTGGCCGGTGCCCTGCATGCTGTCGGCGTTGACGATCACCGGCACGTTGCATTCGAGGTAGCCGTGCTCGGCGGTATGCAGGTCGAGCATGAACTGGCCGAGCGCGCGATGCAGGTGCGCGAGCTGGCCGCGCAGCACGGTGAAACGCGCGCCGGAAAGCTTGGCGCCGGCGTCGCCGTCGAGCCAGCCGTGACGCTCGCCCAGCTCGACGTGGTCCTTCACTGCGAAATCGAAACTGCGCGGCGCGCCCCAGCGGCTGACCTCCACGTTGCCGCTTTCGTCCCTGCCCAGCGGCACCGATTCGTGCGGGATGTTGGGGATGCCCAGGGCGACGTCGGCCAGCTTCGCCTGCACGTCGGCCAGCGCCTGTTCGTTGGCCTTGAGCTTGTCGCCCAAACCCGCGACCTCGGCCATCAGCGTGGCGACGTCCTCGCCCTTCGCCTTGGCCTGGCCGATCGCCTTGGAGCGCGTATTGCGCAGGTTCTGCAGTTCCTGCGTCTCCATCGCCAGCTGCTTGCGCGAGTTCTCCAGCGCTTCGACGGCGGACACGTCGAGATCGAAGTTGCGGGTTTCCTTGAGGCGCGCGGCGGTTTCGACGAGGCGCGAACGCAGCAGGGCGGGATCCAGCATGATCGAGGTCCAGAGAAGGCTTGAACCGCGAATTATCGCTGCCGGGCGGCAATCGCCGCAATGAATACCGGGCGACGCGACGACGCCGCCCGGGGTGCCGCGTGGCTCAACCCGCCAGCTTGCGTTCGGCTCGACCGATCCACCACGCCATGGCGGCACCCGCGATCAACCAGCCGATCACCTGTTCGGCCAGTGCGGCCAGGGTGAAATCGAGCGGGAAGCGGTACCAGTTCCAGTACGGCAGCAAGGTGCTCAGCCAGGCGAATACGGCGGCGGCCGCGGCGATCGCGAGACGGCGGCGGAAGCCGACCACGGCCAGGCCCATCACGAACGCCAGCGCCAGCGCGCTCAAGGTATCGGACGCCCATTGCCGCCCGATCTGCGGCCCCATCTGCGTCATGTCGGTGCCTTGCGGCTGGTACACCACGAAGGCGTACGGCGAGCGCACGGCCTTGATCGAGTACGTCCGCACTTCGGCCGCGTCGCCCCATTTTTTCGGATCCAGCGCAGGCAGCATGTATACGCCGGCCTGGCCGCCGAGCCCTTCCTGCAAGCCGCCGAGCGCGACGTTTTCGTTCACCGGCAATCGCAGGCCGACCTCGCCCAGGCCCAGCGCCATGTGCGCCGCCGCGCCCCACAAGAACATCAGGATGCCGCCGATAAGACCTGCCACGAGTATGCGCATGGTTCACCCTCCCCGGTTGATGGAATGAATCTAGGCCCGGGATCGCGGCTACGGCAAGGGAGCGCGCAGCAGCAGGTCGCGGCGCCTCTTATTTGCGCGCCTTCTCGCGGGCGGCGCGCAGGGCCAGCAGCTTCTCGCGCAGCTGCAGTTCCAGCCCGCGCTCGACCGGCTCGTAAAACACCGTGCCGGCGAGCGCATCCGGCAGGCATTGCTGATCCAGCGCGATGCCGCCCTCGGCGTCGTGATCGTATTGGTAGCCCTTGCCGTAGCCGAGGCCTTTCATCAGCTTGGTCGGTGCGTTGCGCAAATGCATCGGCACCTCCAGCGTGCCGTTCTCGCGCACGGCGGCGCGCGCCTTGTTGTAGGCCATGTAGGCCGCGTTGCTCTTGGGCGCGATGGCCAGCCAGATCGCCAGCTGGGCCAGGCCCAGCTCGCCTTCGGGACTGCCCAGGCGCTCGTAGGTATCCCACGCGTCCAGCGCCATGCGCCAGGCGCGCGGCTCGGCCAGGCCGACGTCCTCCACCGCCATGCGCGTCATGCGCCGGGCCAGATAGAGCGGATCGACGCCACCGTCGAGCATGCGGCACAGCCAGTACACCGCGGCATCGGGATCGGACGAACGCACTGACTTGTGCAGCGCCGAGATCTGGTCGTAGAACTGCTCGCCCTGCTTGTCGAAACGACGGGTGCGATCGGCCAGCACCTGGGCCAGCGTCGCCTCGTCGATGCGCCCGTCGTCGGCCAGTTCGGCGGCGATTTCCAGCAGGGTCAAGGCGCGGCGAACGTCGCCGTCGGCGGCTTGGGCGATGGAATCCAGCGCCTCCTCGCCGACCTGCAGGTGCAGTTCGCCAAGGCCGCGTTCGCTGTCGGCCAGCGCGCGCTTCAGCGCCGCGATGATGTCGCCGGTGGAAACCGGCTCCATCACGTGCACGCGGCAGCGCGACAGCAGCGCGGAGTTCAGCTCGAACGAGGGGTTTTCGGTGGTGGCGCCGATGAAGATGATCACGCCGCGCTCGATGTGCGGCAGGAAGGCATCCTGCTGGGTCTTGTTGAAACGATGCACCTCGTCCACGAACAGCACCGTGCGCCGGCCCTGGGCAAAGTTCACCTCGGCCTCGGCCAGTGCCTTGCGCACGTCCGGCAGGCCCGACAGCACCGCCGAGATCGCGCGGAAATCCGCATCGGCGTAGCGCGCCACCAGCAAGGCCAGCGTGGTCTTGCCGCAGCCGGGCGGACCCCACAGCACCATCGAATGGATCTTGCCGGCCTCCAGCGCGCGGCGCAGCGCCTTGTCCGGACCGACCAGCCGCTGCTGGCCGACGATTTCATCGAGGCTGCGCGGACGCATGCGTTCGGCCAGCGGCTTGAGCGCGTCGGGTTCGGCGAACAGGCCGGGCGTGGATGGAGCGACATGGCGTGGCATGCCGGCATGATACCGCCCCGCCGAAAGCCGGCCCGGAGTGGAAGCGATTTGCCGGTATGATGGCGGCCATTGCGGAATCGGGTGAGTGATTCCATCGCGCCGGGGGGCGACGTTCCAATGAAGGCCAGAGTGTGCAGTCGTTCGACCTGCACGGTCGCCGCGGTGGTGGCCGGCATGGCTGTCTCCAGCGTTCCCCACAGTTCATGAAGCCGTCCATACGGCGCGGGCGCCGACCTTGGTTGCTGGCCAGCCTGCTCGCCATGCTGGCCTGTTGCACGGCGGCGTCCGCCGCGCAGGCCAGCGATCCATGGGCCCCGTTCGACGCTCCCTGGTTCGACAAGATCGACATCTCCGAAGGCCTGCCGCACTCGACCACCACGGCCATCGCGCAGGACAGCAACGGCCTGATCTGGATCGGCACGATGGGCGGCCTGGCCCGGTACGACGGCTACCGGATGCAGGTGTACGAAACCGCCACGCGCAGGGCCGCCGGCTTGCCCGACGCCTACGTGCGCAACCTGCTCGCCCTGCCGGACGGCGCCATGTTGATCGGCACCAACGCCGGCGGCCTGGCCCGGTTCGATCCACGGGACAACAGTTTCCATGCTTACCCGATCGGTGCGGGCGGCACCTCGGACGGCAAGATCTACGACCTCGCTGACGACCATAACGGCGGCGTCTGGATCGCCACCGAAACCGGCCTGAACCGCCTGGACCTGGCGTCGGACCGGATCGACCGCATCGACACCGGCAGCACCGCGGCGCCGCGCAACTTCAGCGTGCTGGCAGACCGTGTCGGCAACCTCTGGCTGGGCAACAGCAAAGGCCTGCTCGTGCGCCATGCGGGCTCGTCAGAGTTCGTCCGGCCGCAGGTGGACGACGAAGCCGTGGCCGCCGTGCTGGGCAGCCAGATCTGGGCGTTGCAGGAGGACCGCAAGGGCCGCCTGTGGGTGGGCACCGGCCAGATGGGCGCGGTGTACCGGGACACCGGCGGGCAGTGGCACGGCGTGCCCGGCTTCAGCGGCCCGGCGGGAGAGACGCGCCAGCCGACAGTGCGCGATTTCCTCGAACTGCATACCGGCGTGATGTGGATCGCCACCGACGGCGGCGGCATCATCGAATACGCCGCGGGGGCCGAGCATCCGCGCGTCATCACCCATGACGCCGCGCTGGCGTCCTCGCTGCCGGGCGGCTCGGTGCGCGCCCTGCTGCAGGACCGCAGCGAGAACATCTGGGCGGCGACCGACCTGGGCGCCGCACGCAACAATCCGAACGCGCGCACCGCCTTCTCCCTGCTGCCTTCGCCGCTGGAACAGCATTCGCTGTCAGAGGCCAACGTCAACAGCATCTATGTCGATTCGCGCAAGCGCATCTGGCTCGGGTTGGGCGCCGGGCACATCGACATGATCGATCTGGCCGACGGCGGCATGCGCCACCTGCTGCTCAGCGGCAGGCAGGCGCAGCGCGACGTGCAGGCCTTCCACGAGGCCGGCGACGGCTCGATCTGGGTGGGCACGCAAGGGTTGGCGCGCATCGATCCGGACACGCTGGCGATACAGGGCTCGATCATCCCGGCGATGGACGGCAAGCCCGTGCTGAGCCTGGAACGCGATGGCTCGCGCATGCTGATCGGCACTTACGAAGGTGTGTACCGCTACGACCTGCGCACCCATGCGCTGGAGCATTTCGCCCACGTGGCCGGCGACCCGGGCAGCCTCGCCAGCGACACCGTGCGGCAGATCGCCCGGGTCGGCAAGCGCTGGTGGTACGGCACCACCCGCGGCATCAGCATCGCGAACGACACCGGCGACAACCGCGGGTTCGAAAACCTCAACCATCGTCCCGGCGATCCGACCAGCCTGCCGCAGGATTACATCGGCTCGATCACCGCCACCGCCGATGGCCAGGTGTGGGTGAGCACGTATGGCGGCCTGGGCACGCTCGACCATCATGCGTCCGGCGAACGCTACCGCTTCCGCACGGTGGGCACCGCCGAAGGGCTCGCCAGCGACAAGGTCAACGCGATGCTCGACGATGACCGTGGCGGGCTGTGGGTGAGCCTGTCCAACGGCATCGCGAAAATCGATGACGATACCGGCGCCGTGCACAACCTCAGCACCCGCGACGGGCTGCACATCTTCAGCTACATCCACACCGCCGCGGCGCACGCGCCGGGCGGCGAACTGCTGTTTGGCGGCCTCGGCGGCCTGACCGTGGTCCGCCCGCACTGGCAGCCGCCGCTGACCGAACCGGCGCCGCTGGTGATCACCCAGGCCGTGCTCAACGGCGCGATGCTGCCTTTCGCGGCGTTGCCCCGCGAAGGTTCGAAGGTGGAGCTGAAACCGCACAGCCGCAGCGTGCGCCTGGATTTCGCCCTGCTCGACTATCAGGCGCCGATGGAGACCTCGTACAGCTATCGCATGGAAGGGCTGGACGACGACTGGACGACGGTGCCCAGGGGCAGCGTGCCCACGGTGATCTACACCAACCTGCCGCACGGCGAATACCACCTGCAGCTGCGCGCGGTGACCCATGGCATGCAGGAGCGGACGATCCAGAGCGAGTTGACCGTGCGGGTCAACCCACGCTGGTACGAAACCATGCTGGCGCGCCTGTTCGCCCTGCTGATCCTGCTCGGCCTGATCGGCGCGCTGGTGCACCTGCGCACGCTGTACCTGCGCCTGCAGGCGCAGCAGTTGCAGCGCCAGATCGACGACCACACGCGCGACCTGCGCGCGGCCAACCAGCGGCTCGACGAGCTGGCCGGCACCGACGGGCTGACCGGCGTCTACAACCGCCGCCGCTTCCTCGAACTCGCCGGCAGCGAGCGCGACCTCGCGCGCGGGCAACCCATCTGCATGGCGCTGTTCGATCTCGATCACTTCAAGGCGATCAACGACACCTACGGCCACCTGGCCGGAGACGCGGTTATCCGCACGGCCATCAAGGTGATCCGCCAGCACAGCCGTCAGGGCGACCTGGTGGGCCGTTACGGCGGCGAAGAATTCGTGCTGTGCCTGCCGGGCACCGAGCCGGAACAGGCGATGGCGACCGGCGAGCGCATCTGCCGCGTGCTCGAAGCCAGCTGCGTCATGCACGATGGAAAGAGCATCCATGCGACGGTGAGCATCGGCATCGCGCAACTGCGCGGCGACGAATCCATCGAGCAGTGGCTGGCGCGCGCGGACAAGGCGCTGTACGAAGCCAAGGATGCAGGCCGCAATCAGTGCGTGCTGGCGGACTGAAGCCCGATCAAGCCTGGCCGGTGTTCCTCAGGCGGTATTGGCGATAGGCGGTGTAGCCGGCCCCGCTCAGCCCGGTGAGCGCGGCCGGAATCAGCAGGGTGCGCTCCTGCAGCACGCGGAACAGCATCGCGCCTGCCGCACTGCCGAGGGTGAAGGTCACCACCACCAGCACGCACACGCGTATGCGCAGCGTGTCCACCTCGAGTCCACGCAGCCGCTGGCCGATGTAGATGCCCAGATCGGTGAACATGCCCGAGACATGCGTGGTACGGAACACCATGCCGCTGTACGTGCTGGCCATGCCGTTCTGCAGCCCGGCGCCCATCGCCGCCAGGTAGAGGCCGATCGGATTGCCCGCATCGAGCAGCGGCACCGCGGCGAACAGCAACAGCGATTCGAGCACCAGCGCCGCGCCGTAACGGCGGCCGAGCTTCAACGTGCTCTGCTGCACGATCAGCCCGCTGAAGACGGCGCCCAGCACGAAGGCACCGATCGACAACGCCCAATGCCAGGCTTCCGGTCCGTCGGCGCTGCCCAGCGACACGCCGAGCAGGCTGGTGGACCCGGTCAGGTTGGTGATCGACTGGTGGCGGAAACCCATGTAGCCGGCCGCGTTGACGATGCCGGCGATGAACGCAAGCAAGCCGCCGCCGATCCACGCCCAGCCCGGCAACTGGCGCAGGACGGGCATCGCGGGATCAGTCTTTCAACGGCTGGGTGGTGATCACCGGCACATCGCCGATCACGTCGGCGCCCTTCGGTGGCACGAAATTGAAAGCCGCCGGCGGGATCGCCGCGTTGCGCTGCCAGTCGGAGAAGCGGATGTCGGTGGTGGAACCGAGCTGGTCGCGGAAGGTCATGCGCGCCAGGCCGTTCGCGTCGAAGCCGAGGTCGGCGTAGTCGAACTGCGGATCCTTCGCGGTGGAAGTCAGCCGCAGCCAGGCCAGGCCATCGTGCTCGCCCTGTTCGGCCACCTTGAAGTTGCGGTCCAGCTGCTTGACGTCGGTGAGCACGGTCAGCGGACTGTGCGCTTCCTCGGTGCTCTGGATGCGCACGGTGACCTGCTCCAGTTCGGGGTCGTACATCCACACCCGGCTGCCGTCGGCCACGATGGTCTGTTTGTACGGCGCCAGCGTGTCCCAGCGGAATTGCCGCGGCGCCTCCAGCGCCAGCGTGCCGGAACTCGACTTGCTGCTGTGCCCGTTGAGGTCGGTCAGCGACTGCGCGAAGTGCCCGGTCAGCGAATGCAGCCCCGTGGCAAACGCGTCCAGCCGCGCGCGCGCCGTGCCGGTGGCGGCCTGTGCCACGGTGCTCAGCGAGAACGTCAATACGGCGGCGGACAGGGCGAGCGCGAAGCGTTTCATGGGGTTCCCGGGCGATGGCAATGGCGATGAATTGTGGATCGTGCTGGCTTAACCGAAAGGTAGAGCGACTTCAGCCGCCCTGTTTTCATCTGTTCGCCGAAGAGCATCGGCATTGAAGTCGCCCGCTCAGTTCTTCGGCGGCGGTGGCGCCAGCACTTCGCGGTTGCCGTTGTGCTGCGGAGCACTGACCACGCCGTCCTGCTCCATCTGTTCGACCAGCCGCGCGGCGCGGTTGTATCCGATGCGCAGATGCCGCTGCACGCCGGAGATCGAGGCACGCCGCGTCTGCGTGACCACCGCCACCGCCTTGTCGTAAAGCTGGGTGTCGGCATCGCCGCCTTCGTCACCATCCTGCGGCAGGCCGGAGTCGTTGATGAACTTGCCGTCGCTGGTCGGCTGCGCTTCTTCCAGCACGCCTTCGATGTAGTTCGGCGCACCCTGCGACTTCAGCCAGGCGACCACGTGATGCACCTCGTGATCGTCGACGAAGGCGCCGTGCACGCGCTCGGGCGTGGCGGTGCCCGGCGGCAGGTACAGCATGTCGCCGTGGCCGAGCAGCGCTTCCGCGCCGGACTGGTCCAGGATCGTGCGCGAGTCGATCTTGCTGGATACCTGGAACGCGATTCGGGTCGGGATGTTGGCCTTGATCAGGCCGGTGATCACGTCCACCGACGGGCGCTGCGTGGCCAGGATCAGGTGCACGCCGGCGGCGCGCGCCTTTTGCGCCAGGCGGGCGATCAGCTCCTCCACCTTCTTGCCGACGATCATCATCATGTCGGCGAACTCGTCGATGATGATCACGATGTACGGCAGCGGCTCCAGCGGCTCGGCCGCCAGGTTCGGCATGTCCGGGTTCGGGCGGAACAACGGATCGAGCAGCGGCTGGCCGGCGTTCTCGGCGTCCTTCACCTTCTTGTTGAAGCCACCGAGATTGCGCACGCCGACGGCGGCCATCAGCTTGTAGCGGCGTTCCATCTCGGCGACGCACCAGCGCAAGGCATTGGCGGCCTCCTTCATGTCGGTGACCACCGGCGCCAGCAGATGCGGGATGCCCTCGTACACCGAGAGCTCCAGCATCTTCGGGTCGATCATGATCATCCGCACGTCTTTCGCGCTGGCCTTGTACAGCAGGCTCAGCACCATCGCGTTGACCGCCACCGACTTGCCCGAGCCCGTGGTGCCGGCGACCAGCAGATGCGGCATCTTGGCGAGATCGACCACGATCGGCCGGCCACCGATGTCCTTGCCCAGCGCCAGCGCCAGCGGCGACTTCAGCTGGTCGTACTTGTCCGAGCGCAGGATCTCCGACAGGTACACGATCTGCTTGTGCGTGTTGGGAATCTCCAGCCCGATCACGTTCTTGCCGGGGATCACGTCGACCACGCGCACGCTGACCACCGACAGGCCGCGTGCGATGTCCTTGTCCAGGCTCGACACCTGCGAACCGCGGATGCCCGGCGCCGGCTCCATCTCGAAGCGGGTGATCACCGGGCCGGGATACGCACCGACCACCTTGGCCTCGATCTTGAAATCCTTCAGCTTGAACTCGACCTGGCGCGAGAGCACCTCGAGGGTTTCCTCGGAGTAGCCCGGGCCCTGCGGCGGCGCCTCGTCCAGCAACGACAGCGGCGGCAATTCGCCAGGCGTGGCGGCGCCGGTGAACAGCGGGATCTGCGTTTCCAGCCGGGCCCGCTCGCTCTTGGTCACCGGCTGCGGCGGCGCCTCGATGCGCACCGGCTCGCGCCTGGCCTGCTTCACCGCGTCGGCCTTCTTGACCACCTCGCGTTCGGTGCGCGCCTGCCGCGCCGCCAGCGCCTGCGGCGCCTCGCGCAGCTTGCCGCGGATCCAGCCGGCCAGTTTCACCACGCCCTGCCCGGTCCAGTCCATCACCTTGAACCACGACAGGCCGGTGGCCAGCGTCACCGCGATCAGGAACAGGGCGAGCAACAGCAACGGCGCACCCTTGGCGCCGAACGCACTGAGCAAGGCCTCGCCCACCCACACGCCGATGATGCCGCCCACGCCCTGGGGCAGCACCGGTTCATGGAAATTGAGAAACAGCAGCGCCGGCCCGGTGATGAAGAAGAACACGAAGCCGATCAGCCGAAGCGCGGGCTCCCACGGGTGCACGACCTCTTCGTTGCGCTGGCGCAGCACCTGCACGCCCAGCAACAGCAGCAGCAACGGAAAACAGTAGGCGACCAGGCCGAAGATCCAGCGCAGCAGGTCGGCGACGTAGGCGCCTACCGTGCCGCCGAAATTGTGCGCATGCTCCAGCTGGCCGGCGTTCGTCCAGCTGGGGTCATGCGGGTTGTAGCTGAACAGGCACACCAGCAGATACACCGCCAGCGGCAGCAGCAGCAGGGCGCCGGCTTCACGCAGCCGGCGCTTCAGCTCCTCGCTGAGGCCTTCCCTCGGTTGTTGTTTCACATTTGCGCTGCGCGCCACCTTGGGTGCCCCCTTCCTGCCTGCCAAGGCTCAGAGCATACCTTGCAGAGCGGGATGCACCAGCTTGCCGCCGTCGACGTTGATGCCGCCCTTGAGCGGCTCGAATTCGCGCCACTCGTTGCCGGCCGCCAGACGCTGTACGTAAGGCAGGATCGCAGCGGAAATCGCCAGCGACGAAGTCTGCGGCACCGCCCCCGGCATGTTGGTCACGCAGAAGTGCGTGATGCCGTGCACGTCGTAGGTCGGTTCCTTCCAGGTGGTCGGCTTCGAGGTCTCGAAGCAGCCGCCCTGATCGATCGCGATGTCCACCAGCACGCTACCCGGCTCCATCGTCTTGACCATCGCCTCGGTGACCACGCGCGGCGCCTTGGCGCTGGGCACCAGCACCGCGCCGACGACGATGTCGGCATCGCGCACTTCCTCGGCCACCGATGACTCGTAGGCGTACAGCGCGGTGACGTTCGGGCCCATCGCCATCATCTCGGCGAGGCGGTCCTGGCGCTTGTCGAACACCACCACGTTGGCGCCCGCCGCGGCGGCCAGCGCGGCGGCAGCGCCACCCGCGGCGCCGGCGCCCAGCACCACGACCTTGCCGCGCGGGGTGGAGGCCATGCCGCCAAGCAGCTTGCCCTTGCCGCCCTGCGGGCGGTGCAGCAGCGTGGTGCCGATCTGGGTGGCGATGCGGCCGGCGATCACCGACATCGGCAGCAGCAGCGGCAGCACGCCGTTCTCTTCCACCGACTCGAACGCCACGCCGGTCAGGCCGATGTCGAGCAGGCTCTTCGTCAGTTCGGGTTCGGCCGCCAGATGCAGGTAGCAGAACAGCAGGTGATGCTTCTTCAGCAGCGCCAGATCGCCGGCGACCGGCTCCTTCACCTTGACGATCAGTTCGCCGGCCTCGTACAGCGCGGCGGCGTCGGGCACGATCTTGATGCCTTCCTTGACGTAGGCTTCGTCGGCAAAGCCGCTCTTCAGGCCCGCGCCCGCCTGGATGAAGACTTCATGGCCGCGACGCACCAGGTCGGCGGCAGCGGCGGGAACGAGGGCAACACGACCTTCAAGGGTCTTGGTTTCGGAGGGGATACCGATACGCATGGAAAAAGAATCCTGTGGGAGCACGTTGTGAATCCATCGCGCAAGCGCCGCGGTGGTGTAGTTGGTCTGCCGGTACCTTGAATCGGTGCCGCGTATTCCCCATTCTTCCGGGGGTCGTGCGCTCAGTCGCCAACTTCCTATACGGCCCGGTGAAACTGCCGCGGGAATCGGAGCGAATAGCCACTCAAGTCACCAGCAAACCCAAGGATTATACCAACCATGAGCACCCCCAAGCACAGCCGACTGCTGATCCTCGGCTCAGGCCCCGCCGGCTACACCGCTGCGGTGTACGCGGCGCGCGCCAACCTCAAGCCGACCATGATCACCGGCCTGCAGCAGGGCGGCCAGCTGATGACCACCACCGACGTGGACAACTGGCCGGGCGACGTCGAAGGCCTGCAGGGCCCGGCGCTGATGCAGCGCATGGCCGAGCACGCCGAGCGCT
>Ga0207664_10001562_pt1 | contig 15021 bp, 11 predicted proteins | sample LARL83metaG_FD_184349 | JGI IMG/M metagenome (GOLD analysis project Ga0207664, IMG submission 184349) | Corn, switchgrass and miscanthus rhizosphere microbial communities from Kellogg Biological Station, Michigan, USA - LAR L8-3 metaG... | ecosystem: Host-associated > Plants > Roots >... | reverse complement strand
GAACACGCGCAGCGTGAGCCAGGGCCAACCACTGGACTTCTGTGTTTCCAGCACGTTCGACACCTACACCGCGACAGCACTCCGGCTCGCGCCGCAGCCGTCCACCGTGTGGCAGTCCGGATCGCTGCCCGGCGGCCTACAGACCCTGCCCGACGACTTCCGCGCCGCTGGCTGCGGCTGGCCGACCGGCTTCTCCGTCCCGGTCGGCGCGACCTGGCCGTCCGGGGTGTACACCGTACGCCTGAACGGTCCCGACGGCCTGTCCCGGTACACCGGGTTCGTCATACGCCCGACGACACCGACCGCGCCGATCGCCGTGCTGCTACCCACCTACACGTATCACGCGTACAACAGCTGGGCCGGCCACAACCAGTACTCCGCCGGCCAGGCAAGCGGGCAGCGGGTGAACTCGCAACTGCGGCCCAGCACCTCCTACGACGTGGAGAGCACTGCGACCATCAGCCACACGTTCTTCAGCGACCTGTTCCTGCTGCACTGGATGTCCACGAACGCCATCGCGTTCGACAGCCACACCGACGACGATCTGAACGCCGACGGCAGTTGGTTGGCCTCGTACAAGGCGATCGTGCTGTGCAGCCACCCCGAGTACTGGTCGCAAGCCATGCGGTCCACCCTCGCCGACTATGTCGACAACGGCGGCCGGGTGATCTACACCGGCGGCAACGGCGTCTACGAGGAGGTCTCGGTCAGCCCGGACGGCAACGTCATCACCTTCCGCACCACGAACGGTGACCGAAACCTGTTCGAATCCCTTACTCCGGAACAGAACCCGGCGCAGATCCTCGGCGTCGACCTCAATCCGCCGGCCTACATGGACTTCTACCCCTACCAGGTCAAGACCGCGCACCCGCTGCTGAACGGCACGGGCCTGGGCGTCGGCGACCTGTTCGGCACCGCCGCCTACAACGGCGGGGCCAGCGGCTGGGAGGTCGACATCACCAATGCCGACACCCCGGCCGGCACGACGGTCATCGCCGCCGGCCAGAATCCGGCGGGCGGCGCTCAGATGACCTACTACGAGAACGCGGCCGGCGGCTGGGTGTTCAGCGCGAGTTCGTTGTCCTTCAACGGTTCCCTACCGTTCGACCAGTTCACGCCGACCATCCTGCGCAACGTTTTCCATAACGCGACAGCGTGATCTAGCGCGGGACCGGGGTTGCCGCCGGCACGCGTGGGAACAGATGGACGGCGGCGTTGCGGACGGCGAGGCCGGTGCGTGACGCGGGCACGAGCAGTGCCGCGGCGAGGGCATAGCCGCGCTGGCGCGGGTAACTCACCTTGCGGTGGCGGGATTCGTAGGCGCGGAAGGCGGCGGCGTGGTCGTCGGGGGTGGCGGCCAGGGTTTCGGCGAGGGTGGCGGCGCCGATCATCGCGAGGCTGGATCCGTCACCGAACAGGGACACGCAGGAAGCGGCGTCGCCGAGCAGCGTCACCCGGCCGCGCGACCAGGCCGGCAATCGAACCTGGCTGATCGAGTCGAAGTACAGGTCGTCGGTGGAGCGCAGCCGGTCCATGAGGTCGGGTAGTTCGGGTGGCTGCCAGCTGTGGTCGGCGTAGGCGTCGAGCACGATTCGCTTGTGGGCGTTGGTGTCGCGGTGGTCGAGGTCGGGGATGGCCGGGCCGCGGAAGATGAGGCCGACGCCCGCGTTGCCCCGCACCGGATGCACGGTCAGTGAACGACCCGGCGCGTTGTACATCAGGATCGTGCTCGGGTCGGCCGCCGGGCCGATCTCCGGCAGCGTGGCGATGTAGAGGCCGAGGTGGCGCACGAACTCCCGCTCGGGACCGAACACCAGCGTGCGCACGGTCGAGTGCAGCCCGTCCGCGCCGACGACCAGGTCGAATCGGCGCGGGGCCGCGTGGCCGAACGTGACGTCGACTCCGCCGGTGTCCTGCTGTAGCGCGGTGATCGCGTCGCCGAACAGGAATTCGGCGTCGTCATGGGCGGCGTCGCTGATGATCGCCGCGAGATCGCCCCGGGGCACCTCGACCTCGTCGCCGCGCGGTCGGCCCAACCGTAGCGGACCGATCCGGCGGCCGGACGCGGTGACGAAGGTGAGGCCGGTCGCGTGGGTGGCGGCGTCGCGCAGGCGCGGCAGGATGCCCATCCGCCGGGCGACCTGGGCGGCCTCGCCGTGCAGGTCGACGGGGTTGCCGCTGGAGCGCAGGTCGCCGGCGCGTTCGACGACAGTCGGGTGAAACCCGTGTCGTGCCAGCCAGTAGGCCAGGGTCGGGCCGGCGATACCGGCCCCGCAGATCAGCACCGTGGGTCGACGCATGCCCGCGACAATAGTCGCAGTCACTGCCAACTTGCAACGAGTGCGAGTTGGCACCTGACGCTAAACTGGTCGCATGTCGTCTCCGCCGCGTACCCTGCGTGACCGCAAACGGGACCGCACCCGCAAGGCACTCGTCGACGCGGCCATCGAGTTGTTCGAGCGCAACGGCTACCACGGCACGACGATCGCCGACATCGCCGCGGCGGCCGACATCGGCACCCGTACGTTCTTCGGCTACTTCGCCAGCAAGGAAGAACTGCTGTTCCCCGACACCGACGGGCGAGTGGCCGCAGCTATCACGGCCATCGACGCGCGCGAACCCGCCGACCGGCCCGTCGACGTCCTGCTGCGGGCGCTGCGCGACATCGACGGCCCGGCAGCCCATCCCGACGACATGGTCAACCGGCTCACCGCGCTGCGGCTACGCCTGGTCCGCACCGTCCCCGCCGTCGGCGGTCGCGCACTGCAGATCCAGTTCGACGCCCAACGCGCCATCGCCCAGCATCTGGAACAGGCCTTCCCCGATGAACTCGACGACGTGACAGCGGGAGCGCTCGTGGGCGCCTTCGTCGGCGCCGTCGACGGCGCACTCCACGTGCTGCTCGCGAATCCGACCGCCGACCCCGACCGGCTACGCGAACGACTCCACCACGCCACCGAAGTCGCACTACGCCCGTGGCGCTGACGGTCAGTCCAGCCGCCGGTCGTACGTGACGAAGCCGCGGAAGTTGGCCACCTTGTCGTAGAGCAGCCGAGCGCGCTCGTTGTCCTGCCTGGTGTGCCAGTAAAGCCGGGCCGCGCCCCGATCCCGGGCCACCTGCGCGACATGCTCGATCAGCGCCCGCGCCACGCCCCGCCCGCGCACGGCCTCGTCGACGAACAGGTCCTGTAGGTAGCACGAGTTGGGCGACCACGGGTTGGCGTGGAACAGATAGTGGGCGATGCCGACCACCGGTCCATCGTCGAGCCGCGCGGCACTGCCGTACACGTCATCGGCCCGTAGCAGCCGCTGCCATGTCTGCTCGTAGCCGTCGTCGGACACCGGGGATTCGTAGAAGTCCTTGTAACCGCGCGCCAACACTTCCCAGCGGACTCTGTGGTCCGGCCGCAGCGGACTGATCTCGATCACTCCGCCATTATCGTGTTCGCATCGACGAAGGCGGGCACCATGGGGTTGTGGTTGGTGGTGCGCCAGATCGGGGCGACCAGCATGGGCGGCAGGCCGGTGAGGGGCACGACGGTGACGTCCTGCTGCTGGTAGACGTCGGTCAGGCCGCGCATGGTGATGTGCGCGAGCCGGCCTTCGGCGATGATGGCGATGAGTTCTTCCAGGTAGGGGTCGTGCAGCCGGCGGACGCGGTGCAGCGACCGGCCTTCTGGGGTGCGGTCCGGGGTCCAGGCGTCGGCGTAGCGGGACATGCGGTCGGCAGCGGGTTTGTCGCCGCCCGGGTACAGCAGCGGATGGTCGGCGAGTTCCTCGATGTCGACGGATGCCCGGCCGGCCAAGGGATGTTGCCGTCCGACCAGGACGGCCCGCGGCACGCTGCGCAGCGCAGGGCCGACGGTCCAGCCCGGGGCGCGCAGGACGTCCGGATCGCCCGGCGCCCACGTGACGAAGACGTCCAGGTCGCCCAGGTCGGGGGTTTGCCGGTCGTGGATCGCCCATGCCGGGCGCACCGAGCGGACGACCTGGCAGTGCGGGTGGTGCTGCTGGAAGGCTTCGACGAGTTCGGTGCAGACGACGCGTGACATCGAGGTCGCGAAGGCGACACGCAACCATGCCGAGCGTTGCCGGGCGATCTCGCGCGCGGTGCCCAGCGCCGTTTCCATGCTGAGATAAGCAGGCCGCAGGTCGGCGAGCAGCCGTTCGCCCAGCGGCGTCAGGTTGACGCGGCGGGTGGAGCGTTCGAACAACGGAGCACCCACCCGGCGTTCCAGGCTGCGGACGCTCTGGCTCACCCGGGTCGTGGTCACGTGCAGGCGGGCGGCGGCGCGACCGAAGTGCAACTCGTCGGCCACCGCCAGGAACGCCTCGACCTCCCGGATGTCCACGACGGTCAGGCTACCGGCATTGTGTCGCCTGGCTTCACAATCGGCGCGGCAGATCGCCGTTGATCAGCGGTGATGGGTCCAGCAGTGTTGCCTGCATGAAAGATCTCGATGGCAAGGTGGCCCTGGTGGTCGGCGGTAGCCGCAACCAAGGAGCGGCGTTCGCCGAGCTGATCGCGTCGCGGGGCGCGACCACGGTGATCAGCTACGCGAACGGGGACGACGACGCCCATCAGACGCTGGCCGTGTTGGACAAGTACGAGGTGACCGCCGAGGCCGTCCGGTCCGACGCCCGGGTGTCGGCGGAGGTGGCCGCGCTGTTCGAGGGCGTGGTGGCCCGGCACGGCAAGCTGGACATCGTCGTGCACACGCCGGGTGCGGTGATCAAGAAGCCGCTGGTCGACTTCACGGATGAGGACTTCGACCACCTGATCGACCTCAACACCCGGTCGGCGTTCAACACGCTGCGCGCCACCGCCCGGCACATCGCCGACGGCGGTCGGTACGTGGTGCTGTCCACCACGTTGACCGCGATCATGACCGGTCCGTACGGCCTGTACTCCGGGTCGAAGGCCGCGGTCGAGCGCATGGTGCTGGCCGCGGCCAAGGAGTTGGGGCCGCGCGGCATCACGGTCAACGCGGTCGCACCCGGCCCGATCGACGACGACTTCTACCGTGCGGCCGAGTCACCGGAGTCCATCGCGGCGGCCACCCACCACAGCCCGCGCGACCGGCTCGGTGACCCGTCCGACATCGCACCCGTGGTCGGCTGGCTGATCAGCGACGAGGCCGGCTGGGTGTCCGGCCAGACCGTCCGCGCGAACGGCGCCATGTTCTGAAGATCAGGCAGGCCCGTCCAGTTGGGCGACGACCCGCGCGGCGATCCGGTCCAGCACGCGGATCTCGCTGGGGCTGAGCAGGTCGATCAGATGCCGGCGCACCGATGCCACGTGCGGCGGCGCGGCCGCGGCCAGGGTCCGCCGGCCGGCCGCGGTGAGGACGACCGTCGCGCCGCGTCCGTCGTCGGCGACACCGTCGCGGCGCACGAGACCACGGGCTTCCATGCGGCCGACGTGGTGCGCCAGCCGACTGGTCGACCACGACAGCCATGCCGCGAGATCACGGGCCCGCCAGCGGTCGTCGTCGGCCTCGGACAACGTCGAGAGGACGTCGTAGTCCGCTTCGGACAAGCCGGAGTCGACCCGGAGGTCCCGGCTGATCGCGAGGTCGAGCAGGGTGCGCATGCGGCGGTAGTTCCGCCACGCGCGCTCCTGTTCCGCGGTGAGCCATGCGACGTCCGCCATGCGGGAATACTACCTGACACGTCAGCGTTCCCCGATGCATGATAACTGACATGTCAGCAAAATCGAGGGCTGCTTCGGTTCCGGCGCGACTGGTCCGCCTGTTCGGCGGGCTGCTGCTGTTCGGGTTCGCCGCGGCGCTCATGGTGCGCGGCAACCTGGGCCTCGACCCGTGGGACGCGTTCCACCAGGGCCTGGCCCGGCAGTTACATGTCTCGATCGGGACGGTCACCGTCGGGATCAGCGCACTGGTCCTGTTGCTGTGGATACCGCTGCGGCAGCGGCCCGGGTTCGGCACGATCAGCAACGCAGTGCTGGTCGGCATCGCGATCGACGCGTCACTGGCGATCCTGCCCGTGCCACATCACCTTCTACTGCGGTTCGCCTACCTGGCCACCGGCATCGTGCTGACCGCGATCGCCACCGGCCTCTACGTCGGCGCCGCGTTCGGTCCCGGTCCGCGGGACGGACTGATGACCGGACTGGCCGCGCATGGTATCCCGATCGCCGTCGCACGTACCGCGATCGAACTGTCGGTGCTCGCCGCCGGCTACTTCCTGGGCGGCTCGGTCGGTATCGGCACGGTGATCTTCGCCGTGACGATCGGACCGCTCGTCCACTACTTCCTGCCTCGCCTGAGCGTCACCCGACCCACCGGAGCACACCATGACTGACCTGCTGATCGGCACCGGAATCTCGACGTTGGCCGGCGCCGATCCGCTGGCACCGTCACTCGCGGCTGAGAAGGCGGGGTACGACTTCGTGTCGGCCAGCGACCATCCGGTCAGCACCCAGCCCACGTACGACCTGGTCACATTGTTGACGTGGATCGCTGCCCGCACCACGACGATCGGGATCGCGACGCGGGTGCTGGCTGTTCCGTTCCGCCGTCCGGCGATGGTCGCCAAGACCGCCGAGTCGCTGCACCGGCTGACCGGCGGTCGGCTGATTCTTGGTCTGGGTGGCGGATACTTGGACGCGGAGATCGCCGCTGTCGGCGCTGCGCCGCTCACGCCGGCGGCCAAGGTCGCTGGCCTCGCCGAGGCGATCACGATCATGCGTCAGGCTTGGTCCGGTGAAACTGTTACCTATCACGGCACTCAGCATTCGGTCACCGATCTGCACCTGTCCCCGACGCCTGTCGCGCCTATCCCGGTCTGGCTGGGCACCATTGGCCCGCGTGCGCTGGAGGTCACCGGGCGGCTCGCGGACGGCTGGATCCCGTCGCTTGGTCACGCTGCGGACATCCCTTCCATGCTCGATCGGATCCGTGGCGCTTCTGTCGCGGCGGGCCGTCCGGTGGACGCGGTTCGGCCGATCTACAACGTGCCGGTTCGGCTCGATCCGCATGCCCGTACCGATGACAGTGCGGTCGCTGGGTCGGCTTCGGACATCGTCTCGCAGTTGCGGGAGTTCGAGGCACTCGGTTTTCGTGGCTTCAATCTGATGCCTCCGGTGGAGCAGGCCGAGGCGGTGGCGGCGGAGATCTTGCCAGCGCTGCGCCTCGATTAAGCTGGGGCCACACACGCGGGCGCCGGCCACAATGGACGGCGCCCGCAGGGGGCTGTCAGCTCAGCAGGCAGGGGCATGCAAGGTCTGCCGTGCGTGTGCGGTACGCCCGTACACGGTCGGACTGACCTGGTAACCATGCCGATCCAACTTCAGTGCCTTGTCGCGGACCACAGTCAGCGCAGCGGAGCACAGGTGGGTGTACGACGAGAGGTGCAGCACCTCCGGATCGGTCCCGCCGACCGCGCCGACCCGCACCAGGCCGACGCCGGGCGCGTAGAACTTGCGCTGGTGTCCACCGGTCGGGTCCAGCGGTCCCCACTCATCCGTCACCAGCACATTGTCGTAGCAGCCGGTCGGCTCGCAGGATCGCTGGCCGGCCGCGAAAACCTGCGCGCAGTCCTCGAACCCGACCTTCAGTGCCTTGCCCTGCAGATAGGCGGCCGTGCCGACATCGGGATCCGCCAGCATCGCGAAGCCCGCGTGTGCTCCGGCCAGGCCGGCGATCCACGTCGACGGGGCACCGGCGAACACGCCGTTGTCGTACTCCTCCGGGTACTCGCCGAGACCCCACACGGTGCCCCGCCGGTCCTGGGCGAAGAACGCGAGTTCGGCCTCGGCCAGCTGGCCGCCGTCGAAGTCCTCGTCCAGGATGACGACCGTCTGCACGCCGTCGATGACCTTGGTCAGGTCGGTCACCGTGGTCACGACGGTGTGGCCGCTGCCGGCGACGCTACCCGACAGCACGAAGCGTGTGCCGGGCACCAGCGGGAAGAACTTGTTGGTGACGTTGACGTGCGTGGGGAACGTCGAGCGGACCAACGGGTGTGGCGAACCGCAGGTCTGTGTCGCCGCCGTCGCCCGGTGGTGCTGGGCGGCCACGGCCGGGGCGGCCGGCCCGACCAGGAGTCCCGCCGCGACCAGCGCGCCGACCACCACACTCGAGAACGCGATCCGTCTTCGATGGAACATGTGCTTGTCCTCTCTAGATGGCCACCTCACGGTTGCGGCGGCGGCCGAACCGCAGGTACAGCGACGGGACGACGAACAGATTGAGCAGCGTGGACGTGACCAGACCGCCCACAATGACCATGGCGAGCGGGTACTCGATCTCCGCGCCCGGTTCGTTGCCGAGGATGATCAGCGGCACCACGGCGAGCCCGGTGGCCAGCGACGTCATCAGGATCGGCGAGAGCCGCTCCCGCGCGCCGCGCAGCACGAGATCCACGCCGAACGTCTCGCCTTCGTGGTCCTCCAGGTGTTGGCAGTGGTTGATGAGCAGGATTCCGTTGCGGGCCGCGATACCGAAGATCGTGAAGAACCCGACCAGCGAACCGAGCGAGATCACGCCGCCGCCGATGAACGCGGCCAGCACGCCACCGACGAGCGCCATCGGCAGGGTCAGGAATGCGAGCGTGGCCAGCCGCCAACTCCGGAACGACACCTGCAACAGCAGGAAGATCCCGATCGCCGCGATGATGGCCGTGGTGAACAACCGGACCTGCGCGTCCTGCTGTGCCTGGTACTCGCCGAGCACCTCGGCGTGGTAGCCACGAGGGAACGAGATGGTCGCCAGCGTCTTCTGGATGTCCGCGACGACCGAACTCTGGTCCCGCCCGGACACGTAGGCGCCCACGTCGATCCGCCGCGAGTCGTTCTCCCGCTGGATCAGGTTCGGCACCGGACCGACGCTCACGTTCGCCACGTCACCGAGCTTGACCACCTGGCCGGACGGGGTGTCGATGGGCAGGCTGGCGATGTCGGGCACGCTGGCGCGGGTCTTCGGCGTGCTCCACACCATCACGTCGTACGCCTTGCCGCCGCGGAAGATGTCGCCGACCTCCTCGCCGGCGACCAAAGTGGACGCGGCGCGACGGACGTCACCGGGTTTCAGCCCGTATCGCGCCGCCCTGGCCAGGTCCACCTGGACCTGCACCTGCGGCTCGTCCACCTGGAAGTCCACGTGGTCGTCGACGACGCCGGAGACCGTGGCGATCTTGTGCTGGATCTCCGTGCCCTTGTCCCGCAACACGTTCAGGTCCGGGCCGAAGATCCGGACGACGACCGGCTCCGTCGTGCCGGTCAGCACCTCCTCGATGCGCTCGTTGAGATACGTGACGATGTTGTGGTACATGCCGGGATAACTGTTCACGATGGCGGTGATCCGGCCGATCGTCAGGTCGTAGTCGGCCCTCGGATCGATGGTGACCCATTCCTCGGCGAAGTTGACGCCCGCGATCTCCTCGCCGAGGAACGCCTGCCCGATATGGGTTCCGGTGGTCAGCACCCCGGGCACCTTGCGCAGGCGCGCGTCGGCCTCGGTGACGATGCGCGTCTCCTCCGGCGCCGACGTGCCGGGCGCGGTGATCCAGTGGACCAGGAAGCTGCGCTCCTTGAACTGCGGGAACAACGACTGCCCGAGTTGTGGTGTCACGACGATCGCGATCACGGCCAGCAACGCGGCGACCGCGTACGCCCGGCTGGGCCGTTGCACGATCCGGGACAGCAACGCCTGGTAGCCGTTCTGCAGCCAGCGCACCAAGGGCGACTTGCGCCGTTCCACGTGCACGCCACGGAGGAGGATCATGGTCAGCGCGGGTGTGACGGTCAGCGCGACCAGCATGGACGCCAGGATCGCCAGCACGTACGCGGTCATCAGCGGTTGGAAGAACGCGCCGGTCAGGCCGCCCAACAGCAACACCGGCACGGCGGCGGCCACGATGATGAGCGTCGCGTAGACGATCGGGCTGCGGACCTCCAGCGACGCCGAGAGGATCACGGCCGCGGTCGACCTCGGTCGGCCGCCCAGCCGGTTCTCCCGTAGTCGCCGCAGGATGTTCTCCAGGTCGATGATCGCGTCGTCGACCACCGCCCCCAACGCGAGCACCAGACCCGCCAGGGTCATCGTGTTCACGGTGGCGCCCAACTGGTTCAACACGAGCACCGCCGCGAGCAGCGACAGCGGGATGGTCAGCAGGCTGATCAGCGCGACACGCCACTCGTACAGGAACGCCGTCAGGATCACCAGGACGAGGATGAACCCGATCAGCAGCGCGCGCGTGAGGTTGTTGATCGACGTGTCGATGAACGTGGACTGCTTGAACACCGTAGTGTCGAAGTGGACGTCGGGCAGGCCGGGTTGCAGCGAGTTCAGCGCGTCGGTCACACCCTTGGTGATGTCCAGCGTGTTGCCCCACGGCAGCCGTTCGACCACCAGCAGCAGGCCGGGTCCACCGTCCACGATGGCGTCACCGATCAACGGCTGGTTGGTCTCAACGACGTTCGCGAAGTCACCGAACGGGACGTTCGTGCCGTCCTTGGCCGGCGCCGTCGACTTGGCCAGGTCCGCCGGTGTGATGATGGGCAGTACGTTGCGCAGGCTCAGTTGCTGGCCACCGGTGCGCAACGCGCCGCCGGTGCCGATGATCGAGCCGCTGGTGAACTTGAGCAAACCGTGGTCCACCGAGTCCGATGTGGCCTGCATGACGCTTTCCAGCGTGACGTTCTTGGCCGCCATCCGTTTCGGGTCGACCTGCACCGTCTCCAGTTGCAGCCGCTCGCCCCAGATCGCGACGTTGGCCACGCCCGGCACGCGCAGTAGCCGGGCCCGGATCGTCCAGTACGCCATCATCGACATGGCGATCACCGAATGGTGCTTGGACGACATGCCGATCTGCATGACACGGGACGTGGCCGACACCGGCGGCAACATCACCGGTGGCGAAGCCCACGTCGGCAGGCTCGGCGACACCGTGGCCAGCCGCTCCTGCACCAACTGCCTGGCCTGCAACAGATCGGTGCCCTGCTTGAAGATCAGTTGGATCGACGAGAGCTGTGGCACGGACTTGGACCGCATGTCGTCCAGTCCCTGGATGCCGCCCAGCACCTGTTCGATCGGCACCGTGACCAGGGATTCCACATCGGACGTTGAAAGGCCGAGGCAGATCGTCTGGATCTCCACGGTCGGCGGCGCGAACTCCGGGAACGTGTCGACCCGCATGCTGCCCAGTTGCAGCACGCCGACGGCCAACATCGTCGCGGCCGCCGCGGCGACCAGTAAGCGGAACCGCAGGCTGGAGCCGACGATCCACCCCATCAACGTACGGCGGCGCGGCGGATCCTCGGTCACCGGCGACGGACTGGTCATTCGCCCTCGACCCCCTGCTCGGCGCCGAGCAGTTCGGCACCGCCGACGGTGACCACGGCGGTGCCCGCCGCCGGACCCGATGTCAGCACCCATTGGTCGTTGGCGATGGGACCGAGCGCGACCAACTGGCGGACGTAGGTGAACGGTCCCGGGTTGGTGTAGACCCAGGTGGTGCCGTCCGGCAGGTACAGCACGGCGGAGATCGGCACGATCGTGCCACCACTGCCCGCCGCCGGCCGCACCGGCTGGGTGATGATGCCCAGCCGCCCGGCGGCCTGCGGCGTGAGGACGATCCGATTGGTATTCGTGCCGGCCACGTGCACGACCCGGTCCGGCGGATACGCCGGCGGGTCGACCGCGTTCGCCGACGCGCACCCGGCCACCGTCACGGCGACCAACGCCAGCACAGACAGCAACGCGCGCATCTCAGTCCTCCCATTCCAGCGCACGGGACGCGGACGCGACCCGCTGATACAGCGCCGGCAGTACGAACAAGGTCAGCAGGGTCGCGGAGACGAGCCCGCCCAACACCACGACGGCCCACGGGTACAACAGCTCCAGTCCCGCCACCGGACCGAGGAACAGGGCCGGCACGGCCATCGCCGCCACCGCGAGCGCGGTCAGCAGGACGGGGCCGACCCGATCCCTGGTGACCCGCATGACGAACTCGTGATCACTCTCGCCGTCGGCGCGGTCGGACACCTGGTAGCAGTGGACGAGCATGATCGCGTTACGGGCGGCCACCGTCAGCGCGGTCGCCAACCCCAGCAGCGCGCCGAGCGACGCGACACCGCCGACCGCGAAACCGGTGAGGACACCGCCGACCGCGGCCAGCGGGAGCGCCAGCAACACGATCGTGGCCAGCCGCCAGTTGCGGAACGCCGCCTGGAGCAACAGGAATATCGCGATCACGACACCCAGCGCGATGCCGGTGATCAGGTTGTTCGTGCCCTGCCGCGCCTGCGTGCTCGACAGGACCTCGGCGTGGTACTCCAGCGGCATCGGCGTTGTGCGCAGCAGGCCGTTGATGTCGTTGACCACCGAGTCGATGCCACGGTCGCGCACGTCGGCCGTCACGTCCAGATAGCGCGACGTGGCGTCGTGCGGAACGACCGTCGGGTACGGCGCCACACCGACCGACGCCACGTCACCGAGGCGCACCGTGCTTCCATCTGGAGTGTCGATCAGCAGGTCCGCCAGGTTCACCGGCGCGTCGCGCAACGTCGGCGTGCCCTCCACGACCACGTCGAAGATCTGCTGGTTCTGGTAGATGCTGCCGACCGCCAGCCCGGAGAAGTACGTGGCCGCGGCACGTCGCACGTCACCCGGCTTGATGCCGTAACGCTGCGCGGCATCGAGGTTGACCTGTACTTCGAGTGTCGGTTCCTCGGGCAGCGCCTTCACCACCGGATGGACCACCCCGGGCACCTTCGCCACCAGCTGGCGCACCTGCTCGGCCGTGGTGCGGAGCTGGCCGAGGTCCGTCCCGTACACCCGCACGGTCAGCGGGCCGATCGGATCGGCGGCGGCGGTGTTCACCTGGTCGGTCTCGTACGTCGACATCGTGCCGCGCAGCCCGGGATACCCGCTGACCACGCTGTTGATCGCGGCCGTCGTCGTGGCGTAGTCGGCCTGGTTGGTCAGCCGGACCCAGAGCTCGGCCGAGTTGACGTCCACCACCTGGTCGGCCGTGAGCGCGCGGCCGACGTGCGCACCGACGTCCAGCACACCGGGAATCGCCTTCAGGCGCGCGCTGGCCGCCGACGTCAGCCGGGTCATCTCGGTCAGCGACGTGCCGGGCGCGGACTGCCAGTGCACCAGCAGGTCCCGGTCCTGCGGTGTCGGCAGGAACGGCTGGCTGCCCGCCGAGAGCACGCCGAGCTGTGGCAGGACGGCGAGGCCGGCCGCGACCAGCAACGCGATGGCGACGTATCCGGTTCGACGCCGCCGCAGGAAGCGCGGCGCGAGCCGGTCGAATCCACCGCGCGCCAACCGAACCAACGGGCTCGCTTCCGGTCGTAACGGATGGCGGGCCAGCAACAGGACGGCCAGCGCGGGTGTCAGCGTCAGCGCGACGACCGCGGCGACGGCGACCGCGACGACGTAGGCGAGGATCAGCGACACCGAGAACGCGCCGGCAACGCCGCCGAGGAACAGCATCGGTACCGGGGCGAGCAACACGATCAGCGTCGCGCAGAGCATGGCCCGACGCGTCGCCGCGAGCACGTCGACCAGTGCGGCGGCACCCGTCGGCGACGGGCCGCCATCGGACCAGCGGTGCCGCAGCCGGTCACTGTCCACAATGGCCTCGTCGACCACGATGCCGATCGCGACCAGCACACCGGCCACGGTCATCATGTTGATCGGCGCACCGGTCGCCGACAGCGCATACAGCGCCGCGACCAGGGATACCGCGAGCGCCCCGAAACTGATCAGGGCCGCGCGCCACGACACGTAGTACAGGCCGAGCAGCGCGGCGATCAACACGAGACCGATCAGTGCCCACCACCCGACGTTGTGCAGGGCGTTGGTCAAGTAGTCGGCCGGCCGGTATACGCCGGTGTCGATGTGGACACCGGACAGGCCGGGCCGCAGCTCGTTCATCGCGTTCTCGATCGCGGTGGTCACCGCGCGCGTGTCCGCGTTCGGGAACTTCTCCACCACCAGCATGAGACCCGGCCCGTTGCCGATCACCGCGTCGCCGATCAACGGTTGGTGGTCCTCGACGACATTGGCCACCTGGCCCAGTTGCAGCGTGCGACCGGGCGTGTCCTCCACGGTGACCGTGGCGAGGTCTTTGGCGGTGGTGATCGGCAGGACGTGCTGGATACCGAGCCGCTGTGTCGTGGTGTCGATGAAACCGCCGGTGCCCGGCGTGGAAGCCTCGACGAACGACAGCGAGGACACCCACAACGCGTTGCCGGTCGTGGTGAGCACCTGGTTGAGGTTCAGCCCGTTCTGGCGCAGGCGTTGCGAGTCCACCTGCACCTGGAGCTGGCGGTCGCGCTGGCCCCAGATCGAGACATTGGCGACGCCGGGAATGCCCATTAGCTTGGGCTTGACCTTCCATCTGGCCAGCAGGGACAGGTCGATTAAGGAAAGGTCCTTAGACGAAATACCGATCATCATCACCCGAGCCGTCGCGGACAACGGCTGGATCATGACCGGCGGGCTGCCCACCGCCGGAAGCGCATACGCCTGGGTCAACCGTTCCTGCACGGCTTGCCGCGCTTTCAGGATGTCGGTGCCCGGTTGAAATATCAGGTCAATTGACGACAATCCCGGCGCGGACTCGGAATGAACCTGGTCCAGCCACGCAACGCCGTTGAGCAGATCCTGCTCCAACGGAACCGTGACCAGCTGCTCGACCTCGGCCGCGGACAGGCCCAGCGCCTCCGACTGGATCTCCACCTGCGGTGGCGTGAACTCCGGCAGGGCGTCCAACGACGCGCTGGGCAGCCGGGCGATGCCGAGTCCGAGTACAGCGAGCGCGATGCCCACCACCAGGACGCGAAAATGCATACCGAGTGCGATGATCCGTCGAATCATGACATGTACCGGCCCATTCGTGGTTTGCGTAACCCGTTCGCACCAGTACTCCCGTGTCATCACCGATATGTGATGTAACGTGAGCGTGAGCTTCAACGAAGATGCTGACAAAATGGTTGGCCGTGTGATGGGAATGTCGGTCACGACCGGACGGTCCCGGACAGCG
>Ga0207664_10001558_pt1 | contig 15046 bp, 1 predicted proteins | sample LARL83metaG_FD_184349 | JGI IMG/M metagenome (GOLD analysis project Ga0207664, IMG submission 184349) | Corn, switchgrass and miscanthus rhizosphere microbial communities from Kellogg Biological Station, Michigan, USA - LAR L8-3 metaG... | ecosystem: Host-associated > Plants > Roots >... | reverse complement strand
GTCTACGCGCGCGAGGTCGGTGACCGAGAGCACACCGGCATTGGAGGCCTGGAAGCTGTGGTGGTTGACGCCCGCGGCACCACCGCCGTTCACGCTCACGTCGTTATTGGCGAACAGCGAGATGTTACCTCCGGCCGTGAGGCTCACGCCCGAATCGTTGCGGATGGTGAGCTTGCCGCCATCCGCGATCGCATGCTCGTTGACGCCGGCCGCGACCCCAGCCGCCACGCTGACGGAGCTGGAGGCGGAGATGCCGATGTTGAGTGCAGCCTTGAGGTCCACCCGGCCGCTATTGGTGATGGCGACACTGCCGCCGGAGAAAGCACCGACCTCTGCGGAGTGGGCGCCGATGCCGGCGACCACACCGCCTCTCACCTGAATCTGAGCGCTGTGGGCGCTCGATCCGGAATTCATGGAGATGTCTTTCGCGGAGATGGCGACATCGCCGTGGGTGGTGAGCTTGGCCACACCCTTGTTGGAACCGATGACCTTGGCCACGGCGCCGTTAGACATGCCGCCATCCACGTCGATGAAACGGGTGCCGACGATGTTGACGTCGCCCGTGGTGGCGATGGTGAGATCGCCGATCACGTCGGCTGAAGCCTTGCCGCCATTGCCGGCGAGCACGTTCAGGAACTGGCCCAACTGCCCAGCGGCATTCAGGGACACGCCGGCCTCGCTGCTGCCCGTACCGGTGAGGCTCACGCCACCGGTACCGGCCTTGATGTTGACGCCCGCGCTGGCGACGAGGGTGGCGGTGGCCGCCGCCTCGCCCGAGAAGCCGCCGATCACCTCGCCCGGGCCGCCACCACGCGCCGCCAGGCCGTAGCCGGCGGAGATGTGCACCTCGCGGCCGCTCACGCTCAAGGCGGTACCGGCGGTGAGGTTGATGTCGCCGTCCAGGCGCGAACTCATATGGCCGCCGCTCTCGGCAGTGACCATCATCGCCACGTGGCTGAGGGACCGGTTGTTGCCGATGCCCACGTTGCCATTGGTGGCGGTGACGCCAAGGGCCTTGCCGGCCTTGAGGCTGAGGCTCACGTCCACGTTCTGGTTCACCACGGCGCCAGCTTCGTTGGCACTGCCGAACACCTGGCCGTAGCCGTGACTCATCTGCACGTTGGCGCCGGTGAGGCTCATGTTGCCTGCGGCGGTGAGGTTGACGCTGGCATCGACGGTCTCGCTGACGATGCCCAGCTTGCCTGCGAAGCCGAAGGCCTCGGCGCGTCCAGCCTGGATCCCCAGTCCGGAGCTGGCGGTGACGGTCATGTCGGTGCCGGCGCTGAGGGTCACGCTGGCATCGTCGCTTAGCACCTTGGCATGGCCGCTGGTGGTGATGGACGCGGAGGCGACACCGCCGTGGATGCTCACCCCCCTGCCGGCGATGGTGAGCGCCTTGCCGGCCTTGACCACGATCGCGGTATCGCCGTGGGCGCCCGTCGCTGAACCGGCCTTGATGCCAACGCTACCGTTGTCCTGATGGGAATGGCTGGAGTGGCTGCCGCTGATGACGGTATTGGGGTGCGCCGTGAGGGCGATGTTCTGACCGGCGGCCACGGTGATGGCACCCATGTGGCTGTGGCCTTCGGCGATGCTGCCGATACCGACGTTGGCGCCGGTGAGGTTGATGCTCTTCTTGGCCTGGAGGGTCATGGCAGCGCCGCTGCTGTCACCCACCAGCACGCCCTGCAGACTGGCGCCGCCGCCGAAGGTCTGGGTGGCGTTGATGCTGCCGGCGGTGAAGATGGAGCGCTCGAGGAAGATACCGCCGCTGTGGTCGGACAGGTCCACGTTGTAGGTCACAGGTGCCGCGAGGGTACCGATGGGGGCAGCCAGGGTCAGGTTGCCGCCGGCATCGGAGATGCGGAAATCACTGGTGCCGGTGTATGCCAGGCTGGCGCCCTTGATGGTCACGGAACCGTGGGCATCGACGATGCCGTTGTCGAGGCTGATGCCCTTGGCGGCCTGCAGCTTCAGGCCGTGGCTGAACGCAGCCTCGGCGCTGTGGCCGGCGAAGCGGCCATGGATGGTGATGCCGCCCTGCTCGCCGCCGTCGATCGAATAAGTGGCGTCGGTGCTGCCATTGAAGAAGAGGCGGTTGGCGGTGATGGACACGCCGTTGTTGCCGCTGACATGGCCGCCATTGTTGACGATGAACGCGTGCTGGGCATTGACGGTCACGGCGCCATCGGTGGCGGCGAGGATGCCGTCGACAGTGAGATTGCTGTTGGCAGAACCACCCTTTTCGGTGAGGTTGATGCCTTTGGCGGCGATGACATTTGCGCCGAACTCCGCATAGCCGGCGCTGGCAGAGGCTTTGAAGATGCCGCTGACGCTGGCGCCGCCGTCGACTTCCACGGACTTGGCCTTGAGGGTGACGTTGCTTACGGCGTTGTCCACCTTGCCGGTGATCTGAATGCTGCCGGCGCCGGCAGCGGTGAGGCCCAGGCTGCCGCCTTCGGCGGTACCGGTGATGTTGTCGGCATGAATGAAGATGCCGCCGCCGGTGGCCTTGACGGAATTGGTGGTGATCACACCGCTGGTGTTCTTCACGGCACTGGCAAGTTCGATCGTGCCATGGGAGGCGACGTCCATGAACACGCTCTTGGCCTGGATATGGCCGAAGGAACCGCCGTAACCCATATCGGCGGTGAGAGCGCCGCCGATGTTGATGTCGACGCCCTTGAGGTGGATGGTTCCGGTCACCGGGCTGAATCCCGCATCCAGCGTGAGGTTACCTGTACCGGTGGCCTTGATGCTCTTCACGTTGGCAGAGGCGTCGATGAGGTTATGCGCCGAGATCTCGACGTTGGTGTTGTTGTTCAACTGGGTCGTGATGAAGCCCGTGCCGACGCTGGCAGCACTGGTGCCGCCGGTGCCGTTGGAATGGGTGTGGCTGCCGCCGGTGTTGCCGGTGATGAGCTTGATGCTGTTCGGATCCAGCAGCAGGTTGCCGCCCTTGCCGAGGTTCATGGAGCCGCGCATGGAGATGGTGTTGCCGGAGACTTCCACGCGGCCACCGTCGGCGCCGTCGCCGGTGGCGATGACCTTGGAAACATCAGTGAGCGTGGTGCGCCCGTCACCCTTGAGGGTGATGTCGCCGCCCTGCAGGCCCGCGCGCACGGCGGAGGCGTCGAGGCTGCCGGCGTTCTGGATGTTGCCGCCGGTCGCGAGCAACTGGATGCTGCTGCCGGACTTGGAGATGGTGCGGGCTTCGATGAGGCCGGTGTTGTTCACCACCGTGGCCTTGAGGGCGTTGGCGACGTCGGCCGTCAGCAGCACGCTGCCGCCGTCGGCATGCAGCTTGCCGGCGTTGATGGCTCCCGCCAGGTTGGCGAGGGTGGCCTGGTCGACCGCGTAGGAGACGAGGCTGTTGCCGTTGAGGGTGAGCGTGCTCTTGGCACCGGCCGCCAGCACGATGTGCCCGGACTGGGCAGTGATGACACCGTCGTTCTCGGCATAGTCGCCGGCCAGCACCACGTAACCGCCCTTGTGGGCGGTGATGGTGCCCTGGTTCACGACCTTGGCGTCGGAGCCGGACTTGTCGAACAGGAAGTTGCCGCTGAGGAAGTCGGAGTCGGCGATGTCGAGGGTCGTGGCGAGGAAGCCCTGGGCGTCGACGGAGGCGCCCTTGCCGAAGAACACGCCGTTGGTGTTGACCAGGAACACCTGGCCGTTGCCGCTCAGGGCGCCGTAGATGGCGCTGCCGCCGCCGCCCACCACCCGGTTGAGGATGATGGAGGAGCTGGAGGGCTGCAGGAACTGGACGTATTGCCCCTTGCCGATGTTGAACTGCTGCCAGTCGATGATGGCGCTCTGGGTGCTCTGGTCCACCACCATGTTGTTGGCGTTGAGGTTCTTGATCGTGGCGGTTCCCGCCACCACCTGCCCGCCCGTCGGGTTGGCCAGGGCCAGCATCGGCGTGAAGGCGCCGATCCCCAGTCCGACTTGGGTGCCCCGCTTCAGCAGCATCTGGATGCCGGCGTTGAGGGACTTCTTAGTGGTCACAGCGTGGTACGACATGGCGTTGTCCTTATCAGAAGTTCATGCCAAAGGTTGCCCAAATATGCCCGCCGGCGTTCCCGTCGCTGGGTTTGGCGTAGCCGACGGCATACGCCCACTCCAGACGGGATATCCAGCGCTTATCAGAAGACTGATAGATGAGTTCCGCGCCCACGCTCTCGAGCGTGTGCACTTCCGGCGGCGTGGTGGAGAAGCCGGGAGTCTTGGCGCCGGTGACGGTGTTGACGAAGATCACCGGGGTATCGAAATGGCGGCTCCAGGTGCGGCCGGCATCGAAGAAGCCGCCCACGCTGAGGGGCAGTGCCGGCGCCAAGGAGCGTTGCAGCTCCAGGCTGCCGTAGAACCCGGCGTCGCCGCGCACATCGGCGCTGGGATAACCGCGCACGTTGTCTGGGCCGCCCAGGGAGAACTTCTCGGTGTCGCTGAGCGGATCAGGCGACCAGACGCTGGAACCGTGGCTGAGGAAGGTCCAGGACTGGGCGAACGGCAGCGCATAGCCGGCATCCACCTGCAGGCGGAAGCGCTCGGCGTGCGGGTCGTTGCCGTCGTCGTGCCGGCCGTTGCTGGCGGCGACACCGGTGACGTCGTAGGCGCTGCCATCCTCGAAGGAGTGCGAAAAGTAGCCGGTGAACTGCAACAGGTTGAGGTTGTTGGAGGAGACCTCGGCGGTGACGGAGTGGTCCACCTTCTGGTTGGTCTTGGGGTCCACTACCTTCTCGTTCACTGTGACGGTAGTGGCGCCGCTCTCGTGCTGCAGTCCCAGGCCCCAGTAGAAGTTCTCGTAGCGGCTGCGCAACTGCGGATACAGGTAGGACAGGCTGCCGTCCTTGCCGGTGCCGGCCACATGCAGCGGCGAGAAGACCCCGGTGACGTGGTAGCGGGTCTGGTCATAGCTGGCGGTGAGGCGGCCGCCGGCGGGACCCAGCGGCAGGCTGTAGGTCAAGGCGCCGAAGTTCAGCAGGTCGTCCTCGGAATGCAGCAGGTAGGCGCTGAGGCGATCGCCGCTGTCGGTGGGGCTGGCCACGTCCGCCGTCGCGCTGAGGCGGACGCGGCCGATGTCGGGGCGCCCGTAGTCGTCCACCGACACCAAGCCGGTGTACTCCGGTTGCTCGGTGAGCTTGTAGGTGATATCGGCGTTGCCGAACTCGTCTCCCGGCGAGAGCACCGCCTGGCTCTGCAGGCCCGGCAGGTCGTTGACCAGCAGTGCGGCCCGCTCCATGGCGGAGTCGGTATAGACGTCGCCGCTCTTGATGGCGGTGGCCTGGCCGAGGATGGCACCGGTGCGGGTGTGGCTCTTACCGTCCAGGGTAACCTTGCCGATCCGTCCTTCCAGTACCTGCAGCTTTACCCGGCCGCCTTGCAGCGTCTGCTGCGGCACCGTGGCGCGGGCGATACCGTAACCGTGGTCCTGGTAGTAACGGGTGATGACAGCCGCCGCGTTGTAGAGGCCGGCCAGCGTCAGGTCCTTACCGACGTAGTCGGTGAGCAGCGCCTGCAGCGTGGCGCTGGGGTACACGGTGTTGCCGCTGATGTCGAAGCCGGTGACCGTGACGGTGGGTCCGCCGGAGGGGATCTCGTTGGTGGTGGACGGCGGCGTGGTGGTGAGCGGCGCGGACTTGAGTTCCGGCGCGATGGGCGTGCTCGGCAGCGTCGACTGGATCTGGCCTTGGGTGGGCAACTGCGGGACGGTCGCAGTGGAGTCAGGCACGGCCGCAAACGCGCCTTCCGGCACGGCGAGGTCTGCGAGCGGGACCGCCAGCGTAAGGCTCAAAGCCACCCCCCATGCTCCCTTTGAGTTCAACGCGCTCTTATCCACTGTGTGCGCAGTGCCCCCACGCACACGCTATAACTAATCCGCCCGTAGTCGTTATGTAAATCTAACACAGCGATCGCGGCGGATATGCTTTGTTGTAAAAAATCCATGGATTTTTTCCAGAGCGGATTTTCTGCATCGTAAGTCCACTAAATGTTGTTGCAAATACCATGCCACGACTGGGAAGAGTCTGACTTGCTGTGGTTACAAGCGTATGAAGAGCCGGAAAGAAAACACCGTCGAAGAAAATCCCTTTTTAAATCGACGGTTAGTGGATGATGCACAAGTCGCTTCTGAGCATTGGATCGAGAAGCCAAGCGTAGCAAGCTTGCGCGAGATTTAAGCAGAGGATCACACCTGCGCAAAAAAGCGGCGGGATCGCTCCCGCCGCTCTCGGTTCACTTTTTTCTTTATATATATAGACAGACCGACATAGCTCAGCGTCAGTAGATGCGGCAACGGGCGCCATCATCCCGCACCAGGCTGCAGCCACCCGCGCCGCCTACCGAGGTGGTGGTGTGAGGAAAGAAAACCGTCCCCTCCCCGGCCTGCTGCGGCGAATTCAGTACCGTCTCCAGGCTCATGAGCAGTGCGTCCTGTTGCAAGGTGCCGAGATCCTGGGGGCTGAAGGCGGTGATGTGGCCGCCAACGATGGTGAGCTTGCCCTTCTCCACCAGGCCGTTGCTGTTCACGCTCGCAGCGGAGGTCTTGGTCAAAGCACCGCTGTGGGTCACCGACAGGCTGCTGCCTTTGATGGTGATGCCGCTGTTGATGGTGGCGGTGCCCGCTCCCGTAATCGCAGCATGGGTGCCGGCGAAGGCACCGGCGATCAGGCTCACGTTGCTGGCACCGTGCTCGGCGATGGCACCCACGGCAGTGACGCTGATCGTCTGGTTGTCCGTGAGGGTGGCCTTGCCGCCGGTACCGCTGCCATGGAGCGTGGCTCCAACCCCGCCGAGGCTGCCGCCGCGGAGCGAGAAGTCGCCGCCATGCGCAGTCACAGTCAGGGTGGTGCCCGCGGTCAGGGAGACGCTCGAATTGATGGTCTCGGTGGCCGTGCCGGTGTTGCCGGTGAGCGCGGCATGGCTGCCGGCCCGGTTGCCGGCGCTGGCAAAGGCGCTGCCGGCGTTGATGGCGAACGCGGTGCCGGCGCTCACCTTCACGGAGCCTTCCGCATCCAGGCTGGCGACACCGCCGGTGCTGCCAGCGACGCCGGCGTTTGCGCCGGTGAACTGACGGCCGTAGATGTCCACCTCGTGGCTGGAAGACCCGCCGGTGAGGTTCACCGCACCCTTCGCGGAGATTTTCACGTTGTCCTGGGTGATGAGCTTGGCCACACCGCCCGCACCCGTGGCATGGGCATGGGCCGAGTTGGCCACGTTGTAGCCGCCGAAGATGAAGAGGCTGCTGTTTCCGGCGGCGGCGGTGAAGGCTCCGCCCGCAGCGATGTTGAGGTTGCCGGTGGCGGTCAGGGTCGCGGTGGCCAGGGTGCTGGCATTGGCCGAACCCTTATAGGCGTTGTCGGAGTGCCCGCCGTAGATATCGATATACCCTGCCGTGGTCTTGATGCTGATGCCGCCGCCGGCCTTGAGGTTCAGGTCGGTCTGCTCGGTCAGCGTGGCCTTGGCGTGTGAATTATCCGCGAAGGCATGCGCGGACCTGGCGTTGGAGTTATAGCCGGCATAGAAGGACAGGCCGGATCCGGCCAGAGCCGTGAAGTTGCCGGTGGCGGTGATGTTGGCACGCGCATCCACTGTCACGGTACCGACGCCGCCACCCTCGCCGCTGGCGAGGGCGCCATAGGCGTTGTTGCGGTAGCCGCCGTACACCTCCATGGTGTTGGCGGCGGTGAAGGCCACGTTGCCGCCCTTGATGTTGATGGAGTCGCTGACTGCGATGGTGGCGGCGCCGCCGGCATGGCTGCCCTCGGCCGTGGCGGCTCTGGCAGCGGAATTGCCGCCATAGATAGACAGGGAGCCATGGGAAGCTGCGATGGTGATGGCACCGGGCGCCGTCAGGTTCACGTTGCCGTTGACGGTCAAGGTGGCCTTGCCGGCGTTGCCATGGACCGAAGCGCTGTAGCCTTCGTAGTAGCCAGCATAGATGGACAGGCTGCTCTTCAGCTGATTGCCGGTCTTGATGCTGATGGTGCCACCCGCACCCGTGACCTTGACGTTCACGCCATTGGTCGCGGCCAGGGTCGCCGAACCGCCGCTTGAAGCATGGAGCTTGGCAGCCCTGCCGCCGGAGTGGCCGCCGTAGATGGACAGGTTGGCGCCGGTGCCGGCGCCCGTGAGCAGGGCCGTGAAGCCCTTGCCGGCGGTGAAGTTCACCGTGCCATTGGCGCTCTCAGTGGCCTTGCCGTGGTTCAGGCCCTTCACGCTGGCGCTGTAGCCGGCGTAGTAGCCGCCGTAGATGCTCATGCTGGTGCCGGTCAGGCCGATGGTGGTGGCAGCCGCCACGTTCACCGAGTTGTCGGCGGTGATGGTGGCCTTGCTGACCGCACCGGTGGCCTTGGCATGGCCGTTATCGCCGACGTAGTCGTCGGCGAAGATGGACAAGCTACCGCCGGCGGCGGTGGCGTTCACCGCGCCGGTGGTGGCGGTGATGTTCACCTTGCTCTTGGCGGTGACGGCCGCGAGGCCGGAACTGGCGGCACTGGCCAGGGCGTTGTAACCGGCATAAGAGGCACCGTAGATGGACATGTCGGTGCCGGCACCCAGGGTCACGGAGCTGCCCTTCACGGTGACGGAGCCGTCGGCGTTGATGTTGGCCACGCCCTTCTTCTTGGCGATGGCGTCGGCGGAATAGCCTGCGCCGTATATGCCGTAGATGCTGAGGTTGCCGGTGCCACCATTGATGGCGATGGCGCCCGCCGCCAGGAGGTTGATCTGGGACGTGGCATTCACCGTGGCCACGCCGCCACTGGCGCTGGCCAGGGCCAGGTAGCCGGTGTAGTCATCGCCCTTGATGGACATGCCGGTGCCAGCGCTAATCGCCAGGGCGGCGCCGGCCTTGATGTTGATGCTGTTGTCGGCGGTGACGGTGGCGGTGCCGCTGGTGGCCTTGGCCTTAGTGTGATACCCGGTATAGGAGTCGGCGTGGATCTCCAGGTAATCCCCCGCCTTGGCGCTGAAGGCGCCGGCGGCGGTGAAGTTCACGTCGTCGGAGGCGCTGAGCTTCGCCGTACCCTTGGCGGTGGTGAGGGCCTGACCGTAGCGAGCAGTATATCCACCACCGACGATTGACATATCGGTCGCGGCACCGAGGGCGATGCTGGCGCCCTTGATGCTGATACCACCTCGGGCGGCGATGGTCGCGGTGGCGAGGGCGCCGCTGGCGGAGGCGCGGGATACGAGGCTGGTGCTGTTGCCACCCGCACCCGCGTAGCTGCCGGCTTCCACGTCCAGAGAGGTGCCGGCCGTCATGGTGATGCCGCCGGCGGCGGTGATGGTGACGCCGTCGTCGGCCGAGAGGTTGGCGGTGCCCTTCTTGGCGGTGACCTGCGCGCGGTAGGCCGCGTCGCTGCTGCCGTTGACACTCATGTAGCTGCTGATGGCCTTGGCAGTGAAGGTCCCGCCAGTCACCAGGGTCAGGTTGGAGAGCGCGGTCTCCTTGGCCACACCGCCGCTGGAGCCGGTGACTTTCGCCTGGGAGCCTGCTTCCTCGCTGGCTGACGCCTTCAAGTAGGTACCGGCGGTCAAGGCCAGTGCTCCGCCGGCGGTGATGTGCACGCTGGTATCAGCAGAGAGGGTGCTCTTGGCGCCGAGGCCCACGGCCTTGACGCTGGCCCCCTTGCCGGCGCCGCCGCTGGCGGACATGGACATGGAACTGCCCGCGGCGGCGGAGATGCTGCCGCCGGCAGTGAGCGTGAGGCTGGTGATGGCCGTCTCGGTGGCGGTGCCGCCGGCGGTGGTCTTCACCTTGGCCTGGCTGCCGGCGCCCCAGTAGCCGTAGAGCTCCAAATAGGTGCCGGACTTGAGGAGGATGTTCTTGGGCGTGTTGATGTGCACACCGTCGTCCGCATTCAAGAGCGCCTGGGCGCTGGCGCCGCCGGCGTTGAGGCTGGCGCTGTAGCCCGCATAGCCACTGGCGCTGATGACCAAGTGGGTGCCGGCCGTGAGGCTCACCGGGCCGCCGGCCTTGATGGTGACGGCGCCGCTCGCGGTCTCCGTGGCCTTGCCATGGGCGGTGGCGGTCAGATTGGCCTTGTAGCCTGCATCTTCGCTGCCCTCCAGATACATGGTGGTCTGGGCCTTGAGGGTGACGCTGCCTGCGGCGGTGATGTGCAGGCCGGCGTCGGCATTCAGGGTCGCGGTGCCATGACCGGCGGTGAGCTTGGACTGGTAGCCCGCGTCATCGCCGCCGCTGAACGTGGTGTAGCCGTTGGTGATGCTGGCGAGGAAGTTTCCGCCGGTGAGGATGTTCACGGCCGCGCCCGCGGTCTCGGTGGCGACGCCACCGTTGCTGGCGGAAATCACCGCATTGCGAGCCGGGCTGTCGCTGCCGACCACGTACATGCGGCTCTTGGTCTTGAGGGTCACCGAACCGCCGGCCACGATGCTGACGCCACTATCGGCTTTCAGGTTGGCCTTGGCGCCTGTGCCCTTGGCGGTGACCGCGCCGGAATAGCCCGCGTCATCGCTGGCGGACAGGTACAGGCTGCCGCTACCGCCGCTGAGATTGATGGCCTTGCCGGCCTGCAGGGAGACGTTGGTCAAGCCCGTGATGCTCGCCGCACCGGAGCTGGCAGTGACCTTGGCGTGGTAGCCGGCATCGCTGCTGGGGTACAGGTAGAGGCCGTCGCCGCCCTTGATGTTGATGTTGCCGGGCGCGGTGATGTGCACGCCGCCATCGGCGGAGATCGTCGCGGTGCCCTTCTTGGCGGTGGCGCTGGCGTAGTATCCCGCATCCGAAGAAGCATTGAGTTCGATGGAACTGGTGACGGCGCTGGCGGTGAAGTTGCCGCCGGTCTTGATGTTTACCGCAGCGTTGGCGGTGAGCTTGGCGACGCCACCGCTGCTGCCGGTCACCTTGGCATAGCCCGCGGCGGAATTGCTGCCGGAGATGTAGAGGTAGTCATGAGCGAGGAGCGTGATGTCGCCCGCGGCGGTGAGGCTCACGCCGCCGTCGGCGGATTCCGTGGCCTTGGAGAGCGCGCCCTTGGCGGTGACCACGGCCTTGTAACCGGGATCGTCGCTGGCGGAGATGTACATGTAGCTGGTCTGGGCGGTCAGGTTGATGGCGCCGCCGGCGGTGAGATCCACGTTGCCCTTGGCGGTGAGGGTGGCGGAGCCGCCGGAACTGCCGGTGATGGCGGCAGATTCGCCCGCGGCGGAGCTGCCATCCAGGTACATGTAAGTGTGCGCCTTGATCGCGATGGCGCCGCCGGCCTTGATGTGCACCCCGGCGTCGGCCAGGAGCGAGGCCTTGGTGGCGGTGCCCTTGGCACTGACGCTGGCCTTGTAGCCAGCATCGTCGCTCGCTGAGATATCCACGTAAGAGCCGGCGGTGAGGTTGATGGCGCCGCCCGCGGTCAGGTCCACGTTGGAGAGCGCGGTCTCGGTGGCGGTGCCGTTGGTGGCATTCACCTTGGCCTTGTATCCGGGTTCGTCGCTGCCATCGACCTCGATGTAGCTGCCGGCCTTGACCGTGATGCTGCCCTTGGCCGTGATATGGGCGCCGGCATCCGCCGTCAGCGTGGCGGTGCCGTGGTCGGCGTGGACCGAGGCGCTGGCGCCGGCGCGCTCGCCGCCCGAGATGGACACGTAGCGCGTGCCGGCGCTGGCGATGAAGTTGCCGCCGGCGGTGATGGTGACGGCGGTGTTCGCGGCCAGGGTCGCGACGCCGTGGGAGCTGGCGGTCACGTGGGCCTTGGCGGCCGGTGAATCGCTGCCGGAGATGGTCAGATAGTCCTTGGCCAGCAGGGTCACATTGCCGGGAGCCGTGAGAGTGACACCGGCCATGGCGGTGAGGCTGGCGTTGGCACCGGTGCCCTTGGCAGTGACATGGGCGGAATAGGCCGCGTCGTCACTGGCGGAGACATACATGTAGCTGCCGGCGACGGCGGTGATGCCGCCGGTCTTGGCGGTGAGCGTCACGTTGCCGAGGGCCGTGAAGGCCGCCTTGCCGTCGCTGGCCTTGACCACGGCGCGGGAGCCCACATGGCTCATGCTTCCGGAGATCTCCATGTACTTGGCGGACCGCAGGCTGATGCTGGCGGCGGTGATGTGCACGCCCGAGTCGGCGAAGAAGGTGGCATTGCCTTTGTCGGCGCTGGCGCTGGCGGTCTCGCCCGCGCCGCCCTTGGCATAGATCTTCACGTGGTTGCCGCTGTCGGTGGCGTTGAAGGCGCCGACGGCGGTGATGTCGAGGTCACTCAAGGCGGTCAGCTTGGCAGTAGCGCCGGAGGTGGCATGCACGATGGCGCCATAACCGGCGTCAGAGCTGCCGGCCAGATACATCTGTTGGTTGCCGTTCTCGCGCAGCGACACGGCGCCGCCCGCGGTGATATGCACGCCGGAGTCGGCGAGCAGGGTGGCGCTGACACCGGCGCCCTTGGCGGCGACGCTGGCGCGGTAAGCCGCGTCGCTGCTGGCGGAGAAACTGAGATAGCTGCCGGCCTGTGCGGTGAAGTTGCCGCCGGTCTTGATGGTCACGTTGCCGAGGGCCGTCATGGTGGCGGCGGCCGAATTGGAGGTGGCAGCCACCTTGGCCTTGTAAGCCGCATCGTCACTGGCGGAGATGTAGAGCAAGCCCGAGGCGGCGAGGTTCATGGCGCCCTTGGCGGAGACGTGCACGCCGCCATCAGCGACGAAGGTGGCGACAGCGCCATGGCTGGCGGAGGCCACGCCCTCGGAACCGGCTTCGCTGCCGGCCAACAGCTCGATGCGTCCGCTGCCTGCGATGAGGTTGATGTTGCCGCCGGCCGTGATATTGATCGCGGTGTTCACGTTGGCCGCGGCTTTGGCACCGGCGCCGGTGCCATGCAGCTGGGCGCTGCGCGCGGCGGCGTCGCCAGCGGAGATGGTCAGATCGGAACCGCTGGCGGTGAGGGAGATGGCGCCGCCGGCGTTAAGGCTCACGGAGGCATCCGCGTTCAGGGAAGCGGTCTCACCCGGCTTCGCCGCCGTCGCCTGAGCCACGTGCTTGGTAAGGACCCTGCCCGCACCATGGCTGGAACTGCTGGTGACCGCAACGGCCGCCTCGTTGCCGGCCAGCACATAGACGTTGTCGCCCTTGATCTTGATGGCGCCGGCGGTCGTGAAGGCTACCTTGGCCTGCGCGTCCAGGGAGGCTTTGCCACCCAAGGTGCCGGCATCGATGATGGCCGCACGGCCGACGCCATAGCCGCCGGAGATGCTGACGTTGTGGCTGCTGCCGCTGGTGGTGACGATGGCGATGCCGCCGGCGCCGGCCTTGAAGGTCACGTTGTCGGTGGCGGTGAGCTTGGCGCCCGCGGTCTTGCCGGTGGCAGAGACCTTGGCTACGCGCCAACTATCCGTATACGAGGAAGCGGAGAAGTGATGGGAGCTGCTCTTGGCTCCCGCGACGCTGGCGCCGCCCAGCACGCGCACGTGCGCGCCGGTGAGCTTGATGGTCCCGCCGGTGATGGACACATCGCCTGCGGCGGTGGCGGTGGCCTTGGCCAGGGACTGGCCGGCGACGACGCTCGCCGACTGCGCAGCGTGCTGGCCCGCATGGACGTTGAGATGGCTGCCGGCATGGATGTCGACAGCGCCCACGGCGCTGATGGTGACGCCGGCATCGGCGGTGGCGGTGACCACCTGCTTGGCAGCATTGGTCTTGGCGACCACAGTGGCGGTGCCACCGGAGATGTCGACGGTCCCGGCACTGATGCCGATGGCGCCGCCGGCCTTGAGGGTGACGCTGGTGTCAGCGGTGGCAGCCGCGGCGGCCTTGGTGTCGTTGAACACCTTCGCCGTCGCATCGGCCGCCTGTATCTTCACGACGGTGCCCTTGAGCTCGATGTTACCGCCCGCCGCGAGCACGATGGAGTGATCCACGGTGGTGGCCGCGTTGGCGGCACTGGTGGAGGCCTTGGCGTTGCTGATGCTGCCGCTGTTGCCATAGGCCACTTGCACGCCGGCACCGGGCACGGAGACGAAGCTCGCGCCGTTGAAGAACAAATGCGAACCGCTCTGCTGGACGGTGATATCACCCGCGGTGTGGATGGAGCGATCCACGTACAGGCCGTAACCGTGGTCCACCAGCTTCACGCTATAGGTGGCAGGAGCGGCGGAAGTGCCGATGGCGGCGTCCAGATAGAGGTTGCCGAAGCTGTCGGAGATGGAGAAAGCGCCCTTGCCGGTATAGGCCAGGCTCTTGCCGATGATATGGATGTCATGCTTGCCGCTGCCGACGAAGATGCCATGGTCGACGCTGATGGCCTTGGCAGCCTTGAGGGTGAGGTTGGCGCTGAGGTTGCTGCTGCCCTTGCCGAGCTCACCCTTCACGGTGAGGTTGCTGCCGGCGCTGAAATCGAGGGTACCGCTGCTGGAGACGTACTGTTTCGCCGTGAGGCTGATGTTCTTGCCGGAGAAGATCTGGCCAGCAGTGATGTTGCCGCCGGCAACCAGGGTCACGTTGCCAGTATTGTTGATCTGGCCCTGCATGACGATATCGGTGGCGGCCTGCATCTTGAGGCTACCGCTGCTTGGGGTGAACAGCGTGCCGGTGACGGTGATGCTGCCGGCGGTGGCCTTCAGGCTGGGCACGCTGGCCGTGGCACCGGCGAGGCCCACTTCCACGCTCTGGCCGGCATTGATATCGATGCTGCCGGCCTGGATGTGGCCGAAGCTCATGAAATTGGCCTTGTGGTTGCCGGTGCCGCCGGGGCTCACGGAGGCCGTGAACTTGCCCTTCATGGTGACGTCCACGCCCTCGATCTCGATGTTGCCGCCGTGGGCGACGTTGAGCGTGAGGTTTCCGGCGCCGGTGACGGCCGTGATCTTCGTGGCCTTGGAGCTGGCGGAGATGTCGCTCTTGGCCGAGATGGTGAGATTGGTGCCGGCGTTGAGCGTGGTGTCGATGAACTTGACGCCGATGTGGCCGACGCCGGAGGAGGTGTGGGAACCGGTGGCGCTGGTATTGGAGTTGCCGGAACCGATGATGACCTGGCCCGGATCGAGCAGGATGTTGCCGCCCTTGCCGAGGTTCATGGAGCCGCGCATGGAGATGGTGTTGCCG
>Ga0207664_10001557_pt1 | contig 15047 bp, 15 predicted proteins | sample LARL83metaG_FD_184349 | JGI IMG/M metagenome (GOLD analysis project Ga0207664, IMG submission 184349) | Corn, switchgrass and miscanthus rhizosphere microbial communities from Kellogg Biological Station, Michigan, USA - LAR L8-3 metaG... | ecosystem: Host-associated > Plants > Roots >... | reverse complement strand
CCAGGAACGCCGCGGTGACCCGGATCGAGCGGGTACCCGCCGGCACCGTCCCGGTCGTGCTGCGGCGCAGCAGGCCGGTCCGCCGGTGCCGCTGCGCCCGGCTCACCGTGCGCAGCCGGGCCGTGCCGAGCTGCTGCCCGGACCATCCCAGGAAGGCCAGGGACACCCGGACCCAGCCCCGCTCCGAACGCCAGCCGCCCAGCCAGCCGGACAGCCGGAACGCGGCCGGCCGGGCGGCCGCCGCGGGCAGCCGGACCGTCTGGCTCATGGCCGAGTCGCCGTAGGGTCCCGAGCTGACCAGCCCGCGGCCGGCGGCTTCGCTTCCCCGGCCGGCCGGGTGGCGGATGTGCGCCACCGAGTAGCACATGACGTTCGGGCTGCCCCCGGTCACCGTCCAGCCCGGGATGGTGGTAGCGGCGTTCCAGTCCCGGGTGCAATAGCCGGCCTCGGCGTTCCCGTCCGCAATCAGGTTCCCGCTCATCCGGCCGTGCCACCCGGCCGCGGCCGCGGGCCCGCCCGCGGCCAGCAGCCCAGCCAGCAGCCCGGTCAGCCCACCGCCGGCCACGACGGCCCGGGCCGTCCGCATCCAGCACCTCATGGCATCCCACCTCCACCAGCCTGGTGCGGTTCAGTGAACCGTGCTCAGGTCACCCGGCGGTGAACATGATCACACACGGTGGTGAAGGGCGGAAGTAGCCTGCGCGCGGCTCATCCGGACCGGCGGCGGACCAGCCAGGCCGGCACGTGGGCGGCCGCGCGCTGGTGCCCGGCATAGATCGCGGATGGGCCGTGCGCGGGTCAGGCCGGGCCGGCCAGGCCGAGCAGCCGGGCCGCGTTCAGCTTGAGTATTTTCTCCCGGACCTGGGGCTTGATCGGCAGCCCGGCAAAGTCGGCCAGCCACCGGTCCGGGGTCAGCATCGGGTAGTCCGAGCCGAACATCACCTTGTCCTGGAGGAGCGAGTTCGCGTACTGCACCAGCTGCGGCGGGAAGTACTTCGGCGACCAGCCGGACAGGTCGATGTGCACCAGCGGCTTGTGGGTGGCCACCGCCAGCGCCTCGTCCTGCCAGGGGAACGAGGGATGGGCCAGGATGATCGTCAGGCCGGGGAAGTCGGCGGCCACGTCATCGAGGCAGATCGGGTTGGAGTACTTCAGCCGGATGCCGCCGCCGCCGGGCGCGCCCGCGCCGATCCCGGTCTGCCCGGTGTGGAACACGGCCGGCACGCCGAGCTCCTCGATCGCCTCGTAGAGCAGGTACGCCGCCCGGTCGTTCGGGTAGAAGGCCTGCACGCTGGGGTGGAACTTGAAGCCGCGGACGCCGTGCCCGGTGACCAGCCGCCGGGCGTCCCGGGCCCCGGCCCGGCCGCGGGCCGGGTCGATGGACGCGAACGGGATGATCACATCTGGGTTGTCCGCCGCCGCCTGGGCCACCTCCTCGTTCGGCACCGGCGGCAGCCCGGTGGCCGCCTCGGCGTCCACCGTGAAGACCACGCAGGCCATCTGCCGGTCCCGGTAGTAGGCGGCGATCTCAGCCAGCGTCGGGCGGCGCGTGTCAGTGATCTTGAAGTAGCTGTTGGCGGCCTGTTCGAGCTGGCCAGGCAGCGAGGCCGAGCCGCCGGTGGATACCTCGGCGTGCACGTGCACGTCGATGGCGGCCAGCGCGTCCACGTTCAGGCTGGTAGTCACGTGCCCTGACAGTAGGCGAGTATCTGAGCCCGGCCCAGGCGGCCGGGTCAGTCCGGCATGGGCACGTCGCGCAGCAGCAGCCGCCGCTCGCACCAGCGGCGCAGCTTCGGGTCCAGCGAACCGCGCAGCAGCGGCCAGTCCTGCCGCAGCAGCCGCGCGTTGACGAACCGGGCCAGGTCGTTGCGGCGGCCCTGGGTCAGCACGATCCCGTACAGGCTGCGCCGGAGCCGGTCATCGGTCACATCGAATTCGCGCATGCCCGGCCAGGCCAGGTGCCGGGGCAGCACGATGACACCCTGCTCGGGCCCGTGCAGGTCCTCCAGGCGGGCGGGCAGCCGGCCGGCCAGCCCCATCCGCCCGGGCCGCAGTAGATCCGTGAAGGACATGCTCCGATTATCACTGGCCTGCCCGGATCCTCCCGCATTGACTCGCGGGAAATCGCCGGCCCGGTGCAGGCTAGACTCGATCCATGTCCGGCGATCCCCCGGCTCCCCGCTGGCGGTTCCTGATCCAGCCCAGGTGGCTCGGCTGGCACGCACTCATGGTGGCTGCCGTTCTCGGCATGCTCGCCCTGGGCGACTGGCAGCTGCGCCGCGCCGAGGCCGGAAACGCCTTGAGCTGGGCATACACCTTCGAGTGGCCGATTTTCGCGGGCTTCGCGATCGTCTTCTGGGCCAAGACGATCAGGGACGAATTCCGCCCGCCGGTCTCCAGCCGTACCGCGGCTGAGGATCTCGAGCTGCCCGGTGGCCAGCACACCGCGGACGGCGCCGCCGGTGCGGCGGCGGATGCGGCCGGCGACGACGAGGACGACGAGGAACTCGCCGCCTACAACGCCTACCTTGCCCGGCTGACGGCCGAGGCGAGAGGGCACGGCAAGTGGCACGGGCTCGGCTGACGCGCCAGCCCGGGTTGACCGAACAGTAAGGAGGCAGGCCGGTGCGTGCAGCCGTGCTCTGGTACCGGGTGATGGCCTATGTGACCGGCGTGGTGCTGATCATTCTGTGCTTCGTCGGGATCCCGCTGCAGATCGTGGCCGGCAACGAGACAGTGGTCAACGACGTCGGCACGCTCCACGGGATCCTCTACATCATCTACCTGGTCTTCGCCTACCTGCTGACCCGCCGGCTGCACCTGGCCATCGGGCCGACTCTCCTGGTGCTGCTGGCCGGCACCATCCCGGTGCTGACGTTCGTGGTCGAGCGGTGGCTGACCCACCGCTACATCGACCCGGCCATCGCCCAGGCGGCCCGCTCCCCCGCGGCCGGCTCGGTCCCCGCCCCGCCGCGCTCCCGGTGAGGGGCGGCCGCGTGGCAGAGCACTACTTCACCCCGAGCCCAGCGGCCGCGCACCGGCCGGGCCAGGTCCACGTCGTGCTGGACGACCTGGACTTCGAGTGCGCCACTGACGCCGGGGTGTTCTCCGCTGGCCGGCTGGACCCGGGCACCCGGGTGCTGCTGGACACGGTCCCGCCACCGCCCGGCCACGGCGATCTGCTCGACCTGGGCACCGGGTACGGCCCGGTCGCGCTGGCCATGGCGGCCCGGGCGCCGGGCGCCACGGTGTGGGCGGTAGACGTCAACCAGCGGGCACTGGAGCTGTGTGCGGGCAACGCGCAGGCGGCCGGGCTGCCCAACGTGCGGTGCGTGGCCCCGGACGCGCCCGGCCTGCCCGGCCAGTTCGCCGCGATCTGGTCCAACCCGCCGATCCGGATCGGCAAGCCCGCGCTGCACGGGCTGCTGGCCAGCTGGCTCGGCCGCCTGGCCCCCGGCGGCGCCGCCTACCTGGTCGTGCAGCGCAACCTGGGTGCGGACTCGCTGCACCGCTGGCTCGCGGACCAGGGCTGGACGGTGCGCCGCCTAGCGTCCCGGGCCGGCTACCGTGTGCTGGCGGTGACTAACCCATGACCAGGCCAGACGAATCCGGCCACCCGCCCAGGCAGCTGCGGCCCACCGACGTGAAGCGGCTGAACCGGGCATGGCGCCGGGCCACCGGCGGCCGGCTGGCCCTGCTGCTCGACTCGGTGACCCAGCCCTACAACGTCGGGATGATCGTGCGCTCGGCGGCGGCGTTCGGCGCCGAACGGCTGTGGCTGTGCGGCAACTCGGCGCCGCTCGATCACCCGTCGGCGGGCAAGACCGCGCTGGGCACCCAGCGGCTGCTCAGCTGGGCGCGCGAGCCGGACCCGGTGGCGGCGGCCAAGGCGGCCGCCCAGGACGGCCTGCGAGTGGTCGCGGTCGAGCTGGCCTCCGGCGCCGCCCCGCTGCACGAGGCCCCGCTCGGCGGTGATGTCTGCCTGGCCCTCGGCAACGAGGACCATGGCTGCTCGCCGGCCCTGCTGGCGGTGGCTGACGCGGTTACCTACATACCCCTGATCGGCCGGGTAGGGTCACTGAACGTGGCGGCAGCCGCCGCGATCGCCCTGGCCGAGGTGCGCCGCCGCGAGTGGTCCGGCCCAGCTGAGGATGGATGAACAGCGTTACGGGGGGTTTCAGCGTCCTGTTACTTTCTGTTTACAGTCCGCACTCACAGGTAAGGGATACTCACCTGCATGCCGACCGGATTCCTTGATCACCCGAGGCCGATGGCGTTCGCGCACCGGGGCGGGGCGGCGCACGCCCCGGAGAACTCGTGGCGCGCCTTCGAGCACGCCCTCGGGCTGGGCTACTGGTACCTGGAGACGGACGTCCAGGCCACGGCGGACGGCGTGCTCATCGCGTTCCACGACCGCACGCTGGACCGGGTCACCGGGCGGCCCGGCCGGATCGCCCGGATGACCTACCGCGAGGTATCCCGGGCCCGGATCGGCGGGACCGAGCCGATCCCGGTGCTGGCGGACCTGCTGTCCGCGTGGCCGGACGTGCGGTTCAACATCGACCTCAAGGATGCGCCCGCGATACTGCCGCTGGCCCAGGTGCTGCGCCGGACCGGCGCGTGGGACCGGGTGTGCGTGACCTCGTTCTCGGCCAGCCGGCTGCGCGCCGCGCGCCGGGTGTTCGACCGTCAGGTGTGCATGGCCGCCTCGCCAGTCGGCGCCGCGGTGGTGCGGTTCGGCGGCCCGCGCGCCCCGCGGGACCAGTACCGGCCGGGGCTGGGCACGCCGGGCCTGGCCGCCGCCTGGCCGGCTGCCGGGACCGCGGTTACCGATCCCCCGGCCAGCAACCGCGGTGCGCACCTGGCCCTGGCCGAGCGGCTGGCCCGCAGCGGGGTGCGCTGCGCTCAGGTGCCGGCCACGGTGGCCACCCGGTCCTTCGTTGCCCGGGCGCACGCTCTCGGGCTGCATGTGCACGCCTGGACGGTGAACGAGCGGGAGCTGATGGGCAGCCTGCTGGACATCGGGGTGGACGGGATCATGACCGACGAAACCGTCGCGCTGCGCGATGTGCTGATCGCCCGGGGTGAGTGGCATCCCCGCCCGGCGGGGTAAGCCAGCGCCTGGCCGCGTGGCCCGGGGGGTTGGAATCGGGCACAGCGGGAATCTTGACCGGGAACTCAGCGTTATCCAATCGCAGGGCTGAGCGCCTGGGAGGCAGCGACTAATGGCCGAACGCGCACTTCGCGGTACCCGGCTCGGGGCAACGAGCTACGAGAACGACCGTAACACCGATCTGGCACCACGCCAGGAGATCGCTTTCGACTGCCCCAAGGGTCACCACTTTACCGTCCCGTTCGCCGCGGAGGCGGAAGTTCCGGCTACCTGGGAATGCCGGGTGTGCGGAGTCACTGCGTTCACTGCCACTGGCGACCTGTCCACGCCGCGCAAGGCCAAGCCGCCGCGCAGCCACTGGGACATGCTGCGCGAGCGCCGGTCCATCGCTGACCTGGAGGAAGTGCTGGCCGAGCGGCTCGCACTTATCCGCAGCCAGCGGGGCGAGGACGCCCCGGCGAAGGTCAGTACCCGGCACCGCAAGAGCGCCTGAGCGCCGGTCACGCCGCCGGCCGGCGGCGCACCGCCTGCCAGCGGGCGGCCACCCCCCAGCGGGTGATCCGCAGCAGCGCCTCCAGCACGATCGTCTTGCTCATCTTGCTCGTGCCGTTCACCCGCTCGACGAAGGTGATCGGCACCTCGGTCACCCGGTGCCCGGCCCGGAGCACCCGGCGGGCCAGGTCCACCTGGAAGCAGTAGCCCTGTGACTCGATCTCGTCCAGCGGGATCGCCCGCAGCGCGCTGGCCCGGTAGGCCCGGTAGCCGCCGGTGGCGTCCTTCAGCTGGATGCCCAGCATCAGCCGGGCGTAGGTGTTGCCGCCCCGGGACAGCAGTTCCCGCGACCGGGGCCAGTTGACCACCCGGCCGCCGGGAACGTACCGCGATCCCAGCACCAGGTCGGCATGGCTGAGCGCGGCCAGCAGGGCCGGCAGCTGCTCCGGCTGGTGCGAGCCGTCCGCGTCCATCTCCACCACAGCGTCGTAGCCCGCGTCCAGCGCCCACCGGAAGCCGGCCAGGTAGGCCGCGCCCAGGCCGCCCTTGCCGGGCCGGTGCATGACCCGTACGTGCGGGTCCCCAGCCGCCAGCTTGTCGGCCAGTTCCCCGGTGCCGTCCGGGCTGTTGTCGTCCACGACCAGCAGGTCGGCGCTGGGCACCGCGGCCCGGACCCGCCCGGCCAGCGCCTCCAGGTTTTCCCGCTCGTTATACGTGGGCATGATGACGGCCACGCGCCCAGGAGCCCCGGTGACCTCGTTGCCAGCCAATCTCTGCCTGCCTTCCCCCGGTTGCCGCCTCGGGCGCTGCGGGATTGCGGTCCATGCAGGTTACCGGTGGGGCAGCACCGCAGCCCCGCGGCGCCGGATGGCAATAGTGAAATTTGCCCCGATGTTGCCGTTGCCCGGGCCAGAGCTGCCTGGTGGCGGGGCCCTCCCGGAGTCCCGGGCGGGGCCGGAGGAGGGCCCGGGCTCGCCCTTCGGACCGGGGCCCGGCCCGCCGGCCGCGAGCTCGTTCCCCGTTGTCTACTGGACGCCCGGGCCCTTCCCGGCGCCAACCCCCCGTCCAGCCAGGGTGGCTGGCCGGCCCGCCGGGCTGCGCCTGGCGTCGGGTCAGCTGAGCTGCTGGCCCTGGCCCAGCCGGGCGGCCGGCCCGGGCCACCCCGACAGCTGGCCCGGTGCTGGACGGCAGCAACATACCGCCCTGCGCCGCGATGTCAACCCCCGCCCGGCCGCGCCGGATGGCTGACAACCGTGGCCGTTCAGCCTGGTCCCCCTCGTCCGCTTGGCGATAACATGAATGGGTTTCCCCAGCGTGTGAGGGCGTCATGACACCGTGGTCAGTGGGCGGTCCGGAAGCGGGGCGGCAGCGGCCGGCTGCCCCGGGCGGCGCGCTGCTGGCTCCCGGATCATCCATTTCATTGGAGGGCCAAGTACATGACCGAAAGCCAGCCAGGAGACGTTTCCGAGTCGCAGATTGCCGTGCACTGGCGGGAGGAAGAGTACATCTATCCTCCCGAGTCGTTCGTCCAGCAGGCGAACGCGGCCGACCCGGCGATCTTCGAGCGGTTTGCTGAGCAGAACTTCCCGGACTGCTTTACCGAATACGCGGAAATGCTGAGCTGGGACAAGAAATGGGATACGGTCCTGGATTCCAGCAACCCGCCGTTCTGGAAGTGGTTTACCGGCGGCCGGCTGAACGCGTCGTACAACTGCGTTGACCGGCACCTGGCCGCCAATGCCAACAAGGCGGCGATCATCTGGGTGCCGGAGCCGGAGGAGGTCGATCCGGTCGTCATCACCTACCGGGAGCTGTACCACCGGGTCAACGAGTTCGCCGCGCTGCTGCGTGACTTCGCCGGGCTCAAGGCCGGCGACCGGGTCACGCTGCACATGCCGATGGTCCCGGAACTGCCGGTGACGATGCTCGCCTGCGCCCGGCTCGGCGTGGTGCACTCCCAGGTGTTCGGCGGGTTCAGCGGCAACGCGTGCGGCACCCGGATCGCCGACTCGGGCAGCCGGGTGCTGATCACGATGGACGGCTACTACCGCAGCGGGACCCTGGTCGACCACAAGGTCAAGGCGGACGAGGCGGTCGACGAAGCCCGCAAGCAGGGCCAGGAAGTGGACAAGGTGCTGGTCTGGCGGCGGCACCCGGCCCAGTACGCATCACAGACACCGATGACCGAGGGCCGCGACTTCTTCGTCGACGAGGTGCTGGCCGGCTACCGCGGCAAGCTGGTCGAGCCGGAGTCCATGCCGTCCGAGGCGCCGCTGTTCCTCATGTACACCAGCGGCACCACGGGCCGGCCCAAAGGCGCCCAGCACAGCACCGGCGGGTACCTGTCCTACGTGACCGGCACGTCCAAGTACTACCAGGACATCCACCCGGGCGACACGTACTGGTGCATGGCCGACATCGGCTGGATCACCGGCCACTCCTACATCGTGTACGGGCCGCTGTCCCTGGGCACCACGACCGTGGTCTACGAGGGCACGCCCAACTACCCGGACGCTGGGCGCCCGTGGCGGATCGCCGAACGGCTCGGGGTGAACATCTTCCACACCTCGCCCACCGCGATCCGGATGCTGCGCAAGGTCGGCCCGGACGAGCCGGCCAAGTACAACTACCACTTCAAGCACATGACCACGGTGGGCGAGCCCATCGAGCCGGAGGTCTGGCGCTGGTACCACAAGGCGGTCGGCAAGGGCGACGCCGTCATCGTGGACACCTGGTGGCAGACCGAGACCGGCGGCTTCCTGGGCAGCTCGCTGCCCGCGCTGAAGCCGATGAAGCCCGGCAGCTGCGGCCCGGCGGTGATCGGCATCTACCCGGCCATCTACGACGAGGACGGCCACGAGGTGCCGGACGGCAAGGCCGGCAACATCTGCATCCGCAACCCGTGGCCCGGGATCATGCAGACCGTCTGGGGCCAGCCCGAGCGGTTCATCTCGGTCTACTACGAGAAGTACAACAAGAACCCGGACAGCAAGGACTGGCACGACTGGCCGTACTTCGCCGGGGACGGCGCGGTCCGCGCGCCGGACGGCTACTACCGGATCCTCGGCCGGGTCGACGACGTCATCAACGTGGCCGGGCACCGGCTGGGCACCAAGGAACTCGAGTCCGCGGCGCTGACTGTGCCCGAGGTCGCGGAGGCGGCCGCGGTCCCGGTGGTGGATGACATCCGGGGCCGGGCCGTGGAGATGTACATCTCACTCAAGCCCGGCTTCGTGGCCAGCCCGGACATGGCGGCCAAGGTGACCGGGGCGATCGAGACGGAGATCGGCAAGATCGCCCGGCCGAAGAACGTCTGGATCGTCCCGGACATGCCGAAGACCCGGTCCGGGAAGATCATGCGCCGGGTCATCGCCGCGGTGTCCAACTTCACCGACACCGGTGACGTGACCACCCTGGCCAACCCGGAGATCGTGGACGGCATCCGGCACCAGGTGCAGGCGGCCAAGGCCGCCTCCGGGGACGTGCCGCGGGAGCTGACCGAGGCCGAGTACGAGGAGATCAGGTCGTTCGGCTCGGAGTAGCCGGTCAGGTCACCGCCACCGGCACGACGACCGTGCCGGTGGCGGTGACCACGACGATGGGCTCGTCCAGCACGGCCGCGGCAGACGGGCCACGGGCCGGGTCCGCGCGGCACACCACCCGGGCCTCGAAGGCCAGGTCCCGGCTGCGCCGGCCGGTCCGGATCACCGTCGCCGTCGCCTCGATCACGTCGCCGGCCCGAACCGGCGCGCGGAACTGCACGTCCGAGTAGGACGCGAACAGCCCCTCGTCGCCGTCCATCCGGATGGCCGCCTCGGTGGCCACGTCGCCGAACAGGCCGAGCACGTACGCGCCGTCGACCAGGCTGCCGCCGTAGTGCGCGTGGCTGGCGGGCACGTACCGGCGGTGCGTGACGGTCAGCCCGTCGTGCGTGGCGCCCGCGGTCATGCCGCTCCCCCGGCGGCCGCCGCGGCCGTCTCCGGCGCCAGCACGTCCACCAGGTAGCTGGCCACTTCACGGGGCGTGGTGCCCCGGCCGAAGATCTTGTCCACGCCCAGGTCGGCCGCCATGGCCGGATCGTACCGCGGCCCGCCCACGACCAGCAGCGGGGTGCGTCCCGGGTAGGCGGCGCGGATCGCGGCGGACAGCTGCCTGGCCCCGGCCAGGTGCGCCTCGCGCTGCGTGACGACCTGGCTGACCAGCACCGCGTCCGCCCGCTCGGCCTGTGCGCGGGCGACCAGGTCGGCCACGTCCACCTGGGCGCCCAGGTTCACCACCCGCATCTCCCGGTAGTACTCCAGCCCCTTCTCCCCCGCGTGCCCTTTGACGTTCAGGATCGCGTCGATGCCGACGGTGTGCGCGTCGGTGCCGATGCACGCGCCGAGCACCACCAGCTTGCGGCCCAGCCCGGTGCGCACCCGCAGGTTGACCTCGGCCGGGGACAGCAGCGGGTACTCCCGCCGGGCCACGGTCACCTCGGACACGTCGACGAGATGGCTCACCCGCCCGTACACGATGAAGAAGGTGAAGTCGGGCCCCATGCCCTTGGCGTGCACCACCATGACCGGGTCCAGCCCCATCTTGCCGGCCAGCTGCAACGCTGCCCCTTCGGCGAGGGCGCGCTCTTCTTCATCGCCGAACGGAACCGGCAGGGTGAATGACACCTGCACCTGGCCATCGCCGGTGGTGTCACCGTACGGGCGGATCACCGGGCCGGTCATGATCCACTCTCCAGGAACTCGCCCGCCGGGTTCCAGTAATCAGGCGCCCGCTCGATGACCCCGTCCAGGCCCCGGCCGCCGTCCGGAGGGCGCCTGGTGATGCCGAACGTGCCCTCGGCGATCGCGGTCAGCAGCCCGTCCCGGTTGATCTTGCGGAGCAGGTCCACGGCCTCGCCGAGCACCTGCTGGGCCCGCTGCTCCACGAAGCCGCCCGGCGGCGGGCGGAAGTTCTCGCCCAGCCGGCCGGCGGCCCGGGCCACGTAGCGGGCGTTCTCCAGGGCCAGGTCGCGGTCGGACAGGAACGGGGTGTGGATGCCCTCGGTCATCATCCCGATGAGCAGGATGGATTGGTCGGTCATCACGCCGGCCAGGTTGAAGAACGCATCCAGCAGGTAGCCGGCGAACACGTTGCCGGTCATGTGCTTGGTCGGTGGCATGTACTTCAGCGGCGCGGCCGGAAACAGCTCGCGGACCAGCTGGGCGTGCGCCAGCTCGAGCACGAACGAGTCCGGCACGTCCGGGTTGATCTCGAACGCGTGGCCCAGCCCGAGCTGCCCGTCGGCCAGCCCGGCCTCCTTGGCGAAGAACTCGTTCAGCAGCTGGCTGACGACCACGGTGTGCGCGGCGTCCACCGCGTCCGCGGTGGTCAGGTAGTTGTCCTCGCCGGTGTTGATGATGATCCCGGCCCGGGCGTGGATCTGCCGGGCGAACCGCTGGTCGATGAACGTCCGCTGCGGGTTGATGTCGCGGAAGATGATGCCGTACATGCAGTCGTTCAGCATCATGTCCAGCCGCTCCAGGCCGGCCAGCGAGGCGATTTCCGGCATGCACAGCCCGGACGCGTAGTTGGTCAGCCGCACGTACCGGCCCAGCTCGCGGGACACATCGTCCAGTGCGGCCCGCATCAGCCGGAAGTTCTCCCGGGTGGCGTAGGTGCCCGCGTAGCCCTCCCGGGTCGCCCCCTCGGGCACGTAGTCCAGCAGCGACTGGCCGGTGGACCGGATGACCGCGACGATGTCCGCGCCCTCCCGCGCCGCCGCCTGGGCCTGCGGGATGTCCTCGTGGATGTCCCCGGTGGCCACGATCAGGTAGATCCACGGCCGCGGCGGCTCGGCCGTGGCCTCGATCATCGCGGTGCGCTCGGCGCGCCGCCGGTCGATGGTGGCGAACCCGGCGGCCAGTGCGGCGCGGGCCGCGTCCCGGGCCGCGGTGGCGTCGGCGCCCTCCGGCACCCGGAATTTCACCGCCCCCTGGGCCGCGTCCCGGGCCAGCGCGGCCAGCGTCGGGTAGCCGCCGCAGGCCAGCGCGTCCCACGCGGGCAGGGCCACCCCGTGCTCCAGCCCGGTGCTCTCCCGCACCGCGTCCACCAGCCGGTTGACCCAGGGCATGCCGTCGCCGTCGGCGCCGTCCAGCCCGCCCAGCCGGAGCACGGCGCGCTCCACCGACACCGTGCTGTGTGTCCGGGCCAGCTCGACGATGGGCCGGCCCGCGGTGCGGGCCAGATCCCTGGCTTCCGCCACCATGGCCGGGTCAAGCCGGAGCCGCGATTCCATCAGACTCCTCCTCAGCTTTCGGTAAGCCGGGCCTCGAACAGACGGCGGACCCCGGGCTCGGCCCGGATCAGGTCCAGCGCCAGATCGGCATGCCCAGGGACATACCCGTTGCCGATCAGCATGGTCACGTCGGCCGCCACACCCTCGGCGCCGAGTGCCGCCGCCGTGAACGAGGTGGCCATCGAGAAGAAAATCACCGTGCCGCCCGGCGCGGTGGCCAGCACCGCACCGCCCTCGCAGCCGGGCACGTCCACGCAGACCACGGTCACGTCGGCCGGGCCGCCCGCGGCGGCGACCGCCCCGGCCAGCCCGACCGGGTCGCGGGCGTCCGCCAGCACCACCTGATCGGCCAGCCCGGCCGCGCGCACCGCGGCCGCCTCGCCCTCGCCCGGCACGACCCCGATCACCCGGCCCGCACCGGCCCGGCGCGCGGCCACCGCGGACAGTGAGCCGCTCTTGCCACCCGCGCCCAGGATGGCCACGACCGGCTTGATCGGCCCGCGGGCCGCGGCGTCCGCCACCACCCGCCCGGTGAGCGCAGGCGCGCCGCATACGTCCAGCACGGCCAGGGCCAGCCCGGTGGGCAGGTCGCCGGGCAGCACCGCGGCGATGGACCGGCCGAACAGGATCGCGTGCCCGGCACAGGGCACCTGCTCGGACTGGCCATCCCAGCCAGCCAGGCCGTCGGTGATGGCCAGCGGGGTGAGGCTGAGCGACACCAGCGTGGCCACGCGGTCGCCCGGGGCCAGCCCGAGCGGCGAGTCCGGGCCGGCCTCGTCCACCACGCCGGTCAGCATCCCCCCGGAGCCGGTCACCGGGTTCTGCATTTTGCCCCGGTCGGCGACGGTCTGCAGCACGGCGCCGCGCATCGCCGCCGCCGAGCCGCCGGTGGATTCCCGCAGCTGACGGTAGGATGCGGCGTCCAGGTTCAGCCGGTCGACCCGGATCCGGACTTCGTCTGGCCAGATGGCCGGGCCGCTGTCCAGCCGCCACGCCGCCTGGGGCAGCACACCGCCCGGTTTCAGCACCCGGTGCAGCCCAAGCGGGGACGCAAGCCGCCCTTCCTCACGCGATCCTGTCACCGTAAGTCTTCCTGTAGCGATCATCAACGACACTATCTTCTTTTGTTAGGAGAGCATATGGAAGGATATCGTTCAGTAATAGCGTGCTCAAACGGGAGGTGGTCGGCGTGGTCAGCCAGCCGTACGTCTATCGTCGTGCCGAGCTTGTGGAGCCAGACTGGCGGCGGTTCCCCGGCTGGTCCTCGGTGACCACCGAGGAGTGGGAGTCCGTCCAGTGGCAGCGCGCGCACTGCGTGAAGAACCTGCGCCAGCTGCGCGACGTGCTGGGTCCCGGCCTCAGCGAGGAGTTCCTCGCCGACCTCGAGCGTGACCAGCGCGAGCAGGCCACCATGTCGATGCTGGTGCCGCCGCAGATGGTGAACACGATGGCGCCGGGCGCCGCGCCGGGCCAGCCGGGCTTCACCGACGCGCTGTACGCCGACCCGGTGCGCCGGTACATGATCCCGGTGTTCAGCGAGCGCCGCAGCGACTGGCCGTCGCACCCGTACGCGTCCCGCGACTCGCTGCACGAGGCGGAGATGTGGGCGGTCGAAGGGCTCACCCACCGCTACCCGACCAAGGTGCTGGCCGAGGTGCTGCCCACCTGCCCGCAGTACTGCGGGCACTGCACCCGGATGGACCTGGTCGGCAACCCGACACCGAGCATCACCAAGCACAAGTTCGGCCTGCCGCCCGCCGACCGGCTGACCGCCATGATCGAGTATCTGCAGGCCACCCCGGGTGTCCGCGACGTCGTGGTATCCGGCGGGGACGTGGCCAACCTGCCCTGGCCCCGGCTGGAGAGCTTCGTCAGCTCGCTGCTGGACATCGGCAGCATCCGGGACATCCGGCTGGCCACCAAGGCCCTGATGGGGCTGCCCCAGCACTGGCTGGCCGACCAGGTCCGGGCGGGCATGGAGCGGCTGGCCAGCAAGGCCCGGGAGCGTGGGGCGAGCATCGCGATCCACACCCACGTGAACGCGGCCCAGTCGGTCACCCCGCTGGTGGCCCGGGCGGCGCAGGCCATGCTGGACACCGGGATCCGGGATGTGCGCAACCAGGGCGTGCTGCTGGCCGGCGTGAACGACAGCGCGGAGGCCTTGCTCGACCTGTGCTTCGTGCTGCTCGACGAGGCCGGGATCATGCCCTACTACTTCTACATGTGCGACATGATCCCGGGCAGCGAGCACTGGCGGCTGTCCCTGGCCCAGGCGCAGGACCTGCAGCACCAGATCATGGGCTACCTGCCCGGGTTCGCCACCCCGCGGATGATCTGCGACGTGCCCTACGTCGGCAAGCGCTGGGTCCACCAGGTATCCCGGTACGACACCGAGCTGGGCATCTCGTACTGGACCAAGAACTACCGGACCTCGGTGGAAACCGAGGACGAGCTGGCACTGAGCCGCGAGTACCCCTACTACGACCCGATCCACACCCTGCCCGAGCGCGGGCAGGCCTGGTGGCGGGGCCAGGAGGCGCAGCCCGCCGGCCGGGAGGCGCAGCCCGCCGCGGCCGGCTAGGGCGATCCCGGCGCGGCCGGCGACAGCCGGAGCGGCAGCGCGGCGAACCCGCTCAGCGTGTTGTTCAGCCGCCGCACCGCCGGGCCGGCCGGCTCCAGCGACGCGACCCGGCGGGCCAGCTCGGCCAGCAGCACCTCGCCTTCCAGCCGGGCCATGGCCGCGCCCACGCAGGCGTGGATGCCGTAGCCGAACGCCACGTGGCCGTTGGCCCGGTTCCGCAGGTCATACCGGTCCGGGTCGGGCCAGCGGCGGGGATCCCGGTTGGCCGCGGCCAGGAACAGCAGCACCTTCTCGCCCGCCCCGATGCGTACCCCGCCGACCGTCACATCCCGGGTGGTGGTGCGGAAGAAAGTCTGCACCGGCGAGGCGAAGCGCAGCGACTCCTCGAACGCGGCCCCAGCCAGCGCGGGGTCGGCGCGCAGCAGCTGCCACTGGGCCGGGTCGCGGGCCAGGCAGTCCAGCGCGCAGCCCAGGCCGATGACGGTCGTGTCCACCCCGGCGGTGAGCAGCGACCGGACCAGCAGCGCGGCTTCCGGCGCGGTGATCGAGCCGTCGTCCACGCTGCCGTAGATGCGGGCGCCGAGCCC
>Ga0207664_10001556_pt1 | contig 15049 bp, 17 predicted proteins | sample LARL83metaG_FD_184349 | JGI IMG/M metagenome (GOLD analysis project Ga0207664, IMG submission 184349) | Corn, switchgrass and miscanthus rhizosphere microbial communities from Kellogg Biological Station, Michigan, USA - LAR L8-3 metaG... | ecosystem: Host-associated > Plants > Roots >... | reverse complement strand
CGCGTTCAACGGCGTGCTGCTGGAAGGCCTCGAGGTCGCGGTGATCGTCCTGACGTTCTCCGCAGCGCGCGCAGGCACGTTTTTGTCGGCGGCGGCGGGTGCGCTGGCAGCGGCGGCGATTGTCGCCGGCGCGGCCGTGCTGCTGCGCCATCCGTTCTCCCGGGTGCCGGAAAATGCGATGGGCTTCATCGTGGGCATCATGCTGCTCTCGTTCGGCACGTTCTGGAGCGGCGAGGGCTTGGGTTTGCACTGGTGGCAAGGCGAAGGCACCCTGCTGTGGATCGTCGGCTTCTACCTCGCATGCGCGCTGCTGCTCGTCGCCGCATGGAAACGGCCGGTGCGGGCGTGAAGCGCGCGTACAAGTTCATCGCCGGAAACTCGATCGTCACGCCGCTCGGCATTGCGCTGGCAATCGGCGTGACACTGGCTTTTAGACACTCGCTCGGTTGGTGGGCCGCTCCATGCTATTTGGGGATCCTGCTCGGCACGCTTGCTGCCGCGACCCTCGAGCCGGTGCAGTAGTAGAATAGGAAGTGGAGGTCCACATGAAGTCTTACGTGAGGCTGACGCACCCCTTGGTCCGCGACGGCGGCGAACTTCGCCGCGCGAGTTGGGACGAGGCGCTCGAGCGCGCGGCCGCTCTCTTGGCTTCTGCGCGCGAGCGCGACGCCACGCGCACGTTCGGCATGTTCAGCTGCTCGAAGGCGACCAACGAAATGAATTTCGTCGCGCAAAAATTCGCGCGCGCCGTCATGAGCAGCAACAACATCGACAGCTGCAACCGAACGTGACACGCCCCGAGCGTCGTCGGTCTGACGGCGGTCTTCGGTGCGGGCGGCGGAACCAGCTCGTATGAAGAGTTCGAACATACGGATGTCATCATTCTCTGGGGCTCGAACGCTCGCGAGACGCACCCCATTATGTTTCACCACATGCTGCGCGGCATTCGCAACGGCGCGAAGATGTATGTCATCGACCCGCGCCGCACGACCAGCGCGCAGTGGGCCGACCTCTGGCTGGGCATCGACGTCGGCTCGGATATCGCGCTCGCGAACGCAGTCGGCAGAGAGATCGTCGAAGCAGGCCTTGCGAACATGCCCTTCATCGAGCGGGCGACGGAAGGTTTCGAGCAGTACCGCAAGAGCGTGGAGCCCTACACGCTCGAGTACGCGGAGCGCGTGACCGGCGTCCCGGCGTCGTCGATTCGCGAACTGGCGCACGCATACGCAAAGGCGGATCGCGCGGAACTCTGCTGGACGCTCGGCATCACCGAGCATCACAATGCCGTGGACAACGTGCGCGCCCTCATCAACCTCTCGCTGCTGACGGGGCACATCGGCCGCTACGGTTCGGGCGTCTGCCCGCTGCGCGGACAGAATAACGTGCAAGGCGGCGGCGACATGGGCGCGCTGCCGGACAAACTTCCGGGCGGGCAAAGCATCGAGGATCCCATGATGCGCGCGAAATTCGAACGCGTGTGGGGCGGCCGGCCTATTCCGCCCGTAAAGGGCTGGCATCTCGGGCAGATGTTTGAAGCGATGGATCGCGGCGAGCTGGACACGCTCTACATCATCGGCGAGAATCCGGCGCAGTCGGAAGCGGATCAAGAGCACGCGATGCACGTGCTGCGCAACCTGCGCGGCCTCATCGTTCAGGATATCTTTTTGACGAAGACCGCCGAATTGGCGGACGTCGTCTTTCCCGCATCCGCCGCGTGGTGTGAGGCGGAAGGCACCGTCACGAGCAGCGAGCGGCGCGTGCAGCGCGTGCGCAAAGCGCTGGAAGCGCCGGGCGAGGCACGCGACGATATTGCCATACTTTGCGAGCTCGCGCGACGGCTCGGGCAAGACTGGGGCGCGTGCACTTCGCACGATGCGTGGGAAGAATGCCGCGCGCTCTCGCCGTGGCACGCCGGTATGAGTTGGGAGCGCCTGGAGCAGCTGGACGGCCTTCAGTGGCCGTGCCCCGACGAAAATCATCCGGGCTCGAAGTTTCTGCACGCGCGTTTGTGGGAGGAGCCGCTGCGCGGCCCGCGCGCGCCGTTCGCGCTCGTGGAACATGCGCCGCCCGTGGAGGCGCTCGACGAAGATTACCCCGTGCGGCTCACGACCGGGCGGCGTTTGGAATCATTCAATACGGGCGTGCAAACCGGCGGCTATCGTTCGCCGCTGCGCGTGGGAGAGACGCTCGACGTTTCACCCGAAGACGCACGGCGTTACGAGCTCGAAAACGGCGACCCGGTTCGCGTGACGTCGCGGCGCGGTTCGGTGGTGATGCCGGCGCGTATCGACCCCGGTCTTCGCACAGGCCTGGTCTTCACGACGTTCCACTTCAACGACGAAGTCGCAACCAACATTCTCACGATCGACGCCACGGATCCGCAGTCGGGAACGGCCGAGTTTAAAGCGGCTGCGGTTCGATTGGAAAAAGTCGCCGCAGGCAGGGAGGAAGCGGCCGCAGCGCCGGAGGCCGCGGCCGTCTAACGCATGGACATACGCTTGATGAAAGACGCGCCGACGGCGGAAGAGATCGCCGCCGTCGACGCGTTTCTCGGTTCGGAGCCGGCACGCGACACGCGCAGCATGCGCGGCGGGAAAGAAGTGCGAGACGATCGCCATCTGCTGCTCCCCGCGCTCCACGCGGTCAACGACCGCATCGGGTGGATAAGTGCGGGCGCGCTCAACTATATCTGCAACCGGCTGACGATTCCACCCGCCGACGCCTTCGGCGTTGCATCGTTCTACCACATGTTCTCACTTGAGCCGCGCGCTGCAACCGTCGTTCACGTGTGCGACGACATCGCGTGTCTTTCGAACGGTGCGGAAAATCTTTGCGCCGCGATGGCCGAGCACGGCGTGTCGTGGCAGCGCAGCCCCTGCCTGGGCATGTGCGATCACGCTCCGGCGGCGCTCGTGGTGAAAGCCGGCGATCCGCCGGTGCAAAAACCGCTGGGACACCTGCGTCCCTCAGACGTTCCGTCGCTCTTCGATATGCCCGACGGCCGTACCGGGAAGCTGCATATCGGCGGTACGCACCTGCGTCTGCTCGGGCGCGTAGGGAAGACGAATCCGGAAAGCCTGGACGACTATCGCGCGCACGGCGGGTACGCGGCATTGCGGCGCGCATTGGAAATCGGGCCGGACGCCGTCATTGCCGAGATCGCCGCTTCCAAACTCGTCGGACGGGGCGGCGCGGCGTTCCCGACGGCGCGTAAGATGGAAGCGGTCGCGCGCGCCGGCGCGCACCCGCACTACATCATCTGCAACGCCGACGAATCGGAGCCCGGCACGTTCAAGGACCGCATCCTCATGGAGCAGGATCCGTTCGCGATCGTGGAAGCGATGACGATAAGCGGCATCGCTTCCGGATGCGAGCACGGATACATTTACGTGCGCGCGGAGTACCCGCTTGCAACCCGGCGGTTACAACATGCGATAGATGAGGCGCGACGCCACGGGTTCCTGGGCGAGGACGTCATGGAACGCGGCGTTCGCTTCGATCTGGAGTTGCGGCGCGGAGCCGGCGCGTACATCTGCGGCGAAGAGACGGCGCTGTTCAACTCGATCGAAGGCAAGCGCGGCGAGCCGCGCAACAAGCCGCCGTTTCCGGCCCAAGCGGGATTATTCGGAAAGCCTACGCTCGTCAACAACGTCGAAACGCTAGCGTGCATTCCCGGCATCATCACCGGCGGAGCGCAGGCGTTCGCACAGTTCGGCACGGCGGGTTCGACCGGAACCAAACTCTACTGCGTTTGCGGGACCGTTGCACGTGCAGGCTTGTACGAGGTGCCGTTCGGCACGACGCTGGGCGAACTCATAGAACTGGCCGGCGGCGTGCGCGAGAACCGCAAGCTGCGCGCAGTGCTGCTCGGCGGCGCAGCCGGAACGTTCGTCGGTCCGGAGTCGCTGAATCTGCCGCTCACGTTCGAAGACACGCGCGCGGCCGGAGCCACGGTCGGATCGGGCGTCGTCATGCTTTTCGACCAGACCGTCGACATGGCGAAGGTCGTCAACCGCATCGCCGAGTTTTTCCGCGACGAGTCGTGCGGGCAGTGCGTGCCGTGCCGCGTGGGTACCGTTCGCCAGCAGGAAGCGCTGCAGCGCGGTGATGCCGGGCTCATCAACGAGATCGCGCGCGCCATGCGCGACGCCTCAATCTGCGGCCTCGGACAAACCGCCGCCAACGCCGTGGAATCGGCCATCTCTCTGCGTATCCTCGACCAAGGTGCATCGTGATCGAACTCACTATCGACGGGCGTAGCGTTCAAGTCACCGAAGGCAGCACGCTGCTCCAAGCGATTGAGGCTGCCGGAACGCAAACGCCGACGCTCTGCTATCTCGAAAATCTCGCACCCGTAAACGTCTGCCGCGTCTGCGTCGTCGAACTCGAGGGCTCGCGCACGCTCGTGCCGTCGTGCTCGCGAAAGGCGGAAAGCGGCATGGTGGTGCACACCGACAGCGAGCGGGTGCGCCACAGCCGCAAAATGGTGCTGGAGTTTCTGGGTTCCTCCGTCGATCTCTCGACGGCTCCGGATGCGCAGCGCTTCAGCCGCGAGTACGGCGCGAATCCCGGCCGCTACGAGAACGCGGAAACACTCAAAGATCGCGCGGTCAAAGCGGACAATCGCCTCTACGTGCGCGACTATGCGAAATGCATCTTGTGCTACAAGTGCGTCGAAGCGTGCGGCGCGGAAGCGCAAAACACGTTCGCGATTACCGCTGCGGGCCGTGGATTCGATGCGACGATATCGACTGAATTCGACGTCGCGCTCCCCGATTCGGCGTGCGTCTACTGCGGCAACTGCGTGGGCGTCTGCCCAACCGGCGCGCTGATGTTCACCAGCGAATACGAGATGCGGCGCGACGGCACGTGGAAGGAGGACGAGCAGACGCAAACCGATACGATCTGCTCGTACTGCGGCGTCGGATGCACCCTCACGCTGCACGTGCAAGACAACGACATCGTCAAAGTAACCTCGCCTATCGAGAACGACGTGACATGCGGGCACTTGTGCGTGAAGGGACGCTTCGGCTACACGTACGTGCAGAACAGACCGGAATGATCGAAGAGCAGCCGCGCCCGGGATTGACCACGCCGGTCAGAATCGCTGCGTACGAGGGCGACTCGATGCGCGAGATCGTGGACGACTTGGCGACGGAGGAGCCGCTCGAGATTCGCCTGGTCGCAGGTTCGCAGATGCGCAGCCTCGCGGTCACGATGCGCACGCCCGGCAACGACTTCGAGCTCGCCGCCGGCTTCTTACTGGGTGAAGGCGTGATCGTGCGGCGAGAAGACATCGCCGGCATCTCGTATTGCATCGATCCGCAAATCGACGCGGAGCAGCGGTACAACATCGTCAACGTTCAACTTGCCGGGAACGCCCTGCCCGCGCTGGAGCGCCTCGAACGGCATTTTACGATGAGCAGCGCATGCGGCGTCTGCGGAAAGGCGAACATCGAAGCGCTGCAGACGCGCGCCGCGCCTATCGACGACTCCGTTCGCATTCCGCGCAGCCTGATCGCGGAGCTGCCCGACAAGATGCGGCAAGCGCAGCGGGTCTTCGAATCGACGGGCGGACTGCACGCCGCCGCGCTTTTTGACGCAAACGGAACGCTGCTCGTGCTGCGCGAGGACGTCGGCCGCCACAACGCACTCGACAAGATTGCCGGCTGGGCACTGCTGAACGATCGCGTTCCGCTGTGCGGCTGCATTCTGCTGGTCAGCGGACGCGCCAGTTACGAACTCGTGCAGAAAAGCATCGTCGCCGGCATTCCGGTCTTGTGCGCGGTATCGGCCCCGAGCAGCCTGGCCGTCGATCTCGCACGCAACTTCAACATGACGCTGCTCGGTTTCGTGCGCGGGTCGCGTGCAAACGTCTATGCCGGCCGCGAACGCGTTACAGAGATTTCAGAAAGGCGCCAAGCAGATCGTTGAAACGGTCGGGCGCGTCGGCATTGGCGACGTGCCCCGCTTCTTCGATAACCTCCAGACGCGCGCCGGGGATGCCGCCCGCAATCTCCTGCGAAAACGACGGCGGCGCAACGGCATCGCGTCCGCCGCAGATCACCAAAGACGGCACGGTTATTTTCGGAAGAAGCTCGCGGTATTCACCGGTCCACGTCGCATGCGTGGCGGCAACGTACGAGGGCACCGTCTTGCAAGCCATCTGCGCGATCGTCTCCGCGGTTCGCGTTCCGGCCGGCAAACTTAGACGCTGCGCGCGCTCGAACGCGAAGCGCTCCATCGTTCCCGCGTTCTCGACGCTCGCGATCACCGATTGCACGTACTGTGCGGCATCGGGATACCACGCAAAGCTGCCGACGAACGTGAGCGAACGCAGCCGCTGCGGCGCGCGCTTCCAAAGCTCGAAACCGACGACGCCGCCCAAACTGCAGCCGACGAAGTGGAACTGCTGCACGCCCGCCGCATCGGCTACCGCGAGCACGTCGGCGACGTAGCCCTCTCGTGTAATCTCGCCCGGATCCGGTTCCGGCTTCGGCACGCCGTTTCCGCGCAACTCGACGGCGAAGCAGCGGTAGTCGCCGGCGAACGCAGCCAACTGGTAGTCCCAGATGGCCGCCGTGGAACCGACGCCATGCACGAAGACGATCGCTTTGCCGCCGGCTCCGCTCATGCGCGCGGTTGCAATCGTTCTCACGCCGCGCGCTCCCGCTTGCGGTTCACGAACGCGAGCACCGCATCGAGCGGCTGTGCGTTGAGCACGTCCTCGCGGCGCAGGCCCGCGCGGCGTGCTTGGCTCACGGCCAATTCCACGTTTTGGAGCTGCGAGACGTCGTGGGCGTCGCTGTCGACGGTAAAGGTCACGCCGAACGTCTTGGCGCGCGCGGCGAGCGCCCACGGGAGATCGAGCCGCCCCACTTGACCGTCGATCTCCAGCGCGGTACCGGTGCGCGCCGCGGCCGCGAACACCGCGTCATAATCGAATTCATAGCCCGGAAATCCGTTGAGCATTCTTCCCGTCGGATGGCCGATGACGTTCACGTACGGATTCTCGCACGCGCGAATCAGACGCCGCGTCATCTCCTCGCGCGTAAGATTGAACGCCGAATGCACGCTTCCGACGACGATGTCGAGCTGCGCGAGCACGTCGTCGCCGTAATCGAGGCAGCCGTCGGGTAAAATGTCCACTTCGCTGCTGCAAAGCGTGCGAATGCCCAAGCGGCTGCCGATCTCCTCGACGCGTTTTCGCTGTTCCCGCAGGCTTTCGACGGTCACGCCGTACTTGGGTCCTCGCCCAACGGAATGATCGGAGATGGAGTGATATTCGTAACCGCGCGCCGCCGCCGCCGAGATCATCTCTTCGAGACTTTGATTGCCGTCGCTGAAGGTGCAGTGCATGTGAAAATCGCCGCGCACGTCGCCTATTTCGATCAACGCCGGCACTTCGCCCCGAAGTGCGAGATCGATCTCGCCCATGCCGCTGCGCATCTCGGGCGGAATGTACTGCATACCCAGATGCTCGTAGACACCGGCTTCCTCGCTGGCGGTGAACACGTCACCCGTCTCGAGATTCAAAATCCCGTTCTCGCTTACGCGCAGGTTCTTGCGCACTGCGATCTCGCGAAACTGAATGTTGTGCTCGCGGCTTCCGGTGAAATGCTGAAGCAGATTGCCGTACACGTGATCGGGCAATACGCGCAGGTCGATCTGCAGCCCGTCCTCGAGCCAGATGCTCCCTTTCGTCGGGCCCTCCGCCAGCACGGCGCGCGCGCGTTCCCACTGCACGAAACGCTCGATCACCTGCGCCGCGCGATCGGACGTGCAGACGATGTCCACGTCTCCCACCGTCGGCTCGGCGCGACGCAAGCTGCCCGCGTACGTCAGCCGGTGCAGCGGCGGACCGTCTTGCAGAAATGCCATGATCTCGCGGGCGATTGCCCGCGCGGTTCCCAGAGGCGTGCGCCGCTGACGCCCGCGGTATGCCAGGATCCCGCGCCGCATGTTCTCGAGCGTCTTGCGCCCCATGCGCGGCACCGAATCCAGAACGCCGGCGTCGATGGCCTTCTCCAGATCCGCAAGCGAGGCGATGCCGTAGGTTTCGAAGAGCAGCGCGGCGGTCTTGATGCCGATACCCGAAACGCCCAGCACCTCGAAGATCGTGGCAGGATAACGCTGCTGCAGGCTCTCCAGCTGCTCGCACGTTCCCGTGCGGAGCAGCTCGTCGATGGTCGCGGCGAGGGATTTGCCGATGCCCGGCAGCGAGGTCAGTTCCCCCGCAGCGGCCAGGTCGGCAAGCGGCGGAGCGTTCTCAACCGCGGATGCGGCGCGCTCGTAGGCGGTGAACTTGTAGAACGTCTCCCCCGCCAGTTCCATGAGCGTGCGGATACGCGTTAGCGCCTGCGCTACTTCGGTGTTAGAGAGCACGGTAATGAACGTGTTCGTCTAAGAGGCGCTGCGGCCCCCGCCGTCCTATAGGTGAACGTGGCAAAGCCGAGGCTGCGGCCGGAGATTTTCAATCTCCCGGTCGAAAAGATGCGTGACGGATACTATTCCGACACCTACTTCAATCGGGCGCGACTCATTCTCGAGCGCGACGCACATCACCCGACGGTGCGGATGCAGGTGTTCCAGCGCGGCGATGCGGTGCTGTGCGGCATCGACGAAGCACTGGCGATTCTCCAGCTCTGTTCGGGGCGCAGGCTGCGCGACGGCTCGTGGGAAGACGGCTGGAAGCGCTTGCGCGTGAAGGCGCTGCACGACGGGGATCGCATCGAGCCGTACGAGACCGTGCTGAGCATCGAAGGGGACTATGCGCTGTTTGCGCATCTCGAAACGTGCTATCTCGGCGTGCTCTCCCGCCGCACGCGCATCGCGACGAACGCGCGCGACATCGTGGACGCCGCGAACGGCAAACAGGTGCTCTTCTTTCCCGCGCGCTTCGATCACCATCTCGTGCAGACCGGCGACGGATATGCCGCGTATATTTCCGGCGCGCTCGGCGTTTCCACCGACGCGAACGCGGAATGGTGGGGCGCCCGCGGCATGGGCACGGTGCCGCACGCGCTCATCGCTGCCTACGGCGGCGACACCGTGCTCGCAACGCAGAAATTTGCGGAATACGCCGATCACGACGTCAACGTGATCTCACTCGTCGATTTCGACAACGACTGCGTAAGCACGAGCCTCGCGGTCGCGCGCGCGCTCGGCAGCCGCTTGTGGGGCGTGAGGTTGGATACCTCCGGCACGCTGGTCGACAAATCGATCTGGAACATGATGGGCACGTTCAAGCCTACCGGCGTGATTCCGCAGCTCGCATTCAACGTACGCCGCGCGCTGGACGCGGAAGGTTTCCAGCACGTGAAGATCGTCGTCAGCGGCGGATTCAACCCGGAGAAGATTCGTCAGTTCGAACGAGATCGCGTACCGGTGGATGCCTATGCCGTCGGAAGCGCGTTCTTCAGCGGCACGGGAACGTTCGATTACACCGCCGACATCGTCGCGATCGAAGAGCGCGGCCAATGGAGCGAGTGCCATAAAGTCGGACGCCCCGAACGGCCGAATCCGGGATTGGAGCCGGTGCGGTAGCGTGGCGCTGCTCGAGATGCGCGGCGCGTCGTACTCGCGCGGCGGCCGCGAAATCGTCGCTCCGACCACGCTCGCGCTGGGTGAGAACGAACGTCTGGCGCACGCATGCGGCGACGATTTCTCCGCATCCACGCTCGCACTGATGGCCGCGGGCCTGGTTCGGCCCAGCAGCGGCCGCGTCTTCATCGCCGCATTCGATCCGCGCATTCAGCCCACGCAGGTCAAACGCATCGTCGGGTACGTGCCGCACGAAGCGCTCCCTCATGATTTTCCCTCGTTCACACGCTACATCGAGTTTCGCGCGACGTTATGGGGCCTGCCTCGCGCGCAGAGCGTCGTTCGCGCGCGAGCGCTGCTCTCGCAGCTGGACGGCGTGCACGAGGCGTTTGCATATCCGCTGGTCGGCGCGCTGCTTTCGGCGCCGCGTTTGCTGGTGCTCGATCGGCCGCAGGCCGCCTATGCGCAGCAGATTCTCGACCTCGCGCACGACTGCGCGATCTTCTCGACGCACGTCTCCGAGCGCGAGGCGCAGCGCTTTGCTGCAGAGGCGGTGCCGGTATGATGCGCGGCGCCGCAACGATTGCGATCGTCGGGACGCGCCTTTCGAAGGAGCGCCGCGTGGTGCTGCTGGCGGCGGCCGCATGTGCGCTGCTGGCATATCTTCAGCGTTACGACGACGCGCAGGTTCGCCTGGCCGGCCCGCTGGTGTTCGGCACGCTCATCGGCGTGGCCGTAGCGCTGCTCCAGCGAGGCGCCCGACGCTTTCGCGAACTCGAACTGTGCGAGCAAAGCGCGCCGCTGTACGGGCGCGAGCTCGCACGGGCGACGGCGCTCGTGCCGTTCATCATCGTTTCGGTAGCGCTCGCAGCATACTGGCTGGTGAGCAGCCTCTACGCTCGTCCCGCCGTCGACGCGATCGCCGTCACGGCGTTGGCCGTCTACGCGGCAACGCTGGTAGCGTTGTGCGCCGGCGTGCGCACCGGCATGCCTCGCCTATTCTATGTGGTAATGGCTTGCGCGGTCCCCGCGCTCGCCTTCGCGCTCACCTTTGCATCGGCGGCGGTGCTGCCGCTCTCGCTCTGCGCGCTGATCGGCTTTATTGCTTTGCGCCAGTATGGTGAGGCTCTGGCGCGCTACGATCCGGTGTGAGCCCGCGCAGCTTGTCCGGGTTGCGAATACCGTAAATCGCCGATACGCCTTCTTCGCCCGCCTGAAACGCAAACGCGGTCGTCAGGCCGCTGTCCTCGTAAAGCAAGACGCCGGGCAGGCCGTTGAGCATCACGAACTCGGCCTTGCGCAGAAGCGACGCGCCCTTGCGCGCAAAACCAACGAGCAGTTTGCTGACGCGGTCGCGTCCGATGACCGGCACGGTTGCCGCCGGCGCTTTTCCGCCGCCGTCGCTGACGAACAGCACGTCGCGCGTGAGCAGCTCTTCGAGCGCTGCGACGTCGTCTCGCTGCAAAGCCGCCATCACTTCATCGCGCAAGCGTTCGGCCGATGCGCGCGGCAGCGTAGGCGTGCGCGACTCTTGAATGCGCGTGCGTGCGCGCGAGGCGAGTTTGCGTACGGCCTCTTCGGTTCGCCCGAGAGTCTGCGCGATCTCCGGAAACGGCACGCCGAGTCCGTCATGCAAGAGAAACGCGGCGCGTTCGAGCGGCGAGAGACGCTCGAGCGCGAGCAGCAGCGCGAAAGAAAGATCGTCCGCAAGCGACGCGGAGGCTTGCGGATCCGCGGACGAATCGTGAATTACCGGCTCGGGCAGCCAGGGCCCGACGTACGTTTCGCGCCTCACGCGCGCCGAGCGCAGGCGGTCCAGGCACAGATGCGTCACGGTTGCGCGCAAGAATGCCTGATCGTCCTGCACGGCGTCCGATTCAGCTGCTCGCGACCACCGCAAGAATGCGTCCTGCACGACGTCTTCAGCGTCTGCGTACTCACCAAGCATGCGGTACGCGTGCCGGACCAGGACCGGGCGCACGGCTTCAAAGCGATCGGCGATATGCATGTAGGTCTCCCATGCGCGTTTCGGCGCTTCAAAACCTGGACGAGGCAACGGCGCGCAGCGTGACATGCCTGCCGGGCCGAGCTGCGCGCAACCATGCCCCGCGTGTCGCCCGGCAAGCGCCCGGGTATCGCTCTACATCCACGACTGTGAAGAGAGGTTGAGTTCTGGAATGCAAAGCGACGCCAACCTGTTACCGATGCGCGGCAACACCGTGCATGAAATACTCGAAAACGACCACGAGATCATCAAAGGATTGCTCGATAGCCTGACCCGCGCGTCTGCCAGGGAGGATCGCATGCAGATCCTCGAGCAGCTGAAAGGCGCATTGACGATCCACAACGCGACCGAGGAAAACATCGTGTATCCGGCGCTCGATAAAATCGCCGGTCACAAATTTGAAACGCTGAAACTGTACAACGAAACCGCCTCGGCGGACATTCTCGTCTTCCAAATCGACACGATGCTCAAGGAAGGCGATGAAACGAAGTTCGGCGAGAAGGCGCAGAAACTTCACGATGCCGTCTTCAAACACATAGAAGTCGAGGAGAAATCGGCGCTTCCCCACTTGGAGAAAGGCGCCGAAACGCAGGAGCAGCAGATGCTGATGCAATCGGTGCGCGAATTTCGGAGCGCAATGCATTTTACTCCGCCCAAGATACCGGCCGGCCGTACGTATACCGGTGAGATCGGCACGGAGACGACCACGCGTACACCGATGAGCTGACGAACACCGGAGAAAGCAAGAGAGACGCGGCAAGCCGCGTCTCTCTTTTTCAGTTGTCCCGGGGTTTACACGGCCGCGGATTGCGCTGCGGCAAGCTTCTCGAGCATGGCGCGGTTGAACTGCGCGATGTCCTCGGCGCTTCGCGAGCTGACCCAATTGCTGTCCTGCACGACCGGCTGATCGCGATACAAACCGCCGGCATTGCGAATGTCGTCGGCAATGGCATGCGCGCCGGTGAGCTGGCGCCCGCGAACGATCTGCGCCGAGATGAGGACCTGGGCTCCGTGCCCGACCGAGAACATCGGCTTCTTCGTGGAATCAAACTCGCGCACGAAACGCTGCACTTCTTTGTTCGAACGAATCTGATCGGGCGAGAATCCGCCCGGAATCAGCAGCGCGTCGAAATCTTCTCCGGTGCAGTCTGCGACGAGCTCCTCAGCCTTTGCGGCGTTGCCCTCGTCAAGGCCGCGCTTTCCGCGGATTTTCTGCCGCGACTTCTCGTCCAGGCCGACGATGGTGACGATCGCGCCCGCTTCCTCGAGCGCGCGCCGGGGCTCCGACAGCTGGGCTTCCTCATATCCGTCGCCGACCAGCGCGGCGATGCGTTTTCCTTCGACTGATTGCATCCGGCTCCGATTCTCTGACCTGGGTTCGCGCTCCCCGTTCCGTTTAGAGTGTTCCCCCCGTCTGCTGCACCGCAAGCCGGAGCAAGTAAGCCAGCTCGATCTCAATTTTTCCCAGGGGATCGAGAAGGGTGTCCTCCATCACGGCTTTGAGCGTCGCATTACGCTTGGTCATGTCCGCCTCGGGGACCGGATTGCGCGGGTTGATCTCGCGCATGTAGATGCGGGCGTCGTACCGGATCTGGCCTTCCGGCAGAAAATAGAGCGGGTCCAGACCGAAGGCGTAGGCCTCGAGCGAGAGCAGCGCGGTCTTCTGCATGAAGGCGATGGGACGCGAGCGGAGCGCCGAAATCATGCGCGCCATAGCGCTGATGCCGACCCTGCGCGTACCCGCGAAGACTTCCTCGAGCTCTCCCACGCTCAAGCCGCAGGCCGTCGCGAGCGCCGTCACGTCGACGTCGCGCTCTTGCGCGTACGCCTTCAGGCAGCTGCCGAAGGCGGCGCCTCCGGCGGTTCCGAGGGTTCCGTCCCAGGATGCGGCTTGCTGATTCATGCTATAGGCTCCGTACTCACGTAGACGTCCTCGCCGCGAACCTGCAGTTCGAAGCGCGGAACGACGGCAAATTCACCGAGGGTCATCTTCCCCGAGCGCACGTCGAAGCACCAGCCGTGCCATGGGCACGTCACGAGCGGCCCTTCCATCCAGCCGTCCGCCAAGGGGCCGCCTTGATGCGGGCAGCTGTTCTCGATGGCATACAGCGCGCCGCCGACGTTGAACACCGCGACCTCGTACCGGCCGACTGCGAACGCGCGCCCCGACCCGGGCGCAATATCGCGGGCGCGGGCGACGCGCACGAATGCCGGCGCGGGTTGCGGAGAAGTCACCCTATCCAAATAACCCCGAAATGAGTCCACCGTCCACTGCAATAGTCTGGCCCGTGATATACCGCGCGGGATCGCCGCACAAGAATGCGGCGAGCGCGGCAAATTCTTCGGGGCGCCCGAGGCGGCCGATCGGCACTTCCGCCCCTTTGCGCTGCATGGCGGCCTCGTCCCCGTACAGGTACTGCAGTCGCGCGGTTGCAATGCGGCCCGTTGCAATCGCGTTCACCGTGACGCCGTCCTTCGCAACCTCGAGCGAAAGCGTCTTCAGCGCCGAAACGAGCGCGCTCCGAAACATGTTCGAGAGCGCGAGGTTGTCGATCGGCTGTTTCACCGAACTCGACGCGAGCGCAACGATACGCCCCCAATGGCGCTCGCGCATGCCTGCAACGACGCCTTCGACGATCTGCAGAATGCTCCGCAGCAGCAATTGGTATGCCGCATCCCAGTCCGCGGGCGAGGTTTGCGTGAGCGTCGCCGGTTTCGGGCCGCCGCTGTTTGCAATCAAAATATCGACGCCGCCGAACGCCTCGTCGACGTCGCGCAGCAGGCGATCGACGCTGCGCGCGTCGTTCAAATCCAGAGCGAACGCACGCGCCTGCGGTGCGCCGGCTGCGCGAGCGAGCTTCGCGACGCGTTCGAGCTCGTCGGCGCGGCGCGCCGCCAGCGCGATGCGCACACCCTCCGCGGCGAGCGCCAAGGCGCACGCCTCGCCGAGGCCGGAACTCGCGCCGGTCACCAGCGCGACCTTACCGCCGATCTTCAGGTCCATGCACGAAACCTCCGTGGGGGCCGCTACGTAGTCCTAGTATGAAAAGCGCTCTGCACGTCCTGCGCGGGATTGCGGGGATCGTCGTTTTCGTTGCGGTGCTGGCCGCCGTGCAGACGCCTCTGCACGCCGCGCACGTTCCGTCCACGCTTGCCGCACTTCTGCTCATTCCGCTTTCGTTCGCCGTCTATGTCGCGTGGGTGCGCTTTGTCGAGCGGCGCAGCGTACGCGAGCTTTCCCTTCGCGGCGCACTCGGTGAAGGCACGCTGGGATTGGCCGGCGGCATCGCGCTTTTTTCCATCGTCATCGGGCTACTCGCTCTCGCGGGCGCTTACCACGTACGCGGCTCCTCCGGCGTAACGGTGCTATTCGCGCCGTTCATCACGTGGTGTGCGGGCGCAGTTGCGGAAGAAATCGCGTTTCGCGGCTTTCTGTTCCGTACGATTCGCGAGGTAGGCGGCCTATGGGTGGCGCTCGCCATATCCGCGCTGTTCTTCGGG
>Ga0207664_10001554_pt1 | contig 15056 bp, 14 predicted proteins | sample LARL83metaG_FD_184349 | JGI IMG/M metagenome (GOLD analysis project Ga0207664, IMG submission 184349) | Corn, switchgrass and miscanthus rhizosphere microbial communities from Kellogg Biological Station, Michigan, USA - LAR L8-3 metaG... | ecosystem: Host-associated > Plants > Roots >... | reverse complement strand
CGGCAACTGCTTCAACGCGGGCGGCGCCCACAGCTCGAACAGCAGCACCAGGAACACCACGTTCAACGCCATGTTGGCCAGCAGGGAGGCGACACCCGCACGCACCGGCGTGCGCGTGTCCTGGCGCGCATAGAAGGCCGGCAGCAGCACCTTCACCAGCGCAAAGGCAGGCAAGCCGAAGCTCAGCGCGGTGATCGACAGCGTCGCCATGCCAGTGTCGTGCGCGGTCCAGTGGCCGTGCTGGAACAGCGTGGCGACCAGCGGCCCGGCCAGCAGCATCAACGCGAACATCGCCGGCACCGCGATCAGCAGCGTGATCCGCAGGCCCCAGTCCAGCGCACGCGAAAATCCGGCCCCGTCGGTGGCCACGTGGTGACGCGACAGCGACGGCAGGATCACCGTGCCCAACGCCACGCCGAACACGCCCAGCGGCAGTTCGAGGAAACGGTCCGCCTGCGACAGCCAGCTCTGCGAGCCGACGATCAGGTAGGAGGCGATCACCGTATCGAACAGCAGGTTGATCTGCGCGACCGAGGAGCCGAACAGCGTCGGTACCATCAGCCGCATGATTTTCCGCACCTCCGGATGGCTCCAGCCCCAGCGCGGCAGGGTCAGCAGATCCAGCCCGCGCAATGCCGGCAACTGGAACAGCAGCTGCAGCGCGCCGGCGAGGAGGATCGCCCAGCCCATCGCCATGATCGGCGTCTGCAGGCGTTTGGACAGCCACAGCGCGCCGGCGATCATGCACAGGTTGAGGATCACCGGCGTCAGCGCCGGCAGGCCGAAACGGTGAAAACTGTTCAGCGCGCCGCCGGCCAGCGCGGTCAGCGACACGAACAGCAGGAACGGGAAGGTCAGCCGCAGCAGGTCGACGGTGAGTTCGAACTTGCGTGGCTCGTCGATCGCGCCGGGCGAAAACAGCGTGGTTACCTGCGGCGCGAAAATGATGCCCAGCGCGGTGATCACCAGCAGCACCCCACCGAGCGTGCCCGACACCCGCGACATCAGGTTCTTCAGGTCCGCATGCGAGCCGCGCTCCTTCACCTCGGTGAACACCGGCACGAAGGCGGTGGAGAATGATCCTTCGGCAAACAGCCGCCGCATGAAGTTGGGAATGCGGAACGCCACCCAGAACGCGTCGGTGGCGCCGTTGGCGCCGAACGCGGCGTTGATCGACATGTCGCGCACCAGGCCGAGCACCCGCGAGATCATCGTCATGCTGCTGAACGACAGCAGCCCGCGGAACATGCTGGGGGACTTCATTGGGCTGCCGCTACCTTCTGCATCGACCGATCGAGGGCGCGTAGTTTGACAGCCGCCGCGGGCCGGATGACAGGCCGCGATGTGGCAAAATCCCGAAGCCCGGCCCGGCGGATTCGGCCGGAGCCGGCCGCAACCCGCCCGTCATCGCCTAAATGATTGACGCACCGGCGAATCGCCCGCATAATTGGCGTCTTTTTCCAACCCCAACACTGCATTCCGGAGTTCTACCTTGGCCAACATCAAGTCCGCGAAGAAGCGCGCGCGCCAGTCCGAACAGCGCCGCCTGCGCAACATCAGCGCCCGTTCCATGGTCCGTACCGCCCTGAAGAAGGTGGTCAAGGCCATCGAGGCCAAGGACAAGGCCGGCGCCATCGCCGCGTTCACGATTGCGCAGCCGGTCATGGATCGCTACGCCGCCCGCGGCCTGATCCACAAGAACAAGGCAGCCCGTCACAAGAGCCGCCTCAACGCGAAGATCCGCGAACTGGCGTAAGCCGGCTGCGCGATTCGGGTTGAATGAAAAAGCCGGCGCAAGCCGGCTTTTTCGTGCCCGCAACTTGCGCCCTCTCCTGCTTGCAGGGAGGGCTGGGGTGGGGTCGCTCTTTGCCGCAGGTCAAAAGCACCCCTCTCCCAACCTCCCCCTGCAAGCAGGGGGAGGAGCAAAGCCAAGGGCTCAATGCCGCGGACGAAACTCCAGCGGCATCGGCTCACCCGGACGTGCCGCCGCCGGCGGCTTCGGACCGCAGGCACCGCAGGTGCTGCATCCGTCACTGCAGTTGCCGGTCGCCTGCCTCGGCTGCAGACGCCGACCCAAGGCACGCACCCAGCCGGCGCGCTCCGGACGGCTGAAATGGATCGATGCCGCCGCCAGCCAGCGGTTGGTGAGTTTCGGCGCGAGCTTGCGCAGCACGATCAGCACGCTGGCCAGCACCGCCAACCCGATCACGGCGTATTGCAGCAGCAGGCTCGTGCTCACGACAGCATCCTCGCCACCTGGTAGACGATGAACGACGCCGCGTAGGCCATGCCGAACATGTAGCCGAACGAGATCGCGACGTTGCGCCAGGAGTCGGTCTCGCGCCGGATCACCGCCAGCGTGGACATGCACTGCGGCGCGTACGCGAACCACACCAGCAGCGACAGCGCGCTGGCCAGCGAAATCTGCCCCGCCAGCGCATGGGCCAGGCCGCCGGTCGCTTCACCGCCGACCAGGTAGACCGTGGCCAGCGCCGCCACCGCCGTCTCGCGGGCGGCGAACGCGGGGATCAGCGCCAGGCTGATCTGCCAGTTGAAGCCGATCGGCGCAAAGATGTACTGCAGGCCCCGCCCGATGTAGCCGGCGAAGCTGTAGTTGATGGCCGGACCAGTCGCGCCGGCCGGCGGCGCCGGGAAGGTGGATATGAACCACATCAGCACGGTCAGCCCGAGGATCACGCCGGTCAGGCGCTTGAGGAAAATCCCGCCGCGCTCGTACAGGCCGATCGCCACGTCGCGCACCTTCGGCATCCGGTACGACGGCAGCTCCATCAGCAAGGCGTGCTCGCTCTTGTCGCGGCGCAGCCGCTTCATCACCCAGCCGACCGCCATCGCGCCGAGGATGCCGGCCAGATACAGCGCGAACAGCACGATGCCCTGCAGGTTGAACACGCCGAACACATAGCGCATGGGGATGAACGCACCGATCAGCAACGCATACACCGGCAGCCGCGCCGAACAGGTCATCAGCGGGGCGATCAGGATGGTGGCGAGGCGATCGCGCGGATCCTGGATGCTGCGCGTGCCCATGATGCCGGGGATGGCGCAAGCGAAGCTCGACAGCAATGGAATGAACGAGCGTCCGGTCAGCCCCACTGACAGCATCAGGCGATCGAGCAGGAAGGCCGCGCGCGGCAGGTAGCCCGACTCCTCCAGCGTGAGGATGAACAGAAACAGCACCAGGATCACCGGCAGGAAACCCAGCACCGTGCCGAGGCCGCCGAACAGGCCATTGACCACCAGGCTCTGCAGCGGCCCGGCCGGCATCAGCGCAGCGACGTGCTCGCCCATCCAGCCGAAGCCGCCGCCGATCAGATCGCTCATCGGCTTGCCGGCGGCGTACACCGCCTGGAACACCAGGAACATCACCAGCGCGAGTATCGCCAGCCCGAACACCGGATGCAGCGCCCAGCGGTCCAGCGCGTCGTCAAGTTCCGCAGTGGCGCGCGGCATCTTGACCGTCGCGCCCAGAATCTCGCGCACCTGCGCGTGCAGATCGGCATGGCTGGCGGCGTCATCCGCTTCCGCAGGTGCTGCCGCCGGCATCTCGCCATCGACGCGCTCGATCAGCGCGCGCGCTCCGCCACGCTTCACCGCGATGGTTTCGACCACGGGCACGCCGAGGCGTCGCTGCAGTTCCGGCACGTCGATCTCGATGCCACGGCGGCGCGCGGTATCCATCATGTTCAGCGCCAGCACTACCGGCCGGCCCAGCCGCTTGACCTCCAGCACGAAACGCAGGTGCAGGCGCAGATTGGTGGCATCGGCCACGCAGATGATCAGGTCCGGCACTGCCTCGCCCGGGTAATGCCCGGCGCAGACGTCGCGGGTGATCTGCTCGTCCGGGCTGTTCGCTTCAAAGCTGTACGTGCCTGGCAGATCGAGTATCTGCAACACGCGGCCGGAGGGCGCCGTGAAGCGGCCCTCCTTGCGCTCGACGGTGACGCCGGCGTAGTTCGCCACCTTCTGGCGGCCACCCGTGAGCAGGTTGAACAAGGCGGTCTTGCCGCAGTTCGGGTTGCCGACCAGGGCGATGCGCAGGGTCGAGGTGCTCATGCCGCCGCCTCGCTGCGCACGCCGACCCGGGCCGCCTCGGCGCGGCGCAGGGCGAAGCGTGTGTAGCCGATCTGGATCAGCACCGGATCGCCGCCCATCGGCCCCACCGCCACCACCCGCACCGGTTCGCCATCCACGAAGCCGAGGTCGCGCAGGCGTTGCGCGATCGGATCCGCCGCGTGCGCATCGTGCACGCGGTCAACCACGGCGGGAGCTCCTTTCGGCAGATCGGACAGGCGCACGGCGGCCTCTCAAATAAGAATTGTTCGCATTGTACGCTTTTGCCCATGGCGCTGCACCCGGCGACGTTGCCGTGGAGGGCAGCGTTTATCATGGGTCTATTTGCGGGGACGACCGATGACCGATTCCATCCTCAGCGAGCGCCGCGGCAACGTCGCCTGGCTTGCGCTGAACCGTCCGCAGATCCACAACGCGTTCGACGATGGGCTGATCGCGGCGCTCACCGACGCGCTGGTGCAGGCTGACGCCGATCCCGCCGTGCGGACCGTGGTGCTGACCGGCAACGGCAGCTGCTTCTCCGCCGGCGCCGACCTCAACTGGATGCGCGGCATGGCGGGCGCCAGCGAGCGGGAAAACCGCGAGGATTCGCTGCGCCTTGCGCGGCTGATGCGCCACCTGCAGTTCCTGTCCAAGCCGACCATCGCCCGCGTCAACGGCGCAGCCTACGGTGGCGGCGTCGGCCTGGTTGCCTGCTGCGACATCGCGATCGGCGTGGACACCGCCAAGTTCGCGCTGTCCGAGGTGAAGCTTGGCCTAGTGCCGGCGGTGATTTCGCCGTACGTGATCGCCGCGATCGGCCTGCGCGAGGCGCGCCGGCTGTTCGTCACCGGCGAGGTGTTCGATGCTGCCACCGCGGCGCGGATCGGCCTGCTGCATTCGGTGGTGGCCGGCACCGAACTGGACGAGGCGATCGAACGTCAGCTCTATCTGCTGGCCAAGGCCGGCCCTCTGGCCCAGCGCGAGGCGAAGCAACTGGCCCTGCGCATCGGCGGCGCCGATCCGACGCAGGCCGAGCGCATCGACAACGCCAACGCCGAACTGATCGCCCGCCTGCGCGTGTCGCCCGAAGGCCAGCACGGCTTGGGCGCGTTCCTCGACAAGCGCGCGCCCGCATGGATCGTGCAACCGTAGGAGCGCACCCCGTGCGCGATGCTTTCCATCCATGACGAAGAACATCGCGCACGGGGTGCGCTCCAACCCGTCTGCCCCGATCTGCTAGTTTTAGACGATTTGCATCGACACGAACGGTTTCAAGGATTCCGCATGTTCGAACGCGTACTGATAGCCAACCGCGGCGAGATCGCCTGCCGCGTGATCCGCACCTGCCGCCGCCTCGGCATCCACACCATCGCGGTGTATTCGGAAGCGGACAAGGATGCGCAACACGTGCGGCTGGCCGACGAAGCGTTGCCGATCGGCGGTCCGCTGCCGGCCGAATCCTATCTGCGCATCGACGCCATCCTCGATGCCGCGAAGAAGAGCGGCGCGCAGGCGATCCATCCCGGCTACGGCTTCCTGTCGGAGAACACCGCGTTCTCGCGCGCCTGCCGCGACGCGGGCATCGTGTTCATCGGCCCGGATCCGGAAAGCATCGACGCGATGGGCTCGAAGGCCGCGGCCAAGCAGCTGATGGCCAGGCATGCGGTGCCGCTGGTGCCCGGCTACAGCGGCGACAACCAGGACAACAACTTCCTCACCGAACAGGCACACAAGGTCGGCTATCCGCTCATCATCAAGCCCTCGGCCGGCGGCGGCGGCAAGGGCATGCAGATCGTGCGCAGCAACGCGGAATTTCCCGCCGCACTGGCCACCGCGCAACGCGTGGCCCAGGCCGCGTTCGGCGACGCCAGCATGCTGCTGGAACGCTACGTCGAGCATCCGCGCCACATCGAGTTCCAGGTGTTCGGCGACCGCCACGGCAACATCATCCATGTCGGCGAGCGCGAATGCTCGGCGCAGCGCCGCTACCAGAAAGTGCTGGAGGAAACGCCTTCGCCGTTCCTCACCCCGGAGAAACGCGCCGCGATGGGCGAGGCCGCCGTGGCCGCCGCACGCGCGGTGAATTACGTCGGTGCGGGCACGGTGGAGTTCATCGTCGGGCCGGCCGGCGATTTCCACTTCATGGAAATGAACACGCGATTGCAGGTGGAGCATCCTGTCACCGAACTGACCCACGGCGTGGATCTGGTGGAGTGGCAACTGCGCATCGCCGATGGCGAACCGCTGCCGCTCACGCAGGACGAGGTGATTTCAACCGGCCACGCCATCGAAGTGCGCCTGTATGCCGAGGATCCCGACCAGAATTTCCTGCCCGGCTCCGGCAAGCTGCAGACCCTGCGCCTGCCCGCGCCGTCGCCGCATGTGCGCATCGACGGCGGCGTGATCGAAGGTGACACGGTGACGATCTTCTACGACCCGATGATCGCCAAGCTGATCGTTTGGGACGCGGATCGGGCGAAGGCGCTGCAGCGAATGCGCGAGGCGCTGGCGGCCAGCGAGATCATCGGGCCGAAATCGAACATCGGTTTCCTGGAACGGCTGGTGCGCCATCCGGCCGTGGTCGAGGGGCGCATCGACACCGGTTATCTCGACCGCCATCTCGACGAGTTCCTGGTCGGCGACGTGGCGCCGACCGACGGCGTGCTGTTCGCCGCGGCCACCGCCGCACTGCTGGATGACGAATCGCGCGTGGCCGGCGCCGCGTCCGATCCGCATTCACCCTGGGCCCGCGCCGACGCCTGGCGTATCGGCCATGCCGGCAAGCGCATCGTGGCGTTGACCTGGCGCGAACAGCGCTTCGAAATCGAAGCACGCGGTCACGCCGGCGACTATCAACTGCAGCACGGCGAAACGACCTGCGAAGTACGCGGCGCGCGGCTCGGCAACGACAGCCTCAGCGCCCGTTTCGACGGCGAATCGCGTCGGTTGCCGCTGCGCAGCGACCCCGCCCGCGTATTGCTGCATGACGCTGTCGGCCAGCGCTACAGCTTCAGCCGCGCCGCCGCGTTCGCGTGGGAATCGACCGACGCCGCCGGCGGCAACCAGGTGATCGCGCCGATGCCCGGCCGCATCGTGCTGGTGAAGGCCAAGACTGGCGATGCCGTCGAACAGGGCCAGGAATTGCTGGTGATGGAGGCGATGAAGATGGAACTGGCCTTGAAGGCACCGCGCGCCGGCACCATCGAGAGCGTGAACGCCACAACAGGCGAGTTCGTCGAAGCGGATGCGGTGCTGGTTCGTTTCGCAGACTGAGCTTTTGAACCCCTCTCCCCTTGGGAGAGGGGTTGGGGTGAGGGTTCGGTCAGGCCAAATAGTTCACTTCGGCCCTGCACCCTCATCCGCCCCTTCGGGGCACCTTCTCCCGCAGGGAGAAAGACGTCATGTCCTTCGGAGCTTTTTCCATGAACCCCTCCAACCATGTCCGCATCGTCGAAGTCGGCGCCCGCGACGGTCTCCAGAACGAGAAGACGCTGCTGCCGGCCGAGGTGAAGATCGCGCTGATCGACCGGCTCTCCGCCACCGGCCTCAAGACCATCGAGGCGACCAGTTTCGTCAGCCCGACATGGGTGCCGCAACTGGCCGACGCGGCCGAAGTGTTCACCCGCATTCGCAAGGTGCCGGGCGTGAGCTATCCGGTGCTGGTGCCGAACCTGCAGGGTTACCAGCGTGCACGTGAAGTGGGCGCCGCCGACATCGCGGTGTTCACCGCCGCGTCCGAGGCGTTCAACCGCAAGAACATCAATGCCTCGATCGACGAATCGATCGAGCGCTTCATGCCGGTGATGGAACAGGCTCAGGCGGACGGCGTGAGCGTTCGTGGCTATGTGTCCACCGTGCTCGGCTGTCCCTACCAGGGCGAGGTGCCCCTCGGCGACGTGGTGCGCGTGGCGCGCCGCCTTTTTGAACTGGGCTGCAACGAAATCTCGTTGGGCGACACCATCGGCGTGGGCACGCCGCAGAAGGCGCGCGCCATGCTGCATGCCGTGGCGCAGGAGGTGCCGATGGCGGCGCTGGCGGTGCATTTCCACGACACCTACGGCCAGGCGCTGGCGAACATCCTCGCCTGCCTGGAGGAAGGCGTGCGCGTGGTCGACAGCGCGGTCTCCGGCACCGGCGGCTGCCCGTACGCGAAGGGCGCCACCGGCAACGTGGCCAGCGAAGACGTGGTCTACATGCTGCACGGCATGGGCATGGACACCGGCATCGATCTCGATCTGCTGATCGCGACCGGCGCATGGCTCGCCGCGCAGTTGCACAAGGAGACCGCCAGTCGGGTCACCCGCGCGCGCACCGCCATGACCTGAGTCACTCGCGAACTTCCGGCCCCGCTGGCTATCATCGGTTTTTCTCTCGACGGGACGAAAGCCATGCGCACGAGCCGGATGATCGGATGGCGAGCGACCGTGGCGTTGCTGGTCCTGTTGTGCAGCCTGGGCGCGAACGCCGCCACGCCAAAGGGCGACTGGCTGCTGCTGCCCGATCGGGTGTGGACCGGCGAAGGCGACGCCGCGCACACCGGCTGGGCCGTGCTGATACACGACGGCACCATCGCCGCAGCAGGCCCGGCCGGCTCTATCGAGGCACCCGCCGGAACCCGGCGCGTGGAGCTTCCCGGCAGCACGCTCACGCCGGGCCTGATCGACCTGCACTCGCACCTGTTCCTGCATCCGTACAACGAGACGTTGTGGAACGACCAGGTGCTGACCGAGCCGCAGGACTACCGCACCTTGGAAGCCGCCGCGCACGCGAAGGCCACCCTGCTGTCCGGCTTCACCACCTTGCGCGACCTGGGCACCGAAGGCGCCGGTTTCGCCGACGTGTCGGTGAAACGCGCGATCGACGAGGGCCTGATTCCCGGGCCGCGAATGTTCGTGGCGACCCGCGCCATCGTCGCCACCGCCAGCTACGGCCCGGGCCCGCGCGGCTTTCGTCCCGACCTTGAATTGCACGGCGGCGCGCAGGAAGTCAGCGGCGTCGACCAGGCGATGGCCGCCGTGCGCGAGCAGGCCGCGCGCGGCGCCGACTGGATCAAGATCTACGGCGACTACCGCGTCGGCCCCGACGGCAGCACCGCGCCCACCTTCACCCCCGCGGAACTGAAAGCACTCATCGACACCGCGCATCAGATCGGCCGCCCGGTGGCCGTGCACGCCGCCAGCGACGCCGGCGTGCGCATGGCGGTCGAGGCCGGCGTGGACAGCGTCGAACATGGCTACGGTGCAACCGCGGCGACCTTCAGGCTGCTGAAGCAGCACGGCACCGCCTACGAGCCCACGCTCACCGCCGTCGACGCGACTTCGGAGTATTTCCAGCACTACGTGCCGGGCAAGTCCGAAGCCACGCCCGCCATGAAGGAAGCCGAGCGCGCGTTCCGCACCGCGTTGAAGGTCGGCGTCACCATTGGCAACGGCAGCGACGTCGGCGTGTTCGCGCACGGCACCAACTGGCGCGAGCCGGTGGCGATGGTGCGCGACGGCATGACTCCGGCGCAGGCGCTGCACGCGGCCACCGACGTGGCCGCGAAGATCCTGCGCCAGTCGCAGCACTTCGGGCGCATCGCACCGGGCATGGACGCCGACCTCGCCGCCTTCAGCGGCGATCCCAGCAAGCAGATCGAGGACCTGCAACACCCGGTGTTCGTGATGAAGGCCGGCATTTCCTACCTGACCCCGGCAGCGACTCCATGACCTTCCTGATTCGCCCGATCGAGCCGTCCGACGACACCGCCATGGCCGCGATCGTCCGCGCCGTGATGCCCGAGTTCGGCGCCGACGGCCCCGGCTTCGCGATCCACGACGCGGAAGTGGACACGATGTACGAATCCTACGCGCAACCGCGTTGCAGCTATTTCGTAGTCGAGCGCGATGGCATGGTGATCGGCGGCGGCGGCGTGGCGCCCCTCGCCGGTGGCGAGGCCGATGTCTGCGAGCTGCGCAAGATGTATTTCCTGCCTGAGGCGCGCGGCATCGGCGCCGGCAGCGCGATGATGCAGCGTTGCCTCGATGCCGCACGCGCACATGGTTTCAGGCGCTGCTACCTCGAAACGCTGACCGGCATGGACGCGGCGCAGGCGCTGTACAAGCGCAGCGGCTTCACCGCCCTGTGCAGCGCGATGGGCGGCACCGGCCATCACGGCTGCGACCGTTATTTCATCCGCGAGCTGTGAGCGCGGGATCATGATGAATCACGATCCGCGCATCGACGCCTGTATCGCGAAGTCGGCGGACCTCGCCCAGCTTCGTACCAAGGCATGTGCCGTGAAGGCCGCCCGCTGATGATACGCACCGCCCGCGACGATGATGCCGCCGCCATCCATGCGATCTACGCGCCCTCGGTCACCGCGGGCGTAGCCACCTTCGAGACCGAACTGCCCGGCGTGGAAGCGATGCGCGAGCGCATCCGATCCAGGCTGCAGCATTACCCATGGCTGGTGTGGGAAGAGGCCGGCGAAGTACTGGCCTATGCCTACGCCGGACGCTTCCGCGAGCGCGCGGCCTACGACTGGATCGCGGAGACTTCCATCTACGTCCGCGCCGATGCGCATCGGCGCGGCATCGCCCGCAAACTGTATGGCGTGCTGCTGGACGTGATGCGCCGGCAAGGCATCAACCAGGCCGTGGGCGTGATCACCCTGCCCGGCGCCGCCAGCGTGGCCATGCACGAAAGCATGGGATTTTCCGCCGCCGGCGTGTGGCGCCAGTGCGGATACAAGCTCGGGCAGTGGTGGGACGTGGGCGTGTGGCAAAAACAGTTGCAGGCGCCCGCCGCGATGCCGCTGCCGATCATTCCGTTTCCGCAGCTGGCCGGTATCACGGATGTCGATTGACGATCCGCCGGGCATGAAAAAACCCCGTCATCACTGACGGGGTTTGGGTGTCACCCATCAATGCCGGCTCAATGGTTCAACAGCAGGTCCGCGATGATGCCGGTCGTGATCGCCACCAGCAGGAAATCGCCGTTGTCGCTGCGCACCCAGTGATAGCCGCGCGGCGGTTCGCGCAGGCGGTCGCGGCGCCAGTCGGTCACCACGTAGCGGGTGCGGTATTCCACCGGCAGGTAACCGCCGCGCTTGTACCAGCCCTCGTGGCGGCCACGGTCGTGCCAGTTCTTGTAGTGGCCGCGGCCGGGGCCGCGGTAGTCGTCATCGGCGTAACGGCCGCGATCGTTGCCATGCCCGCGATCGCCGTCGTCATGGTCATGCCGGTCCTTGTCGTGACCGTGCCCATGGCCGTGATCCTGCGCCAGCACGGAGCCGCTGGCCAACATCAGCACCAGGCCAAACGCTGCAGACAGACTCAGTAGTTTCTTCATGCATTACTCCCTTTGCACCGATGAAAGAATCCGCCAACGGAATCCGGCGGTCGACGCCAACATGGCCAGCGCCATCCTAACGCCGCATGAATCGATAGCCATGACAGGTTTTCGTGTTCAGCCTGCAGCCGCCCATCCCGGTCGGCTACCATGGCGGTTTTCGGCATCGGCATCGAGGATTTCCCATGCAGCTCAACCAGGTCAAGGCGATCATCACCGGCGGCGCGTCCGGCCTCGGCCATGCCGTGGCTCAGCACTTCGTTGCCCACGGCGGCCAGGTCGCACTGTTCGACGTCAATGACGACAAGGGCCAGGCCGCCGCGAAGGAGCTCGGCGACGCCGCGCGCTTCTTCCGCACCGACGTCACCTCCGAAGAGGGTGTCGCCACCAACGTCGCCGCCGCACATCACGCGATGGGCGGCCTCAACGTACTGATCAACTGCGCCGGCATCCTCGGCGCCGGCCGCGTGCTGGGCAAGGAGGGCCCGATGCCGCTGGCGACCTTCTCCGGCACCGTGATGGTCAACCTCGTCGGCAGCTTCAACGTGGCCAAGGCAGCCGCCGCGCTGATGCAGAACAACGAAGCGGGCGAAGACGGCGAGCGCGGCGTGATCATCAACACCGCTTCCGTCGCCGCCTATGAAGGACAGATCGGCCAGGCCGCCTACTCGGCGTCGAAGGGCGGCGTGGTCGGCATGACCTTGCCGATGGCGCGCGAGCTGGCCCGCTTCGGCATCCGCGTCGCGACCATCGCGCCGGGCATCTTCTGGACACCGATGGTCGACAGCATGCCCGAGGCCGTGCAGCAGTCGCTGGGCGCGTCGATCCCGTTCCCGTCGCGCCTGGGCCAGCCGAACGAGTACGCCAGCACCGTCGCCTTCATCCTTGGCAACCGCTACATCAACGGCGAAACCATCCGCCTGGACGGCGCGGTGCGACTGCAGCCCAAGTAAATACGCTCTCCCGTCATTTCCGCGAAAGCGGGAATGACGGGAGATGTCGCGCACCCTTCCTGAACGCAACCATCCATCAGCATCCAATTGACCTGAATCCCATGAAAGCTTCCGACGTCAAGAAAGGCAACGTGGTCGAGCACGACGGCACCGTCTACCAGGTGCGCGACATCGAGCGCAGCTCGCCGAGTGCGCGTGGCGGCAACGTCACGTTCCGCTTCACCCTGTATTCGATCCCCGGCGGACGCAAGTTCGACCTCAGCCTGCGTGCGGACGACGAGTTGCGCGAGATGGACCTGGTCCGCCGCGCCGCGAATTTCTCGTATATGGACGATGGCGCGTTCGTCTTCATGGATGCCGAGGATTACACCCAGTACCCGCTTTCGCCCGAACTCGTCGGCGACAACGCCGGCTACATCGTGGAAGGCATCGAGGGGTACTACGTACAGGTCATCGACGAGGTGCCGGTCGGCCTGCAGGTGCCGAGCAGCGTGATCCTCACCGTGGTCGACACCGCGCCGGAAATGAAGGGCTCCAGCGCCACCAAGCGCAACAAGCCGGCCAAGCTCAATACCGGCATCGAGATCCAGGTACCCGAGTACATCAGCACCGACGAGAAGGTGTGGGTCAACACGCTCACCGGCGAGTTCGCCGGTCGGGCCTGATCCATCGCTGGAACGAAGAACGGCGCCCGCTCATCCGGCGCCGTTTTTTTGTGGGTTCGGCTTCGGCCCCGATCGCTTGCGCATGTCGGAAAAGCATCGCGATTGAACTCGCTCCCGCATCGGCTCGATCCACATGAGGCAGAATCATCGTTCCCGCGATGACAGCCAGACCTCCATGCCCTCCAGCGGTTATTCGCTACGCGCCCATGCGATCGAAAGCCTGACCGTCATCAAGCGGCCGGATGTGCCGTTGCGCGTGGTCGTGCGCAATACACTGGCGGTGGTCTTGCCGCTGGGCATCGGCCTGGCCATGGGGCATCCGCAGATCGGCCTGGGCGTGGCCGCCGGTGCGCTGGACACGATGTTTTCCGATCAGCCCGGGCCGTATCGCCAGCGCCTGCGGCAACTGCTGCTCGCATCGCTGGCTGCCGGCCTCGCCGCACTGGTCGGATTTCTCATCGGCGGGGACTTGTTGCCGATCCTGGTCGCCACCGCGGCATGCGGATTTTTCGGCGGCCTCTTGGTGGTGTTCGGCACCGATACCGCGCGGGTCGGCATGACCAGCATGATCCTGCTGGTGATCACCGCCTCCACGCCCACCACGCTGGCCCATGCGCTCGGCGGCGCCGCGCTGATCTTCGCCGGCGGCCTGCTGCTCGCTGCGTTCTCGCTGGCGGCATGGCCGTTGCAGCGTTACTGGCCCGAACGCCAGGCGCTGGCCGGCGTCTACACGGGGCTGGCCGTGCTGGCGCGGCAGCCCGTGCATGACGATACCGAGATGCCCGCGCTGACCGAGGCGATGACCACCTTGCAGCACACCCTGCTCGGCCGCCATCGCGCGCATGGCCGCGCGATGGAAGCATTCAGCGTGCTGCTGGAGCTGGCCGAGCGGATCCGGCTGGAACTCACCGCCATGGGCGAACTGCATGGCGACGCAAGCACGCTGGCGATGTTTCGCGGCGACGCCGCGCGCGTGCTCGCCGCCATTGCCGAGGCGCTGGAACAGGGTGAATCACCGGAGCAGGCCAGCCACGCACTGCAAACCCTGCGCGCCAGCGAGCGCGCCCTGTTCGACGGCGAGGCCGATCACAGCGGGCTGCCTGCGCATATCCACACCTTGTCCGGCCAGCTCGCCGCGGCGGTGCGCAACGCCGACTGGGCCGGCAGCCGCGGCGAACTGCGCGCCAGTGCGGCGGAAACCCAACTGCCCAAAAGTTTGCGCAGCAGTTCCACCTGGCCGACCCTGCGCGCCAGCCTCACGCCGCGCTCGGTGGCGTTCCGGCATGCCGTGCGCATGGCGGTCTGCCTCAGCGCCGCGCTGTGGATCTCGCGCCAGCTGCAGTTGCCGCATGGCTACTGGCTGCCGATGACGGCGGCGATCGTGCTGCGGCCGGATTTTGCCGCCACCTTCAACTTCGGCCTGCTGCGCGTGCTCGGCACGGTGCTCGGGCTGGTGCTGACCACCGTGTTGCTGCACATCACGCCGAATGAACCGTGGGCGCATCTGGCGCTGATGACCGTGCTGTGCATGGCGTTCCGCTACCTCGCCACCGCGCACTACGGCATCGCCGTGGCGGCGCTGACCGGCACGGTGGTGATCCTGCTGTCGTTCGAGGGCGTCAATCCGGGTGCGGCGGTCTCGGACCGGGTGATCAACACCGCGCTCGGCTGCGGCATGGCGCTGCTCGCTTATGTTGCATGGCCCACCTGGGAGCGCGGGCGCGCACGCGCCGCACTGGCCGTGATGCTGGATGCCTACGCCAGCTACTTGCGCGCGCTGGCGCGGCCAGACCAACCCGCCGCGCATCGCGATGCGCGCACCGCCGCACGCACCGCACGCATCAATGCGCAGGCTTCGATCGACCGCATGCGCACCGAGCCGGCCACGCCGCCGGAACTGCTGGCACTGGCGCGCGCGCTGTTCGCCAACGGCAACCGGCTGGCACGCACGGCGATGACCCTGGAAGCCGTCATCGACGACGTCGCCGCCCTGCCCGCACAAGCCGACATCCGCCGCTTCATCGAACACGCG
>Ga0207664_10001553_pt1 | contig 15058 bp, 17 predicted proteins | sample LARL83metaG_FD_184349 | JGI IMG/M metagenome (GOLD analysis project Ga0207664, IMG submission 184349) | Corn, switchgrass and miscanthus rhizosphere microbial communities from Kellogg Biological Station, Michigan, USA - LAR L8-3 metaG... | ecosystem: Host-associated > Plants > Roots >... | reverse complement strand
GCGGAGCTGTGCAGTCGCGCAGCTCGTAGCCGTGGCCGAGGGCGAAAGCGTCAACTGAGCTGAACACCGTGCAGCAAGCGCGTCCTGCACGCGCTTGCTGCACTGCACCTCGAGCCGGTCATTAGAAGCGCGGCTGAGCTGCCGTCCGCCATCGGGTTGACGTGAAAGCTCAACCCTGGCTCAACCTGTGCGCCGATGACGTAGCGGCGTCTGCCGCGGAAGATGGCGACATGACCACTTCCGAGTATCTCCTCAACGCGGCGTTCTTCCTCTTGGTGCTCCGCCAGGCACGCGAGCGGGAGCTCGACCGCCGGAGCGTGATCGTGCCGCTCGCCCTCATGTTCTTCGTCGGCGCCCAGTACCTGCATTCCGTCCCGACGGCCGGCAACGACCTGGTGTTCATCGTCCTGCTGGCAGCCGTCGGCCTCATGCTCGGCGTGCTCGGCGGATTCGCCACCCAGGTCCGGGCCGGCGAGCGCGGAGTTGCGCTTGCCCGCGTCGGCTGGATCGCGGGCGGCCTGCTCGTCCTCGGGCTCGGCGCTCGGATGGCATTCGCGTTCGCGGTCGGGCACGGCTTCGAGCCCGCGGTACGCAGCTTCAGCATCGCGCATCGGATCGGCGCGGGGGCCTGGCCGGTAGCGCTCGTCCTCATGGCCCTGCTGGAGGTCGGCTCTCGGATCGCCGTCGTGCAGATCCGCGGCCGCCGCCTCGTCGTCGCTTGACTCCATCCGATGGTGTCCGGCCCGTTTCGGCGGGCCGGAGGGCGTTCTATCGTCTGCTCGTGGATACGGCCGGGACCACGCGCGAAAGGGAAGCGCAAGCACGGGCGGACGAGCGCCTCCGCCACCAGCGGGACGTGCTGCGCCCTCTTGCGGCGATCGTGATCGCCGCCGTCGCGGTCGGGGCGATCAACGGCCATCCGGCACCGGGCATCCACGGTGGCGGGGCCGGTGTCGCAGCCGGTGTCGTCGTCTTCGCCGCGACCCTCGCGTGGGCTGCCCGGAGCGGATTCGTGGCCCGCTCGACGACGACGCAGGCGGCTGTGATCGCGGCGATGGGCGCGGCCGGGATCGCACTCGTCGCACTGCAGCCGAAGGGTGCGACCGAGCTCGCCGGCGGCGCCGCGGTGTGGACGGCGGTAGTCCGGCTCCCGTTCGCTCCAGGCGTCTCACTCGCGGCGGCCGTGACGATCGCGCTCGGCGCCGCGCTCGCGCTTGCCGGCGGCCCGGCAGCCGCAGTGCTCGCCGCGACGCTTCTGTGCGCGCTCCTCGCCGTGGTCGCGCATTTCATCAAGCAGGCGCGAGCAGACCAGGACACGATGGAGCGCCTGCTCGCCCAGCTCGAGGACGCCCGCGAGGAGCAACTGCGGCACGCAGCCGTCTCGGAGCGTGCGCGGATAGCCGCGGAGCTGCACGACGTCCTCGCCCACTCACTCTCCGGCGCGGCCATTCAACTGCAGGGGGCGCGCAAGCTCGCCGAACGGAACGGGGCCGGCCCACCGGTCAGCGCTGCCATCGAACGCGCCGCGGAGCTCGTGCGGGACGGCCTCGCGAACGCAAGTCAGGCCGTCGAAGCCCTCCGCGGCGACCGGCTCCCGAGCATCGACCAGCTCGACTCACTCGTCTCGGCGTTTCGACTCGACACGAACACCGAGGTCACGCTCACGATCGAAGGAGACGCACGGCCGCTCCCGCCCGACGCGAGCCTCGCGCTCTACCGCGGGGCGCAAGAAGCTCTGACCAACGTCGCCCGGTACGCCCCCGGTGCCGTCACGACCGTCGTGCTCCGCTACGAGCCGGGCTGCACCTCGCTCGCCGTCGAGAACGGCCCATCGGCGGCGCCGGCAGACGCCTTGACCGGCATCGGCGGCGGCAACGGCCTCGCCGGTCTCCGCGCACGAATCGAGCGCACGGGCGGAAGCATCCACGCCGGGTCCACCCCGAGCGGGTGGCGTGTCGAGGTCGAGGTGCCCGCGTGATCCGAATCGTCATCGCCGACGACCAGACCGCGGTTCGGGAGGGCCTCGCCATGCTCGTCGGGCTCATCGACGACATCGAAGTGGTCGGCACGGCTGCAGACGGCGCCGAGGCGGTAGAGCTCGCCCGCGACCTCCGGCCGGACGTCGTGCTCATGGACCTGCGCATGCCGGAGCTCGACGGCGCCGAGGCAACCCGGCGGATGTGCACGGACCGCCGAGAGACGTGCGTGCTCATCCTCACCACGTACGCCGACGACGACGCGCTGTTCCCCGCGCTCGAAGCCGGCGCGCGCGGCTACCTCACGAAGGACGCGAGCGCAGAGGAGATCGAGCGCGCGATCCGCGCCGTCGCCGACGGACGGACCCACCTCGCCCCGGAGATCCAGCAACGCCTCGTCACCGCCGCGCTCGCCCGCGGCCGACCGAAGTCGACGCTGCCCGACGGGCTCACGAGCCGCGAGGTCGAGGTGCTGAAGCTGATCGCCGGCGGCCTCTCCAACACCGAGATCGCCGCGTCGCTCGTCGTCAGCGGCGCGACCGTCAAGACCCACATCAACCACATCTTCCAGAAGACCGGCGCACGCGACCGCGCCCAAGCCGTGCGGTACGCCTACGACCGCGGGCTCGTGTGACAGAAAACGAAGAGCCCCCGCATTCGCAGGGGCTCTCTCGTCGAACCTCAGTAGCGGGGGCCGGATTCGACGGAATCGGAAACGATGGATTCTGGCTCTACTCCACACAAGCTTGGCCGGGACAGAGCGACGGCGCAGCCAACCGGCAGCGGGCAAGACGCTGGACAGATCGCGATATCGCTGATGCGGTGTCCATGTATCTCGAGTCTCTGGCCGAGGGTGAGCACCCGACAATGAAGGGCTATGGCGTGTTCTACGCCAAGCACCGCAACTTCCCAAGCCTCGCCGTCCTCTCGCACCGCGGGGGCTCGCGCCTCTTCGCGCTCGCTCAAGCACGCCGGCTTAAGGACACGTGCGACGACGCGAGCCGGGGCTGACCTGGATCTTAATAGTGATAAGTGTCACGATATTCCGTGACCCAGACCAGGCGCCGGCCCCGCCAAGTGTATGCTGTGTTCAAGTTATGTTCAATTTCGCCGATAATGAAGGAGCCTCGTGCCTGTCCGCCTTGATCAGCCAGACCGGACTCCGCTGGTCGTGTCACCCCTTACGCTCGTCGTCTTTCAACTGCGGTTTGAGACCAACGCCGCAGCAGGTGATGCTCGCGTCGCGCGTGACTTCCATCAGCGTCTAGGAGGCCGGGAGGGCCGTTACCCGGTCATCGAACCCGTTACGACTCTTTCTGTACAGCTAGCTGGCGCTCCCGGACAGGAGCCTTCTGTCAGTCAGAGCGCCTCAATGGGCGGTTGGAGGTTCAGGTCAGACGATTCAAGTTGGGTCGTAGCGCTCTTGGCCGACACCCTGTCACTGGAGACGACCCAGTACGACGCGTGGGAGCCATTTCAGGAGCGTCTCCGGGAACTGATCGAGGCATTTCGGGAACTAGTGAATCCGGTGTTCGAGCAACGCCTTGGCCTTCGCTATGTCAATCAAGTGACGATCGATGAAGTGCGCGAGCCCCGAGATTGGGAACAATGGATCGACCCCTTTATTCTTGGGCCAGCGCTCCATCCTCAGATCCGAGAAGGGCTCATCTTCTCGAGGCAGCAGCTCGGATTGGAGATTGCTGACGAGGCGTCATGCACGCTCGGTCATGGTTCGTTTCCACGGGCGGACGGCGAAGGCCTCGCTTACCTACTCGACTATGACGTCTACCGCCAAACTGGTCGACCTTTTGAGCTGGACGACATCATGGGGACGGCGGCGCGTTTCAATGACATCGCGCTTGCTCTGTTCCTCATGTCTGTGACGCCGGAATATGTTGAGCGGGCGAGAACGCGATGACTGCGCTTGCAGTCTCCGAACATCGATCGGATCGTAGGCGCCGAGCGCAGTTGCGCCTCATCAACATCTCGGAGACCACTCCTTCGACACGCGAATGGGGACTGACTGAGGAGCCGCAGCCTTTCGTCGTCGACCTACGAAGGGTAAGCGGTGACACTTCATCAGCAGTGTCCGCCGGCGACCCATGGCGCGACGTTGTCCTGGACGGAGTAAATCGGATCAACGCGGTCCTGTCAGCTAGCTTCGCCGACTTCGCGCCGGAGTCTGCGATCGCGGCCGCGATGCAACCCAGCTTCAACGCGTTCAACGAGGTGATGGCCAACGTCGCTGCTGGGGTCTTTCAGGCACAGGCCAACTCGATCCGTGAGTCAGTACGAGCGATACAGGCTCAGATGTTCAATCAGATGCAGCCGGCGCTCGCTGCAGCCTTGGCAGCGAACACCTCTCTCCGAACGATGGCGAACTGGCAGGTGACGCCGCTAATCCCGCTGTCGAACGTCGCGGGACAGTTGAGGCCGATCCCGGCCTCAGCACTGCCGCCTGACATGCTTCTGTCCAGGTCGGTCGCGGTTCCGACCAGTCCGGAGGTCGAAGAAGAGCGGGACGCTCTCGACGCTACCGAGCAGGATCCGCCGGCCTACCGCGCCTTCTGCGAGCTTCGAAGGTGGCTGTCGCTGAGCGCCCGCGAGACTGCCGAGATGCTTGGCCTCGGAGGTACGACTCCGTATACGTGGAAGCGCGAGAGCCGCGAGCCCCACCCGGCAAATGCACGCGCCGTCTATCAGGCGCACGCGCTCGTTGAAGCTGTATTCCAAAGGCTTGGCGAGTCCGACGCACGGAGCTGGATCTTCAGTGGGAACCCTTCTCCTTTTGAATTGCTTTCCCATGGCGACATCGAAGCAGCGACGAATGCTGCCCAGACCATGATCTTCGGACGCCCGACAGCCGAACCGGAATCGGGAGCTCTGTATGAGGAACGCGTCGAAACGTCGAGTCCACAGGTACAGCAAAACGCGCCACGGCCTCGCCGGGCTGCGACTCGGCGCATCCGCCGTTCAGCGACATGATTGACGGCGGCCTGCGCCCATGGCCGCCGGAGATCAAGCAGGCAGCTGATCTCTTCAAGCAAGGCCATCTCATCGAGAAGCCGCCGTTCTTCTTCGCTGCCGCACCGACGACTCGCGTCTGGGGAAGCGACCCCGATTCGGCCCAGGACGAAGAGAAAGGTGGAGCGGGCGCGGCGGAAGAACCTCTCGTTCTGCAGCTTGGCCCCGAGGAGTGTCCAGAGTACGGGATGCTGACTTCGCAGACTTGCGACATCGGCGGTCTCTCGGCCGAGAAGCATCCGTGGGTTCAGGTGGCGCCCGTCTTCCACGTCGAGCCAACTGAAGTGGACAGCTTCTCTCAACGCCTTTATGCGATGAGGCTTACGGCGCCAAAGTTCGCTGACGGCAGATGGTTCGTTGATCTCCGCGTCGAGTTTCCCTTGGAGAAGGGTTTGCTGGTTGGCCGCACACCCATCGAAGCTTTCGCGGATGAAAAGGGCTACCTCGACTTCGCTCGTCGGCTCGGGTTGCGTCGTGAGCGTGCCGCTCTTGCGGACTCGCTCGTTGAAGTCGTTTGTGGCGGCATTAAGGCCAAACGGGAGGCCGACCGGGGCAAAGCGCGAGCCGTGTGGGATCAACTGCAAGCCGGCGGACTGCGCCTTTCGGTAGTTGAAGGTGGGAGACTCGATCCCAAGCAGGCTCGGCTTCACGTTGTGACTAAAGGTGAGGCCGACAAGGACGCTCGGTCCTGGTTCGATGAGTGGTATGACGCCGCGCGCCCCGACGCTGCGGCGCACGGTTTCGCGCTACTTGCGACCGAATTCCTCGACGGCACTGCGGTGGATGCTGAGCACTACCGATCGCTGATCGATCTCGGCCTTATCTGAAACAAGCTTGCACGCGCTTGGCACCAGGTTCGCAACTCACTCTTCTTCAACGTCGGGACGTCGGTGCGGAATCATGCGACCGTGGGAGTCGAACAGCCATGGTGCTCGTTCTTGGAAGCTCTTGATGAACCCGTAGGCCTGCTCAACCGTCGCCCGATGTGGGTCAACAGCGCGCCTGAAGTCGGGGTCCTCTGCGTATCGGACTAGCGCGGCAGCGCCTATTCGCGCGATCACCTCGTCGTCGGCCGGGGCAGCCATAACTCTCTCCACGAGACGGTCGAGCGCGGGGACTGTCCCAGATCCGCGACCCGGTCGCCGGGTCAGCATGCCGCGCTCGCGCCGAAGGCGTGAGATCGCACTGCGAACAGTAGTTGGGTTCAATCCCCGTGCTTCTGCGAACTCCTTCGCGAATGAGGTTGCGTTGACGATGAGATCGTGCTCAATCGCGTGGCCCAGCTCTTCGCGCTCTTCGGCAGTCATTCGTCTCGTCATCTTCCAAGAAGATAGCAGGGTTTGCACAATATTGCACTATTAGTGCATCTTAGTGTACACTGTGCAAACCGGCACACAGACGGATGCCGCAACAGCACGAGGAGGAGCCATGAGTAAGCGCAAAAAACACCGCTTCCCTGCGACGCGGCTCGTCACGCACGTGTGTGAATACCCCGACCATGACGTCGTCCACCTGACTGATGAAGGCATCGAGATCTTGGAACGTCAACGCGACAGCTTCCGGGAGAAATTCGGCCGAGACCCCGAAGCAGCTGATCCACTCTTCTGGGATCCCGACGAAGACACGCCTACACCTCTCAACCCGGAGAAGTTACGCCGTGTTTTTATCGACGCCGCGGCCCACGCCGGGAAGACGCCGAAGGAAGCGCTCGGAATTTGGGACTACCTGGGCTCGGACGAACACCGGAAAGAGCTTCGCCGGCTGGGGATTCGGAGGAAGGGCGCGTGATGGGGCTCGCGGCCCGAGTTCGTAGCGGGACGGCGGTTCAGCGCGACGCTTCGTTCGACTGCAACAGCGGCTGACGGGCGCCTCCTTCATGGCCGCGAAGAGTTCAGCATGCCAGCCAATCGGTCCGACGACACACCGGGGGTCGTTGACGATCCGAACAGCCGTCGTCCCGGCCCACGCAGACGACGACGACGCGATGCGGATAGAGCAGACTCTTGCCGTCATGACTCTCGCGACGTACCTGACCGCGGCCGCAGCAGAGCGACGGATTGCTGCGTAGTCGTAGTGCGGCTTGGTACGGCCGGCTCTCGACAAGGGATCGGCAAGACGCGACTCTGTCGTTCCCAACGCAGCTCTCGGCGTGTGAAGAAAAGGCGCGCACGCTCGGTCTTACGATCGCGGCTCACTTCACCGAACAAGAGTCGGGACGAAGAGACGACCGCGCAGTTTGGGGGCAACTGGTTGCCGAGGCGCGGGACCGTACCGGACGTCGCTTCGATTACGTCCTCAGCTACAACAGCTCTCGTCTAGGCAGAGACTTCTTCAACGCGATGGCCGCGGAGCGCGAACTCACGCGTCTAGGCATACAAGTTGTGTACGCGGTCGACACAGGCGATCCGGCAACGCCGGAGGGGCTAATGACCCGCCGCATCTTTCAAGCTCTCGATCAGTACGAAGCGGAGAAGATCGGTCGCGAGACCCAACGGGGGCTTCGAGAAAACGCGCGTCAGGGGTATCTAAACGGCGGCAGGCCGCCCTACGGTTACGACCTGTGCCGCGTGCGCCATCCCGACCCCGCTCGAGGCGCCCTTGGCCATACAAAGAGCACTCTGGTCCCGAACGCCGATCAGGCTGACGTTGTGCGCGAAATCTTCTCGCTTTACCTCGCGGGACGCGGGCTTGGCGAAATCAACGAGCATCTAAACCGATCCGGGGGGCCACCCCCGCCTTCGCCTGGCGCGCCGATGCGAAACAGCCGAAGACGATGGGCTCGAACAACAATCTGGTACATCCTGCGGAATCCCGTCTACTGCGGGCTCCTAGTTTGGAATGTGCGTGACTACAGCGAGTTCCGACTCGGCCTGGGCTCGATAAAGCGCAAACCGAAGAGCGAGTGGATCACAGCTCAACAGGCCCATCAGCCGGTCGTGCCGATCGACCAGTTCGAACGAGTGCAAGTGGAAATCAACTCCCGTCGGCGGCGAGAAGGTAGTTCGAGGCGCAGGAGTAAGCAGAAGAGGACTTATGCCTATCGAGGGCATGTGAAATGCGCGACGGGACACAACCCGCTCTTGATGGCTGGCAAGACGGTGAAGGACCACACCTACTACGCATGCACATACGCCCGCCAGTACGGCGCAGAGGCTGCAAAGGAGGCAGGGCACTTCAAGACCGAGCTGATCCGGGAAGACGTCCTCCACGATGCAACTCTTCGATTCTTCGCGCACGAGATATTTGGCGGAGGACGTCTGCAGATCCTCCGCGAGCAACAGGAAGCGTTGCGACGCGAGGTGAACCCCCAGGCAGGAAAGGCGCGAAAGCGACTCCAAACATCAATCGCGGAGACTGAGCGCCGTATTCGGGCGCAGGTGATTGCCATCGAGGACGGACTTGAGCTCCGTCTAGCGCAGAACAGAATCGCGGAACTCGAGCAAGAACTGTTGGAACTCAACGGAGCGCTAGCCGACATTGAGACCGAGCGAAAGGAGATCCTCGATATCGACTCGGCCTGCACCGTCTTGGACTCGATACCGGATCTCCTAGGGGCGCTACGCGATGCTCCACCGGAGTTGCTCAGCCAGGTCTTTGACGCCTTCCGACTCACCCTAGAGGTCAATCGCGTCACTGAAGAACTCACCGTCCGCGTCTTCATCTCATCGGCGTTGGGTGGCGCCAAGACCATCGAAGACGTGGCTCGGCTGGCGCCAGGAAAAACGGACGGCCGCCCAATGCGGCCGCCCGTTTCTGATTCCTTCATAGCGGGGGCAGGATTTGAACCTGCGACCTCCGGGTTATGAGCCCGGCGAGCTACCTGGCTGCTCCACCCCGCGTCGCGAGGGTGAATTGTAGCAGCGTCGTTACGATCCGCTCGATGTGGAATTGGCTCGTCTATGCGGCGTTGATCGCCGGCGCGCTGGCGATCCTCGGGGCGCTCGCCCTGCTCGCGGTTCGCGCGCTGCAGGCGTGGCGGAGCTTCAAGCGGCTGCGCCGGCACGTGGCCAAGGAGCTCGACCGGCTCGCCGACCTGGGCGAGGCGACCGCCGACAAAGTCGCGCGCGCGACCGATACCGAGGAGCTCGACCGCAGCCTTGCATCGCTGCGCCTCTCGCTCGCGCAGCTCGCCGTCCTGCGCGAGGCGCTCGACGAGGTGTCCGACACCGTCGGCAGCGTGACGGCGTTCGTCCCGCAGAAGTGAAGGTCGCCGCGGTCGATCTCGGCACGAACACGACGCGCCTGCTCGTCGCGGAGGTCGCCGGCGGCCGCGTCGACGAGCTCCATCGCGAGACGCGCATCACGCGCCTCGGTGAAGGCGTCGACGCGCGCGGCCGCCTCCTCCCCGTTCCGGTCGCACGCGTGCGCAACGTGCTCTCCGACTACCGCCGTACGCTCGAGTCGCTCGGCGCCGAGCGCACACTCGCCGTCGCGACGAGCGCCGTCCGAGACGCGGAGAACGGCGAGGCGTTCCTCGGCGAGGTGGAGTGGAGCTACGGGTTCGTCACCCGCCTCCTCAGCGGCGACGAGGAGGCACAGCTGACTCGGCGCGGCGTCGATCCCGCCGCCGGCACGCTCGTGCTCGACATCGGCGGCGGCTCGACCGAGCTCATCCTCGACGACTTCCACGTCAGCCTGCCGATGGGATCGGTGCGCTTCACCGAACGCTACGACGAGGACGTCGCACGCTGCACCGCGGAGGCGCGGGCGCTCCTCCCCGACCTCTCGCCCGACGCCGCGGTCGGCGTCGCCGGCACCGTGACGACGCTCGCCGCGCTCGACCTCCGCCTCGACCGGTACGACCGCGAACGCGTCCACGGACATTGCCTCTCGCGTGCGGGCGCGCGCGAGCAACTGGAGCGTCTGGCCGGCACGAGCGTCGCCGAACGTCGCGGGCTGCCGTCGATGGAGCCCGAGCGCGCGCCGGTCATCGTCGCCGGAGCCGCGATCCTCCTCGCCGTGCTCGACGCGTACGCGCTCGATGCGATCGAGGTGAGCGAGCGCGACCTGCTCGACGGAGTCGCGCTCGCGGCCGCGGAGCTTCCCGCGCCTGTCGAGGGCGACGCGCCGCCGGGCGCCTACACCTGCTGTTAGATCACTAGCCGACCAGGTCGACTGCCGGCGGCTCGTCCTCGGCGAGTCGCCGCTGCACGACGGCACGCGACAGTACGCCGACGAGACGCCCGCCCTCCACCACCGGCACGCGCTCGAGGTCGAGCTCCTCCAGCATCCGGAACCCTTCCTCGAGCGGCAACGCAGCGTCGAGCGTGTAGTTCGGCGGCTCGGCGATGTCACGCAGCGCGACCGCGCACGGGTCGAGCCCGGCGGCCACGACGGCGCGCACGAGGGTCTTGCGCGTGATCACCCCGACGAGCGTGCCGTCATCGGCGGACACGAACACCGCGCGCGTCTCGGGGCTCTCGGCGAAGCAGCGGCCGGCCTCCTGGGCGGTCGCACGCTCGGACAAGGTCGTCGGCTCGGGCACCATCGCGTCGCGAATGACGCTCACGGGTAGATCCCCCGCGACTCGAGCGCGCCGGCGACCTCGCGGATCGCGGCCACCATCGCCGCCTGCCGGAACGTGATCGCCTTCTCTTCTGCCACCGCCCACACGCGGTCGAATGCATCGGACATCTTGTCGGAGAGCTTGATGCGAATCTCTTCGCGGTCCCAGAACAGCCGACCGAGATCCTGCACCCACTCGAAGTAGGACACGGTCACGCCGCCGGCGTTCGCGAGGATGTCCGGCACGACGGGAATGCCGCGGTCGGCGAGGATCGCGTCCGCCTCGAGCGTCGTCGGGCCGTTCGCTCCCTCGACCACGAGCTTCGCGTGCACGCGACCCGCGTTCTCGCCCGTGATCTGGTCCTCGCGAGCCGCGACGACGAGCACGTCACATTGGAGCTCGAGCAGCTCGTCGTTCGTGATCCGCTCGCAACGGTCGTAGCCTGCGAGCGAACCGTGCTCGGCCGCGTAGGCGTGCAGCTCCGGAATGTCGAGTCCGTCCGCCGCGTGCAGGCCGCCGGAGACGTCGGAAACGGCGATGACGCTCGCGCCGCGCACGTGCAGCTCGGTGGCAGCGACGCCGCCGACGTTGCCGAAGCCCTGCACGACGCACCGCTGCTCCGAGAGGCGGAGGCCCATGCGCTCGCAGGCGCGCTCGGTGCACATGACGACGCCCGCGCCGGTCGCCTCGCGCCGGAACACCGAGCCGCCGATCGAGATCGGCTTGCCGGTCACGACCTCGGGCACTGCGTAGCCCTTCTGCATCGAGTACGCGTCCATCATCCACGCCATCGTCTGCTCGTTCGTCGCCATGTCCGGCGCCGGGATGTCGGTCTGGGGCCCGATCGACGCGACGAGCTCGGACGTGAAGCGGCGGGTCATCTTCTCGAGCTCGTGCGGCGACATTGCATGCGGATCGCAGCGGATGCCGCCCTTCGCACCGCCGTACGGGAGGCGCAGCAACGCACACTTCCATGTCATCCACGACGCGAGGGCCGCGCACTCCCCGAGCGAGACCTCGGGGTCGTACCGGACGCCGCCCTTCGTCGGCCCGAGAACGGTGGAGTGTTGCACGCGGTAACCGGCGAAGACCTCCCAGGTTCCGTTGTCGCGACGCAACGGCACGCTCATGATCAGCGCGCGCTCCGGGAACCTCAACCGCTCCGCGACCATGGGCGAGACGTCCGCATGCGGAAGCGCCTGCTCGAACTGCGCGCGGGCCATGAGGAAGAGCGGCGTGTCCCACTCGAGCGGCCGTTCGAGCGGCGATGCCTCCAGGCGTGCCACGCGCGGAGTGTAGTGCGATGTGCCGGAAAGACCGCTACGCCGGGATGGTGATCCGCCAGGCGAGCGTATGCCTGCCGGTCGCGCCCGTGAGGGTGAGTACGAGCACGTAGCGCCCCGGTCGGGCGAGCGTGAGCGTGAGCTTCCGCCTTCCGGGAGTGACCCCCGACGTCCGCGTCGCGACCGTCCTCGCCGCGCGCCTGGCGACGAGCTTCACGCGGCCGCGCTCGGCGTCGGCGAAATGGAGGGTCACCCGGAAGCCGGCGGCCGTCTTGACGACGGTTGGACGCCCGGTGGCGACGAGCGCCGCGCGCCCGAAGGTCGCGCCGACCGTCTTCGCGGTCGTCATCGACACCGCGCATGTCTTCTTCCTGCCGGCGCATGCGCCCGTCCAGCCGGCGAACGCGTAGCCCGCCGCAGGCGCTGCGGTCAGCGTGACGGTCTGCCCGATCGGGTACTCGTGCGTGCAGGTGTTGCTCCTGGCGGCCTTGCCGACGCAATCGGTGCTGCCTGTCGCCCTCACGGTCCCCGCGCCCGCGACTCCGACGGTGAGCGGCGCGCTCGTGGCGCTCGCCGTCGCGAATGTCGCAGTGACGCTGCGCGCCTGCGTCATCGACACCGTGCACGTCGAGACGGTTCCGGAGCACGCGCCGCCCCAGCCCGTGAACGTCGCGCCGAAGGCCGGAGACGCGGTGATGGTGACGCGCGCGCTCGCCGCCTGTGGCGCAGTGCACGTCGAACCGCAATTGAGGCCGGCGCCGGCGATGGTGCCGTTGCCGACCACCTGGCCCGAGAGCACGTACGTGGTGCTGCTGCCGACGAACCGCGCCTGAACGTTCGCGGCGGCCGTCATGGTGAGCGTGCACGTCGTCGAGGTGAAGGCCGAGCAGGCGCCACCCCACGAGATGAAGTCTCCGCTCGTTCCCGATGCCGGGACCGCGGTGAGCGTCAGCGAGGTGCCGGACTGCACGTTCGCCGCGCACCCCGGCCCGTCCGCCGCGGTGCAGTAGACGGTCGCGCTGCCCACCGTGCTCGTCACGTAGCCGTCACCCGTGACGCCGACGTTCAGCGCGAACGTGGCCACCGGAGGCGGCGCGCCACCGGAGAAGGTCGCCGTCACCGCGAGGGGCGACGTGCCGACCGTGACCGTGCACAGCGTCCCGGAGGCGCTCGAGCAGCCCGACCAGAAGACGACGCCTCCCGTGTTCGCCGGGCTCGCAGTCAGCGTCACCGTGGAGTTCGGCGCCTCGTTCGCCGTGCACGTCTGCCCGGAGTCGCAGCCGATGCCGCCGCCCGAGACCGAGCCGGTGCCGCTGACCGTCACCGACAAGGGCACGAGCGGCGCGAAGTCCGCGGTCACCGTCCGCGCGGCGTCCATCTGCACGGTGCAGGTCGTCTGGAGCCCGCTGCACGCGTTGCCCCAGCCGGTGAAGGCGTAGCCGCTCTGCGGCGTCGCCGTGAGCGTGATGGTCGAGTTCGGAGGCTCGGGCGCGTCGCACGTCGAGCCCGCGCCGCAGGAGATGCCGCCGCCGGTCACGGTCCCGCCGCCGCTGACCGTCACGGTCAGGGTCTGCGAGGCGGTGCTGACGAAGTTCGCGCTCGCGGTCTTGTCCGCGCTCAGGTAGACGGCGCAGCTCACGCCTGTTCCGCTACACGCGCCGGCCCAGCCTCCGAAGAAGTAGCCGGCGTCGGGCTGCTCGGCGACGGTGAGCGTCGATCCCTGGACGGCGGTCAGGCTGCACTGCGTCGCGGTCGCCGTGCCCCCGGCGCAGTCGATCGGATAGTCGGTCGAGCCGTTCGTGACCGCGCCGTGCGCCGCGGCGAGCGACACGCCGAAGGTCGCCGTCTGCACCGCCGCCGCCGTCGTGAAGACTGCCGTCGCCGTGTTGTCGCCGCTGATCGCCGGGAACGAGCACGTGGCAGGCCCGCAGTCGTCTTCCCAGTGGTCGAACGTCCAGCCGCTGCCCGCCGTCGCCGTCAGCGTCACGGCCGGAGAGCTGCCGTAGGCGGAGTAGCACGTCAGGTTTCCGGCTCCGCAGTCGATCCCGGTGCCGGTGACCGTGCCCACGCCGATCACCTCGACCTTCAGCGTCGGCGGCGCGGCAGCCGCCACCGCCGGCGCACCTCCCGAGCCGAGCAGAATTGCCGCCGAAACCGCCGCGCATGCGACCGCCGCAGCCTTACCCCCCATAGCCGCGGGAGAGTAGCGCGGTCGGCCGCAATTTGCGGCCTCCGCGATGCCGGGGGCGGGACTCGAACCCGCATGACCGAAGTCACCCGATTTTAAGTCGGGCGCGTCTGACCAGTTCCGCCACCCCGGCCGCGCCAGCGTACCTCTGTGGCAATGTCTCCCCGTGACGCACGACACGATCGTCGCCTATGCCGTCCTGGCCGTCGCCGGCCAGGCGATCGTGGCGGCGCTGGCCCTCGTCGGCCTGCTCGCCCTCGTGGGCGTACGCGCGCCGCTGCATTGGCTCCGCGCGGCCCTCTGGGGCTACGAGCTCTGGGCCGCGTTCATCGTCGCCGCGCTCGCCACCGGCGGGAGCCTCTTCTTCTCCGAGATCGCCGGCTTCGTGCCGTGCGACCTGTGCTGGTTCCAGCGGATCTGCATGTACCCGCTCTCGCTGCTGACGCTCTTCGCCGCCTCACACGCGGACTACAAGGTCGCGCGGTACCTGCTGCCGATCCCGATCGTCGGCGCGTGCGTCTCGGTCTACCACCTGCTGATCGAGAACAACGCGATCTCGGAGCCGAGCTCATGCCGCATCGGCGGGGCCGGCTGCGCGGTGAAGTGGATCAACGAGTTCGGGTACGTCACGATCCCGACGCTCGCCCTCACCGGCTTCCTGCTCCTCATCGGATTCTTAAGCCTCGCCGCCGCTGGCGGCGCGGAGGAGCACGCTACCCTTCCGGCCGGTGCCTAGCGGAAAGAAGAGCAAGGAGCTGCGGCGCACGGCCCAGGTCAAGACGCCGCCTCCGGTCCGGTCGACCGGCGCACGCGGACGCCAGGCCTCGCCGCGCGTCCTCGCCATCGCCGGCGGGATCGTCGCCATCGTGGCGGTCGTCATCGTCCTGGCCGTCGTCCTCGGGGGCGGGAGCAAGGGCAGCGGCCTGCCGAAGAACCACGCGGCGGTCGGCAGCCTCGCCAACGGGCTCCCCGGGGCCTCCGACGTCGCCGCCGAGTTCAAGGGCATCCCGCAGACCGGGACGACCCTCGGCTGGCCGTTCGCGCCGGTGACGCTGACCGAGTACATCGACCTCCAATGCCC
>Ga0207664_10001551_pt1 | contig 15062 bp, 12 predicted proteins | sample LARL83metaG_FD_184349 | JGI IMG/M metagenome (GOLD analysis project Ga0207664, IMG submission 184349) | Corn, switchgrass and miscanthus rhizosphere microbial communities from Kellogg Biological Station, Michigan, USA - LAR L8-3 metaG... | ecosystem: Host-associated > Plants > Roots >... | reverse complement strand
TCCGCCTAGCCGACGGCTCTGAAGTCGAAGCGGTGCTGATGGAGCACTATGGCGATCGCAACACCGTCTGCATCAGTTCGCAAGCCGGCTGCGCTTTCGCGTGCGCGTTCTGCTCGACGGGCCAAGCGGGGTTTACGCGACAGCTCGAGGCGACGGAGATCTTCGACCAGGCGCGTTACTTCGGGCGCGAACTGGCGGCCAAGGGCAAGCGCATCACCAACATCGTTTTCATGGGCATGGGCGAGCCGTTCCACAACTACGACGCCGTAATGAACGCCGTCGCGCTGCTGCACGATGGGCAAGGATTCGGACTGGGGCACCGCCACATCACGATTTCAACCGTCGGCCTCGTCGACAAGATCGACCAGTTCTCGGGCGAGGGCGTTCAAGTAAATCTCGCGATCTCGCTGCATGCACCGGGCGATGAGGTGCGAAGCGCCATCATGCCGGTCAATCGTAAGTTCTCGATGGACGAACTGCTCGCCGCGTGCGATCGCTACATCGAGAAAACGAACCGCAAAGTCTTTTTCGAGTACGTGATGCTGCGCGGCGTGAACGATTCGGCCGAGCATGCCGCCGAACTTGCGCGGCGCATGAAGGGGCATCTGTATCACGTGAATTTGATTCCGTACAACACGACGCCCGACGGGCCGTTCGCGGGAACCGAGAACGAGCAGATCTGGGCGTTTGCGGCAGTTCTCGACGCAGCCGGCATTCCGACGACCGTGCGTCAAAACATGGGCCGCGACATCTCGGCGGCCTGCGGACAACTTCGCGCCGAGACACAGCCCAAAGCACAAAAAATAAGCGCGTAAAAACGAGGCGCCGCATTACTGCAGCGCCCCGCGCGTTTCGATGTGTCTGTCGGCTTGATACCCCAGTCGACAATACCACACGTCTTACGACTTCACAACAGCAGCTGTGCTGCGGCGGCTGGAGCGCCCGGGGATCGAACCCGGAGCTGGACGGGGTATCAAGCCGCCAGTCGACACCATCCAAGCGCCCCAGCCGGAGTCAATCACGCGCCGAATCGACGATGGCAAGTGCCACTGCGGAAGGCGCACTGAGAGCGTTCACGTAAGGAACGCGGTGCCTGCACGAAGTTGGGGTGAAAAATGATTAAGGACGTTGCCTTTATTGCCTACTCAGTTCGCGATGTTCCACGTGCTGTTGCGTTTTATCGCGACGGCGCCCGGGCCTAAACTTTGAAGTGGACGACATCGTTGCGTCGCGTGAACGCCTTGCGAGCAATGACGTCGTCGTAAGCGACGTCTACGAGTTTCCGACGTGCTCGGTGTGTTTTGTCACAGATCCCGACGGCAACGGCTTTGCGGTGCATCAAAAACGTGAGCGGTCCAGCCATGGCAACGTGGAATGATGTACGCCGCCTCGCGCTTGCGCTTCCCCAAACCGCGCAAGGTGTCTCGTACGGGTATCGCTCGTGGACCGTTAACGGCAAGGGATTCGTCTGGGAGCGCCCGTTACGCAAATCCGACATGGAAGCACTCGGGCGAAAAGCACCGGCTGGGCCTATTCTCGGCGTGCGAACCGCGGACTTGGAGATGAAAGACGTGCTGCTGCGCAGCAACCCGAAGGCGTATTTCACGACGCCCCATTTCGACGGTTATCCCGCCGTGCTCGTCCAGCTCGAGAAGATATCGGTCAAAGAACTCAAAGAAGCGGTCGTGGAGGCGTGGCTGGCTCGCGCACCCAAACGAATTGCCGACGCATATCTGAACGAGCGAGGAGCAAAGCCGAGGTGATTACCGGCAAAGACCCCACACCTGAGGAGCGCCGGAAAATATTTCGCAGTCAACGCTTCTCTGCGATCATCAATCTGTTTTGCGGCGTTACCTGGCTGGGGCTCGGCGTATTCGAACTCTCGAGGGGCCGGTATGCGTGGCCCACGTATTGCGGTCTCGTATTCGCCCCGGTTTCACTATGTTTGTCGTGGGTCGTATGGACCCGCGCACGCAAGTACGCCGTATGACGCATCTGCATCGCGCCATCCCGGTTCTGCGCATGTTCGACGTGGCCAAGGCGCGCGAGTTCTACATCGACTATCTCGGGTTTGCGGTCGACTTCGAGCATCGTTTTCACGAGAATGCTCCGCTGTTCATGGGCATATCGCGCGGCGCCGTGACGCTGTTTTTGAGCGAGCATCACGGCGACGGGACGCCGGGTACGCACGTCATCGTAGAAACGGAAGGCTTGGACGATTACCACCGCGAGCTTGCCGCGAAGAACTATCGCTACATGAACCCCGGCGTACAAACACAAGAATGGGGTACGCGAGAGATGACCGTGGTCGATCCGTTCAACAATCGCGTCATCTTCAGCGAACGCATCGCCCACTAGCTCACGCCGTGCGCAAGCCCATCGCGGAAATCGTTCTCGGCCTGACGGCCGCCGCGTTCGTCGCGCGATCGCTTACCGTGACGCTGCGATCGAACGATCGGCTCGAGCGGTGCGAGCCGCATCCGGAACTGCCGTTTCTTTCCATCGTCGTACCGGCGCGCAACGAAGAGCGCCAAATCAAAGCCTGCGTGCGTTCGTTGCTCGGACAGCAGTACCCGGAGCTTGAAGTTATCGTCGTCGACGATCGATCGACGGACCGTACCGGTGAGATTCTCGAACGGCTCGCGGCGCAGCATCCCCGTTTGCGGATCGTGCGCGGCGAACCGCTTCCCGGCGGATGGATCGGAAAACCGTGGGCGCTTGCGCAGGGCGCGCATCGCGCCCGCGGCCAGTGGATACTCTTTACCGATGCGGACACGGAACACGAACCGCTTGCGTGCGCTTCGGCGATGCGCTACGTTCTCGCGCGTGATGTGTCGTTCTTGAGTCTTTTGACGACGCAGCGATTCCAGACGCCGGCGGAACGCATCGTGCTGCCCACGATTCTTTGGATGATCGCGTTCGGTATCGGCTCGCTCGACGCCATCAACGATCCGAAGCGTCTTGATGCCGCGATCTTCAACGGTCAGTACATCCTTTGCGCTCGTGCCGCGTTGGAACAGATCGGCGGCCACGAGCGCGTGCGTGCGAGCATCGCGGAAGACTACGATCTTGCTCGCATCGTCAAGCGCGATGGGCGCTTTCGCTCGATGCTCGTGGACGCGAGCGATCTCGTCTCCACGCGCATGTATCGCTCCCTGCGCGAGATCTGGGACGGTTTCAGCAAAAACCTCTATACCGGCGTGAAAGACCAGCCGCTTCACGGACTCGGAGCGTGTCTATCTCTCGCCGCGATATCGCCGCTCCCGGAGATCGCACTGCTGCTCAAACTGCGCAAGCGCCGGTACAAGGCCGCGGCATTCATGAGTGCATGCATTGCCGGCACTTGCGCTGCAGCCGAGCTCGCCATGAGGCGCTCGCGCTTTCCTCGCGGCTCCGGCGCCCTTTTCCCCATAGGCGCCGCCGTAATGCTTGCGATTTTCGTCAACTCGGCGGTTGCACACCAAACCGGCCGAGTACACTGGCGGGGGAGGCGCTATAGCGCCCCGCGCCAAACCCCAGGACCCTTATGGAATCGACCCGGGAAACAGTGAGTATGGACGAAGTCACGGCGCTGGCCAAGCGGCGTGGTTTCATTTTTCAGTCGAGCGAGATCTACGGCGGCATCGGCGGTTTTTACGACTACGGCCCGCTCGGTGCGATCCTCAAGCGCAACGTGAAGAACGCCTGGTGGCGCGATACGGTCGAACTGCGCGACGACGTCGTGGGCTTCGACTCGTCCATCATCATGCATCCGCTCACCTGGAAAGCCTCGGGGCACATCGATCAGTTCCACGATCGCATGATCGACTGCAAGGTGTGCAAACACCGGTTCCGCGCCGACCATCTCAAGTCGCTCGAGCAGTGTCCGGACTGCGGCAGCAAAAACTCGTTCACCGAGCCGCGCAACTTCAACCTGATGATGAAGACGTTCGTCGGCCCGATGGAAGATACCGCATCGGAAGCATTTCTGCGCCCGGAAACCGCTCAGGGCATCTTCGTCAACTTCAAAAACATCTACCAGACTGCGCGCAAAAGGCCGCCCTTCGGCATCGCGCAGATAGGCAAGTCGTTCCGCAACGAGATCACGCCGGGCAACTTCACGTTCCGTGTACGTGAATTCGAACAGGCCGAACTCGAGTATTTCGTACCGGACGACGGGAACGATCTGGAAGTCTTCAAAGACTGGGTCGAGCGCCGCAAGCAGTGGTATGCAAACTACGGCGTAAAGCCCGATAAACTGCGCTTCTACGAACTCACGCCCGAGGAGCGCCCGCACTACGCAAAGGCCGGCATCGACGTCGAGTACCTCTTTCCGTGGGGCTGGGGCGAACTGGAATCCATCGCGCACCGCGGCACGTACGATCTGGACGCGCACATGCAGCTCTCCGGCAAGGACCTGCAATTTTTCGACGAGGGCAGCAAGAAGAAGTACACGCCGATTCTGGTCGAGAGCTCGGCGGGCATGGACCGCACGACGCTTACCTTCTTGATCGACGCCTACGAAAAAGAACGCAGCACCGATCCGAACGGCAAAGAGACCGAACGCGTCGTGCTGCACTTCCATCCGCATATCGCGCCCGTTCAGGTTGCCGTCTTTTCGCTCGCGCGCAACAAGCCGGAACTCGTACAGCAGGCACGCGCGATCGAAGAAAAACTGCGCCCGAACTATCGCACGCAGTACGACGAGGGCAATATCGGCCAGCTCTACCGCCGCCAGGACGAGATCGGCACGCCGTTCTGCCTGACCGTCGATTATGATACGCTGCAGGACCGCGCCGTAACGGTTCGCGACCGCGACTCGATGCGCCAGGACCGTATCGCGATCGATGCTCTGGCGGGCTTCTTGCGGGAGAAGATCGGGTAGCCCGCCCGAATTAGGACTCCCGGCCGCCTTTCTCAGCAATAGCTCTCTAGACGGCGGCCCCTTTCTTGGCATAGCGTATGGGTACAACCCTATGCGCGCCTAAGCGCTACTTGCTACTGCCACGGGGGAGTTCGATGTCGGAGATGCTCGCGTCGCCCGAGCCTACGGCTGCGGTCGAGAAGCCGGTTTGGTTCTTCGAAGAAGGCACGGGCGAGATGAAAGATCTGCTGGGCGGCAAGGGCGCCGGCCTGGCGGAGATGACGCGCGCCGGCCTCCCGGTACCCCCGGGCTTCATCATCACCACGGAGACCTGCCTCAAATACTACGCGCTGGGGCGCCGCAACCCGCCGGGCCTGGAGCAAGCCGTCGAGGCCGCGATGACCGAACTCGAGCGCCGCACGAGCAAGACGTTCGGGGACCCGGCGAATCCGCTGCTCGTCTCGGTGCGCAGCGGCGCGCGCGTGTCGATGCCCGGCATGATGGACACCATCCTCAATCTTGGGCTGAACGACATCACGGTCGTCGGTTTGGCGGAGCTCACCGGCAACGATCGCTTCGCGTGGGATGCCTATCGCCGCTTCATCATGATGTTTGCTTGCGTCGTGATGGACGTTGAGAAAGATATTTTCGAAGAACGCATCGAGGACCTCAAGAAGCGCCTCGGTGTCGCGACGGATCCGCAAATCGACGCGTCGTCGTGGCGCGAGATCGTTGGAGACTTTAAGGCGCTGGTCGCCGAGCACACCGGCCGCGAGTTTCCGCAAAACGTTCGCGAGCAGCTGGATCTGGCGATTCACGCGGTATTCGACTCCTGGAACTCCAAGCGCGCCATCGATTACCGCCGCTACAACAAGATTTCCGACGACTGGGGCACGGCGGTCAGCGTCGTGTCCATGGTTTTCGGCAACATGGGCGACGATTCGGGCACGGGCGTCGCATTTACGCGCAATCCCAATACCGGCGAGAAAAAACTCTTCGGCGAGTACCTGCGCAACGCCCAAGGCGAAGACGTGGTTGCCGGAATTCGCACCCCGGAGCGCATCGCGGATTTGGAACGCACGCAGCCCGAGGTCTACGCGCAGTTCGTGGAGATCGCCGGCAAACTCGAGCGGCATTATCGCGAGATGCAGGACCTCGAGTTCACGGTCGAGCGCGGCAAACTCTACATGCTGCAGACGCGTACCGGCAAGCGCAGTGCGGAAGCCGCGGTCAAGATCGCGCTCGACATGGTGCGCGAAGGGGTAATCGAAAAACGCGAAGCGGTCTCGCGCGTGAGCGCGGCATCGCTGGACCAACTCTTCCACGCCCGGATCGATCCCGCCGAAAAATACGAAGTCGCATGCAAAGGCCTGAACGCATCTCCGGGCGCGGCCAGCGGCCAAGCCGTCTTCGATGCGGACACCGCCGAGGAATGGGGCAAGGCCGGCAAGGCGGTGGTGCTCGTGCGCGTGGAGACCACGCCCGACGACGTGCACGGCATGATTGCGGCGCGCGGCGTACTGACCGCCAAGGGCGGCGCGACCTCGCACGCGGCGGTGGTAGCACGCGGCATGGGCAAACCGTGCGTTGCAGGGTGCGATGCGCTGCAGATCGATCGCCGCAACCGCACCGCGCATATCGGCGAAACCGCATTCAAAGAAGGCGACTCGATCACGATAGACGGCACGACCGGCAACGTCATCGTCGGCGAGCTCAAACTCATCGACCCGCCGTCGAAACTGCCTGATTGGCTCGACGAATTCTTGCGATGGGCCGACGAAGCGCGCACGCTCGAAGTGTGGGCGAACGCCGATACGCCGCAGGACGCCCGCAAAGCGCGCGAACTCGGAGCGACGGGCATCGGCCTGTGCCGCACCGAGCACATGTTCATGCAGCAAGATCGACTGCCGATCGTGCAGGAGATGATTCTCTCCGATACGCCGGAAGCGCGCGCGTCCGCGCTCGAGCGTCTGCTGCCGTTCCAGCGCGAAGATTTTCTCGGGATCCTGGAAGCGATGCAAGGCTATCCGGTGACGATACGTTTGCTGGATCCGCCGCTGCACGAGTTTTTGCCTTCGCTGGAAACGCTGCTGGTCGAAACCACGGAATTGCGCGTGCGCGAAGGGGAGCAATCCCCGGCATATCGAGAGAAGCTGCGCCTGCTCAAACGCGTGCAGCAACTGCACGAGCAGAACCCGATGCTGGGGCTGCGCGTCTGCCGCCTGGGCATCGTGTATCCCGAGATCTACGCGATGCAGGTGCGCGCGATCTTCGAGGCTGCGTGCGAACTCAAGCGTAACGGCGTCGACGTTAAGCCCGAGGTCATGATTCCGGGCGTCGGCACCAAAGAGGAGATGAAGACGACGCGCGATGCGGCCAAAGCGGTCGCCGACGAAGTGCTCGCGCAGCACGGCATCGCGCTCGCGTATCGCATCGGCACCATGATCGAATTGCCCAGAGCGTGCCTGGTGGCTGACGAACTGGCCGAAGCGGGCGCCGAATTCTTCTCGTTCGGAACCAACGATCTCACGCAAACGACGTACGGCTATAGCCGCGACGATGCGGAGAGCTCCTTCATTCCGCGCTACCTGGAGCAGAAGATTCTCAAGGACGATCCGTTCCAGGTGCTCGACCGGCGCGGCGTCGGAACGTTGATGCACGATGCCGTGCGGCGCGGACGCACCGCCAAACCGGCGCTCAAGATCGGTATCTGCGGCGAGCACGGCGGCGAACCGTCGAGCGTGGCGTTCTGCCATAGTCTAGGCTTGAATTACGTCTCGTGTTCGCCCTACCGTGTTCCCATCGCGCGCCTTGCGGCGGCGCAGGCGGCTATCGGGTCTCTAACCTAGCGCTTAAATCGCCGTTGGAAGCAGGCCCGTTTCTCCCTCAGCGTCCGGGACATTAATGCAGTGAGGCGAACTCCGGCGGTATGATGCTGCCGGAGTTTCGCCTCGAATCCTATTTCGGCGTTTGGGAATTCAAGGCGCGGTATCATTTGACCGCGTCGGATGCGGAAACGCTCGCGATAAACGATCTTTTGGCGATGGCGGACGACGAGGATCGCCGGCGCTGGGAAGAACTGCGCCTCGGATACATTCCGACGGAGGGCACGCCCGAGCTCCGGCGCGCAATCGCAGACACGTACGAGACGGTCGAGCCGGAGGACGTGCTCGCATTTGCCGGCGCGGAAGAGGGCCTCTACTGCGCGATGCACGCGTTGCTCACGCCGCAGGACCACGCAATAGTTCTAGTACCGAACTATCAATCGGTGGAAAGCGTGCCGCGCTCGATTTGCGAGGTGAGCGGCATCGCGCTGCACGAGCGCGACGGTTGGAACCTGGACATCGATGAACTGCAGGCCTTGCTCCGCCACAACACGCGCCTGATCGCACTGAACTTTCCGAACAATCCGACCGGCAAAATCATCGATCGGCAAACCTTCGCGCAGATCGTCGAGCTCTGCCGCCAGCACGGCGTCTATCTGTTCAGCGATGAAGTCTATCGCGGCATCGAGCGGGACGAGGGCAAGCGGCTTGCGCAAGCGGCGGACCTGTACGAACGCGCGCTCTCGCTCAACGTGGTTTCAAAGGCGTACGGACTACCGGGTCTGCGCGTCGGCTGGATCGCGTGCCGCGACCGCGATCTGCTCGCGCGGATGGTGAAACTCAAGCATTATCTCTCCATCTGCAATGCCGGTCCGAGCGAGGTGCTTGCCACGATTGCGCTCAAGGCGCGGGAACGCATTCTCGAGCGCAACCGCGATCTCGCCGCGCAGAACCTGCGCAAACTCGATTCGTTCTTCGCTCGGCACGAGGACCGCTTCGAGTGGTACGAGCCGGACGGCGGCTGCATCGCCTATCCAAGGTACCGCGGGTCCGAAGGCGTCGAGCGCTTCTGCGAACGCCTCGTGGAAGATGCCGGCGTGCTGCTTCTACCCGCCTCGATGTACGGCAGCGATCTGTTGCCCACGCCGCCGGATCGCTTCCGCATCGGCTACGGGCGCGCCGGTATGGACCACGCGCTTGCCGCGTTCGATGCCTTCTTATCCTGAGCGTTTCCTCCCGAGAAAGATAAACGCGAGCTCGTCGTCGCCGGCTCCGTCGTTGAATAACGCGTGGTCGGTATACGCCAGCTCATCGTAGCGCGTCCGAAGCGCGGTGAGCATGCGCACGGACGTATGCAAATCCGCGCGCTCCGTGCGGAACGTCGGATCGTCGCTGCGCTCCCAGCCGTAATCGTCGATCGCGATCAGGCCGCCGGCCTTCAGTAAACCCGCGGCCTTGTCCAGCATTGCATCCAGATCGGCTGCATGATGCAGCACGAGCTGCGCGGCAATGCAATCAAAGGTCTGCGGCGGCGCATCGTAATCTTCAAACGCGGTTTCGGTGATTGGGAACGTGCTGCGCAGCTCGGTGTCTAAAGCGACGACGTCGTGTCCGGCCGCAGCTAGGCGCGCCGCCAACAGCCCTTCGCCGGCGCCGATTTCCAGCACGCGCGCGCGTTCGGGCAGATGCCGGAGCAATGCGCCGGCAAATTGCTCGACACGCGGTCCGGCAACTTCACCGTTTGCGCGCCGCATAATCGTTCGCACGACCGCGGTTTTTGCGTCGGCATAGTGGTCGCGTGTTTCCCACTCGCGTTTCGAGAGTTCGCGCTTGACATGCTCGTAGAGTGCGCGATCGTCCGGATGCGATCGCAGCCAATCGCGAAAGATCAGGTGCCTTTGCGCATCGGCAGGATCCGCCCACACATGAACGTGCGCATCGCGCTCCGCGGTCTTGAACATGCGGTGGCCCGGCTCGTCGACCGCCAGTTCATATCCGGCCAATTCCAACGCGCTACGCACGGACGGATCGTCGTGCCTTACAGCCTCGACCTGAATATCGATAACCGGCTTTGCGGCAAGTCCCGGAACCGCTGTGGAACCGATGTGCTCGATGCGCGTCGCCCGCTCGCCCAACGCCGCGGCGATTCGCCTGCGATGCGCTTCGAACAGGTCCGGCCAGCGTGCGTCGTACGCGGCCAGCTCGAGTTTGATCACGTCACGACGGCGCGCGAAATCTCGCGACAGATGCGCCGCGCCTCCTCGACCTCCACGCGGCTGCGCTCGACGAAGAGTTTGCGCCAGAACGCCTGCCCGGAAAGTTTCGCGATGAGATCCGACGCCTCGCGCGCATCCACGATCGCGCCTGAAGCCGTGCCGACCCACACCGTGCGGCTGTTGCCGTCGATCTGCAGCGGCAGACGGTGGATGAGCTGCGATTGCTCGTCGCTCCATACGGCCTCTTTGCCGAAGCGCTCCCATAACGCCGCCTGGCACGTTTCGAATACGCGCAGATCGTGCTCCGCGTTGAACTCGGCCGCGACCGCGTAGAGCCGCAGGCGTTCGCGAAGCGCGCGCGCCGGCTCGGACGGCGAATCGCGCAGTTCGTTGAGCACGCGGAAGTCGTCCCAGCGCAGAAACTCGTCGATAGGGTCGAGCACGTGCGGATCCGGCCAGAGTTCGCGCAGCACCCGCTGCAGGATGCGCTCGAACATGCGCGTGGTGTGGTGGAAGTACACCGACGCGAACATCATGTACCGCGCCAGCACGAACGATTCCAGCGCGACCACGCCGCGCCGGTCGATGCCCAGTACGAGCCGGCCATCGATGTGGAAGATGCGCAGCGAGGCGACGAGCTGATCGGCATCGTAGCGGCCGCTCGTCACGCCGGTGAAGTAGGCGTCGCGCAGCAGATAGTCCATGCGATCCGCATCGAGGTTCGGGCCGCTTACGATTTCGGCAAGCACGGGATACGGCGTTTGCGCCGAGCCCATGATGAGGTCGAGCACGTGCTTCGGATCGACTTCCAGTTCTTCAAGATGCGTCTGCATCTCGGGCAGCGCGAGCATCGCGCGTGTGCGCTCTTCGTGCCGGACGCCGAGCACCGCCTCGCATGCGTGGCTGAACGGGCCGTGGCCGATGTCGTGCAGGATGAGCGCCGCGCGGACCAAGCGCCGCTGATATGCGGCGTCCGCGTCGTTTACGAAAAATTCACGTCCCTCGCGCGCGAGCTGATCGAACGCCCGCGTGCCCATCGCCAGGGCTCCGAGGGCGTGGCTGAAACGCGAATGCTCTGCCGACGGGAACGCCAAATACGCCAGACCAAGCTGGCGAAGACGCCGCAGGCGCTGCAGCACCGTCGAATCCAGCAGACGCGCCTCCGCGGCCGTCAGTTCGATGAAATGGTGGACCGGATCGTAAATCCGCTTCATTTTGAACGGCGCTCCGCCTAGCTCCGCCGCCACCCGCGAAGCGGGGCCCCCATGTATGGCGCGCCTTGTCGTACTGCTAACATATGCGCTCCCCGTGGGCGCGCCACGAATACGCAACTGCCATTCAGGTGCCGGTTTCGTTTGTGGCGAACTACTTACCCGCCCCATGAGATTCGATCAAGGCGCAGTCCGGGAGATCCACGCTCGCATCGACATTGCGGGTTTCATCGGGTCATACGTCTCGCTGCGCAAACGCGGGAACGACCTGGTCGGTCTTTGTCCGTTTCACACGGAGAAGACCCCGTCGTTTCACGTCCACCCCGACAAGGGATTCTTCAAATGCTTCGGGTGCGGTGCGGGCGGCGACGTCATCACGTTTCTTTCGAAGCTCGAGAATCTCTCGTTTCCGGACGCGGTGCGAGTCCTCGCGCAAAAGGCCGGCGTGGAACTGGAACCGGAGACTCCGCAAGCGGTCCGGGCGCGCAGCGAGCGCGAGGCGATATACGAGGCGAACCGCATCGCGACCGCGTTCTTCGAGCGCATGCTGCGCGCGCCCGAAGGCGCGGCGGCGCGCACGTATTGCGAGCGGCGCGGCATCTCGCAGGCGAGCATCGAGAAGTTTCATCTCGGCTACGCGCCCGACGCCTGGAACGCGCTCACCGACGAGTTGCAGCGCAACGACGTCGACCTGGCCATAGCTGCGAAGGCGGGCTTGGTCAAACGCGGCGAGCGCGGCTATTACGATTTCTATCGCGATCGCCTCATCGTTCCGACCTACGCCACTACCGGCGAAGTCATCGCGTTCGGCGGCCGCGCGCTGGGCGATGCCGAGCCGAAGTATTTGAATACGTCGACGACGCCGGTCTATACGAAGGGCCGCCATCTGTTCGCGCTCAACGTCGCGCGCCGCGCCGCGGCACACGACCGCGAGCTGATCGTCGTCGAAGGCTATCTCGACTGCATCGCGCTGCATCAAGCGGGGTTCGAGAACGCCGTCGCCTCGCTCGGAACCTCGTTCACCGAAGACCAAGCGAAGGAGCTGCGCAAATACGCCGAGGGCATCTTCCTGTGTTTCGACGGTGACGCCGCGGGGAACGCAGCGGCAGGAAAGGCCGTTGAGATTGCGGTGCAGGTTATCGAGCATGCGGGTTCAGGTGTGCGCATCGTGATGCTTCCGGCGGGCGCAGACCCCGACAGTTACGTTCGCGAGCACGGCCCTCAAGCGTTTCGCGGCTTGCTTGAAGCAGCCAAGCCCGCCATCGAATTCCGGCTGGAGCGCGAGGCCGATCGCTTGCAGCGCGGGTTCGATTCGCCTGCCAGCATTGCGGCGCAAGCCGAGACGCTGATTCGTCGCATGACGCCGCAAATGGAATGGGATCGCTGGCGCGTTTGGATTGCCAAACGCCTGAAGGTCAACGAGAATGACCTCCGGAATAGCCGTTTCCTCGCAAACACGGCGAATTTCGCGCCGCGTTCTGCCGGGTTCGCAACCGCGACCCGCCATGTCTCCCGTAACGTGCAGCCGTCATCCTTCGAACGTGAAGCGCTCGCGATCATGTTGGAAGAGCCGGCGCTCGTGCGCGAGTACCGCGATCGCATTCCGGTCGACCGTTTCCGCAGCGAAACGTACGCCCGAATCTACGCGGGGCTGGTGGAGAACGCGGAGCGAATCGGCGATACCGCGGACGCATTCGCACTGTTTGCGGACGATAACGAAGGTATGGAGGTGCTCACCTCGCTGGGGCAGCGGGACCGTAGTTCGACGGTCCGCTACGAGGATTCAACCCAGCGCCGGGCGCATCTCGACCGGGTTGTCGAACGTCTGCAACTCGACGAGGAGCGGCTGCGTTATCAGGAGTTGTCCCGGCGTATTGACGAATTGGTCACGACCGGGCAAAACGTGAGCACGGAACTCCGGGACGAGTTTGACGCTCTCGTAGCGAAGTTGAAAAAATAGAACACTGCACGAAGGGGGGTGAGAACGAGAATGGCACGCAAAAAGGCGAGCGCGAATGGCGCGACGGCAACGGCTGAACCGGCGCCGACCACAGTCGAGGAGCTGAAGAAACGGCTGCTTGAGCGCGGCAAGAAACGCGGCTCCATCACGCTGGACGAGATCAATTTGGAAGTGGGCCGCCTCGCGGAAACGCGCGAGGAACTCAACGAAGCCGAGATCTTCGAAGACTTGATGACCGATCTGAACGCCGCCGGCGTCGAGGTCGTCGAGGAGGCCGAAGAAGAGAAGGCCGAGGAGGAGCAAGAGCCCGCAGCCGAGACCCTGTCGGCCGGCCTTTCGCTGGACGATCCGGTCCGCATGTATCTCAAGGAGATCGGGCGCGTTCCGCTGCTGTCGATGGAAGACGAGAAGAATCTCGCCATGAAAATCGAGGCCGGCGAAAAGGAACTGGCCACGAACGGCTCGGCCAATCAAGTCGTCGTCGGGCAAGGTGAAGAAGCGAAGCGCCAACTGACCGAGGCGAATCTGCGTCTGGTGGTTTCGATCGCGAAGAAGTACGTCGGCCGCGGCATGCTCTTTCTCGATCTCATCCAAGAGGGCAACCTTGGCCTGATTCGCGCCGTCGAGAAGTTTGATTACCGCAAGGGGTACAAGTTCTCGACGTACGCGACGTGGTGGATTCGCCAAGCGATCACGCGAGCGCTCGCCGATCAAGCGCGCACCATCCGCATTCCCGTCCACATGGTCGAGACGATCAACCGCCTCATCAAGATCTCGCGCCAACTGCTGCAAGAGCTCGGCCGCGATCCGTCGGTGGAAGAGATTGCCGCAGAGATGGGCCTCACGCCCGAGAAGGTCCGCGAAGTCATCAAGATAAGCCAGGAGCCGATCTCGCTCGAGACGCCCATCGGCGAAGAAGAAGACTCCCACCTGGGCGACTTCATCGAGGACCAGGAAGCCGTCGCACCGGCCGAGGCCGCGTCGGTGATGCTGCTCAAAGAGAAGATGCAGGACGTGCTGCAAAACCTCACCGAGCGCGAGCGCAAGGTGCTGGTGCTGCGATTCGGCCTGGAAGACGGCCATCAGCGGACGCTGGAAGAGGTCGGTCAAGAATTCGGCGTGACGCGCGAGCGCATCCGTCAAATCGAGGCCAAGGCGCTGCGCAAACTGCGCCATCCCTCGCGCGGCAAAGCCCTCAAGGACTACTGGTCAAACGAGTAGGCTCCTCACCATCGCCGCCCTTGCGGCGATGGTCAACCCGACGCCCACGCCGTCTGCCTCCCCCACAGGAGGCAGCCAACTCAAAACGATTGCGACCGTGCGTTCCACGCCGTTTTGCTCGTCGATCGCTCAGCATTTCAACGCCGCCGTGCAGCCGATGCTGGCGAACGACCAGTCTTTCGACCAGGTCGACACGCAGCTCGTCGATTTGAGCGACGTCTTCAAGCACGGCGACTACCAAATCCGCTACAGCAACATTCGCATCAAGCTCATGAAGTACGTCGGCGACATACAGAAGAGTCTGCCCTTCATGCAGCAGCAGATCAACGAACTGCGCAAGGGCGAGGCGCTGACGCAGGATGCGCACGACGCTCACGACATCCACCAAGTTGCCGAGAAACTGCAGCTGGCGTACAACAAGCAGATGCAGCTCGCGACCGATCTCACGGGCGTCATCCACGCGATGATGGACTACCAGCCGCAAGGCGATGCCGACAGTTTCCAAAACCAGCTGCAGACGGCCGAGATGCCGCAAAACATGCGAGACATCAAATCGTACCTGCGCTTCGACGGCCAGCGCGATGTAATCAGCCAATCCGAAAACGCCGCCGCCGACTCCGCAATCGACCTCGTCGAACGCCGCTGCGCAGTAAATAAATAAAGGGCGCCGTTTCCGGCGCCCTTGTCTCATCCTGAGGTATCGAGGCCAGTTACATCTCGCCCATCCCGGCGTTCTTGGATGGTTTAACGAGCGGATTGGTTTCGGCGAATGCGCCGAGCGGATTC
>Ga0207664_10001550_pt1 | contig 15062 bp, 12 predicted proteins | sample LARL83metaG_FD_184349 | JGI IMG/M metagenome (GOLD analysis project Ga0207664, IMG submission 184349) | Corn, switchgrass and miscanthus rhizosphere microbial communities from Kellogg Biological Station, Michigan, USA - LAR L8-3 metaG... | ecosystem: Host-associated > Plants > Roots >... | reverse complement strand
GCGGGCGGGTGAGGGGCATGCTGGGGCATTGTCGCGGAGGTTACCCTCCCGAGGTGTGCTTTTGCTGACGCCGGCGGCCGTCCGACCGGGCCGCCTTAGTTCAATCCCGGGGGCGAAGATCATGATTCGTTTTCCCCCGTCCTAGGCTGCGACGCGTGAGAGGAGAGGTGCGTCGCAGCCCGTCTGGGAAGCGCCGTTACCGTCTCAATCCACCAGGGTCCTGGGTCCTCCTTCCTTAGGGGAACCTCGTCCCCCGGCTTCCTCGCCCGCCGGCCAGTTCTCTGCAGAGAGTCAGCTCACGGCGCGCGATGGCGAGACACTGCCAACAGCGCCGAAATGCCGCAAGGGGGTGTGGAGAAACCGCGGACAAGGGAATCCGCGGCTTCCAGCGGCTTTTCTCCACAGGACGCGCTGTGTTCGCGCTGTGTTGACGCGAACAGCGCAGGGCGCGACACAGGATCACAGCCGCTTCGCTGCGTCCAAAAACGCCTTGATCAGAGCCGGGTCCTTGCGGCCGGGCTCGCTCTCGACGCCCGAGGAAACATCCACGGCGCTGGCGCCCGAGGCGCGCACCGCCTCGGCGACGTTCCCGGCGTCGAGGCCGCCCGACAGCATCCACGGCAGCGGGATCGCGCGGCCCGCCATCAGCGTCCAGTCGAACGCGCGGGCGTTGCCGCCGGGCAGCGTCGCGCCGTCCGGCGCCTTGGCGTCGAACAGGAGCCGCTCGGCGACCGTCGCGTACTCGCTTGCCTGATCGAAATCGCCGGCCGCGCGGATGCCGATCGCCTTCATCACCGGCAGGCGGAACGTGTAGTGGATCGCCTCCACCTCTTCGGGCGACTCGTGGCCGTGGAGCTGGATCATGTCGAGCGGCACGTGCATCAGCAGATCGTCGAGACTTTCGATGGTGGGATCGACGAACACGCCGACGCGCGTGATGCCCGCCGATGCCGGCACGCGGTTGGCCAGTCCGGCGGCGACGCGTGGAAAAACAAAGCGCGGCGACGGCGGAAAGAAAATGAATCCGACGGCCCGCGCGCCGCCTTCGATGGCGGCGTCGAGCGCGGGCTCCGAGTTGATGCCGCAGATTTTGACGTCGACGGTCATGGCCTATCCGGCGGCGGCGATGTCGGCGACGATGGCGCGGGCGGCGACGACCGGATCGCCCGCCTCGGTGATCGGCCGTCCGACGACGAGGAAATCGGCGCCGGCCTCGATCGCTTGCTTCGGGCCCATCACGCGCTTCTGGTCGCCCACCGTGCTGCCGGCGGGGCGGATGCCGGGCACGATCAGCGCGAAACCGGGGCCGAGCGCTGCGCGCAAGCTCGCCGCTTCAAGAGCCGAGCAGACGACGCCGTCCAAGTGCGACTCGCGCGCGAGCCGGGCCAGCCGTACGACCTGATCGGCGGCGGGGCCGTTCTGGCCGACGCTCCTGAGATCGCCTTCATCGAGGCTGGTCAGAACGGTGACGGCGATCACCAGCGGACGCGGCGCGGCGTCTCTCGCCGCTTCGGCCGCCGCGGTCATCATCGCGCTGCCGCCGCCGGCGTGGACGTTGAGTACGAACGGCTTCAGCGGCAGCGCCGAGCGAACCGCCGAAGCGACGGTGTTCGGGATGTCGTGAAACTTGAGATCCAGGAACAGGGGTGCCGCGGGAGACGCGTCCACGACGGCGCGAACGCCGCCGGGACCCTGGGCTGAGAAGAATTCGAGACCGAGCTTGATGCCGCAGCCGACCGGTGCGAGGGCGCGGGCGAGCGCCGTCGCGCGCGCGACATCGGGCGTGTCGAGAGCAACGAACAGGCGCCGTGCGGGAGGGTTCTGGCGGGACGGAAGGACCATGGAAACTCGCGGGATGGGCGTGCGCGACCGGCGGCGCGAGCCTAGTCCATATCCTCCTCGTCGGGTCCGCGCAAGGCACGCGTCCGCTCATCGCGCCAATGGTCGAGTTCGGCGGCGAGTTCGTCGTTCTCGCGCGCCAGTGCGCGGGCGCGGCGGCGAGTCGGCCCGCCCATCAGCCAGCCGTAGAAGACGCCGATGGCGAGGCCCAAAGCGGTGGCCGCCGTCACCACGGCGAACAGCGGCGCATCCCACGACGAGGGAAACGGCCAGAAGCGGAGCGTGACGGAATCGGCGTTCGAGACGGCGAACACCATCGCCGCGAAAATCAGAGCCAGGAGCAGAATCCAGAGGAGAAGCCGCATCGCAGATGCTCCGGTCGTCGCCGGTCGGTCGCGGCTGCCCGCTCAGCGATCAGCTACGGGTGTTGAGACGCTCGCGCAACTGCTTGCCGGTCTTGAAGAACGGCACCGTCTTGCTGTCGACCTGAACGGCGGCGCCGGTGCGCGGATTGCGTCCGGTGCGGGCACCGCGGCTCTTGACCGAGAATGCGCCGAAGCCGCGCAACTCCACCCGATCGCCGCGCGCGAGCGCATGGGTGATCTCGTCGAAAATGGCGGTGACGATCCGCTCGACGTCGCGGTGATACAGGTGCGGGTTGCGCTCCGCCAACTTCAGGATCAACTCCGACTTGGTCATGGCCTCCCCTTTCGCCAGTGACCGGCGCGGACATTCGTCCCGCCGCCCCGGAGGGTCCTCCCCTCACGTCACTCAGGGTGCCAAAGGGCCATCAGTCCGTCAAGGGTAAGTCGTTCAGAAAAAAGCGCTTTTCCGATCCGCCCGCCGATGAGGCCAAGCATGTCGCCGTTGTCCCGCTCGATCTGGACGTCGGAAACCGGCAGGGAATCGGGCACCCCGCGGGCGGTTTCGAGCCAGGAACGGGCTTCGTCCTCGCCGCCGATCTCGTCGATCAGCTTCACGGCGACGGCCTGGCGGCCGGTGTAGATGCGCCCGTCGGCCAGTTTCTTGGCCTCGGCGGGGTCGAGTCCGCGGCGGTCGGCAACCATGCCGACGAACATGTCGTACATGTCCATGACCACCGCCTGAGTGACCGCCCGGCCCTCCGGGGTCAGGGGCTCGAAGGGCGACGGCACCGCCTTCAGGGGGGCGCTTTTGATCGCCTCCGGCTCGATGCCGAGCTTCTTCAGGAGCCCGGTGACGTCGGCGCTTTGCATGATCACGCCGATCGAACCGGTGATGGTGCCCTCGCGGGCGATGATGTGATCGGCGCCGAGCGCCGTCATGTAGCCGCCCGATGCCGCGAGCGTTCCCATCACGGCGACCACCGGCTTCTTGGCGGCAATGGCCCGGAGCTCGCGGAACAGCTCCTCGCTCCCGACCACCGTGCCGCCGGGGCTGTTGATGTCGACGATCAGCGCCTTGACCCGCGAGTCCTTCAGCACCTTCTTGAGGGCCGCGCTGCGCGCGGGATCCTCGGAGATCACGCCGGTGACCGCGAGGCGCTCGATATGGGGCTTCTCGACGAAGGACGTGAGCGCGCCGCGCTGGCGCGCCACCACGACGATGGCGAGTGCCGCGACGGCGATGACCGCCGCCGCCCGCCAAAAGGAAAGCCGGCGCTTGAGGCGCCGGCGATCCACTGCTTGGTCCGCTTCGAGGGCCATTCGCGTCTCGCGAGTTGAACCGCCTGCGCGCCTGCGCCGCGGCTACTCGTCCTTCTTGTCGTCGCGCTCGGCGCGGGCGCGGTTCAGCGCCGCACCGAGAATGTCGCCGAGGCTGGCGCCCGAATCCGATGAGCCGTACTGGGCCATCGCCTTCTTCTCCTCGTCGATCTCGCGGGTCTTGATCGAGAGCTGCACCCGGTGCGACGTGCGATCCACTGCCGTCACGAAAGCATCGACCTTGTCGCCGACCGAGAAGCGGTCGGGGCGCTGCTCCGAGCGGTCGCGGGCGAGGTCGGTCTTGCGGATGAAGCCCGGCGCGCCGTTGACATCGACGTCGATGCCCTTGTCGCCGATCGCCTTGACGGTGCAGGTGACGATGTCGCCCTTGTTGAGGGTGTCCATCGCTCCGGCGAACGGATCGCCCGAGAGCTGCTTGATGCCGAGGCTGATGCGTTCCTTCTCGACGTCGGTATCGAGGACCTTCACCTTGACCATCTGGCCCTTCTGGAAGTCCTTGATGGCCTCGTCGCCGGACTTGCTCCAGTCGAGGTCGGAGAGGTGGACCATGCCGTCGATGTCGCCGGGCAGGCCGACGAACAGGCCGAACTCGGTGATGTTCTTGATCTCGCCCTCGAGCTCGGTGCCCGGCGGATGATTGCGGGCAAAGCCCTCCCACGGATTCTCGAGAGTCTGCTTGAGGCCCAGGCTGATCCGGCGCTTCACCGGATCGACGTCGAGCACCATCACCTCGACCTCCTGGCTGGTCGAGACGATCTTGCCCGGATGGACGTTCTTCTTGGTCCAACTCATCTCCGAGACGTGGACCAGCGCTTCGACACCGGGCTCCAATTCCACAAAGGCGCCGTAGTCGGTGATGTTGGTGACGCGGCCCTTGAACTTCGCGCCGACCGGGTACTTGGCCTGGATGCCCTCCCACGGATCGGCCTCGAGCTGCTTCATGCCGAGGCTGATGCGCTGCGTTTCCGGATTGAAGCGTATGATCTGCACCTTCACCGTCTGGCCGACGTTCAACGCCTCCGTCGGGTGATTGATGCGCTTCCAGGAGATGTCGGTGATGTGGAGAAGGCCATCGACCCCGCCGAGATCGATGAACGCACCGTAGTCGGTGATGTTCTTCACCACGCCTTCGAGGATCTGGCCTTCCTTCAGCGAGGCGACGAGCTCCGAGCGCTGCTCGGCGCGGGATTCCTCGAGCACCGCGCGACGCGAGACGACGATGTTGCCGCGCGCGCGATCCATCTTGAGGATCTGGAACTGCTCGTCCTTCTTGTTCATGAGGGGACCGACGTCCCGCATCGGGCGGATATCGACCTGGCTGCCCGGCAGGAACGCGACGGCGCCGTCGAGATCGACGGTGAAGCCGCCTTTCACGCGGCCGAAAATGGCGCCGGAGACGCGCTGGTTGTCCTTGAACGACCGTTCGAGCAACGTCCAGGCCTCTTCGCGGCGCGCCTTCTCGCGCGACAGCATGGCCTCGCCGTTACGGTCTTCGTAGCGCTCGAGGTAAACCTCGACCTTGTCGCCGACGGCGATTTCCGACTTCTGGCCGGGGACGGCGAATTCGCGGAGCGGAACGCGTCCCGCGGACTTCAAGCCGACATCCACCACGGCGGTGTCGTTGTCGATCGAGATCACGGTGCCGACAAGCACCGAGCCCTCGGTGGGCTCCTGGGTCTGGAATGATTCTTCGAGAAGGGCGGCGAAGTTTTCGCCGGTGGAAAAAGAGGACGTCGGCGCCGAGGCGCGTGCGTTGGCCATGTGGAGGAGTTTCGCTTTCTGCAGGGTGTCGCAAGACTGACGAAGGGACGATCCGTTCCGGACGATCGCTCGGTCAGTGTCTCGGCGCCGTATCATTGCCGCTCTCCGCGCTGGAAAGCGGTGCCGTTCGCTGGAACGGCCGGCGTCGTCTAGTCGGCAGGCTTCAGATCGGCGTCGATCAGTGCCAGGGCTCTCATGAACACCTGATCCGCATCGAGCGCGCTCGTATCCAGGAGGTGGGCGTCTTGAGCCCTCGCGAGCGGCGAGTGTCGCCGCGTCTCGTCCTGCCGGTCCCGGTCCTGGATGTCCGCTAGAACGCGCTGATATATAGCCTCGCGGCCCTGGTCCCGCAACTGGCCGACCCGCCGTTCGGCGCGAATTTCGGCGCTGGCGGTCAGGTAGAGCTTGTGGTCGGCATCGGGACAGACCTTGGTGCCGATGTCGCGGCCATCGATCACAACCCCTGGTGCGTCGTCGGGCGGCCGGGTCGCAAAATCCCGCTGAAACCGGAGCAAAGCCGCCCGGACACCGCCGTAAGCCGCTACCCGGGAGGCGGCTTTGGTGGTGGTTTCATCGTAAAGGCTTGGGTGTTTGAAGTCTTCCGCCACCAGATGTTGTGCAACGCGGGTGGCGCCGGCCTCGTCCGAGGGATCGAGGCCGGCATCCAGAACCTTTGCCGCGACCGCCCGGTAGAGCCGGCCCGATTCGAGGTAGGCATAGCCGAAGTGGCGGGCGAGGCGCTTGGCGAGGGTTCCCTTGCCCGAGGCTGCGGGGCCGTCGATGGCGATCACCACCGGTGCCGCCGGCGCTCCGGGCGGCCGGCGCGCGCTCACGGAGCGGCCGGGGAAATCGCCGCGCCGAGGCGGTTGGCGATCTCGACGAAACCCGGGAAGCTGGTTGCGATCATGGCGCCGTCGTCGACTGTCACGGCGGCGCGTGCCGCCATGCCGAGCACCAGGAACGCCATGGCGATGCGATGGTCCATATAGGTGGCGACCGTGCCGCCGCCGGCGCACGGACCGCCGCCGCCCTGGACGATGAGGCTGTCCTCCTCCATGCCGACCGCGACGCCTTGGGCCACGAGGCCGTCGGCAATGGCGGTGAGGCGGTCGCTTTCCTTGACGCGCAACTCGGCCAGACCGCGCATCACGGTCGGGCCTTTCGCGAACGCCGCGGCGACGGCGAGGATCGGGTATTCGTCGATCATCGACGGCGCGCGCGTCGCCGGCACCTCGACGCCGACCAGCGGCGAATGGTTGATCGCGATATCGGCGACCGGCTCGCCCGCCTCGACCCGCTGGTTGAGGAAGCGGATGTCGGCACCCATCTCCTTGAGAGTCGCATAAAGGCCGGTGCGGAGCGGGTTGATGCCGACTTCGGTCAGCGTCAGCCTCGAGCCGGGCACCAGCAGCGCCGCGACGGCGAAGAACGCGGCCGAGGACGGATCGCCCGGCACGCGCACCGCGCGGGCCTTCAGCTCCGGCTGGCCGACGAGCGTGATGGCGCGGCCGTCGGCGCGGTCGACCACCGTCACCTCCGCCCCGAAATGCCGCAGCATCAACTCCGAGTGATCGCGGGTCGGCTCGGGCTCGATCACCGTGGTGGCGCCCGGCGCATTGAGGGCGGCCAGCAGCACCGCCGATTTGACCTGAGCCGACGGCACCGGCAGCCGATAGACGACCGGCGCCGGATCGCGGGCGCCGACGATCGTCATCGGCAGACGCCCGCCCGAGCGCGTTTCGATGCGGGCGCCGATCTGGGTCAGCGGCGCCACGATCCGGTTCATCGGCCGGCGCCGCAGCGACGCGTCGCCGGTCAGGACGGCGGTGATTGGATGGCCGGCGATGAGTCCGGACAGCAGGCGCGCCCCGGTGCCGGAATTGCCGAGATCGAGCACGTCGGCGGGCTCCGCCAAGGCGCCGACGCCGACGCCGTCGACTTCCCAGCGACCGCCATCGAGGCGCCGCGCGGCCGCGCCCATGGCGGTCACGGCATGGGCTGTGTTGAGAACGTCCTCGCCTTCCAGGAGGCCGTCGATGGTGGTGGTGCCGACGGCGACGGCCGCCAGCATCAGCGAGCGATGGGAAATCGACTTGTCGCCGGGAACCCGCGTCTCGCCCGTGAGCGGTCTGGCGGCGGCGGAACGGAGGGGGCTCGGGGCGGTCATGGCCACGCGGTTTAGCATAGCGCCGACGCCTCTGCCATTGCCCCTGGCAGCGATTGAATTCTCCAGCCGAATTTCGCTTTACAGGCGCGGCGGCCGTGGTTATTGCGTTGGCCGTTCGAAGCGGCGACGGTGTGTCGCCGCCGGTGGTTTTTAGAGAGGCAAGCGTGACGAAAGCAGAGTGGGGTACCAAGCGCATCTGCAGCGAATGCGGCACGCGGTATTACGACATGCGGAAAGATCCGCCGGTGTGTCCGAAGTGCGGCACGGTGTTTCAGGCGATCTCGGCGAAGGCGAAGCGCAAGCCCGGTCCGCCGGAAGAGAAGGTTGTGGCCAAGGGCCCCCGCAAGCCCAAGGTGGGAGCGGAGGTCGAACTCGAGGGCAAGGCTCTCGATGAGGGAGTGGAAGACGACGAGGACGAGGAGCTGATCGAAGATGCCTCCGAGCTCGGCGAGGACGACGAGGACGTGAGCGAGGTCATCGAGACCAAGGTCGAAGGCGAGGACATCGAGCGCGGACGGTGAGCTAAGCCCGCGCGTCGGGCCGCTCCGTTCGCGTCGCCGCGAGCCCTGGATTCCGCGGCTTTCCGCGCTGAAATTCCCCTTGCGGGGGACAGGGGGCGAACCTAATCTGCGGCGCTTCCAACAGCCCGCCGGCGCACACGCCGGCGCAGATACCTTTCGGGGCCATAGCTCAGCTGGGAGAGCGCTACAATGGCATTGTAGAGGTCAGCGGTTCGATCCCGCTTGGCTCCACCAAATTTTCTTCGCAGTAAAAGGCCCGGCCGGAAACGGTCGGGCCTTTTCGCACGGACGTCGACGCGGCGGAAACGATTCGACGCGGCGGCGATCGCATCACGCACTCATTTTCCCCGCCGCCGCCCTCGCCGCCCTGGCGAGGTGGTCGAGACACTGAGCCAGCGCCCAGCGGATTTCGGCAACGGCCGAGTGGGCGGCATCCATCCATTCCGTTGGGGCACCTGAGGTTTCCGCGCACTGCGTCAGCGCGTCGATAATGCCCTCGATCTGGCGAATCCTGTGCGGTCGCAGCAACTGATCGAGTTCGGTGTCGCCCAGGGTGCGGAGCTCCAGCACGGCGATCAATCCGCTTCGGCGCAGCTCCTCGATCTTCTCATCCATCGTCCCACCGCCTTTGCCGGCGTCGTTTCGGAATCCCGCGCGTCGTGCGAACGATCGGGCGCAACCCGAGCCGACGGCTCGGATTAAACAGCGCCGCCATCGCGGCGCCTGTGCGCTCTCAAGGACAATTCGCGGCGAAGCGAGGCCATAAGGCTAAAAAATGCTTCACCGGCGTCCTGCAAAACCGCGCCCTTGGAAAGCCAAGCTTCGTTTACATTCCACACCCGGAGACCGCGTATGAGGCGACCCTTGAGGGTGTTGTCTACAAGACCACGCAATCGGGGAGGGTAAATGGGCGAGATCGTTCAAGCCGCGTTTCGCGCCAGACCGTTCGTCAGCATCGTCATCACCAGCTACAACTACGACCAGTATCTGAGCGCGACCATCGAGAGCGCGCTCGGCCAGAGCTACCCGCGCAAAGAAGTGATCGTCGTCGACGACGGATCGACCGACCTGTCGCGTGAAATCATCAAGAGCTTCGGTTCGCGGTGCATCGGCGTCTTCCGCGATAACGGCGGGGAAGCCGCCGCGAGCCGCTCGGGCCTCGACGTCAGCCACGGTGACATTGTCCTGTTCCTCGATTCGGACGATCTCCTGGATCGCGATGCTGTCGAGCGCGTCGTTGCGGCTTGGCGACCGGGATGCGCCAAGGTGCAGTTCTATCTCCGAGTCATCGACGGAGGCGGCACGCCGCTCGGCTGCCGCAAGCCGAACATCGATTTCGTTCCGGGCGATCAAATCCGGACATGCCTATTCCAATACGGCTACTACCCGAGCCCGCCGACCAGCGGCAACGCCTATTCGCGGGCGTTCCTGACCGACGTGCTGCCCCTGACGATCGGCGCCTGGCGCGACGGCATCGACGGCTACCTCAACGGCCTCGCGCCACTGCATGGCGAGATCGTCTCCCTTCCCATCGAGCTCGGCTGCTATCGGATGCACGACCGCAACATGTCGGCGTGGAGCGATCTTTCGCTGAGCAAGCTTCGCGACGGCATGCTGCGGGAAATCGAACGCGAGCGGGCGATCGTCGATCATGCGGCCCTGCGCGGGATCCGAATCCGTCACGCCCTCGTCACCAATATTCCCTCCCATTGCAAGGCACGCATCCTTTCGCTCCGCCTCGACCCCAAATCCCATCCGATCGAGGGCGATACGCTGCCGGGGTTGTTCGGCCTCGGCATCGCCGCGGTCTGGCGCTTCCCGCACATGGCGCTGGCGAAGCGCTTCGGATCGAGCGTCGGCCTGGCGGCGCTCCTCGTGCTGCCGCGCTCGTGGCTGGATCGCTGGCTGCACGCGCTGTTCGTCGCTGAGCGGCGGCCGCGTCTCGCCGATTTCCTGCCGCCGTGTGCCCGGCGCCCCATCGAGCGAAGTTCCGCCTAAACGGAGCGACGGCGCCGGTCAGGCGCGGCGCGCATTTTCGTTTCAGGCGCGGCGCGCCTTGTCGATCGGCACGACGTTCGAGGCGGACTTGTCCTTCGCCTTCATCTGCGCCTCGATGCATGCCGCCAGCTCCTCCGGCTTGTAGGGCTTGCCGAGCCGCGGCAGACCGGGATCCTCGCCGTTCGGCAATTCCGCGTAACCGGTGGCGAGGATGATCGGCAGGTCCGGCCGCAGCTGGCGGATCTGCCGGGCAAGCTCGGTTCCCGTCATGGTCGGCATGGCGTGGTCGGTGACGACGATGTCGATATCGGCGTCGACGCGGAGAACGTCCAGCGCGCTCAGACCCGACAGGACCTGAACCGGCGTATGGCCGAGGTCCTCGACGATCGCGGCGGTGCCTTCGGCGATCAGCGCGTCGTCATCGACGATCAGCACGCGGTAGCTGCGTCCGCCCATCGTCGCGGGCGCGGAGCCGGCGACGGGAGCCTCGGCGGCGCCATGGCTCGCCGTCGGCAGCCAGAGCTCGACCGTGGTGCCGCAGCCGAGCTGGCTCCGGATCTCCATGGCGCCGCCCGATTGCGCGGTGAAGCCGTGCACCATGGACAGGCCGAGTCCGGTGCCCTTGCCGACGCCCTTGGTGGTGAAGAACGGCTCCGTCGCCCGCTTGAGCGTGGTCTCGTCCATGCCGGTGCCGGTGTCGACGACGGCGAGGCAGACGTAGTGACCGGCGTCGACGCCGCGACCGTTATCGGCCGCGACCGTTTCCGGGCGCGCGGAGACGGTGATCTTGCCGCCGAGCGGCATGGCGTCGCGCGCGTTCAGCGCGAGGTTGAGAAGCGCCAGCTCGAGCTGATTGGGATCGACAGAGACCGGCGCCAGGTTGGCGCGGAACTCGGTGTCGATCTCGATGCTCGGGCCCAGCGAGCGCCTGAGCATCTCCGTCATTCCTTCCACCAGATCCGACGTGTTCACGGTTTCCGGCTTCAGCTCCTGGCGGCGCGCGAAGGCGAGCATACGTTTCGTCAGCGTGGCGCCGCGCTCGGCGCCTTCGATGGCGCCGTCGATGAGCCGCGTCAATTTCGGGTCGGTCGCCAGGCGCTTGCGCAGCAGATGCAGGTTCGTCAGCACCGCCATCAGCAGATTGTTGAAATCGTGGGCGACGCCGCCGGTGAGCTTGCCGAGGCTCTCCATCTTCTGCATTTCGTGGATTTGCGCGAACGCCGCCTGCCGCTCGCGGGTGCGCTCCTCGACGCGCTGCTCGAGGTCGGCATTGATCCGCTCCAGCTCGGCGGTGCGCTCGAGGACGCGGTTCTCGAGCTGATTGTTGAGCTGCTCGAGCTCGCGGCTCTTGCGGTAAAGCTCGATGAAGACGCGGACCTTGGCCTGCAGGAGCGCCGGCACGACCGGCACCGGCACGTAATCGACCGCGCCGCATTCGTAGCCCCGCACGCGGTCGAGGTCGGTCATGTGAATGGCCGAGACGAAGATGAGCGCCGTCCGCTCGAACCGCGGATGGTCGCGGATCATCGAGGCCAGCTCGAAGCCGTCGAGGTCCGGCATGCAGACGTCGATCAGAACCACCGCGACGTCGTTCTTCAGGAGCTGCTCGAGCGCCTCGTTGGCCGAGTTCGCCTTGATCAGGTTCTCGTCGAGATCCTTGAGCATGACCTCGTAGGAGAGGAGCTTGGCCGGCTGATCGTCGACGACCAGAATGTTGACCTTTTTATCGTTCATTTGGCGTTCCTGCTCGTTGGTCCTAGCGGTGCAGCCACATGCGCAGCGCCGACAGGAGCTGCTCGGTGTTGACCGGCTTCGCGAGGTAGTCCGAGGCGCCCGCTTCCAGGCACTTCTCGCGGTCGCCCTTCATCGCCTTGGCGGTCAGCGCGAGGATCGGCAGGCGTCGGAAGGCCGGATTGACGCGGATCGCCGTCATCGTCTGATAGCCGTCCATTTCCGGCATCATGATGTCCATCAGGACGATGCCGATGTCGGGCCGCGATTCGATCATCTCGATCGCCTCGCGGCCGGTGGTGGCGGTCAGCACGTTCATGCCGCGGCGTTCAAGCACGCTGCCGAGCGCGAAGATGTTTCGCGCGTCGTCGTCGACCAGGAGGATGGTCTGATCGACGAGATCCTCGTCGGACTGGTGCAGGCGTTCGAGCATCTGCTGCTTGTGCGGCGGCAGATCGGAGACCACGCGATGCAGGAAGAGGGCGGTCTCGTCGAGCAGTCGCTCCGGCGACTCCACGCCCTTGACGACGACGCTGCGCGCCATCGTGTGAAGCTGTGCGTCCTCCTCGGCCGACAGCTCGCGCCCGGTGAACACGACCACCGGGATATCGGAAAGCTGCGGCTCGTCGGCGATTTTTCCCAGCACCTCGAAACCCGACATGTCCGGGAGCTTGAGGTCGAGCACGACGCAATCGGCCGGATCGGCCTTGAGGGCTTTCAGCGCCTCGCCGCCGGTGGCGACGGTGAGGATGTCGATGTCCTCGTGGCCGAGGAGCTCGGTGATGCTCATCCGCTCGACGTCGTTGTCCTCGACGACGAGGAGCCGCTTGCGCCGCGGCTTGACGTAATCCTTGATGCGGCTGAGCGCGGTCTCAAGGCCTTCCGTCGTCGCCGGCTTGGTCAGGAACGAGAACGCGCCGCGCGAGAGGCCGTGCTGGCGGTCCTCGTCGAGGGTCACGATCTGAACCGGAATGTGCCGCGTCGCCGGATCCTGTTTGAGCTGGCTCAGCACGCTCCAGCCGAGCATGTCCGGAAGGAACACGTCGAGCGAGACGGCGGTCGGCTGATACTCGCGGGTCAACGCCAGAGCTTCGGCGCCGGTCGCCGCGACCAGGACCTTGAGGCCGCTGTCGCGGGCGAGATCGACCATGATGCGCGCGTAGTGGGTGTCGTCCTCGACGATCAGCAGGACATTGTCGTCCGGTTGGAGATCGTCGCGATCGTCCTCGATCGGCTCGGCCGGAGGCTCGGCCAGAAGGGCGCCGGTGACGACGCGCGCCTGGAGCGAGCGGCTGCTGTTGGCCGACGGCTCGCGCACGGTCGCCGGGCCCATGTAGTTGAGCGGCAGATAGAGCGTGAAGGCGCTGCCCGTCCCCGGCGTCGAGCGGAGTTGAATCTCGCCGCCGAGCAGGCTCGCAAGCTCGCGGCTGATGGCGAGGCCGAGACCGGTGCCGCCATACTTGCGGCTGGTGCCGGCGTCGGCCTGCTGGAACGCCTCGAAGATGATCTTCTGCTTTTCGGGTGGGATGCCGATGCCGGTGTCGGACACCTCGAACGCCACCACCTTCGGCGCGTGCGACAGGACCGGATGGTCCGGGTTCCAGCCGCCACTGACCTCCGAGATGGTGATGCGGACGCCGCCCTTCTCGGTGAACTTGAAGGCATTCGACAGCAGATTCTTCAGCACCTGCTGGAGCCGCTTGGTGTCGGTCGACATCGTCCGGCCCAGGGCCGGATCGAGCCTGGTCTCGAACGACAGCGCGCGGGCTTCGGCCTCGTGGCGGAACGGGCGCGCGACCATGTCCTGGAGCTTGGTCAGGGCGATTTCCTCGGCTTCGACCGACACGGTGCCCGATTCGATCTTCGACAGATCGAGAATGTCGCTGATCAGGTTGAGAAGCTCGGTGCCTGCGCCGTGGATGGTGCGGGCGAACTCGACCTGTTTCGGCGTGAGATTGCCGTCGGGGTTGTCGCTGAGCTGCTGGCCGAGGATGAGAATGCTGTGCAACGGCGTGCGCAGCTCGTGCGACATGTTGGCGAGGAATTCGGACTTGTACTTCGAGGTGAGCGCGAGCTCGGCCGCCTTTTCCTCGAGGGCGCGGCGGGCCTGCTCGATTTCCTGGTTCTTGCGCTCCACCTCGACGTTGCGCTCGGCGAGCTGCTGGGCCTTCTGCGCAAGCTGCTCGTTGGTCTGCTGAAGCTCGACCTGCTGGGTCTGGAGCTCGATCGCGAGCTGCTGCGACTGCTTCAGGAGGCCCTCCGTCCGCATCGTCGCCTCGATCGAGTTCAAGACGATGCCGATGCCGGCGGTGAGCTGGTCGAGGAACGCGACCTGCAGCGGGGTGAAGGTCGCGAGCGAGGCGAGCTCGATCACCGCCTTCACCTGGCCCTCGAACAGCACCGGCAGCACGACGACGTTCTTCGGGATGGCCTTGAACAGGCCCGAGCCGATCGGCACCACGTTCGCCGGGACGTCGACGATCAGCATGCGTTCGGCATCGGCCGCGCACTGGCCGATCAGGCCTTCGCCGAGGTTGAGTTGGGCGGGATGGCCACTGTCCGGGCTGTCGGCGTAACCCGCGAGAAGCTTGAGGGTGAATGTCGGACCGGCGTCCGCAAGATAGATGACGGCGTTCTGCGCGTTGATGACCGGCGCCAGCTCCGAGAGCAGCATGCGGCCGACGGTGGTGAGGTCGCGCTGGCCCTGGAGCATGTTGGTGAACCGGGCGAGGTTGGTCTTGAGCCAGTCCTGCTCGGTGTTGCGGTCGGTGGTAAGCCGCAGGTTGTCGATCATCGTGTTGATGTTGTCTTTGAGCTCTGCGACTTCGCCGCGGGCCTCGACCTGAATCGACCGGGTCAGGTCGCCCTTCGTCACCGCCGTCGCCACCTCGGCGATGGCGCGGACCTGGGTCGTCAGGTTTGCCGCCAGCAGGTTGACGTTGCCGACGAGGTCCTTCCAGGTGCCGGCGGCACCCGGGACGTTGGCCTGGCCGCCGAGGCGGCCCTCGACGCCGACCTCGCGGGCAACGGTTGTGACTTGCTCGGCGAACGTCGCCAGCGTTTCGGTCATGGCGTTGATGGTGTCGGCCAGCGCCGCCACCTCGCCCTTCGACTTCACCGTGAGGTTCTGCTTGAGGTCTCCGTTCGCCACCGCGGTCACGACCTTGACGATGCCGCGCACCTGCTCGGTGAGGTTCGCCGCCATGACGTTGACGGTGTCGGTCAGATCCTTCCAGGTGCCGGCGACGCCGGGCACGTTGGCTTGGCCACCGAGCTTGCCGTCGGTGCCGACCTCGCGCGCCACGCGGGTGACCTCGCCCGCGAACGAGCGGAGCTGATCGA
>Ga0207664_10001549_pt1 | contig 15070 bp, 12 predicted proteins | sample LARL83metaG_FD_184349 | JGI IMG/M metagenome (GOLD analysis project Ga0207664, IMG submission 184349) | Corn, switchgrass and miscanthus rhizosphere microbial communities from Kellogg Biological Station, Michigan, USA - LAR L8-3 metaG... | ecosystem: Host-associated > Plants > Roots >... | reverse complement strand
GGGCTACTGCTGCTGTTCACCGCACTGCTCGAGGGTTACATGGGCTACTCGCTGGTCGACGACCTGCTCTCGGGCATGGGGCTGGCCATCGGCTACGGCGTGGGACTGTCGATCCCGGTGATCGGAGGTCCGGCGATGCTGGCCATCTTCGGCGCGCCCTTCCCCGGCAACCCGCACCTCTGGTCGCGCATGTACATCGCTCACGTCTTTCTGGTCCCGATGCTCTTGGCCACGCTGATCGGCGTGCATCTGGTGCTGGTCATGGCGCGCCACCACACCCAGTTTCGCGAGAGCGTCCGCCACACCCAGAAGCGCATCGTCGGGGTGCCGCTGTTCCCAGGGCAGGCGCCGCGCTCCCTGGCTTTGATGCTGTTCGTCGCGGGGCTGCTGTTCCTGCTCGGCGGCCTGATCCAGATCAACCCGATCTGGCAGTGGGGACCCTATGAGCCGTGGCTGGGCACCAACGGCGCGCAGCCCGACTGGTACCTGGGATGGCTGATCGGCGCCCTGCGCCTGATGCCGGGGTTTGACGTCACCATCGGGCACTACACGCTGATCCCCAATCCGTTCTGGGGCGGGGTGCTGTTCCCCCTGGTGGTGCTCGGGGTGTTGCTCGCCGTCCCCTTCGCCGAGCGCCGGCTCACGGGCGACCGCGGCGTGCACAACCTCGCCGACCGGCCGCGCGACGCGCCGGGACGCACCGCGTTCGGGGTCGCCTTCCTCTCATGGGTGTTCCTCATCTTCGCCTTCGGCGCCGCGGACCGGATCTTTGTGCTGTGGGGTCTCAGCTACAACGTTCAGCTGTTCGTGTTCCGGATCGCGATCTGGGTGATCCCGGCGATCCTCTACGTCGTGACCCGTCGCTGGTGCCGCGCCCTGCAGGTCGCCGAGGAGGTGGAGGCGATCCAGGAGAGCGCCGAGGAGGACATCCGCTCGCGCGCGAAGGCACGAGCGCCCACGGCGGCCGGCGGCCGCTGACCGCGCCGGGGGTCAGCGCACCGCGGGCTCAGTGAGCGCGCACTGCAGCAGCAGCGCGTGGACGAAGGCCTGGGGAAGGTTGCCGCGCATCTGACGCTGGGTCACGTCGAACTCCTCCGATAGGAGTCCGGCGGGTCCGCAGGCGGTGCGGTTGCGCTCGAACCAGTGGGCGGCGCGCACCGCGTCGCCCTGCTGGGCGTAGGCGAGGGCCATGAGAAAGCCGCACATGACAAAGGCCCCCTCCGATTCGCCCAGCGGGCGCTCGTCGGGGCGGTAGCGGTAGCAGTACCCGTCCTCGGTGAGCTGCTCGGCGACCGCGGTCAGCGTGGCCACCGTGCGGGGATCGTCGGCCGGGATCCCGCCGCGGATGGCGGGCAGCAGCAGGGCGGCGTCGACGCGATCGTCATCACGGGATCGTTGCCAGTGGCCGTCGCGGTGCACGGCGTGACGCGCGGTGTCGGCGACGATGGTGTCGGCCAGGGCCAGCCACTTGGCGGCGCGCCCTTCGGACTGGTAGGCGCTGATGCGCCGCAGCCCGGCGGCACAGATGAGACGGCTGTGCGTCCAGGCGTCGGGGTCAAGCTCCCAGATCCCCGCGTCGGGCTCACGCCAATGCGTGGCGATGGCGGCCGCGGCGACCTCGGCGGCTCGCCAGGCGTCGGCGTCCAGCCGGTCGTGCGCGGCGGCCTCGGCGAACAGCGCGAGCGACTCGCCGAAGGCGTCGAGCTGGAACTGGCGGTTGACCCAGTTGCCGACGATGTCCGCGCCGCCGGGGTAGCCGGGGAGGTCCAGGGCCCGCTCGTCGGGAACCGCGCCCCCGTCGATGGTGTAGGCGGGGACGAGGTGGTCGCCGTCGGCGAGCAGCCGTTCGGTGACAAAGCGCACCGCGTCGTCGAGCAGCCCCACCGGACCGGCCCGGGCGACGGCCTGGCCCGTGAAGCACTGGTCGCGGATCCACACGTAGCGATAGTCGTAATTGCGGCCCTCCCGGGCGCGCTCGGGGAGGGACATGGTGGCGGCGGCCACCATGCCGCCGCCGGCGCTGGTGAGCCCCGAGAGCACGGCGTAGGCGTGGCGCGCGTCGCGCGGGGCGGTCGCGGACTCCAGATCGGGCAGGCGCGCCGACCACTCCGCTTCGGTGGCGCTCCACGCCGCGTCTGGCTCCGGCGGCGGGTCGCCGCCGCCGGCGGCGTCGAGCACCAGCATCAGGTCATGGGTCTCGCCCTCAGACAGCTCCAACACCGTCACGAGCGGCTTGCCCCCGCCGCCATCGGAGATCCGCTCGGCGTCGCCGGCGCCCACCCAGGTCATCCGCGTCTCGCCGATGCGCGCCGTCCAGCGCCCATCGTCGTCGCGGCGCAGGCGCGACATCCGCTCCTGGCCGAACCCGCCTCGCGCGTCGAGCGTGACCCGGACGCGCGCGCTGCCCTCACACACCCGGAGCTGACGCAGGATGACGGCGCGCCCGGGGGTCGACGGCAGGGCCAGGGCCTCTCGGCATTCCACGGTGCCCTCGTGGGTGACCCACCGATCGCACCAGATGAGCCCGTGCTCGTAATAGCCGCCCCACACGAAGCGGCTCAGCGGCGTGACGGCGTAGGTCCCCTGCCCGCCGATGAGGGTGGCGAAGCACGCGTCCGAGTGCCAGCGGGGAAAGCACATCCAGCAGATATCGCCGCGCGGCCCCACCAGCGCGCCGCGCTCGCCGTCGGCGATGAGCGCGTACTCCCGCAGGACGTGGGGGACCCCGACGTCGGACAGTCCGGCGAGGTCGGCTCGTCTCACACGCGGTAGCGGTCCGCGTCGGCCCTCTTGAGCTCGATGCCCAGGCCGGGGCGGGAGGCGTCGGGCTCCAGCGCGCCGTCGACGGGGTCCAGGACGCCGTCGAAGAGGATGCGCTCGGCGCGCGCGTGGGTGTGGAAGTACTCGCAGTGGCGCAAGGCGCCGATGGCGCACCCGGCGTGGGCGTGGATCTGGGGGGCGCAGTGGGCCGAGAAGGGGACCTCGTAGGCGGTGCACAGCGCACCCACCGCCTGCAAGCCGGTGATCCCGCAGGTGCGCGTGACGTCGGCCTGCAGCACGTCGACGGCCTCGGCGTCGAGCATCCGCCGGAAGTAGGCAGGCTCATAGCCGTATTCGCCGGCGGTCACCGCCATGCCCGCGGGCGCGCGCGAGCGGATCTGGCGCAGGCCGTCGAGATCCTCGGAGGAGACCGGCTCCTCGAACCAGCTCACGCCGGCCTCCTGCCGGTAGGTCTCGGCGAGCGCGAGCGCCTCCTTGCGCGAGTACGCGCCGTTGGCGTCGACGAACAGCTCGGCGTCGTCGCCGATCGCCTCGCGGGCGGCCCGGACCCGCGCCGGATCAGCGTCGGGATCGCGCCCGACCTTCATCTTGACGCGCGGTATCCCATCCGACACCCAGCCGGCCAGCTGCTCGCACAGCTCGCTCTGCGAGTAGGAGGTCAGTCCGCCGGAGCCGTAGACCGGGACCGTGTCGCGCGCGCGGCCGAGCAGATCGGCCACGCACACGTCCAGGAGCTTGGCCTTCAGGTCCCACAGGGCGACGTCGACGGCGGAGATGGCGGTGGCGCTGATCCCAGGCCAGCCGAGGTTGCGGATGGCGCGGACCATGGACCACCATGCGGTGCCGGTGGCCATGGCGTCGTGTCCCTGGACGGCTCCGGCGAGCGTGCCCGCGACCACCTGCGCCGCGGCGGCGTCGGTGTAGGTGTAGCCCAGGCCGGTCTGGCCGCCGGCGTCGGCCTCGGCCACCACCACGGTGACGGCGTCCCATTCAAGCGTCCCGTCGGACTCGGGTTGCTCGGTCGGGATACGGAAGGCGGCGCTGCGGACCTCGGCGATCTGCACCGTCGCAGCACTCATCGCCGCAGCGCCCCGACGGCCGCGCCGGCGGCGGCCGCCGCCGCCACGCTCGCGCCGGCGATGGCCCGGCGGTGGATGGACAGCCACAGCTGCGGGCTCCGGGTCTTGGCCTGCTCGTCGAAGATGCCGTGCGTGGCGGCCTTGTCGGGCACGGGCTCGAACAGATTGTCGGGCCGGTCGGGGGGGACGGGCCGGTCCTGCATCTGCTGGCCGGAGAAGCCGGTGCGGGCCAGGTAGATGTCTCCCGCCAGCGCCGAGAGCTTGGTGCCGATGATCGCCTGCAGGGTGCTGTAGCCCACCCACAGCTCCCGGCGGCGGTGATGGGCGGCCCAGTAGATCGCCTCGGCGGGGATCTCAGGTTGGTAGATGGGCGGGACCGGCTGGGGATGGTCGGGCAGCTTGGAGCGACACCAGTTGAACTGCGGCGTGTTGACCCCGGGCAGCTGGACCATCGTGATGTGGACGGCGCTGCCCTCGTGGCGCAGCTCGACGCGGATCGAGTCGGTGAACCCGCGGATGCCGAACTTGGCCCCGCAGTAGGCGGACTGAAGGGGAATCGCCCGGTAGGAGAGCGCGGAGCCGACCTGCACGATCGTCCCGGCGTTGCGCGCCCGCATCCGCCGCAGGGCCGACATCGTCCCGTAGACCGCGCCCAGGTAGGTGACCTCGGTGGCGCGCTTGAACTCCTCGGGCTTGACATCGGCAAACGTCGCAAAGACCGTGGACATCGCATCGTTGACCCATACGTCGATCTCCCCGAGCTCGCTTTCGGCCCGCGCGGCGGCGGCCTCCACCTGCTCGTGGTCGGCGACGTCGGTGGGCACGCACAGCGCCCGGCCGCCGAGCGCCTCGACCTCGTCCCGGCACTCCTGAAGGCCCTTCTCGCCGCGCGCCAGCAGGGCGATGCGCGCGCCGCGCTTGGCGAAGGCGTGCGCGGTGGCCCGGCCCACGCCCCCGGACGCGCCGGTGATGACGACGACTTCCCCGTTGACAGCAGTCATGCCGCCACCCGCTTCTCCGCGAGCAGGCTCGCGCACCGGTCCGCCAGCGCCATGATGACCAGGGCCGGATTGGCCGCGCCCTGGGTGGGGAGCACGCTGCCGTCGACCAGGAACAGGTTGTCGACCCCCCAGACGCGGTGAGAGGAGTCCACGACGCTCTCTTCGGGGGTGAAGCCCATGCGGGCGCCGCCCACCAGGTGGGCGAAGCGGTCGATGGTGAGGACGTCCTGGGCGCCGGCGTGCTCCCAGATGCGCTGCAGCGTCTTGGTGCCGTAGTTGACATTGGCGTGGTCGTTCTCGCACATCGAATGGGTGAATTTGGCCACCGGCATCCCGTGCTGGTCGGTCTCGTCGGCGAGGGTGACGCGGTTCTCGGCCTGGGGGAGCAGCTCGCACAGCAGGCCCAGCACGCTCCAGTGGTTGTAGTCGCGCATGTAGGCGCGCAGGGCGTGGCCCCAGTGCCCGTCGGCCTGGACGTGCTCGGCCCAGCCGATGGGCAGCGGCGACACGGTCTGGATGGAGAACCCGCGGGCAAACCCGCGTGCCTCGTCGGTCTCGTAGAACTGCTCTGAGGAGATCTCGGGAGGCGGGGCCTTGTACATGCGCAGGTCCTCGGGGAAGCGGCCGGCGACCTGCGTGGCCCCTTGGACCATGACGTAGCGGCCGACCTGGTCGTGGTCGTTGCCCAACCCGTTCGGATAGCGGCCGCTGGTCGAGTTCAGGAGCAGACGCGGAGTCTCGATGGCATACCCGCACACGGCCACGGCATCGGCGCGCACGAAACGCGTGTCACCGTCGGCGACGTAGGTGACGCCGGTGGCGCGCCCGGTGCCCTCGTCGATCTCGACACGGACGGCCATCGCGTTGGCGCGGACCTCGACCCCGTGCTCGATCGCGTCGGGAAGATGCGTGATGAGGGGGCTGGCCTTGGCGTTGACCTTGCAGCCCTGCAGGCAGAAGCCGCGGTAGATGCAGTGGGGCCGGTTGCCGAAGCGCCCGTTGGTGATCGATACGGGCCCGACCCGCATCTCGATGCCGCAGTCCTCGGCGCCGCGCCATGCCACCGCCGCGGCGCCGGAGACGGGATGGGGGGCGTGGGGGTAGGTGTGGGGATCTCCCCAGGGCCAGTCCTGGCCGGCCACGGGCAGCTCGCGCTCGACGCGCTCGAACGCCGGCTTGAGCTCCTGGTAGGAGATGGGCCAGTCGACGGCCACGCCGTCGCGGGTCCTGACCTCGAAGTCGGAGGGATGAAGGCGCGGGACATAACCGGCGAAGTGGGTCATCGATCCGCCGACGCCGACGCCGGAGTTGTTCTTGCCCATCTCGACGGGGTCCTGACCGTCGATGATGCGCTTGTCGGTCCAGTAGATGGGGCCGGCGCCCTTCTCGTCGGAGACCCAGTCGCGGTCGGGATCCCAGAACGGGCCGCATTCGAGGATGACGATGCGCCAGCCGGCCCGGGCCAGGCGCTGGGCGAGGGTCACACCGCCGGCACCGGCGCCGACGATGACGAGGTCCACCGTGTCCGACGGCGTGTAGCGGCGCATCCGGTCCAGGTTCTGGAGCCCGCGGCGATGGGGATGCAGCAGCCACGCCGAGTCGTTGTCGGCGGGCATCCGGGTGACGCCCTTGATGAGACTGCCGGCCGACGGGGTCATCGCGGGGGCGGCTCGGGCTTGCCGCTGACCGGATCGCGATCGAAGTGCTCGACCCCCTCCCAGGTCTCGCGCTCGGCGCGCTGGAGATCGGGGCTGCCAAAGCGGCTGTAGCCGCGAGGATAGGCGGGGCCGCCAAAGCCGATCTCGTTCCACGCCCAGGGATGGGAGTAAAAGCAGCTCAGGACCACGCGCATGACCAGGCTGAAGGCGTGCGTGACGCTCATCTGCTCAAACGCGCCACCTTCGAGCTTGCCGTCGGCGAAATCGGTGACGATGGCCAGCTGCACGTCGCTGTCGGCCGTGGCGAACGACGGGGCGCCGGCGCGTTCGGCGGCCTGCTCGTCTAGCCCGCGGGCCACCAGACGCCAGGCGTCGCGATCGTCGGGCATGTCGGCGAACTGAAAGCCGTCCAGCTCGCCTTTGTCGTACTTCTCGTCGATGTAGTTGAGGACGGGGATCCGCGGCTCTGCGTCCTGCGCGGTGAGCACGTCGCACAGCGCGCTCAGCGTCGCCGCCTCCGTCTCGGAGAAGAAGCGGATCTCGGGCACGTGGTGAACGCGGCCGAGCACCATCTCGCGGGTCACCGGATCCCAGTGCCGGGCCTGCTCGAGGATGTCGTAATCCGGGTAGCGGCCATGCATCTGCGGGGTGCGGCCGCGGCGCTGGCGCGGCAGGTCATAGGGGTCGCCCGGCTGACCGCCGTTGCGGTGATTGGGAAGATGGTCGGCGCGGCGGAAGTCGAGAGCCACCGTCAACGCTCCCGCTGCGCGATCGCCCCCAGCAGCGCGATCGCGCCCACCAGGATGAGCGACCCGGGCGCCAGCAGCGGCGGGCCCATGACCAGGTTGTAGGTCGGCTCCGAGAGCCCGCCCGGCTTGCGCACGACGCCGCGCAGATGGGTGTAGGTGCCGATCAGCCCGTTGAGCGCGTACAGGGCACCGGCCGCCGGCAGCACGGTGCGGGCCGCGGTGCGCGAGCGCATCCCGGCCACGCCGGCGGCCGAGACCAGCGGGCTGGTGATGATCGGGCTCCACATCCAGATGTCTCCGAACGAGCCCTTGTAGTGCTCCAGGTACATCTCCAGGCCCAGCGGCAGCCCGCTCATGGCCGCCGTGGCCGCCATCGTCTTCTGGATGCGCCCGGCGCGGAGGTTCCACAGCCAGCGCTTGAGCGGCGACCGCGGCGCGCTCATCTGACCGAGGGCGCGCGGAAGCTCGGCCGCCGGGGCGGCGAGGGCGCTGAGCGTCCGGATGAGATCGACGGCCGGTCCAGCGCTGCGCCGTGCGGGCGAGCGCGATGGGAGAGCCCGCATATCAGCGATGGACCAGCTCGTCGATCTTGCCTTTGAGCGCGTTGCGGATGATCTGGCCTCGTGCAGGATCTCCCGGCAACGCGTGGGCGAGCTCCTTCGCCTGCTCAAAGCGGATGTGCGGGGGCAGCGGCGGCACCTCCGGATCCGTGATCGCCTCGATCACAGCGGGACCGCCCGCCGCCAGCGCCTCATCCCAGGCCGGGCCGACGGCGTCGGGGGAGTCCACCCGGATCCCCTTGAGGCCCAGCATCTCGGCGTAGCGCGCATACGGGAAGTCGGGCAGGGTCTGGGAGACCTCGAGCTTGGGGTCTCCCGACATGACCCGCTGCTCCCACGTGACCTGGTTGAGGTCGTTGTTGTGGAGCACCAGCACGACGAGCTGGCGGTTGGGCCAGCGGTCCTGGTAGCGCGCGATGTCGATGAGCGCGAGAATGCCGAGCATCTGCATGGCGCCGTCGCCGCTGGCGGCGATCACCGGCCGGTCGGGATAGGCGAACTTGGCGGCCAGGGCGTAGGGGACCGCCGGGCACATGGTGGCCAGCGTGCCCGAGAGCGCGGCCTTCATCCCGCTGCGTATGCGCAGGTGGCGCGCCCACCAGTCCGTCGCCGACCCCGAGTCGCTGGTGAGGATTGCCTGGTCAGGCAGGCGCTTGCTCAGCTCGTGGAAGAGCAGCTGGGGGTTGAGCGGGTCGGCGGCCTCCTGGGCCTGGGCATCGAGGATCTCCCACCAGCGCGAGACGTTGCCCTCGATGGTCTCGCGCCAGCTCCGGTCCTCCTTGCGCTGGAGCAGGGGGATGAGGGCGCGCAGCGTCTCGGTGCTGTCGCCCACCAGATTGATCTCCATCGGGTAGCGGATCCCGACCATGCGCGCGTCGATGTCGATCTGCACGCCGCGCGCCTGTCCGGGCTCAGGCAGCCACTCCGAGTAGGGAAAGCTCGACCCGATCATGAGCAGCGTGTCGCAGCCTTCGATCATGTCGTAGGTGGGCTTGGTTCCCAGCAGACCGATGGAGCCGGTGACGAATGGAAGGTCGTCGGGGACGGCGGCGCGGCCATTGAGGGCCTTGGCCACGCCGGCGCCGAGCAGGTCGGCCACCTCCAGGACCTCCTTCTCAGCCCCGATGGCGCCCTGGCCGATGAGCACGGCCACGCGCTCGCCGGCGTTGAGGACGTCGGCCGCGCGCTGGAGGTCGGTGTCGCGCGGGCGCACCATCGGTTCGAGGAACCCGACCGACGACGGGACCGCGCCGTGGGCGCGAGGCGGCTCGGAGTACTCCGACTCCTGGATGTCGTTGGGGACGATCACGCAGGTCACCGATCGGGTGGCCTTGGCGATGCGGACGGCGCGGTCGATGAGGTGGGCGGCCTGCTCGGGAGCTACGCACTCCTGGACGAACTCGGAGGCCACGTCCTTGAACAGCGTGGTCAGGTCGACCTCCTGCTGGAAGTTGGAGCCGAGGGCCATCCGGGCCTGCTGGCCGACGATGGCGACCACCGGAGAGTGATCGAGCTTGGCGTCGTAGAGCCCGTTGAGCAGATGGATGGCGCCGGGCCCGGAGGTGGCCATGCAGACCCCGACCTCGCCGGTGAGCTTGCCGTGGGCGCAGGCGGCGAATGCCGCGATCTCCTCATGGCGGGTCTGGACGAAGTCGATGTCGTCCTCGAATTGATGAAACGCTCCCAGCAGGCCGTTGATCCCGTCGCCGGGGTACCCATAGATCCGGGTGACGCCCCACTGCTTGAGGCGATCGAGCATGAAGGCGGCGACGGTTTGCGACATGCGTGTCAGCTCCTTGCCTGTCGGAGTGTGCGGACTAAAGACCGGAGGTCCATGACGGGACCGGAGGCCCTGGCAGCCGGATACCCCGTGGGGGACCGCGAACACTTTCCGGCCGCCCGTGGTTGGGCAGCAGACAATGGGGGCGGGTCTAGAGGCGCGGCAGCACCTGATCGCGATAGGCGGCGAAGAACTGGTCCTGGTCGGGGCCGATCTGGTTGACGTAGAGCTCGTCGAAGCCCGCCTCGGCGTAGGCCTGGATGGCCGCGACATGGGCGTCGAGGTCGGGACCGCAGGGCACGCCATCGGTGGCCAGCTCCTCGGTGACGAGCTGCGAGGCCTGCTCGAAGTGCGCCGGGGTGGGCAGGATCTGGGCCAGCTCGCCGGGCAGCGCCTGGTTGGGCCACAGGCGGTACACGGTCGCCCGGGCGGCTGCGGCGTCGTCGCCATAGCAGACCTTCAGGCCGCCCTGGACGGGCCCGCGCCCGCCCTGGGAGCGAAACTCCGACACGCTGTCGGCGTCCGGGCCCACCGTGGCGTACCCATCGCCGGCCCGCGCGGCGAGCTCGACCCCGCGGGGCCCGAAGCCGGAGACGATGATCTTGGGCGGTGTCGCGGGCAGGTCGTAGATGCGGGTGTGCTCGACCCGGTAATGGCGTCCGCGGTGTGATTGCACGCCTCCGCTCCACAGCGTACGGATCACGGTGATCGCCTCCTCGAGCATCTCGAGGCGTTCGGCCGCCTCGGGCCACGGGTCGCCGAGGACGTGCTCGTTGAGCGCCTCGCCCGACCCGAGGCCGAGGCTGAACTCACCGTCGAGCATGACGGCCGCGGTGGCGGCGGCGTGGGCGATGATGGCCGGGTGGATGCGGATGGTCGGACAGGTCACCGCGGTCGTCACTGGCAGGCCGAGACCGGCTTGGGCGATGGCGCCAATGGTCGTCCACACGAACGGGCTGTGGCCCTGCGTGTCGTTCCATGGATGGATGTGATCGGAGATCCACAGCCCCTGGAACCCCGCCTCGCGGGCCTTGACCGCTTGGGAGACGAGATCGCGCGGACCCCATTCTTCGCTGGAGAGAAAGTAACCGATGCGCATGGAGGGCCCGATGCCCCGTGAACGCCGCCAATCACAAAAATTGGGCGTCGTCTGGGGGGTTTTGTCCCCAGGGGCGTGGGTAGTGGCTTGCCGTGCCGGCCCTTGCCCTGACCTTCGACGACGGTCCCGACCCCACCTGGACTCCCCGGCTGCTCGATCTGCTGCAGATCCTCGGCGCCCGGGCCACTTTCTTTCCGATCGCGGCGCGCGCGGTGGAGAACTCGGCGATCGTCGAGCGCATGCAGGCGGAGGGACACGCGATCGGGTTGCACTGCGATCAACACGTCCGTCACAGCGAGCGCGACGCGGCCTGGCTGAACGATGACACCGACTCGGCGCTGCGACGGCTGGCGGAGGTGGGAGTGCGGCCCGCGTTCTGGCGCACGCCGTGGGGCGACACCGCCCCGTGGACGGCGCAGATCGCCCGGGACCGCGAGCTGCGGCTGATCGGATGGACCGCCGACACCCACGACTGGCGCGGGGACTCCGCCGCCAAGATGTTCGAGGCCACGCGCGAGATGCTCGGCGACGGCGCCATCGTCCTCGCTCACGACGGCCTGGGCCCCGGAGCCAAGCGCGCCAGCGTCGAGGCGACGCTCGACTACGTCGCCCTCGTCGGCGAGCACGTCCGCCGCCGCGGGCTGGCCCTGGAGGCCCTGGCGTGAGTACGGCCAGCCCCCCCGAGCTCGACGTGGCCAGCCTCGACGAGGCCGTGGAGCGGGTGGCCGCGGGCGCCGCTGAACGCGATCGCGCCGCCGCCCCGCCGTTTCCCGAGGAGGCGATCGCCGACCTGGAGGCCGTCGGCGTGCTGGCCTGGAACGCGCAGCCGGGAGCCGAGCGGCCGCCCGCGGCCGCGGAGCTGGGCCTGGTGCGCAGGGTGGCGCGGGCCGATGGATCGATCGGCCGCATCCTTGACGGGCACCTCAACGGGGTGGAGCGCCTGGCGGTGCAGGCGCCCGACGAGCTGCGCGACCGCGAGCTGGCCGAGGTGCGCGCCGGGCGGCTGCGCGTGGGCGTGTGGGGCGGGGACCCGCATCCCGACGAGGGGACGCCGGCAACGGTGATGGCGGCGCCGGCCTCGCGGTCGGGCTCGGGCCTGGGCTCGGACTCGGGCCTGCACTCGGGCTCGGGCGAGGTCCTTACGGGCGTCAAGACCTTCTGCTCGGGCGCGGGCGGTCTGGACCGGGCCCTCATCCTGGCCCGTGATCCGGACGCCCCGGCGCCCGCCGCGGTGTGGGTCGACCTCACCGACGCCGCGACGGTGGCGATCGACGATCGCTGGTTTCAGGGCGCCGGCATGCGCGCTTCGGTGTCGCATCGCGTGATCTTCGACGGCGCGCCCGTGCTGGCGCGCTTCGGCGGGCCGGGGGCGCTGGCCGAGCAGCCGTGGTTCGGCCGCGACGCGCTGCGCACGGCGGCCAGCTGGGCGGGCATGGCCGACTGTGCCGTCGACGGCGCGCTGGAGGCGATTGCGGCCCGGCCGCAGTGCGGCCCGCTGGAGGAGCTGGCGATCGGGCAGATGTTGACCGCGCGGGAGACGATCACCGCCTGGCTGGAGCGCGCCGCGCGTGCCATGGACGCCGCGGCCGCGGACCTGAGCGACATCGCGCTGCATGCCCGGGTGGCGATCGCCCAGGCGAGCCGCACGATCCTGGCCGAGGCCGAGCGCGCCTGCGGCTCGCACCCGTTCGCCACCGGCGGTCGCCTGGACCGCGCCCGGCGCGATCTCGAGCTGTTCCTGCTGCAGCACCGTCTCGATCCCGGTGTCGCCGCCGCGGGCGGCCGGGCGCTGGCGTCCTACCGGAGCGTCACGTGACCACCGTCGATCATTTCGAGGACAAGTACCAGGCCGCTTCGGACCCCTGGGGATATCGCCATAGCACCTACGAGCAGGCCAAGTACGCGGCGACGCTCGCGGCGTGCGGGCCCGGCCCGTTCGAGAACGCGCTGGAGCTGGGTGGCTCCATCGGCGTGTTCAGCGCACGTCTGGCGCCCCGTTGCCGGCGCCTGACCACCATCGACTACTCGCCCACCGCGGTGCGCCGTGCGCGCGCCGCCCTGGCGCATCACCGTCAGGCGCGCGTCCTGTTGGGCGCGATCCCCGAGGATCTGCCCGCGGGGAGGTTCGATCTGGTCGTGGCCTCCGAGACCCTGTACTACCTTGACCCCGACGCGTTGGCCCAGACGCTGGAGGCACTTGCGGCACGGATGGTGACCGGCGCGCGTCTGGTCTGCGTCCACTGGCGCCCGCCCGGACCCGAGCGGCCGCTGACCGCCAGCCACGTCCATGACGAGGTCAGGCAGCAGCCGTGGCTGCGGCGGCTGACGACCGAGTGCCGGCCCGAGTACCTGCTCGACGTGCTGGAGCGCCGGTGACCGCGCCCTATGGGCTGTTGATCATCGGCGGCGGCCCAGCGGGGCTCTCCGCTGCCCGCGCGTACCGTGATGCCGGCGCCGAGGGCAGGGTGGCGATCGTGACCGACGAGGGCCGCATGCCCTACCAACGCCCGCCGTTGACCAAGGAGCTGCTGCGCGGGGAGAGCGCGGAGGCGGACCTGCCGCTCGAGGACGAGAGCTGGTTGGACGAGCGCGGCGTGGACCTGGTCGCCGGACGGGCGGTGGCGCTGGAGGCCGGCGGGCGCACGGTGCGGCTCTCGGGCGGACGTGCGCTGGAGTACGAAAGCTGCCTGCTGGCCACCGGTTCTGAGCCGACCCGGCTTCCCGTGCCCGGTGGGGACCGCCCGTGGGTGCACGTCGTCCGCACCGTCGAGCACGTCCAGCGCCTCACCGCGCGGCTGGACGACGGCGCCCGCGTCATCGTGATCGGTTCGGGCTTCATCGGGTGTGAGATCGCCAGCTCACTGCGCGCCCGGGGCCACGATGTCGACCTCGTCAGCGACGAGCCGCTGCCCAACAGCGCGCGGCTGGGCGAGCCGCAGGCCCAGATCCTGCACGACTGGCTGGTCCAGGACGGCGTCGGCACTCATATGGGAGAGGCAGTGCGGAGCATCGAGCGCGCCGACGGCGCCGTGGCCGTGACGACATCGGGCGAACCGCTGGTCGGCGATCTGGTGGTGATGGCCACCGGCGTCGCTCCCCGCTCAGAGCTCGCCGGCCAGGCCGGTCTGGAGCTAGACGGCGGCGCGATCCCGGTGAGCGCGGCGATGCGCACCGCCCACGACGGGGTGCTGGCGGCCGGCGATGTCTGCCTGGCCGACAACCTCGCCGCCGGACGGGCGCTGCGCGTCGAGCACTGGGGCGACGCGCTGGGGCAGGGAGAGATCGCGGGCCAGACCGCCGCGGGGGTGGACGCGGGGTGGGACGAGGTCCCCGGGTTCTGGTCGACCATCGGGACGCGCGTGCTCAAGTACGCCGCCTGGGGCGATGGCTACGACGCGACGCGGATGCATCGCGAGGATGGTGGTGCCTTTGTCGCGTGGTATGGCCGCGAGGGCGTCATCGCGGGCGTCCTCACCCACGAGCGCGACGAGGACTATGACCGCGGGCGCGAGCTCATTGCCGAGGGAGCGCCATGGCCCCCCTGAGCGTGGTCGTGATCCCGGCGCGCGATGAGGCGCACAACATCGCCGGCTGCCTCAGCGCGCTGGCGCGTCAGACGGTCGGGCTCGACGCGTTCGAGACGATCCTCGTCGCCGACGCCTGCCGCGATGACACCGAGGCGCTGGCCCGCGCCGCCGCCGCACGCCTGGGCCTGGCCCTCACGGTGCTGCACGGACCGGGGGCAGGCTCGGGACCGGCGCGGCGCCTTGGGATGGACGCCGCCGCCGATCGGCTGGAGGCGGTGGGGCGCGGCGACGGGCTGATCGCCACCACCGATGCCGACTCGGCGCCGGCGGAGGACTGGCTGGCGCGGCAGTTGGCGCACGTGGCCCGGGGCGCCGCGGTGATCGCGGGTCTGATCGAGCTCTACCCCGACGAGGTCGTCCGCCTGCCCGACGCGGTGCGCGGGCGGCGCGAGCGCGACGCGCAGCGGCGGCTGGCCGACGTCGCCGATCGCGACCCGGACGCCGAGCATCATCACTTTGCGGCGGCGTCCCTGGGCGTGACCGCCGAGACCTACCGACGCGTCGGCGGCCTCGACGGGTGCGCGGCGCTCGAGGACCAGGCGTTCGGCGCCAAGCTGGCGCGCCACGGCATCCCCGTGCTGCGGGCGGCCGACGTGCGCGTCCTCACCTCGGCGCGGACCGACGGGCGCGCGCGCCGCGGGCTCTCGGTCGATCTCGCGGTCTCCATGTGGCGCGAGCAGCGCCGCTACCGCGCGGATGCCTTCACGCTCGACGATCTGCGCGCGGCCAAGCAGACCACGGTGTCCGTGGTGCTGCCGGCGAAGGAGTGCGGCGCC
>Ga0207664_10001547_pt1 | contig 15073 bp, 13 predicted proteins | sample LARL83metaG_FD_184349 | JGI IMG/M metagenome (GOLD analysis project Ga0207664, IMG submission 184349) | Corn, switchgrass and miscanthus rhizosphere microbial communities from Kellogg Biological Station, Michigan, USA - LAR L8-3 metaG... | ecosystem: Host-associated > Plants > Roots >... | reverse complement strand
GCTGGTCATGCCGGTCCCGGTCGAGCTGCTGCGGTTCTTCGACAAGATGACGCCCACCGGGCCAGCTGCCGAGCGTGCACCGTCGCTCGCCGACTTCGGCGACGCCGAGGTAGCGGAGGCCGAGGCCGCCATCGGAGGCCACCTGCCCGCCGCCGAGCCACCTGAGGCGATACCGCCGGTGAAGACGGTCGCCATCCCGCCGGTAGAGGCACCAGAGATCAACGGATCCGAGGTCCCCGCGGAGGTGGAACAAGCCGGGCGGCCCTAGGCGCGGAGGTAGTCAGCTGGCCGGTGTGACGATCCCGTACTGGTGGATCTTGCGGTAGATCGTCGCGCGCGACATTCCCAGTGTTTCGGCTGTCTTGACCTTGTTGCCGTGGAGGTCCAGCAGGGCCTGCACGATGGCGTCGCGTTCCATCGACTCCAGCGGGCTGAGCAGGCGGCGGCTCACGCTCCAGCACTCTGACGGCAGGTCAGCTGGATAGATGGTGCCGCTGCGCTTGTGGTGCACGACCCGGCTGAGCACCTGCCAGAGCTGCCCGGTGTTGCCCGGCCAGCTGGACCGCAGCAGAAGCTGCATCGCCTCGGGTGAGCAGACGAGCTGGTCGTCATGGTTCAGTTTGGCCAGGAAGAACGGCACCAGCTGATGCAGGTCCTCGATGTGGTGGCGCAGCGGCGGAAGCTCGACGGTGTTCGGGAAGAACTGCAGCAGCCTGACCAGGTCCGCCCCGACGGGGCTCTGGCTGAGCGTGACGGTGCCCCAGAGCGTCTTCTGCCTGCCTGCGGCCAGCGCCTGTTCCAGCGCGATCCACAGGGTGCGCAGCTGCAGGGCGCTGAGGCGGTCGACGTGGCGGATGACCAGGCTCCCCTGGCCCTCAAGCAGTTCGCCCAGCACCCGCACCATCCAGTGGTGATCGGTGGCTTCGGCGGCGTCCAGCACATGCAAGGGGCCAGCCGGGTTGCGGTGCCGGTGCACGGCCCGCAGCAACGCCAGCTTGCCGGCTCCGGGCTCGCCCTCCAGCGCGAGCCATTCACCCCCACGGTAGGCCGCATCCACCTGATCGCACCTACGCCGCCACAGCCGGCCGGAGCCGGCCAGGCCGGGCAGGAACCTGCGCGGCCGCGGCCCTGCCCGCCGGGCCTGCTTGCTGGCCAGTTCGATCAGCTTCACCTGTGCGACGCCGACGGCCAGCCGCCGCTGGCCGTTCCCGCGAACGGGCCGGCAGTACATCCGCGCCCTGGCCCCCGAGGGCAGCTCGGCATCGACGGGACCAAGATGACCGGTGGCTAGCGCCTCGGCTGCATGCGCGAGCATCGCGGCCTGGTCGCCGGGATCGGGCACGTCCCGGGCGTAACGGTTCATCATCACCATGTCGTTGTTGATCGCAAAGATGATCCCGCCAGAGTGCCGGCAGGCCCGCAGGTACTCCTGCAGCAGCTGAGCCTCCCCCGCGCCGCTGTCGTTGAGCAGTGCCTGCGTGATCTGGCCGACGGTGCTGTGGGCGAGCGCGACCAGCAGCGCATTGGCGTCCTTGCGCCAGCAGGTCAGATCCACCGCACCGATGATCTTGCCGGAGACAGGGTGGCGCAGCGGCTCTGCGGCGCAGGCGAGATCCTCCAGATGCTCGGCGTAATGCTCGTGACCGAACACGTGCGCCGCCTGGCCGCTTTCCAGCGCCGTGCCGATGCCATTGGTCCCGGCGAACTCCTCGGCATAGCTGAAACCCGGCAGGAGCTGGAGGCCGTCAAGGCGCCGTTCGAAATCGCGATCGGCCGTCAGCCGGTACAGCAGCACGCCGCGCGCATCGGTCAGCATGACGCTGACCGGCTGGCCCTGGAGACTGTCGCGCAGGTTCCTCAGCACCGGCAGGGCGTTACGGGTCAGCGGGGTGTCCAGGTCGGGATCGCCAACGTGAGGCAGGTCGATGTGGCCAGCGGCGACATTCCATTCCAGGGAGCGCCGCCACGACGCCAGGATCGTGTCACGCACCCGGGCAGGCCCTATGGGCTCACCTGTCAGGAAGCACTCCCTGGCCTCGGCCAGCCGGGTATCTGTCACGTCTGGCCGGACGATGGCTCCGCCCGACATGCCTCGCCTGCCTGCCATTACCGCTGTCGCGGGCTCGGGTGGACACCGGCGGCCTCAGCCGGGTGCGCGGCACTGCGAGCGTCATGAGCACGGTCCGGATGATGCCGGGCCGGGGCACGCGCTCCTCCGGTAGCCCCGGGTAGCTGGCCGCCCTCGGCGGCTGAGGTCCGGTGCCTGTTGTGCACGTTACGCTCACATCTGAAAACTAGCAATACATTTCCAGAATTTGGTAACCTGCTGGTCGTGGAGAACTGGACCTTCCTGACCAACCACGCCCGGGTGCTGCTCTGCATCGCACACGACCCGGGGGTGCGCCTGCGCGACATCGCGGCCAGCCTGGACATCACCGAACGCCGCGCCTACGGTATCGTCACCGACCTGGCCAAGGCCGGCTACGTGGTTAAGCAGAAAGACGGCCGCCGCAACCGCTACCAGATCCAGACGCACCTGCCGCTGCCAGAACCCACCCGGCACGAGCGCACCGTCGGCGAAGTCCTGGCCCTTCTGGCCGGCGCCGACGGCAGCGCTGTAAGTGACGCTGACCGGCCGGACCTGATGCCACCACCGGCCAGGCAGAACGCCGCCGGGGTCACCGCGCCCGACGACCAGTCGTCCAGACCCGAAACCGCCCGGTAAGCTGACGCGCTGCGGCTGGCTGATCATCGCCTGCGCCGGTGCCTCCACGGCGCTATCCGTGATGTCCCGCTCGGGACGCCAGTCGGGCCGCCCCACAGGGACACCTCGTCGGCGAACACGCACCCGTCATCGCAGCCCACCCCGAACTGGATGCGGGCTGTTCCGGCCGACCAGCTCCCCGACCAGGACCGGCCCCGCGCATGGTGGGGCTGCTGCTCGTGGCCGGTGTTGCGGTGGCAGCGTTCGTACCCGCCGAACTGTGCCCGGATCTCCTCGTGGCAGCGGGCGGGCTCACGCAGAGTGGGCTGCTCGGCTGGGACCTGGGTCATGAGGCGTCTCGTTGAGCTGCCTGCCCGGTGCCGGACCGCAGGTGAGCGGTCATCGTCCCCTGCCGCCGTCGCCGAGGTTCTCCTGCGTGAGCGCGGTGTACTCCTGGCTTGTGGTGGCCTGGCCAGCCAAGGCCGTCATCCGGTCCTCACTGTCAAGCCCGTGCTCGATCAGGACAGCGGCTGCCGTGGAGCGCGTCCAGCGGCGGCGGGCACGCATGTCGTCCAGGCGCGCCAGCACGCTAGGCGTGAGGTTCACCGAGATCTTCTCGGTCCGGGTTTCCTCCATGTGCCGCACTCTACCGCAGAGTGCGGAAGTCGGCCCCTGGCCGCAGTCCGCTGGCCTGGGAGCGCCTCGCCCTTCTGGGCCCGCATGAGCTATGCGGTAAAGCCGTGAGGATCACCTGTGCCACAGGCGGTCATGTCTGATGCGGACACCTACATGGGCTCGTTGACCCATCGCCAGCCATGGGTTTCATCACAGACGGGCCGCACTATCGTGGCTTCGGCCGTATGAGACAGCTCGGCGACGATCTTGATCAGCTGACGGTGGAAATCCTTCGGCGGGTGGGGGCTGTCTGATGTGCCGGGCGTGACCAGCGTCACGGCCGAGCCCTCACCCCCGGCCAGCCGGGCAGTGATGTCGCCGTTGTAGTCACGGCCGACCCCCGCGATGGAGTCGGCCCGGATGATATCGCTGCCATCATCCTTGGCCACCCACACAACCTGCGTACTCACGCGTCTCACCCCAGTCGCTACGGCAGCGTCCGCCTTCTAATGTGACACATCGCTGCCTCAGGCTGCAGCGACCGGTTACGGCCCGATCGGCATGTGCGGCCGGGCAGTATCCGAGCTTGGTCAGCTTGGCCGATGGTGTCGGGGTGCGCAGTCAGCGCCTGCCGCGGCCCCGGTAACGCGTGGACATGGCGACCGCGCCGCGGCCGATGGCCGGGATAGCTGCCGCGGCCGTTTCCCGCCCAGCGGGCGCTGCCATTGGCGCGATCGGCTCGGCTGGTTCACCGGCGATCGAACGCAGCAGCGCTGAGTGAGGGCTCACCCGGGCGGCCAGCGGAACCACGCTGGCCCTTCGCATCAGCGCGCGCACCTCATGCTCTTGTGCCGGTGTCTGCAGGGTGATAACCACGCCAGCTGCTCCCGCCCGGGCGGTTCGCCCTGACCGGTGCAGGTAGGCCTTGTGCTCGGCGGGTGGATCCGCATGGATGACCAGGTCGATGCCGTCCACGTGGATGCCGCGGGCCGCGATGTCGGTCGCGACCATCACCCGCGTCGCGCCGGAGGCGAAGGACGCGAGATTCTGCTCCCGGGTGTTCTGCCCGAGGTCGCCGTGAAGTTCGACCGCGGGGACGCGCGCCGCGGTCAGCTGGCGGGCGAGCCGGTGCGCAGAACGCCGGGTACGGGTGAAGATCAGCGACCGGTTCTTGCCGCCCGCGAGCGCGGCGACAACGCCGACCCGGTCTGCTGGCGCGACGGTGAGCACGCGATGGACCATGGCGGCCGGCGCGGCGGCTACCGAGTCGACGGCATGCCGCGCCGGCTCGCTCAGGAAACGCCGCACAAGGACATCGACATCCTTGTCCAGGGTTGCCGAGAACAACATCCGCTGGCCATCCGGCGGGGTGGCTTTCAGCAGCCGGCTCACTACCGGCAGAAACCCGAGATCAGCCATGTGGTCCGCTTCGTCGACCACGCTGATCTCGACATCACCAAGCTGGCAGTGACCCTGCTCGATAAGGTCGGCCAGCCGACCCGGGCAGGCGACGACGATATCGGTCCGCGCCCGGAGGGCAGCCACTTGGCGGCTCTGGGGGGTGCCGCCGAAGATCGTCACTGCGGTCAGCCCCATCACCTCGGCCAGCGGGGCAAGAACCGCCTGGACCTGACTGGCAAGTTCCCGGGTGGGAACCAGCACCAGGCCGCGCGGTCGGCAGGCCATCGTGTGGCCCTCGGCCAGCGCGGTGACCAGCGGGATGGAGAACGCGATCGTCTTGCCTGAGCCGGTCCGGCCGCGCCCGAGCACATCGCGGCCGGCCAGCGCGTCCGGCAGCGTGGCCGCCTGGATCGGGAAGGGGGTGGTGATACCAGCGCCGGTCAGCACGCCGACCACCGGCGAAGGAACGCCAAGGGATGCGAAGCTGACGGCGGCCGGCGCGGTGCGCCGACTGCGGCGGCCACGCTGGGCAGCGCTCAACTCTTCGATGGGCAGAACTGTCAAAGGAAAGTCCTTCGGACTCGGGTGGCCGCATTGTCTAGGGCCGCCACGTCCGTGGAAACCAGTTCGCTCGCCGAGCGACGTACGACCGGCGCGCCCTGATGGCTGCGCCTCATTACGCACTGTGTGCAGGCAACTCTACAGCAGATCCGCGCCGGCCCCGCACAGCGGCCGAGTCAAGAGGCGGTGTCCCGGGGATCAGCCTTGCCTTCCCTCCTGCGCTGGTCCTCGATGGCGGAAGCGACATGCCGCACGCATACTTCGAACGCGAGGGAGTCATTTTCGTGCATTCGGCGCAGCTTCTCCATGAACGCCACCATGTTCGTCACCGTAGGGCCGGGCAGGCCCTCCACACCGATGAACTTTCCGCCTCCGGCCTCGGCGAAGCCGGGAATCGTGCCCGGTCTAATCCCGTAAAAATCACCCATGCTCATCCTCTCCAGATGGCGGGCGACGGCCCGGTCTTCGCCGAATGATCCGCGGAGCTGCGCTGCCGTGCCGAGTCCTAACCACCGTAGACCTGAGCCGGGGTCGACCGGACTCACAGGGCACGCCAGGTTTCCCACATGGGCCTCCGCTGCGCTCCGGGCATGCCCGTGGCGGCGACCTTCCCGGCAAAGACCGGCACCTGCCAGGAAGGACGAACCGTCCGGGAAACCGAGGGAGGCTCAAATCGAGGTCCAGAGGCAGGTGTCTCGCCCTGTTTGCTGTACGCTCCGTTGCCGGCCGGCCCCCATACGCGAAGTCCAGGCGACATGAACACACCGCGAACCAGTATTCGGCTCATTGAGCCCGATGATGCCGAAACGCTGGCTGCCCACCTCGCCCGCGATGCCGAAGCCTTCGCCCGCTGGGACCCGGAGCGCGAGCCGGACTTCTACACCGCCGCCGGTCAGCGCAGCCGCATCGAAGACATCCTTAAAAGGCATGACAACGGTGAGGTATGGCCCGGAGTGATCCTGGCCGACGATGTTGTTATCGGGCGGGTAACAGCCCAGAACATCCTGCGCCGGGCCTGGCAGAAGGCAGAACTGGGCTATTGGATCGCGTGCCCGCACCAGGGACAGGGTCATGCCACACGCGCGGTCAGCCTGATGATTCAGGTGATGACCACCGAGCTTGACTTGCATCGCGCCGAGGCTTTCACCGATATGGACAATCTCGGCTCACAGCATGTGCTCCGCAATAACGGGTTCGCACCGTGTGGAGTCCTCCGTTCGCGTATGTTCACTGCCGGAATGTGGCGCGACAGTATCTTGTGGGAGCGGCTACTGGACCAGTAGCCCGAGGCAGTGGTGTTTCGGGCCATGGGCGGGCCACTAGCTACGGTCCAGAGGAGGACTCCGGGGCCGCCTACCGCCTCCGGAGCCCGTTAGCCCTACTGGTCGCTCGGATCAAGAAGATCATGTGTCGTGCACTCCGCGTGCCCCAACGGACGGCGAACGAGTAGCCACGGTCACAGGGAACGATGAGCAGATCTGGAAGTGAGCAGCGTTTGGCCTGATGACAGGGGAGGCCCCTGGCCGGCGCGCGTCGGCCCACCCGCTAGCCCGCCGCAGGCCCGCCAGGCTCATCCGGTCATGCATCGGGCGCTGCACGGTACCGTCTTCCTCGGCGTTCCAGTGTCCCGCTCCCGGTCGCCGTGTCGAGGTCGCTCCCTCCGGTCGCGTCGCATGCGATCGGCTTTGCCGAACCTCGACCCGGCGCCCGCTCGCCAGGATTCCGCGCCTGCGACGAAGGCGGAGCAGACCAGTAAGGCCTACGCGGGCTGAGCTACCGGCCAGTGGTATTCGCCGGGATCGTAGGGGCGCGGTAGCGTGAGGTAACGGCGGATGAGGCGGAGGTAGTGTGATAGTCACCTTTCCCCCGTATATCCGGGAACCATTGGCGCGGTGGACGGTGCGTGTGCGCCTTTCCAGGCTTCGCCGCATCAGCCCCCAGCCGTTCGGCCTGACCGCCGATCCGCAGCGGCCGCCACTCATGCTGGTGACGAGTCTTCGTCCACGGGCATGATCATGGAAGCGCGCGCCGCGCTCACCGGCTCGCGTGTGCCTCTGGACAAGCTCAGCCTGCTGTACGGCAATTACTTCGACCTGTCCGCGCCGTTCGTGGAGGTCACCACCCACTGGGACGGGACAGGCTGGCTGACGCCGGTGCCGCCGGGCTACCCGGAGGGCGCGTGGGAACTCGGGCAGGCGGAACGGCGCGACGCGGCGCTCGCCGGCGGATTCTTAACAGCGATGCTGTCCCCGGAGCGGCATCTCGCGGATGGGCCGTTCACGCGCGGGACCATGGAGATCGTTGCCGGCGGGGACGCTTCCCAGGTTGCGACGGTGTCTTACCGGGAATACACGGCGTTCTCGTTCACGGCGGAGGGGCTGCTGGTGACGGTCGTCAGCCGCCATCCGCTGCCGCCCTCGCCAGGGTTCGACTTGATAACTGATCTTGAGCCGTTTTTCGAAGGCTACGCCCGCGAAAGCCAGGAATGGCTGCGGCGACTGTACCGCCAGCGAGCCGCCTAACCGCCCTGAGGGTGATCCCCGGCCAGGCTCCCCACCTGCTTCGCCGCGTCGTGGCGGCGGCGTTCCCAGCACGGTCCAGGGCCCTGGGAGCCACCCGTTCCGCTCATATCGATGCGCTCACCCGCGGCTAACTCTGATGTCAGCTCCGCCCCGTCGCGGAGGTCTGCCCGCATCCGTAGGGACACTCCGATCGCGTGCAGCGCTGGGCTAGAAGCCGATCGCCACGCCCGACATGCCCAACCATAGGAAGATGAGCGGCGTGAGCCAGGCTTGGCTGAACGTATTGATCACCGCAGTTTGGGGGCGGCTGGCCCGGTAGCAGACAGGAACCGGCCGACCCGGCTTGCAAGGGACGGGCCCGCCGATCTTGGAACGGAACTCCACGGTGTCGCCGTCCACAGAGGTGAACTGGACCACTGGACGAAAGGTCATGCCAGCGCCAGTGCCGTCGCCACTGATCCATTTGCCTCCTGAGCTGACCACCACACCCTGGGCACGGAGGCCGGTCTGGCGTATCCAGCACACCCACGCAAGGAGGGCCAGCCCGATGACCGCAAACACAGCACCAAACACAACCACTGGCCGACGCCTCCCGTTGCCTAGCCAGACACGCCATCGTGCGACCGGCCAGGGCCGACATGCACCGCCAGTATGCACTGCGCCAACGCAGCAGGCCACATGCCCATAACGCGTGGCCTGCCACCCGGGGTACATCGGACCGCGGTGACACCAGCGGACCGACGTCTGCCGACGTTGGCTCCCCGTTTGGCTCCCCTGAATCTCGTTAGCGCCGCTAACGTTCGATAACTTGAGCAGGCCGACAGATCGCAACGCTGCCCAGAGCCCAGCGCCGGGTGCTCGGCCGGCTCACACGCCTGGTATGTCGGCCTATCGCGGTCTCGGCCGACGGCTTCGGGCTGGACGCTCAGCTCGCTGCGGCGTCGTCTCAAAGGCGTGAGGCGACAGCACCTATACCGCAGGAGCCCTGCTGCCTCCGCTGCCCGCACCGGGCTTCACCGAGAGGCACAGTCAAGCTGCCGCTCATGGCGCCCCTTGTCAACAGAGCGGTTGTTCCCGGCTCGCCGGTGTGCGCCTGTTCGAGATCTCCGTGCGAGGACAGGCTAGGCCGGGAACTGCTCCTCCCCAGTCGGCTCGATGTGCTCGACCTGGTTCATGGCTTGGCGCAAGCGCGCGAGTTCCCAGTACATCTGCTTCCGCGCGCGGTTGGAGTTCCCCAGAGGCTTGTGCTCTGGGAGGCTGTGCCACGGGTTGTAGCGAAGAACGTCCGCGAACGCGAGCTGCTCGTCAGAGTCGAAGCGCTGCGGCACCAGCCGCAGGCGCGCCACCGAGACATATGGAGACACGTCCTCGGGCCATTTGACCGTGGCGTCCTCGATCGGCATCAGGAACGGATCGGCCTGCACCTGCACCATGAAGTCGAAGGACCACGGCCCCGCGTCCAGGGTCCTGATCATGGCCTGACGCAGGTAGTTCTCCGAAGGGCGGGCGGGGATCGATGTCATCGCGCGGGAGCACGGCTTCAGCGAGTACTGCACCGCCTGGCCCTCGCCGAGCAGGAACGGCACGTTGCTGTAGTACTGCACCTCGAGCGGATTGGCATGCATCGGGGCGTAGAGCAACTGCATGAACAGGTGCAGGAGATGCGAGTCGAGGGGGTTGATGGCGTACATCAGCGGTGCCTTGGCCCGGACCCAACGCTGCAGCGTCGCGTTTTCGCGGATGTTGGGGGTGACGAAGCTCGCCGGGCTGACCAGGATCAGGTCCTGGGTGAAGCGCTCGTCCTCCATCAGCTTGGGCCCGGGGACGCCCATCACCTTGATCCCAACCGAGCACTGGCCCAGGTCCTCGATGTCCGGCGGCGCGTACGGGCCCGGCCCGGAAAAGCGCACCCACGCGGGATAGGTCCGCGGCTCCGCGAACAGACCACGCCGCAGCCCCGCGGGAACGTCAGGCAGGACCATGAACTCGGCGCGCAGGACGCCGAAGGTCTTGGTATTGCCGAAGCGCTGGGCACCCCCGGGGAGCCAGTTCTCCCGGGTGAATTTGGCAAGCTCGTCGATGATCTCCTGGGTGTACTGCTCCTCGCCGGGGAGCATCCGCTCCTCGGCCAGGGCGAGATGCTCGTCTTCCCGCCGTGCGTTCTGCAGCTTCTGCGCGAAATCGAACAGGGGGGGCCGGAGCCACCGGTCGAACTGTGGCCGGTACAGGAACTCCAGCCGCCGCTCCAGCCGCCAGAGCCAGAGGAAAAGATCGCTCAGCGGCCGCATGACGAGAAAGGTGACCAGCCCCTGGGGTGCCACGAGGGTGGGCTTGCGCCTTGGCGGCCGCCTGGCCGAGTAGGTCGGTGCAGCAGTTCCCCGGCGCATGTTACTGCTCACGGTTGAAATCCAGGGTGAAGTCCAGGACATGGCGCCGGCCCAGGAAGACCAGGCCCAGGTAGACGCCGGGGGCGATCTCCCGGATCTCGTCGCGGACCAGGTGGGCGACGATCGAGGTCTTCGAGTAGTCGAGCACGATGCACGGTTTCCCGTCGAACCAGCTGTTCTGCTCGTAGACGGCGGCGGCGATGGCCGGGATGGAGAGCGCGGACATCAGGTTCAGCAGGCGCCCCTTCCGCGCATTCACGACCTTGCCGCGCCACAGCAGCGCGTAGGTCACGGCGGCGGCCAGCCGGGCGGGCAGACCGCCGGTGCCCAGCAGCAGCACCGTTCCCTTGCCCTGGCCGTGCGGGATGGGCCCGGGCTTGGCCGAGCGGAACAGCTCCCCGAGCTGACTCATGGTCGCGCCGACCAGGGAGGACGGATCGCTTGCCCTCACCTTGCCAGCGGCGCCGGCCGGCCGGGTGGCCCCCGGCACCGCCCGGTCCCAGGGCGCGAAGGCGTTCGGCAGCGCACCGATCGCCGGACGCAGCTGCGGGTAGTGCCGCAGCAGCACCGTCGCCAGGCTGTTGTTGCTGATCCAGTCCATCCCGGCCTGGGTGTAGACCGCCGGGGTGTAGTCGGTGGTGAAGAACCGGTCGCTGTTCAGGCGCCGCGACGCCATCAGGATGAAGATGCGGAACGCGGTGTCGCTGAAGGCGAACCCGGTGGGGCGGCGCTCCGCGAGCGCCCCCACCGTCAGGTCGACGTCCTCGATGTTCCCGTGGTAGATCTGCTCGATCTCGCGGGCCCACTCCGGATTGTCGGTGAGGTCGTCGAAGTCGGCGGCCGGGGCGAGGTGCAGCAGCCGGCGGAACTCGTTGTAGCGCGGCACGCCCAGCTCGCGGGACCGCAGGATGTCCGTTGCGGCGATGTCCTGGAGGTGGCCGTCCGGGCGATGGTATTCCTGGAGGAATTTCGGGAAGTTGTGCAGGGTCACCAGCCCGGGGTGCTGGGTGCCGAACGAGTACAGCAGGTCCCCGACGCCGACCTTCTGCGCCACGTCCAGCGCGCTCGCGCCGGCCAGGTCGCGCAGCGCCGCCTGCATCAGTTCCTGGTCGTTGGCACTGGATCGCAGGCTGTAGTCGTCGGGCACCAGCGGGTGCATCCGGTAGACCGCCACGAACTCCTCGGTGATCGAGTACGGCACGCCGTACTGCTCGGTCTGCGACCCGGGAATGCCGCTGATGATCTCGCTGCTGCTGATCCGGCCGAGCAGCCGGTATATCCGCTCGCCGGCCAGGCCGAACCAGTTCGCCCGCATCCCGATCTGGGTCGTGGGGTGGGCGATGACCGCGGGCGTCCACTCGACCGTGTGGATCTTCGCGACCAGCGCGGCGTTGATCAGGCGGGCCCGCTGGAAGATCTCCTCGTCCGACCACTGCGGGTACTCGGCGCGCAGCCGGTCGCAGATCGCGTTGTGCTCGAGGATGAACAGGGTCTGCATCATCAGCAGCCCGATCCAGAATCCCGGCACCTTCCGCGGGTCATCCGCCGGGTCGTCGGGCAGCGGCGGCAGGCCGTCCGGCTCGACGCGCAGCTTGCCGTCCGTGCCGCTGCGAGCCCACTGCTGGTACTCGGCGGTCGTCCCGTAGACCTGGGACAGGTCCCACCACGGGGTCGTGACGTTGGCGTGGGTTGGCCGGCGGTGGCTGCCCGGCGTGGCGGTGGGATCGGGCCGGCTCCGCATGATCAGCATCGGCCGGGCCGGCCACGGGTCGTCGTCCACCAGCGGAATGTCCCACGGGTCATCGGTGGGGCTCGTCCCGTGCGAGAACCAGTCCTTGATCATGAACTGCAGCCACGTCGCGACCAGCGCGTTCGCCCCCGTCGCCGGGATCAGCTTGTCCCTGGTCAGCAGGGCGCGGCTCACCTCGCGGGGGTTGGGCTGCATGATGTCCGGCGGCGGGTCCGGGTAGGTGACCTCGACCGGCACGTTCCGGCCGAACCGTGACCCGGCCATCCCCATCCGGGGATCGTCCAGGTCGTTGTAGGTCCCATCGAGCGTTCGGGTGGTGCGGACCTGCGGGGTGGGGGGTGCCACCGGCGGCAGGTTCACGGCCGGCTCGTCGCTGGTGTCGTAGAGGTTCCGGGCCCTCAGCGTGTCCCGGAGCCCCGGGAGCAGCGCGAGTCCCAGCGGCACCGGCAGCCGGTACCAGCCGACCTTGCGGTCGACGAACTCGGCGACGCCGTCATAGAGCTTCCAAAGTGCGGACCGGTGGTAGGCCGGTGGCCGGCGCGTGGCCATGCGATCACCCCGTTCTGGGTCCGGATGGGACGGGTCCCGGCAGCTGCGCGAGATAGCGCAGCGCGGAGATGCCGGGCAGGAAGAAGTAGGCGCCGCCGCGGGTCCGCACGAACTGTGGCAGGCCGCGGTAGCGGCGGCGGACCGGGCGGGCCGGTGCGGTGAAGGTCCCGCCGCCGCCTTGGCGGCTTCCGGTCAGCGGGTCCGCGTCGTCGTACAGGCCGTTGAACGTCGGGTTGTTCAGCCAGGTGTGCTGCACGAACTCGAACTGCCGGGACAGGCTGGCGGCCAGGCAGATGAAGTAGATGCCGGTCGCCTGCCCGGCGCCGTCCCCGGCTCCCGGGCCGTAGGCGCGGCCGCGGCGGATCAGCCGGTGGAGGCCGTTGACGTCCAGGGACGCGCTGGTTCCCGGCTGCGGGTCCAGCGAGTCACGCGGATTGGCCCGGCGGATGTGCGCGCCGAGCGGGCAGGCCACGCCCAACGGGTCGGTGTGGTAGTAGCCGAAGTCGTTGTCGGTGGCGAGCGACGGGTCGTCCCGATCCGGCGCCTTCACCAGCGGGGCGCCGCTCTCCCACCGGCCCACCAGCTTCGCGGCCAGGGCGGCCCGCGCGGCGGGATCGGCGGACCCGTCCGGCCGCTGCGTGGCTTCGCCCACGTAGCGCCAGAAGCCCTCGACGTCCTGCTCGAGCTGGCGCAGCACCAGGTACGTCCCGTTCCGTCCCAGGTCGGCCGCGCCGGATCCGCCCGGGTCGCGCGGCAGCAGCCGCCTGGGATCGTCGGACCGCGGCAGCAGCGGCCGGTCGGTCAGCTGCCCGTAGCCGTTCGGGTATCCCAGGACGAACTCGCCGGCCGCCACCGGCCGCTGGCCACCGGCGGCCCTCGGCAGGCCCTCCATCACCGGCTGGGAAATGCCGTCGCGGAAGCCGAACGGCTCGCGGTCCAGGCGCTCGAGGGTGTCCAGCACGGTCACATCGCCCGCACCTGCCTCGGCGAGCCGGTGCACAAGTTCGGCGTGCCGCTCGTTCAGCAGATCCGCGCTGCGCGCGTAGAGCAGGATCAGGCCGTCAACCGCCGGCCCTCCCGGCGCACCCCAGGCCCAGGAACCCGGGTCGGAGGGGCCGGCGTCGCCCAGGAAACGGCTCCGGTTCGGGGCGGCCATCCCGCCGAGGAACTCCAGCGAGAACCCGGCGGCCGCCTGCTCCGGCAGGCCGAGCCTGCGCAGGCCCGCGGCCGTGAACGCGACGTGCACGGCGGTGTCCGAGGAGAACTTTCTGGCCGCCGTGATGCGCGGGAGGAGCCAGCTCAGCAGCGCGGCCCCCGCCGCCGGGTCGCCGACGCCGAACGTGGTGAACCGGGCGTACCGGAGCCCGTTGTACCCGCGGGCGATGATGCCCTGGATGTCGCCGAGGTCGAGGTTGACGGCCATGGCTGCCTACAGGAGCGAGAGCCATTGCTCGGCTTGCGCCGCGCTCATGTCGCCCCGCAGGCCGGCCCGGATCCGGGCGTTGTTCTCGATGTTGTCCGCAGTGAGCGCCGGGTAGGCCGTGTACCAGGCCGGTACCGGAACCTGATGATCCCGCAGCGTGTACTTGAACGGCTGCTCCAGCTTGGCTCCCCCCCATATCAGCCACCGGGTCGGCGGATAGCCGACAGCGCCGCCGAACACGGCGTTCAGGCCCCACCAGATCTCGTTGATGAAGTCGTCGTTGTACGCCTCGACGGCGCCGTCGTAGTTGCTCGTGAACGTCATCCGGCGCCAGCCGTCGAGCGGCACCCAGCGGGCGAAATGGATCGTCTTGACCCCGGCCAGGCTGTCGTGGGTGAACAGATGCCGGGTCCCGTAGCTGGTGGCCATCTGCACGGCGCGCGTGGTCAGCAGGCGCAGCCGCCCCGGCTTGAGGAAGCCGACCACCGCGTAGGGGTTCTGCGTCCCGAAGTCCTCGTAGATTTCAAGCTCGTCCAGCTGCTGCTGGGTCGGCCGCTTGATCTCCGTCCGGTCCTGGAGCTCGGCCAGCCGGATCGCCACGATCCAGAACGGGAGGACGATCAGCAGCGCCGGCGACAGCACGAAGAGGGCGACCGGCACGGCCACCTTGTGGATGGCCTCCCGGATCCGGAACGGCAGCGGCGGCGACGGCGGCGGCTTCCTGGCCCAGCTCAGGTCGGCGCGCCCGGCCACATAGGACTGCAGATCCCGGCGCACCTCGGAGGCGGGGCGGCCGGCCCGGTCGTGCTGGTCGAGATAGTTCTCCAGCGCCTCCCGGAGCCTCGCCTCCTGGCGTATCTGGTCCAGCCCGCGCCCGACCGTATTCACGTAGTAGGCGCTGGCGGGCAGCTGATGCCGGCGCAGCCAGGCGATCCGGGCCCGACGGCGGGCGCCGGGCCCCGGGTAGCCGGCGCAGTGCCCGAACGCCTGGTCGATGCCGTCGCCCGCCACGTCGACGAGCTCGGCCAGATGGCGCCGCAGCGGGGCGTCCACGTCGCTCATGAAGACCAGGCTGGCCGGGATCGGCTGGCCGTCGAGATCCGCCGTCTCCTCAAGGAGATAGAACCGGGCGAAGTGAACCCCGCGCAGGTGGGCGAAGTC
>Ga0207664_10001544_pt1 | contig 15088 bp, 14 predicted proteins | sample LARL83metaG_FD_184349 | JGI IMG/M metagenome (GOLD analysis project Ga0207664, IMG submission 184349) | Corn, switchgrass and miscanthus rhizosphere microbial communities from Kellogg Biological Station, Michigan, USA - LAR L8-3 metaG... | ecosystem: Host-associated > Plants > Roots >... | reverse complement strand
CCCCCGGCCGCCCGGCCCCCCGGCGCCCCCCGGCCCCCGGCGCCCCCCGGCCCCCGGCGCCCCGCGACGATTTAGGACGTTGCGGGTAAATCGGGCCTACCCCAAATTACTGCGGACAGTTACCTACCCTGTTCGGGGGGGTAAGTGTCCGCAACGATCCGGCGCCCGCGCCGTTCGCCCCATATGTCGGGTGCGTCCTGGGCGATCGAAGATCGTTTGACGGTTCGGTGCGTCAGAGCACAGCAAAACGTCAAACGATCTTGGGCGTTAGGCGGTCATGCGCCTTCGGCGGGCACCGTCGCGTTGGCGGCCACGGCGGGCACCCGACCTATGCGTCCGCGTCCGCCTCTACGTTCACGTTCGCCCCGTTCGCCCCGTCCGTCTCAGCGGCCACGTCGGCCTCGGCGTCCTCATCAGCCTCGCTGGCCTCGGAGGTCTCGTCGGAGCCGTTGGCGACGGGCGCGGCTAGCGCCGCGGCCACGTCCACCACCGAACCCGAAGGATCGGTGACTCGAACCCGCTCCGCGATCACGTTCATCGCCTTGCCCCGCAGGACTTCCGCGGCCGCGACGCTGAGCTGGTTGCTGGCGGTGAGCTGCTGGGCCAGCCGGTCCGGGCTCACGCCCATCTGCTCGGCCTGGCGGGTGATGAAGGAGGACAGCTCCTCGGTGCTGACGCTGATCTCCTCGTCGCGCGCCAGCTTGTCGAGCACCAGGCTGACCTTGACCGCGCGCCGGGCGCGCTGCTGGCCGTCAAGCTCGTACTGCTCGGCGGTCTGGTTCGTGGCCGCCAGGTAGTCCTCCAGCGTGGTCCCGGCCCGCGACAGCTGCTCGGATACCGACTCCTTGTTCTGGGTGATCTCGGCCTCGACGATGCCCTCGGGCAGCGGAATGTCGACGGCGTCGAGTACCGCGTCGAGCGCCTTGTCCCGGGCCTGCACGACCTGCTGCATCTCCTTGACCCGCTCAAGCTGCGCCCGGGTGTTCGACCGGAACTCGCCGAGGGTGTCGAACTCGCTCGCGAGCTGGGCGAAGTCGTCGTCCATCTCGGGCAGTTCCTTGGTCTTGACGCTGTGCACGGTCGCGGTGACGTCCGCCTCCTGGCCGGCGAAATCGCCGCCCGCCAGTTCGGTGCGGAACGTGGCGGTCTCCCCCGCCGACAGCCCGATCAGCGCGGCGTCCAGGCCGTCCAGCAGCGAGCCGCTGCCGATCTGGTAGGACAGGCCGCTGGCCTGGGCGTCCTCGACGGGCTTGTCGTCCACCGACGCGGACAGGTCGATTGACACAAAGTCGCCATCCGCAACGGGCCGCTGCACCGCTTTCAGCGACGCGAACCGCTCGCGGATCGAGGAGAGGTACTCCTCTACCTCGTCCGGAGTCACCAGCGTGCCGTCCACCTCCACGGACAGCCCGGACATCTCGGGCAGCTCGAACTCGGGCCGCTTGTCCACCTCGACGGTGAACGTGAGCTGCTCGCCGTAGTCCATGCTGGAGATGTCCACCTCGGGCGTGCCGAGCGGCTGGATCTCGGATTCCGCGACGGCCTTGTCGTACAGGCCGGGGATGGCCTCGTTGACGGCCTGGCTGAGCACGTAGTCGCGGCCGATCCGGCGGTCGATCACCGGCGGCGGCACTCGCCCGGGACGGAAGCCGGGGATCTTTACTTGCTGGGCGATATCCCGGTAAGCCTTGTCGAGGCTGGGCTTCAGCTCTTCGAATGGCACCTCAACGCTCAGCCGCACACGAGTCGGGCTCAGCTCTTCGACGTCAGTCTTCACGTCCGCGTACTCCGGGGTATCGGGAAAGGAACTCAAGGCCTGGGAAGTCTAGGCTGTGCAGTCTAGGACCAGCCCAGTCTAGGGGGTAACTGTACGCGGACGACCCGTACCGGAGGCTCGTCCTCGTCGTCGTTCCCCCGGCGGTCGTCGCCGACGAGCGTGTTCAGTGCCCAGCTAACCAGCCCGACGATGATCGCACCCCAAAAGCCCGCCCAGAACCCGGCGACGTGGAATGGCAGCTTGAGATCCCCGGAGATCACGCTGGTCAGCCACAGCAGCAGCCCGTTCACGACGAGCGCGCCCACGCCGCACGTGAGGATGTAGAACGCGCAGCCCACGACCTTGATAAGCGGCTTGAGCGTGGCGTTCACGAGGCCGAAGATCAGCGCCACCACAAGCAGCGTCCCGATCTTGGACCAGACGCTGGCCGCCGTCAGCGTGATACCCGACACCCACCAAGTGGCGACGCCCAGGGCCGCGGCCGAGACAAGGCCCCTGAGCAGAAACCTGATCACGTACCTATTCTACGAGGCCGCGGCACCGTCGCCGCGAAACATCCGGCGGTACGCGTTGGGTGTGGTGCCACGCCAGAGGCGGAAGTGATGCCGCATCGCGGTCGCGTTGCCGAATCCGGCCCGGTCGGCGATGGCGTCCACGGTTTCGTCGGTCTCCTCGAGCATTTCCTGGGCGAGCAGGATCCGCTGCCCGATGAGCCAGCGCTGCGGTGTCGTCCCGGTGTCGTGCACGAACCGCCGGGCGAACGTGCGCTCGGACATGTGCGTCTTGGCGGCGAGCTCACGCACGGTGAGCGGCCGCGCGAGGTTGCCGCGCAGCCAGTCGAGCAGCTCGCCCATCGCTCCCTCGCAGGCCGGGGCCACCGGCTGGCCGACAAACTGGGCCTGCCCGCCGTCGCGGTGCGGCGGCACCACCATGCGCCGCGCGATCCCGTTGGCGACCCGGGAGCCCTGTTCCTTGCGCACGATGTAGAGGCACGCGTCGATGCCGGCTGCGGTCCCCGCGCTGCTGATCACCGGGTCGTCGTCGACGTAAAGCACGTCCGGGTCGACCTTGGCCGCCGGGTACCGGCGGGCCAGCTCGTCCGCGTGCCGCCAGTGCGTGGTGCACCGGCGCCCGTCGAGCAGGCCGGCCTCGCCCAGGATGAACGCGCCGCTGCACACGCTCAGCACCCGCGATCCGCGATCGACCGCGTCGCGCAGCGCCTGGAGCAGCGGCTCAGGGAACGGGGTCCCGCAGAGCCGCGCGTCGCAGACAGCCGGCAGCGCGATCAGTTCCGCTTCGGCCAGCCGTTCGAGGCCGTGCCGCGGCTGGAGCGTGAAATCGTTGCGGGCGCGCAGCGGCCCCGGCTCGCCCGCGACCACCGCGAACTCGTAGGCCGGCAGCCCCTCGTCGGTCCGGTCGATACCAAAGACCTCGCAGACCAGACCGAACTCGAACGGCTGGAAGTCATGGACCACGACGACGGCAACGTTGCTGAGCCCTGCCATGCGGCTCAGTCTCGCACGTAGGTGGCAGGATGTCATCTCAGAACGGCATTACTGCCACGGTCCGGCCCCGCTGGTCAGCCGCCGGGGAACCCCGGCCAACGCACTCCGGCGATGGTCGTGACCTGCTTCTCCATCGGGCCGGCCCCGGCCAGCATGGGGTACTGGTGGCCGCTGATCGACACGCCGACCGTCTGGCAGCCGGTGCTGTTGGCCGTCACTACGGCCAGGTCCGGACCCGCGGACGCGGCCCGGAACGTCAGCCGCATGCTCGGGCCGCGGTACATCGGGCACATCATGCGGCCCACCGGGAACAGGGGCAGCGCGTTGACAACCGCCGCGATCTTCGCGACCTTGGCCGGATCGGTGATCACGACCGGCGCTTCGTCCGCGTTGACCGGGCCGTTGCCGAGGATCGGGGCGACCACGACAACTTTTGCCGTGCCAGGGATCCGCTCCGCGGCCGGCTTGACCGGCACCCAGTAAACCTCGCCGTCCACCCGGATCGCGGTCCGGCCCGACCCGTCCGCGGCCACCGCCACCACCAGCCAGCGTGCGGACAGCACGTTCGGCACGGGCGGCTTGGTGAACTGGGTAAACCAGAGCTTGGTGCCGGGCTTGGTCGCGCCGGGGTGCGGGAACGCGGGCTCGGCCACGATCCGCGGCCCCGGCTGACCCGAGCCGCTGAGCCCCAGCGAGAACCCCGAAGGCATATGTGCCTTTATCCAGTCGAGCACGGTCACCGGTTGCCCGGCGACCCGCCACCACCCGGTCCGCGCGACCGCGTCCGGGCCGGCGGCCGGCTCCGGCGACGCGCTGAGCCAGGGCAGCGGCAGCGCCCCGGTCCGTACCGCGCCCGGTGGCACCGGAAACGCGGCGAGCATCCCGGCGGCATCCGCCGCCGCCCGCTGCGCCGGCGTCTGAGCCGCCGGGGAGGCGGACGGTGCCGCGCTCGCCGTGGCGTCCGCCGTCCCGCCCGGCGTCCCCGGCCCGCCCGGCGTCCCCGGCCCGCCGGTGCCCGCGCCGTTTCCGGGCGAGCCCGCCCCCGCCCGCTGACTACCGCACCCCGCCAGCGCGACCCCCGCGCACGCCATCGCCACAAGCCCGAGCCGCACAGAGTTCCTCATGCGAATTCGACGCGCCACGGCGAGTAGCGGTTCCGTGCGGGCCGGGGAGGTCGTGTTGCGGCGTCTGGTCATGCCGCCGGCGGCTACAATCCTCGGGTACGGGCTGTAGCGCAGCTTGGCTAGCGCGCTTGCTTTGGGTGCAAGAGGTCGCCGGTTCGAATCCGGCCAGCCCGACCATGTGCTTGACGTTTCAGCGGGGCCTTGTTCACGTTCGGGCTCGACCTGCAGCACATGCCCGGCGACCGCCACCCAGCCCTGCGGTCTGCCTGTGCTGTGCCCTGCCTCCCCCCGTGCCGATGGCGCCAGCGGGTCGCGATCCTGGGTGCCGATGGCACCATCGAGCAGGTGGTGTGGCAGCCCGCTGGCGCCATCGGCATGCAGCCGATTATGCCCGCATGCTGCGCGGAGGTTAGATGGTCACGAAGTGGTAGCCGGCGTCGAGCAGGCGCGGGATGACGATGCCGAGGGCCGCCACGGTTTCCGCGCGGTTCCCGCCGCCGTCGTGCTCAAGAATGATTGATCCGGTCCTGGTATTGCGCATGATGTTGCCGATGATCGCGGACACGCCCGGCCGGGCCCAATCCCGCGGATCGACGGACCAGTCGAGCGGCGTCATACCGGTCTGCTCGCAGCGCCGCAGCACAGCGGTCGACCAGGCGCCGTACGGAGCCCGGAACACCCTCGGCGTCTGTCCCGTCGCGCGCAGGATCGCGTCGGTGGCGCGGTCCATCTCGGCGACCACCGCCGTGGGCGAGAGCCAGGCGAGGTCGAGATGGCGCCAGGTGTGGTTCGAGATGACGTGACCGGCCGCCGCCACCTCACGTGCGATCGCGGGTTCCGCGGCGACCTGGAGGCCGATCATCGAGAACGTGGCGGTGACCCGGTGTTTCTCCAGCAGGCGGAGCACTTGGGGGGTATAGATCGCGTTCGGGCCGTCATCGATGGTCAGCGCGATCGCCTTCGGGCCGTCGGCCACGTGATAGACGGGCTTTCCGTTCCTGTTCCCGTTCCCGTTCCTGGCTGGATCAGCGGGGTGGGGCGTTCCAGTGGCCGGGTTCCGCCCGGGCATTCCGTGGCCGGTCCCCTCACCGGTGCCCGTGCCGCGACGGCCGGTGCCGGGTCGGCCGGCGCCCTGATGCCCGCCGTGATGTTCGGGCACCGGCCGGGTCTGCGCCGTCGAGGTGATCCGCTGCACTGGTCCGGAACAGCCCGCGAGCAGCGTGAGGCCGCCCGCGGTTAGCAAGACCCTTCGGTTGATCGCGTTCCCCGTGCGCACAGTCCAGGCCCCCGGTCTTTTCTTTTCGGTAGATAACGACCCATTCGCTATCAAGACCGTTCGGCGGTCAATTTGGTTGTGCCGGTTTCGGGGGAATTTCTTAAGCCGACGCCGTCCTGATCACCGCCGAACCGGTTCACCACGATCAGCGCCGCCACGAACACACCGCCTCGAAGGACTTCTTGCCCACGTCCTCGCGGAACGTCACGATCGCGGCGGCCACGGCGACCGATTTCGGCCGACGCTCCCGCTGCGACTCTTGCTCGACTATGGCCCGGATGGTAACAAGCGCCGCTTAACCCTCGTTGACATGCGCAAATATGATCAATACTCTGATCAAATATGAGCAAGACCTGCCGGGAGGCGTCCGCGTGATCCGCACTGTGACGCTCAACCCGGCAGCGGACGTGACCTATCTGGTGGACCGGCTGGTGCTCCGGTCGGCCGCCCGGGTCGCGTCCGTTCGCCAGCGGGCCGGCGGCACGGACGTGAACGTGGCGCGGGTCGGCGCCACGTGTGGCGCGGACGTCTGCGCCACCTCGTCGCCGGCTAGCGCTGAGCGCTGCCGGTACCGCCGGCGCGATCCAGGAGTGGCGGGCGAGGCGGACACATGTCTGGCTGGTTCGCTCAGCGAAAAGATCCGGGTGCGGGGACTGGGAGGACGGCAGAGGTGACGACTCAGGCGGCATTCGTGCTCGCCATCGACCACAGGAACTCGCTGCGGCACTGGTACACCGCCCTGACCGGTGCGGACATGGCCGATGGCGCCGGGCTGCGCGCGGGCAAGCTCGCGGTCGCCGAAGGGCTGCTCGCGGCGATCGCCGACCCGCGGTTCGCCGGACAACCGATGCTGCTGATCGACGAGGAGTACGGCACCGGCGCCATCAGCCGGATCCGCGAAGCCGACGCTGGGGTGAAGATCATCGTCCCTGCCGAGCGCAGCGGCAAGAAGGAGTTCTCGTTCGAGCACGGCAGCGGGTTCGGCGAGCAGATCATCAAGACAGGCCCGGACATCGTCAAGGCGCTGGTCCGGTACAATCCGGCCGGCGACGGCTCGCGAAACCAGCGCAGCCGTATCGGGCTGCTCGAACTGGCACGCTGGCTGGGCGACCACGGCCTGCCGTTCATGCTGGAGCTCCTGGTGCCGCCGGAGCCTGATCAGGCCGGGCCTTCCTTCGACGCCGCGATGCGGCCCGGGCTGACGCTGCGGGCGATCGCGGAGCTACGCGAGGCCGGCCTCTCCCCCGCCTGGTGGAAGGTGGAAGGCCAGGCGTCCACGGCGGCCTTCGCCGGAATCGCGGCGGCCACGCACGGTGGTCGCTGTCTGGTGCTGGGCCGCGGCGAGGATGCGGAAGCCGTCGGACGCTGGGTCGCGATGGCCGCCGCGGCACCCGGCTTCGACGGCTTCGCCGTCGGCCGGACTATCTGGGCCGACGCGCTTGGGGAGTGGCTGACCGGCCGGTCCGGCCGATGCGGCAGGGAGCGGGCTGTCGCCGCCATCGCGGACCGGTACCTGGGCTTCGTCGAGACCTATCTGGCAGCTCAGTAGCGCTCCGCCGGATCAGACCACGACGATCTCGAGGCCAACGGCGCGCAGGCGCGCTAGCTCGCCCGGGTCCGCCCCGGAATCCGTGATCAGCGTCTGTACCGCGGAGACCGGGCAGATCGTGGCGAACGCGATCCGGCCGAGCTTGGTGCTGTCGGCCAGTACCACCGCGTGCCTGGACTGCTTCAGGAGGACGGCGTTGGTGCGCGCCTCGGTGTCGTCGTGCGTCGTGCAGCCGGCGGCCACCTCGATGCCGTCGACCCCGAGCAGCGCGACGTCGAGGTGGTAGCCGCTCAGCGTCTGCTCGGCGACGGGACCGACCAGCTCGAACGAGGCCGAACGAGCCATGCCACCGGTCACGATCAGGGACAGGTTAGGGCGGACGGCGAGTTCCGCGGCGATGTTGAGCGCGTTGGTCACCACGGTCAGCTGCTGCCGCCCGGCGAGAACACGGGCGGCTTCGGTCGTCGTGGTTCCGCCAGTGATGCCGACCACGCCGCCCTCGGGTATCAGCTCGGCGGCGGCCTGGCCGATGCGCTGCTTCTGCCCCGAGTGGCGTTCGGTCCGGTACCGCACCGGAAGTTCGTAGCTGACCGCCTGCATCACCGCGCCGCCGTGCGTCCGGGCGAGCAAATGCTGGTCGGCAAGCTGGCGGAGGTCGCGCCGGATCGTCGCGCCGGAGACGTCGAGCCGCTCGCTGAGTTCATCGACCGAGGCCGAACCGTCGGCGGCAAGCTGCTCAAGGATGGCGCTGAAACGCTCGAACTTGCGCACATAGCGATCATAGCTGATCAGCTAGCGCGGCGGGTTACTGTTGCGCGGGTCCGGCGGGACGGATTGACACGGTCTAGTGGGCTCGATTGCGCAATTGACACGCTGCCACCCCTGTGGCTCGGCCAGGCCCGCGCTAGCAGGAGACCAGGCTGGCGCTCCCGGCCGAGTTGGCGGCAGAGTTGGCGGCCGACATCCCGCAACTCCCGTGACAGAAGCGGTCAATGTTATGTGAGCGACAACTTCCCGTGTTAGAAAAGGGCTTTGCGTTAGAAAAGGCGCCATATTCGCACCCTTTTCCAACACGAGACACTTTTCTACCACGGGAGAACAAGGTGGGCGCCTGGCAAATGGTGAAATATCCGGCGCGGGCGCGGGCGCGGGCGCGGGCGCGGGATGTGCGGGCGGCTTGCGAGGCGGCGCGGGATGTGCGGGCGCGCGGGCGCGGGATGTGCGGGCGGCTTGCGAGGCGGCGCGGGGTGTGCGGGTGTGCGGGCGCGGGGGGGTGGGGGCGGGGCGGTTAGCGGGGTTCTTCTTTTCTGGTGTCGGCCCAGAGGGTGTGGAAGGTGCCATCGCGGTCTACGCGGCGGTAGGTGTGGGCGCCGAAGTAGTCGCGCAGACCTTGGACGAGGGCCGCCGGGAGGCGGTTGGCGCGGAGGGCGTCGTAGTAGGCGAGGGCGGCGGAGAAGCCGGGGACCGGGATGCCGTTTTGCGTCGCGGTCGCGATAACGGCGCGCCAGGCGTCCTGGGCACCGGCGAGCTGCTCGGCGAAGTATTCGTCGGTGAGCAGGGTGACCAGGCGCGGGTCGCGTTCGTAGGCGGCGCGGATCCGGTCGAGGAAGACCGCCCGGATGATGCAGCCGCCGCGCCAGATCGTGGCGATCCGGCCCAGGTCGATGTTCCAGTCGTACTCCTGGCTGCCCGCCGCGATCATGTTCCAGCCCTGCGCGTAGGAGACCAGCTTGGAGGCATAGAGCGCGTGCTCGACCTGGTCGGCGAGCGAAGAATCCCCATCGGCGGCCGGGCGAGGGCCTGGCAGCTCAGCGGCCGCGGCGCGCAGGTCGGCGTGGCCGGACAGCGAGCGGGCGAATACGGCTTCGGCGATGCCGCTTACCGGGACGCCGAGGTCGAGGGCGTCCTGGACCGTCCAGCGCCCGGTTCCCTTCTGCTCGGCCTGGTCGAGCACGATGTCGACGAACGGCTGGCCGGTGACCTCGTCGCTGTGCGCGAGGACTTCGGCGGTGATCTCGATCAGGTAGGAGTCCAGCCGGCCTCGGTTCCACTCCCGGAACGTCTGCGCGACCTGGGCCGGCTGCTGCCCGGCGCCGTACCGTAGCAGATCGTATGCCTCGGCGATCAGCTGCATGTCGGCGTACTCGATGCCGTTGTGCACCATCTTCACGAAGTGGCCGGCGCCATCGGGGCCGATGTGCGTGCAGCACGGCGTGCCATCCACGTGCGCGCTGATCGTCTCCAGCATCGGGCCGAGCGCCTGGTACGACTCCGCTGACCCGCCGGGCATGATCGACGGGCCGTTCAGCGCGCCTTCCTCTCCCCCGGACACGCCCATGCCGACGAAGTGCAGGTCTCGCTCGCGCAGCGCCGCCTCGCGGCGGCGGGTGTCGTGGAAGTGCGCGTTCCCGCCGTCGATCAGCATGTCGCCGGACTCGAGCAGCGGTGCGAACTCGTCGATGACCGCGTCCGTCGCGGCACCCGCGTTGACCATGATCACGATGCGCCGCGGGCGCTCCAGCGACGCCACGAATTCCTGGGCCGTGGTCGCGGGCAGGAAGGTTCCCTCGTGACCGAATTCGGCGACTATGTCCGTGGTGCGGGACGTGGTCCGGTTGTGCAAGGCGACCGCGTAGCCGTGGCGGGCGAAGTTACGGGCCAGGTTGCGGCCCATCACGCCAAGGCCGGTCACGCCTATCTGGGCTGAGTCAGGCATACGTCCCACTATGCCAGTGGCCGTCCGCCGCCGTGGCGAAGAGGGCGCGCGGAACAAGCACCTCGTTCGTTATGAGAAAAAAGCAACCTAGACAGGGGGTGCGAGCATCCTCCTTGCGACGGTCACCCGGGGACGCCGTCGGAAGGACGGGAGCGTGACAGCCGCGGACGATTTCGTCGAGTTCGCCACGGCCGCGGCACCACGACTGCGGCGTACCGCGTACCTGATGTGCGGCAACTGGCACACGGCCGAAGACCTCGCTCAGACGACGCTGACCAAGATGTTCGTGTCATGGCGGCGGGTGCGCAGGAACGACGCCGTGTTCGCGTACGCGTCGCGGACGCTTGTGAACACGTACATCGCCACCACGCGGGCGCGGCGGTCCAGCGAGGTCATCACGGATGTACTGCCAGAACAGGCCGCGGTCTCCGACTCGCTGGAGACGCGCATGCTCGTGACGCAAGCACTCGGCACGCTCGCGCCTAGGTCACGCGCCGTGGTGGTGCTGCGGTACTTCGGCGACATGAGCGTTGAGGAGGTCGCGGCGTCGCTTGGCTGCTCTACCGGGACGGTGAAGAGCCAGTGCGCGCGGGCCCTGGAGAAGATGCGGAGCACGCTCAGCGGGAACCAGGAGGATGGGCGCCAGGCTGATGGGCACCAGGGACAGAGGCGTCATGGATGAGAACGAACTGCGCGCGCTGCTAGGGCGCGCGGTCGCCCACGAGCCGGGGCTGGGGCCGCTTGTGGACAATGCCGTGCGCGCCGGGACCCGGATCCGGCGGCGACGCCGCGTGCTCGGCGTGGTGGGCTGCGTCGCGGTGGTCGCCGTCGTGGGCGGCATGGTGCCCGTGCTCGGACACGCGCTGGCCGCACGGCCCGAACCGACGACCGCCCACACGGTGCGCCCGTCGCCGTCCGGGCTCGGGCCGAGCCTGGCGCCGAACCGGTCCGTGACCAGCACCCGCAGGCATGTATCGCGGACCGCCCCGCCGGCGGTGGTGGCGCCCTCGACATCGGCGGCGGGGGCCACGATCCTCGCGGTCGACAGCTACGGGTCCATCTTCACGGTCAACTCGGCCACGCATACCACCGGAAAGCCAGTCGGCATCAGCGGGACAGTCGTGACGTCCGTCGTGTCCCCGGACGGGAAGACCATGTACGTGCTGGTCGATACCAATGAGATCCTGCCGATCAGCACGAAGACGCACCGGATCGGGCGGGCGATTCCGGTGCCTTCGGCGACGGCGATCTGGCGGATGACGGTGTCGCCTTCCGGACGCGTTATTTACCTGTCGGACTATCCGGACCACCAGGTGCTGGTGGCCGATGTCGCGCGGCGGACTGTCGTGACCGCCATACCAACCGGGCTCTCGCCCGATCAGATCGCGTTCTCCCCGTCCGGGACGACCGGGTACGTGGCCGACACCAACGCGGCCTCGGTCACGGTGTTCAGCACGGTCACGCAGCGGGTGCTTCGGACGATCAAGGTCGGGCAGGATCCGGTGGCGATCGTCACGTCGCCCTCGGGGACTGTGTATACGGTCAACGAGCTTTCGGGGACGATCACGCCGATCGACGCGTCGACTTCCGCGGCGGGGCGCGCGATCCGGGCCGGCGATCGCCCTCAGGCGATCGTCTTCACGCCTTCGGGCAGCATGGCGTACGTCGCCAGCTACTGGTCGTCGAGCGTGACGCCCATCGACCTGGCGTCCGGCCGGGCGCTCCGCGCGATACGCACCGCAAGCCGGCCGAGCGCGCTGGTGATCACGCCATCCGGATCCACCGTGTACGTGCTTGACGACGACCCGGCATCCGTGACCCCGATCGACACGGGCACGAACACGGCGGAGCCCTCGGTGCGCGTTTTGGACGGGGCGAGCGAGGTCGGCCAGATCGTGGTGACGCCGGACGGCTCTACCGTGGTCGTGTCGATCGGCAGTCAGCTCGTGCCGATCAGCACCGCCACCAACCAGGCGGGGCCGCCGATCCGGTTGTCCGCACCCTGCTGCGAGCAGATGATGGTGCCGTAGGGCGGTTGCGGGTGCAGCTCCCGGCGTTTAGGGGTGGGGGGCTTAGCTGGCGGGCTGGGGGCTGGACTGGCGGGCTAGGGCGACTAATGCCCGATTTGTGCGTTACGTCCGCCAACCGCGGTTGTCTTTGGTGTTAGAAAAGTGCTCCATGGCGGAAAAGGGTGCAGATCTGGCGCCTTTTCTGCCAGAGAGCCCTTTATTAACACGGGAGCTACGCCTCCCGAGTCGCTTTAGCTTCCTGCGGCACTCCAGTAACTCTGAAGTGGCACGCCACGGCCAGCAAGCGGATCCGGCGCCCTGCGGACGAACCGGGGTGAATCGACCATCAGGGTCCAGAGCGGACAGTGGGGCTACGCGCGGAGCGGACAGGATGGCAGAGGCGGTACGCTACCTGTGGCGGCGACGGCGACCTGGATCCTTCGGCTGGTTGCATGGTGCTGCCGCGCGGGCGTAGCTCAATGGTAGAGCTCCAGCCTTCCAAGCTGGTCATGCGGGTTCGATTCCCGTCGCCCGCTCTTCCAGGACTCTGTCCCCTACCTCCTCAACGTGCCACGCTCGGGCCCGGCGGCTCGGCTGCCGGGACGGCAGGTCTAGGTCTGGCCAGCCAGGCAAAGGGCGAGCAGGCCAGCGTTGACCCTGCCTTGGAGTTTGGCGGTGAAGTTCCGCCTAAGCGGGCTCGTAGCGCTCGCCGAGGGACCTAGCGACCTCAGCCATGAACGGCGGCGAACACGAGCCCATCTCGTTGACCATGGCGAAGTTGTCAAATAGCCACAGCGGACCGGCCTCCGCCGTCTCGCCGGGAGACAGCGGCTGGCCGAAGACGGCTATGGCTCCGGCCTCGCTGATCCAGGCAGTCTGGCCGCGGTCGTCGGCAACCTGCCAGCCCTCAAAGATCAGCCGGCTCCCGCTGCCGTAGATGCGGATCTCCCGGGCCGTTGTCCCTTCACGGCTGACCACGACGCGCTCGTACTCGTGGTGGACCTTGCTGTCATCGCCCATCCTGGGAACTTCCTTCCCTTGCGGCCGTCATCTTGCAGATAGACAGGCTGACGCGCCCGGCCGCAAGCCGGACGCGGAGCCACTCCAGGCATCCTGCCCGGCCCGGCGCGGCCAATAACCCCCGATCGGCGCTGCGCTCACAGGCGTGGACGACATCGTCGAACCTGCCGGCGATCAATGGCTCAAAGTCGCCTGCCGCGCCGCGGGCCGGGCCAGCGGATTCCGTAACCGGACGTGGGCGGCGATCACGCGCGACTGGGCCTCAGAACTGGGCCTCCGGGAAAATGTACCTCATCGCGGCACGTGCGGACGTCGTTACCTCTGCCGGCGCTTGGCATCGAGTTCGTAGATGATCTCCAGGCCGTCCTCCTCGTCCCACTGCTCACCTGCCTTGGTGAACCCGTACTGCGATGCGAGCCGGTAAGAGGCCACATTGCCAGGACTGATGCTCACCCGCACCGTGCGCACGCGGGGTTCACGGGCAGCGCGCTGCAGCAGAGCCTCCAGCGCCGCCCGGGCATAGCCACGCCGCCGGTACGCCGGGTCAACCGCATAACCGATCTCCACCATTCCCGAGGGATCGGGCGGCCCGTGGTAGCCAGCCCGCCCGACAGCCGCCTGGCACCGCTCATCCCAGATGACACCGGTGACCCAGGCCGCACTGGCCGGATCCTCCGCCACCTGCCTGCTCCGCCGCTGCCACACCGCCCTCCACTCCGCACCAGCGAAGTAAGCCGGCAACGGCACCGGACTCGCCCTGTTCGCCGCCGCCAGGTCACCATCGGCCAAGGCGCGGAACACCGGCGCCGTCAAGTGCACGATCCGCACCTGCTGCATGGGACACCGTCCGGGCAGGTCATCATGCTCCTGGGGTTCCACCGGACAAGCATGCCAGCCCCGCTCACCGGCGACGAACCAGTACCCGGTCCACGCCGAGGCACCGACCGGGCACCAGGCCAACCACCCACCGCCATGACCAGAGCCCCGCAGGTGAGCTAGCACGCACAGACCGGCCAACCCCGCACGAACCATGAGCGGCCCGTTCACGCATCTGCTGCCGCCCATAGCGGCGGATCCGGCGTGCGTGGGCGCCAGCCGGATCAAGTTAGATCTCAGGCGAGTTGTATTCGGACCGCAGGATCGCCATGAGCACGATGTCCTCGTATCGCCCGCGAACCCACGCGTGCTCCCGCAGGCGCCCCTCGACCGCAAAGCCCGCCTTCTCGTAGGACCGCAGCGCACCTGCGTTGCTCGCGATCGCCTGCAGATGGATACGGCGGAGGTTGCGGCGGACGAACCCGAACTCGACGAGCAGGCGCATCGCCACAGTCCCCACTCCGCGGCCGCGAGCCTCAGGCACCAGGCTGATCCCGGCCTCGGCGTGGCCGGCGAACAGGTCGAAGCCGAACAGCGACGCGCTGCCGACGGCTTCGCCCCCGACATCAACAACGAACGCCGCGGCCTGCTCCGATGCCTCGCCGCCGTCCAAGCGGGCGAGCCGGGCCTCGAACCCCGCCCGGGTCAGCGAGGCCGGCGCGGACGCGTTGCGCTCTTCCCAGCTATCCAGGTCGGCGGCAATGCGATAAAGAACATCGAGATCGGCATCGGTACGAGACCGCAGCGACACCGTGGGCACACCGGACACGGACATCACACTACCGACCCAGCCCCACATGCGCAGATGGCTGCACGCAGCAACGGCCGCGTTCCCGCCAGCAATCGCAGAGGCGACCTGCGACGACGCGCTGTGGGGCATGTGGTGGCGGTCGAAGCTGGACCCGGTCCGCGCCCGGCAGTTCGACCAGATAAGGGGCAGGTTCGCCGGACAGCTGATCACTGAGGTCCGGTACCGCGGGGTGAGCACCCTTCGGCGCGACGCCGCCGCAGTGGGACTCGCGGATCGCGCCCAACGGCGGGTTGGTCACCTGCGCGAACAGCTGAGTGAAGTAGTCGAACACGAGCCGCGGCCGGTCCGACAGCGCGGCTACCGGTGTGTCGGTTCCCATCGAGCCGATCGGCTCGGCTCCCGTCTGCCCCATGGGCCCCAGAATGAACCGCAGTTCCTCTTCCGTGTACCCGTGCGTCCGCTGCGCGGTGATCAGCTGCGCGTTG
>Ga0207664_10001543_pt1 | contig 15091 bp, 12 predicted proteins | sample LARL83metaG_FD_184349 | JGI IMG/M metagenome (GOLD analysis project Ga0207664, IMG submission 184349) | Corn, switchgrass and miscanthus rhizosphere microbial communities from Kellogg Biological Station, Michigan, USA - LAR L8-3 metaG... | ecosystem: Host-associated > Plants > Roots >... | reverse complement strand
AAAATCCACGACTGAAGATTTGTTTTTAGAATTGTGTCGTTCACAAACAATTGCACGGGTAGGGCGCGTCACTCCGTGCGCGCCGTCCTATTGCAGCCGAGCGGCGTGCACGAAGTGACGCGCGCCACCACATTGTTTGTCAAAGGCATAATCCCATTTGTTTTTTCATTCGAACACCTCGGAGACCAACTCACGACTTACGTTCCTTCGAGCGAGCGGCGACAAGAAAATGTACAATCCCCCGCGTTTTGCAAATGTTTTAATCCAAAGAACCGCCGCAAACGTGCCGCCGGCGTCCCGCCGGCAATCCGGTTTTTCCAAGTTCTGAATAAAGCCTCACTTTCCCTGGCACTTTGGACAGTAAAACGTGCTGCGCGCCCCCTGGACCATGCGCTTGATCGCATGGCCGCATTTTTTGCACGGCTTTCCCGCGCGATCATAAACCCGCAGGCGTTCTTCATAAAACTCGGGACTCTCCGCCGCGCCATAATAGAAAAGATCTTCACCATCGCCCTTCACCGGAACAGTGCTCCCCCGTTCAACGGCATCCCGCAACGTCTCGCGGATGGCCTTCCGCAGGCGCGCAATCTGCGCCGGCTTCAATCGCCGGGCAGGCAATTGCGGCGCAATCCCGGCGCGAAACAACGCTTCGCTCGCGTAAATATTTCCCACGCCCGCCACCAGCTGTTGATCCAGCAACTTGATTTTAATCGCCTGCGCCGAGCGCCGCAGCGCGCGCGAGAAGTACTCGATCGTAAATTCGCCGCCCAATGGTTCCGGCCCCAGCGCGTCGACAGCGCTCGTGTCGAGCGTCAGCCGTCCAAAATAGCGCGTGTCTTCAAAAACAAAATTTTGTGCGCCCAAATCGAACACCACGGCCGCGTGCTTCGGCAAAGCGCGTTTGGCAGGCAGCAAATACATACGGCCCGTCATTCCCAGATGCCCCACGAGCGTGAATGGGCTACGATCCGCCCCGCGCAACTCAAACAGCAAATATTTCCCCCGCCGCGTCAATTCGAGAAAAGTTGCGCCGCTCAATTTCGCCGAAAACTCCGCCACCGAGCTCGGTGAAACGATCCGCGCGCGGCGCACCTCCACGCTTTTGATTTTCCGCTTCCGCAGCGCCGGCGCCAAATGCCGCACCAGCACTTCCACTTCGGGCAATTCAGGCATGAACCGAGCTTAGCTCAAAAATATCCCCGCGAAAATTCTTTCTCCCCAGTGTGAACAGCCCCCGCACCCCCGCTTCATTGAATGTTGAGCGTTGAATGTTGGCTGTTGAATGTTCCCCCCTTCCCCCTTTCACTTATGCGCCTGCTCCGCCCGAAGCAAATCCATCACCTCATCGTCGTCCGTCTGGGAAAAACTTTCGTAGTAGGAACCGACCGATTCAAAACCGGGGTCGATGATCAGCGCAAAAACCCCGTCGGCGAGTTTTTCCAGCCGCATCACCGCGCTCCGGGATGCCACCGGCACGCCGATAAACACCTGGCGGGCACCCTGTTTCCGCGCCGACAACACCGCCGCTTCCATCGTCGCGCCCGTCGCGAGCCCGTCGTCGACAATCAAAACACTTTTACCGCTGAAATCGAACTTGTGCCCCTGATGGAACTTGAGCTGGTATTCGCGCAGACGCTCATTTTCCTCTTCGATGATTCCCGACAATTGCGCGCGCACGGTTTCATTGGGCGGAATCGTCTTTTCGCTGAGCAGCACCACGTCGTTTTCCGCAATTGCCCCCACCGCGAATTCGCGATGCATGGGATGCCCGATTTTCCTGACGACCAGGACCTCCAAAGGACGCTGCAATTGATGCGCCACCTCCGCCGCCAAGACCACCCCGCCGCGCGGCAATCCAGCCACGACGTCCACCTCCACCCCTTCATTGAGCAAGTGGCGTCCCAGCTTCTGCCCGGCATCCTGGCGTGATGCGAACGACATACCTAACCCATCGTCCGCTTTCAGGAAAAAATCAATGAGGGAACTCCCACCTTAAACCGGAGCGCGGAGCATCGCTCCGCCAGTTATATTCGACGTTCGATGTTCGATGTTCGACGTTCGACGTTCGATGTTCGATGTTCCCAAAGCCCCATTCAACTCACCAGCGTCCCGACTTCTTCCCCCATCACCACCCGCTTCAAATTGTGCGCCCGGAAAAAATCGAAAACGATGATCGGCATCTTATTGTCCATGCACAGCGAAAACGCCGTGGAATCCATCACCTTCAGCTGCTTCTGCAAAGCGTCGATATAGCTGATTTGCGAAAATCGTTTGGCCGCCGCATTTTTCTTCGGATCGGAATCGTAAATGCCATCCACTTTGGTCGCCTTTAAAATGACTTCCGCCCCGATTTCGTTGGCGCGCAAAGCGGCCGCCGTGTCCGTCGAAAAATACGGATTGCCCGTCCCGCCGCCGAAAATGACCACCCGTCCCTTTTCCAAATGGCGCACCGCGCGACGCCGGATGAACGGTTCCGCCACCTGCGACATCGTGATCGCCGATTGCACGCGGGTCGCCACGCCGAGTTTTTCCAGCGCGTCCTGCAACGCCAGCGAGTTGATCACCGTCGCCAGCATGCCCATGTAATCGCCGGTGGCGCGTTCGATGCCCCGTTCGCTGCCCGGCAGCCCGCGAAAAATATTTCCGCCGCCAATGACAATCACTACTTCCACGCCCAATTCGCGCACCTCGCGGATTTGTTGCGCCATCCCCTGCACCGCTTCGGCCGAAATGCTCACGCCCGCCTCGCCGCCCAGCGCTTCACCGCTCAGCTTCAGCAAAATCCGTTTGTATTTGGGACTATTCTTTTTCATGTGTCGGAAACGCGGTCAACCGCGCAGCTATTTAACAGCCCCGGCCCGCAAGGTCAATGAAACCCCGGAAAGAAAACCTTGGAGTGCCTTGGAGTGCGCCGGCAGAGCGCAGCGGCGACGGCGCTTTTCAGGTTTGCAAACCGCTTTCACCGGCTCACAACCAAAGCGCCCGCCCGGCAAAATCTCGCAATTCAGTTTTCATTCCGCCATTCTTCACTAAACTCCGGGCGTGCATTGGCTTTATAGCATGGATGTCAGCGTGTTCCGTTTCATCAACGGCACCCTGAGCAATTCTTTTTTCGACGTAATAATGCCGTTCGCGAGCGGCAACAAATTTTTCTTCCCGGTGCTTGCCCTGGTGGGAATGTTGCTGCTTTGGAAAGGCGGCAAGCGCGGCTGGCTTTGCGCCCTGATGGTGGCGCTCATCCTCTGGCCGGGCGATTCGTACATTTGCAACACCCTCAAGCACGCCGTCGGCCGCCCGCGCCCGTTCGTCACGCTCTCGGATGTGCGGCAACCCATGTCGCGCGGAAGAACTCGCCCCGCCCCGCCGTCGGCCATGGCAAACGAGCAAACCGTCGCCCCCGCCAATCCCCCCAATCACAACTCCATGCCGTCGTCGCACGCCGCGAATTGGTTCGCCGCCACAATGATTTGCTTCGTGTTCTATCGCCGAAGCTGGCGCTTCATGCTGCCGCTGGCGTGTCTCGTCTCCTTTTCGCGCATCTACAACGGCGTCCATTACCCCAGCGACGTCCTCGCCGGCGCAATTCTGGGAGCCGGCTATGCCGCGGCGGGAATGTGGGCTGTCGAATCGCTCTGGCGCTGGGCCGGGCAAAAATGGTTTCCCGTGTGGTGGGAAAAACTGCCGTCTCTCGTCAACGTCCGCCCCAAAGCTCCCGTCGATCCCGAGCTCCCTGAAGATGCCGACCTGCCCCGCGGCGTGGAACACTCCACCATCGACCAGCATTGGCTGCGCCTGGGCTACATTTTTATCGCCCTCACGCTGCTCGCCAACCTCGTTTATATCGGCAGCGGTCTTATCGGGCTGAGCGAAGATGAGGCCTATCAATGGGTGTGGTCCAAGCACCTCGCGCTTTCGTATTACAGCAAGCCGCCCCTCATCGCCTACACCCAATGGCTCGGCACGCACCTCTGGGGCGACACCGAATTTGGCGTCCGCTTTTTCTCGCCGATCATCGGCGCCATTCTGGGATTTCTGCTGCTCCGCTTTTTCGCGCGCGTCGTCAACGCCCGCGCCGGTTTTTTCCTCGTGCTCATCGTCAGCGCCACGCCCCTGCTCGCCCTCGGTTCCGTCTTGATGACCATCGACCCGTTGTCGGTGTTATTCTGGACCGCGGCGACGATTACCGGCTGGCGCGCCATTCAGCCCGGCGCCAAAACCGCGCCCTGGCTCTGGACCGGCCTCTGGCTGGGCCTCGGGTTTCTCAGCAAATACACCGAACTCCTGCAATGGGTTTGCTGGGCGCTTTTTTTCATTCTGTGGAAACCCGCCCGCGCGCAATTGCGCAAACCCGGCCCTTATCTCGCGTTGCTCATCAATCTCCTGTGCTCGGTGCCGGTGATTATTTGGAACCATCAACATCATTGGATCACCGTTTCCCACGTTGCCACCAACGCCGGCGCGGACAAGCCCTGGCATCCTTCGCTGAATCATCTCGCCGACTTCGCAAGTTTTGTCGGCGTGGAATGCTTTCTGTTGAACCCGATTTTCTTCATCGCCACCGTTTGGGCCGGCATCGCCTTCTGGCGGCGGGCGCGGCACGACCCGCGGTTGGTTTACCTCTTCAGCATGGGAGCGCCGCTCTTCCTGATTTACCTGCTCTTCACCTTCCATTCGGCCGTGAAACCGAATTGGATTGCGCCCTCGGTCCTGCCGCTCCTTTGCCTCGCCGTGATTTATTGGGACACGCGCTGGCGGCTCGGCGTCCGCGCCCTCAAAGGCTGGCTCATCGCCGGCCTCGCCCTCGGCCTCGCGGTCGTCGCCTTCATGCACGAACCGGACCTCGTCCAACCCCTCGTCGGACGCCCCTTACCGCCCAAACTCGACCCCTCCACGCGCGTGCGCGCCTACCGCGAGCTGGCCGCCACGGTGGAGCAAACCCGCGAAAAATTGCTGGCCGAAGGGAAGCCGGTCTTCGTCATCGGCGGCCATTACGGCACGGCCGGCTTGCTGAGCTTTTATATTCCTGAAGCGCGAAGCAATGCCGCCACTGAACCGCTCGTTTATTTTCAAACCAGCACCGCGCCCAAAAACCAATTTTATTTCTGGCCCGGCTACAAAGGAAATCGCACCGGTGAGAATGCAATTTACGTCCGCGAATTCGGCATGCCCCGCCTCGCGAAAGGCTGGCTGGTTCCCTGGCTCAAAGGCGAGCCGATGGAAAACCTGGACCGCGACGAACCGCAGCCGACACCCGCGCCGGAATTCCTCGTGCAGGAATTTGATTCCGTAAAAGATTTGGGCCTGTTTAAAATTTATTATCGTGGCCGCGTCTTCCACATCGTCCAACTCTTTGAATGCCGCAACCTACACTGAAGGCGACGCCGCGACCGCCATATTCGCCGTCCGCGACTATGACCTCGCCGCAACGCTCGCATCCGGCCAGGCCTTTCGCTGGAATTTCATCGATGGCGCCTGGAACGGCGTGATTCATAATCGCTGGGTCAGGCTGCGCGCCGACGAATTCTCCATCCGCGCGCAGGCCGCGCAGCCGGTTCAGGATTGGACCTGGTTGCGAACTTATTTGCAAATCGATCTGGATCTCCACGCCGTGGTCGCCACTTTTCCCGACGACGCCCCCCTGCGCGCCGCCATCACCGCCTGCCGCGGGCTGCGCCTCCTCCGTCAGGACCCGTGGGAATGCCTCGCCTCCTTCATCCTGTCTTCCACGAAACAAATCGTCCAGATTCGCCAAATCGTCTCCCTGCTCTGCGAACGCTTCGGCGAACCGATCCCCGCCGGGCCGCCGTCCGCGCCGGCCTTCGGATTCCCCTCCGCCGCCCGCCTCGCGAGCCTCAGCGAAACCGAATTGCGCGCTTGCAAAATGGGTTTTCGCGCACCCTATCTCCTCGAAACCGCCCGCTGTGTGGCCGAAGGAAAAATTGACCTCGAACGATTACGCGAATTGCCGGTCGAGATGGCCCGCGAGGAACTGATTCAATTGCCCGGCGTCGGCCGCAAAATCGCCGATTGCGTCCTCTTATTCGCCTACGGATTTCAATCGGCGTTTCCCGTGGACGTGTGGGTCATTAAAGCCCTGCAAAAACTCTATTTCCCCCGCCGCCGCGCGTCGGCAAAACGGCTGCGGCATTTTTCCGAAACTCATTTCGGCCCGAACGCCGGTTACGCGCAGCAATATCTATTTCACTACATGCGAACGAAACACGGAAAGCTCAATTCATGAAGACCCTTGACGTTCTGTTCACGCCCGCGGATTTCGCCGCGCTCAAATCCCGCCAACTCGATGACACCGCCTGCGTGGTTTTCGATGTTTTTCGGGCCACCAGTTCCATGGTGACTGCTCTCGCGAATGGCGCGAACGCGATTATTCCGGTTGGGGAAATCTCCGAGGCGCTCGCCGTCAAAAAACAAAATCCCTCCGTGCTGCTCGCAGGCGAACGCGATGGCGTTCGCATTCGCGCGTCGCTGACCGGCGGCGTGGATTTTGATCTCGGCAACTCCCCGCGCGAATTCACGAAAGAAAAAGTCGCCGCCAAAACCATCGTGATGACCACCACCAACGGCACGCGCGCGCTCCGGGCCTGCGCGCACGCCCAAACGGTATTGATCAGTTCCTTTCTCAATCTGCGGGCCACCGCGGACCTGATTCTGCACGCTTCCCCCGAAAATCTTTTGGTGATTTGCAGCGGCACGTATGAGCAAACCGCTTACGAAGACGCCCTCGGGGCCGGCGCGCTCTGCGATTTATTGTGGGACAACCTCGAACCGGGTGGCGCGTCCGATGCCGCCAAAATGGCCCGCGAACTCTACACCCTCGCCAGGAAAGATATTCTCGCCGCCGCCTCGCAATCGCGCAACGGATTGCGTCTCAGCTCTATTTCAGAATTGCGCGACGACGTCTCCTTTTGCGTCCAGCGAAACATTTTCCCTTTTGCCGCCGCCCTGAACGCCAACGGAAAGATTTCCATAGCGATATGAGAACCCCCCTTGTATCTTTCGCGCACTGAACACCGAACCGAGCGCCGAGCATTGCCCCGCAAGTCCGATATGTCCGACGTTCGATGTTCGATGTTCCCCCGCCCTCCCCGCCTCACGTCGTCCCTCGATAACTCGCCACCACCATATCGCTCAGGACCTTGTCGGGCGCTTCCACCGCGTCGCGGTCAATGACGAATTCCTGCGGGCCGGAATTTTGCGTGATGAGCTTGAGCCCGAACTGAAAATCCTTGAACCGCTTCGCGCACAGGTCCCGCACCGACTGCTTTTTCTCGAGCGCCTCGTTGACCAGCATATCCGCCGCCGCGTCGGTGAAGCGGATCTTGATGCCGTGGTTTTCCTGAAACCGCCGGGCAAACTCATCCACCAATTGCCGCGCCACGATGCGCTCCTCGCTCTGCGGATCGGTCAGGATCTTCTTTAACTCCGCCGCCGGATTTTCCACCAATTCCGGCGTCACCACGAATCGCCGCACCGTAGTGGAAGGCATCTCGAATTTGATTTCACGAAACACCCGCTCGCAAACCGTCATCAAACCGCGCGCGCCCGTCTGCTCGCCGCTGGCGCGCTCGGCGATCCGCCGCAAGCCCTCGTCGGAGAATAAAACCTCGATGCCGTAAGCCGCAAAATCCTGTTCGTATTGCCGGATGATGCTGCCCTCGGAACTTTTCAAAATCTGAAACAAATCGTCCGTGTTCAGCGAATGGCAGACCACCCGGACCGGCAATCGCCCGATAAACTCCGGCTCGAAACCAAACTCGATGAAATCCCGCGTTTGCGCCGCGGAAAGCACCTCCTCCGGCGCATCAAGGTGCTTCTCCTTCGCCGCAAATCCAATCGCCGCATCCCGCAGGCGCTTGCGCGCAATCTTTTCCAACCCGTCAAACGCGCCGCTCACGATGAACAGAATATGCTTTGTGTTGATCGTGCTCGGCGCCTTCCGTCCGCGTTGCAACTCCATCATCGCCTGGATCTGTCCCGCAATATCGTTCGGCGAACGCGACGGCACCTCCGTCTCTTCCATCAGCTTGAGCAGATTCGTTTGCACCCCACGCCCGCTGACATCGCGCCCGCTCGCATTGTTGGCGGCGGCAATCTTGTCGATCTCATCGATGTAAATAATCCCGTACTGCGCGCGCTGCACGTCGCCGTCGGCCAAGCGCACCAAATCGCGCACCATGTCCTCCACGTCGCCGCCGACATAGCCCGTTTCGGAAAATTTCGTCGCATCCGCCTTAACAAACGGCACGCCGATCAATTCCGCCGCGCTGCGAATCAAGTAAGTTTTGCCGACGCCCGTCGGCCCGATCAGGATCACATTTTGCTTGGCGTAATTCGGCGATTCCTTGCCCTCCAACGCCAGGCGCACATGATGATAATGATCGCACAACGCCACGCTGAGCACCTTCTTCGCCTCATCCTGTTTGATGACAAACCGGTCGAGATACTCCTTCACGTCGCGCGGCTTGTGTTTGAACTCGAATTCGTCCGCCTTCTTTTCGCGCGATTCAGACCCGCCGCCCCCCGCTTCCTCCGCCGGCGAGGGTTCCTCACCGGCGTTTTTTTGCGGATTCTGGAAATGTTGCCGGACAAAATCCGTCAATTGCCGTTGGAATTCCTCCGGAGACAAGGGAGTGTTTGTGCCTGACGCCTTCATGGTTGTTCAAAACTCAATTTCGAATGACCTTGTCACCATAGCCCAGTTTTGCAATAAGACCAGCGCTTGAACCCGGAATTTAAACCCGCCGACCCCGCGCGCTTCGAAGCCGCCCTCCGCCGCTTCGACGAGGAGAATTCCCGCGACCCGAATATCGAAACCGTCGACGGCGCAGCCATCCCGCGCGAATTGCTTTACGCGCAGTGGCTCACGGATTGGGTCCAGAAACTTTCCCCAACCGCCTCGGAAGAACTGCGCCTCGCCGCGCGCTGCCAGCATTTGTGCCGGTGGAAAATCCCCCGCGACACCTATCCCATGACCCGGCCCGGCTATCTGAAATGGCGCGCCGACCTCAAACAATTTCACGCGCAACGCGCCGGCGAAATCTTGCGCGAAGTGGGTTATCCCGACACCGTCGTCGCGCGCGTCCAGGAATTGAACTTGAAAAAGACCTTTCCCGCAGACCCGGAAAGCCGGGTTCTGGAAGACGCCTTGTGTCTGGTTTTTCTCGAACACCAACTCGCCGACCTCGCCGGCAAGACCGCCGACGACAAAGTCGTGACCGCCCTGCAAAAATCCTGGAAGAAAATGACCCCCGCCGCCCACGCCGAAGCCTTGAAACTCCCCTACCCCCCGCGCGAAAAAGCTTTGATTGAACGGGCGTTAAAGAGCGGCATGGATTAACCACCGGGACGCAGAGGCGCCCAGATGTATCTAATCACTCATTGTTCATGTGATCGAAATAGTTATCCTCAAATACGCGCCGCTCGGCATCCCGATGGCTAAAGCCCTCGCGTTCGTAATCTTTTACATCGGAGCCATGAGTGAGACTATCACCGATGCTGTCGATCATGGATTCGCAACCTGAAGTCAGGAGGCATACAATTGCCGCAGCCAGAGCGTAATAGGTTCTGATCAACCTCATGCGAGTTTCGACGTCCTCGCGTTGTGAGCTATTCAAATAAATCAAGTTTGCGGAGTGGGGAAACGGGGGCGCGTTGGCTCCTCGCCCTAAGATCCCCTTTTTTGGAAACTCGCTCCGCAAAGCGATTTTCAATCCGCAGATGACCACGGATGAACGCCAACAAAACCAACGCACACACCTCTTCACCCCACCCCACCGCACGAGCCCCGCCCTCTTTTGCGCTGAAAGCGCAACAGCACTCAGCCCAGGGTTGCTCGCACGAAGTAAGAGCTACCCTGGGTTCGAGCCCCTTCACCCCATCACTCTCGCGCGCAGCGCGGCGAGTGAAGCGAGCATCTTCCTCAATCGGTGAATCCCAACTGGGTGAATTCCAATTGGAAAAATCTCACTTCAATCCTCAACTGGACGAATCTCAATCGAACGAATTTCATTTCCAATCCGCAAACGACCGCAAATGACCACCACCCCACCCCACCGCGCCAGACGCCGCCCCTTTTTGCGCTGAAAGCGCAACAGAACTCAGCCCAGGGTTGCTCGCACGAAGTAAGAGCTACCCTGGGTTCGAGCGCCTTCAACCATCACTTTCGCGCGCAGCGCGGCGAGCGAAGCGAGTATCTTCCTCAATCGGGTGAATCCCAACTGGGCGAATTCCAATTGGAAAAATCTCACTTCAATCCTCAATTGGATGAATCTCAATCGAACGAATCTCATTTTCAATCCGCAAACGACCGCGGACGAAACGCGAATGGCCACCAACAAAACCAACGCGCACGAGCCCCGCCCTCTTTTGCGCTGAAAGCGCAACAGCACTCAGCCCAGGGTTGCTCGCACGAAGTAAGAGCTACCCTGGGTCCCGAAGCCCCTTCACCCATCACTCTCGCGCGCAGCGCGGCGAGCGCAGCGAGTATCGCCCATGGGATTGTTTAACTCCGTAAACTGAAATTCGCATCAATGGCTGGCCGTCGAACTTCGATCGCAACTCCGCTTGCCGGAAAACGCCGCGCCGATGAATTTGAATTCCGCGAAATGGTTCTTGCGATTTGGTGCGGACGTTGTAATTATTTTCGGGCCTGGTGCACGGGGTCGTAGCTCAGTTGGTAGAGCGTCTCGTTCGCAATGAGAAGGTCAGGGGTTCGACTCCCCTCGGCTCCACCATGCTCTAAGGCAACAACTTACGGGATTCTAGGGACGATTCACAACACTAAGTCACAACACGCGCATAGGTGTTTTGCGTGTTTCAATTTCCCTCTTGCAATCCACCCCACATTGGCCTAAAAACATTTTAACGGCGACTCGTACCCGCCGACAAAAAATGCAGAATCAGCAATTCTCCCGCCCCGGGCTTGGCTCTGGTGTTTCTGCGCCAGGTACGAAGCTAGGTCCGGGCGCGGGATTTTGTTTGAGAGGAAGAATGAAATCAATAAAGCCGACGGTTAAGGAGAGTCCATTTGTGAAAAAACTGCTTGAAGTATTAAGGGAGGCATCTCCGAAAACTCGAATGGAAATTACGGGGGAACTTCAAATGGTGATTGAGACAGTGAAAGCCCAATTCTCTACAACGAATTAACACCATGAAAAGAATCACCAATTCCATCCCGAATTTCGAAGCCGACGATTTCGTATTTCGCTTCGAAGAGCAATTCCCGCTGCATGCGAACACATTATTCGCAGACGATGAACGGTTATTTCTGGGGAACGTGGTAGATGGCAGGGTCGAGGACGTGGAAGAAATAACCTTGATCGAAGCGCTGCAATGGTACGCTCAGCTCACGCCAGTCACGAACTTTAGCGAGGGTTCAACGGTATTGCTGTGCACAATGGCCGCAAAGGCGTTATCCAAAAAGGACGCCGCGACGGGTGGCGATCTGTGGAATTAAACCGCCTGAGAAATCTTCAACCGCGAGCCGTCACCAGCTCGCGGTTTTTTTGCGCGTGGATACTTCGTTCACCGCCTTCCGAATTTCAGCAATCGAATACACCCTGCCAGGCAGCGTGCGAATCTTAAACGTACGGCGAAATCGCCACGAGGCTTGGCGTGCGGCGGCAGGAGCTTTGCTGTCATACCCAAGCATCTTCCGGAGTCCCTCCTCATCCACCGCTAACGCCTGAAGCGGTGCTTCGCCAATGAAGGCGACCGGGACAACGATGATTTTTGCCGGATCCATTCTGGCGATTCTTGTTATCGCCAGCCACGGCGTCAATATTTATACCGTTGGTTCCATACCGCCTTGCGCTCACTGCATCCGCACGATTTCTTGAATGTCGCCATGTGCCACGCCTTAAACGCGGCGCTGTTCGCCGGGCCGATGATGCGTTCCAAGGTGTCGCCCACACCAATTTCCCCATCCTGTTTCAATAGTGCAATGGCCAGCGCCCAAAGTGGCCAGCGGTCGCGATTCAGCGGGTGAATCACGGGAGTCGCCACTGGCAGAGCTCCTGCGCTGGATTTGGAGAGTAAATAAACCGAGTGCATCAACACCCCGGCAGTTGATAGTCGAATCGGCAACCGGGGGCGTAGAAGCAAAGGATCTGGTGTAAATCCCAAGTGGTGCTGGCTCCTGCCGGTTCACCCTGATCGGAGATGGATCCAGGCGGCGCCGCTGGATACGCCACATCGCCAGTGCTGTAATTCACCGGGCTTAACCATCCGATTTGGACATCACCCGGCAGCGCGGGAGCGCATTCGATTTGCACCCCTGAAACCAGCGGGCCGTAATTGCAAGGCACAGTCAGCCGCGCTTCCACTTGCGGGGCGTGAGCATAATAAAAGACGGGGGGCGCACTTTCGCCTGCAACATAGCCGTCATCGCCAGGGCAACTGCCGGCGGCATTATCAGCGCACAAACCACCGTCCATTTGCCATTTTGCGCACGGTTCAATGTTGCATGGCCGATGCGGCCGCTGCCAAAAAAGGTCTGTCATCGTGGACTGAGCGTAGCCCCACCATTTCGAACCGTAGAGTTCATCTGCGGTGAAGGTCTCTGGGAAATCGTAAGTGGTGCCATTGGTCCACGTCTCGCCATTCGGGCTGATACAAACAACCTGCGGCGCGCATTGCGTGAATGGCAGGCAGCCGGCCGTTTGAGAGAAGGATGTATAGGGCAAATCCAGCGGGCCGCCGCCTGCATTTGCAGTGGGTTGCGTGACTTGGGTTCCCGAACAATCAAGCACACCCGTAAGGCGAAAGTTTTCGCCGCCGGAACGGAAATCGGAAGTCCATTCCAAAATAGCGTGATCGCCTTTGGGAAATGTGTCATCCATGTACCACTTCGCGGCACCGTGAATGGTCGCATATTTGGCGGTGGCACAGGCTGCGGTGATTGTAAAATGCGTATCGTCAACGCGCGTTGCGGTGACGTTCCCGGCAACCGATGCCATCGAGGCGTCCCACAAATCCACTTGCTCCTGATGCGTGCTGGTGCTCATGCCGAACGCGGGTTGAGCGGCGAAAAAGGTCATCGTTGTGCCCGCCACGTCGGGAGTGATGGCAATGCGGCCGAGGAGTGCTGGCGCGGTCGGGTACCGCAATTTCCCAAAGCACTTGGCATCGTCGCCGTTGCTTTTGGATGCCCAATTGCTCGGGACATCCCAAGCTTTCGTGCCGAGCGTGAGCACTCCGGTTGCATAGCTGGTGACGCTGTAAAAGCCGCCCACAACCGGACCGCCCCAGGTGCCGCCAAAGTCCGTGCCGTTCAAGGGCGCAACTCCGGTGACGGGATCAATCAAGTTCCACGTCGAGCCTGCGCCGGAACCGCTGGCGTTGGTGGCGCAATAGACTCTGGATTCATCATACCAAAACTTCATATCGCCCGCGGGCAAAGCGAAGTTTTGCGAAGGCCATATTTCCAGGCACTCCGCCCATTTCTGGGCAACCATCATGCCGGAATCACCCGCCGTGCTGCCGGTGCCAGCGTCGGAATCCAGGCAGCCGCCGCCGAAGTAATTGGCTTTATCGGAATAGAATATCCACGCGCCGACGGGTTTGTTGATGGCCTGAAACCAGTTGGTCCAATCGGTGGAATTAAGCGGGAGTGCACAACCGCTGTTCGAATTGAACGTACCGACCGCCTGCCCCCAGCCGACCGGATACCAATCCCAACTTTGAAATCCGGGATTGTCCAGCGGCCGATAACAGCAACCACGCCAATCCTGGAAGCTGAAATTGAAATAATTCTGATAGCCGGCGGGCATGGGAGCGCCCGTAACACCGCCAGTGGCAGCCGGGGCCGCGCCCGTGATCGTCACGGTTATGCCATACGTGCAATCAGACGAGCATGTGCCACTGATGACTCCAGTGCTGGTGTCGAAGCTGCATCCGGTCGGCAGAGTGCCCACATAGCTGTAACCGGTGATTGTGGTAAATCCCATTGCAACCGGCGTGTTGATGAGGATGGAATCCCCCGCATTCGCCGCGCCGCTGATGGTTACAATCTGCGTGCCCGTATTGATGTCGGGCGAGGCGATGATGCCTGTGGGGCCTTCCCATAACGGGTCGCCGATGGTGCGTCCGTTGACATCGGTGAGCGGCGCGGAATAATCTTTAACCCAGAACAATCCCATAAAATTGTTGGTGAGCACTTCGCTGCGCCCGACGCGCGGCGCGACGCTGACCATTAAATCTTGCCGCCAGGGATATAGCGCGTCGTCATTGAGTGGCCAATAGGCCAGCAATGTTTTTAGGTCGGTGTAAACCGTGCCGGCCGTGTTGGCGGCGCTCAACGTCCCGGTGACACTGACGGTGACGACCGCGCTCAGAACTCCGGTAGTCGTGGTAGATTCCCAATAATTATCCGTTCGGGTGTAATCAAAGCTCGTGTCCGATACCGTGATGTTTTCCTCCATGGCGATGGCCCGGTTTGACACGATGCTGCCGGGGGACGTGTAAAGCTTGCGATTGAACGTGCCGGCAGCCAAATCCCAAGTTAAAAGTTCATTGGGTTGTTGGCCAAGTCCGCCGCCATAATCCTGAGTGGTAGTCGCCGAGCCGGAAGAATAAGTGATGACATCCCCGCTCGTGCCAAGCGTGGTCATATGGGATACGATTGTCCCCCAACTCCAAAACGCCTTGGCGATTTCTGTGAGAGCAACCAATCGGCTGTCGCTCGGCGAGGCGGAAAAGCTGGATAGTGTAATCAAGCCGCTGTGCGGGTCGATGGCTTGGTCAACGCTGACCGTGCCAGATATGTGGTTGGGTTGCAGGTTGGCGGTATCGTAATTGGTAATGCTCCATGAGGCGGAGGCGGAGAACCCGCAATATTTGGTCTGGTCAGGCGAGGACGTGTAGCCGCGAAAAGAAATCTGCGTCGCGCCACAACCAAGAACCGTGTCCGAGCCGCTGCTGTCTTCCGCATCCTTGTAGCTGCGCACGCCCTGCCATTGGCGGGCGGCCTGCACGTTCTTGAATCCGTGCTTATGGCACTCGCTGAAATTCACCTTATCCCCGGGCGTGTGCGCCCAGGTATTCGCGGCGTAAGGCAACGGCCATGCGACGCACG
>Ga0207664_10001539_pt1 | contig 15114 bp, 10 predicted proteins | sample LARL83metaG_FD_184349 | JGI IMG/M metagenome (GOLD analysis project Ga0207664, IMG submission 184349) | Corn, switchgrass and miscanthus rhizosphere microbial communities from Kellogg Biological Station, Michigan, USA - LAR L8-3 metaG... | ecosystem: Host-associated > Plants > Roots >... | reverse complement strand
TTCGAGAGAAACCCCATGAAGATGAACCGCCTGATTCCTCGCCTTGCCGCCATCGCCTGTCTGCTGCCCGGCCTGGCCTGCTCCTCCGGCACCAAGGCCGCCGATGCCGGCGGAGCTGTTTCGCTGGCCGGCACCTGGACCTTGGTGGCAGCCGACGTGCTGCATCCGAATGGCTCGCGCTCGCACGACTATGGCGACGCGCCGAAGGGCCTGCTGCTGATCGACCGCGCGGGCCACTATTCGCTGCAGCTTTATCGCGCCGACCGCCCGCGCTTCGCCAACCCGGACAAGGCCAAGGCCAGCACGCAGGAATACAAGGCGGCCGTGATGGGCGCGAGCACCCATTACGGCACGCTCGCGGTCGAGCGGGACAAGCACCAGCTGGTGTTCCACATCGAAGGCGCCTCCTTTCCCAATTGGGAGGGGCAGGAGCAACGCCGTGCCTTCGAACTGCACGGCGATACGCTCAGCTACCGGGTACCGCCGCGTCCGGATGGCAACGTACCCATTTCGGTGTGGCGGCGCATCGGCGACTGAGCCGCCAAAACGGCTCTGACCCGTCGAGTGAGCTTCGCTCTGGTCGGTACCGGAGCAGAGGCGAGCCCCAGCATGAAAAACATGGGAAGGACCTTGGGTCCAACCCTGGTGGCGGTCTGTCGGTCGCCCCCTATTTCATCGACGCGACGCGCTACCGACTGATCGAGGGCGACCTCGGTCCCCTCCCTTGTTCGCCTCGAGGTCGGCTTCGTTGCGGTGTAGCACCGTGAAGGCATAGCACGTGCCGACCCCGCCTTCATCGTCACGATGGCCGATCGGGACGACGCCAGGAAGCAGCCGAAATTCGGCGGCTCCCTGGCCTCGGTTGCTGTGCGAACCAGCCACGGTGAGCTTGTACCGTTCGGGTGCGATCCCGTAAGCCTCTCCTGCCCGCTTCTTCGATCTCACCAGACAGCTCCGCTCGAGCACGGACGAGGCGTCGTCGATGACGAGCTGATCGGCATCCGCCAATGCCTGCAGCAAGAACACGCTTTTGAAAACGCGCATGCCTTCGCGCCATGGCGGAAAAGACGCTCGGGCCGGCCTGGTGGCCGGGGCTCGCGAACATCGAGCAGAGGCAATCGACTTCCTCGACCCCGGTTTTTCGGCTCCAGCTTCTCCCGCAACAGACCGCGGCAGCGCGCGTTCAAGCCGTTCGCGGCGCGCCTCGCGGACGCCCCGTGCCAAATCAATCGGCTGTTTGTCCCGGAACGTTCATATCCGGGTGCTTGAATCGTGCGGTCTCCGGGGCGCGCCCAATCGCGTCGCCGACGCTTGGGGAATCCACGGACCTTCGGGTCCTGCATGGCCGGCATCGTCACTTCTCTACCAGGAGTCTTTCATGCTCAGTCTTTCAATGTTCCGCAAGGCGCTCCTGCCGGCATCCATTGCCGCCATGAGCTTCGCCTTTGCCGCCTCGGCTCACGTCAACGCGACTGCCGGCAACGGCAACCCGATCTCTTCGCCCGGATCGGGCTCGCCGCACGGCGATCCCCAGACCGCCACGCCGATCAAGCACCTGGTGGTGATCTTCGACGAGAACCGCTCGTTCGATCACTACTTCGCCACCTATCCGCATGCGGCCAACCCGGACGGCGAGCCGGCGTTCCACGCCAAGCCGTTCACGCCGCCGGTCGAAGGCCTGGATGCCCGCCTGCTCCATGCGAACCCCAACAGGCTCAACCCGGCCAATGGCGTCAACGCGGTCAACCCGTTCCGCCTGGATCGCACCCAGGCCAACACCGAAGGCCAGAATCACGGCTACACGGCGGAACAGCAGGCCTACGACAACGGCAAGGTCGACCTCTTCCCGCTGTATACCGGCAACAACACCGTCAGCAGCACCGGCACGTTCGGTACCCATGGACTGGTGATGGGCTACTACGACGGCAACACGGTCACCGCGCTGTGGAACTACGCACAGCATTTCGCGATGAACGACAACGCCTACACCGACACCTTTGGTCCGTCGACGCCGGGGGCGCTGCACGTCGTCTCCGGCACCATCGCCGGCGCGATCGTTCCGGCCGGCGCCAAGCCAAGCGGCGTGACGCCCGACGGCCAGGGCGGCTACACCGTGACCGGCGATCCCGACCCGGCCTACGACGTCTGCTCCAATGCGGGCAAATCGGTGCAGATGACCTCGAAGAACATCGGCGACCTGCTCAATGCCCGTCACATCAGCTGGGGCAGCTTCATGGGCGGCTTCGACCTCACCGCGGTGAACGAGAACGCCAGCACCGGCTGTGCCCGCAGCACCTATTCGGCCGTGCTCGGCGGCAGCAAGACCGACTACATCCCGCACCACGCCTGGTTCCAGTACTACGCCTCCACCGCCAACCCGACCCACGAGCGTCCGACCTCGCCGGACTATGTCGGCCACACCGATCCGAAGGACGGCACCGGCACGCCGGTGCACCACGCGTACGACATCGAGGATTTCTACGACGCCGTGAACGGAGGCAACTTCCCCGCGGTGAGCTACATCAAGTCGCCGGCCGTGGGCGATGCGCACCCGGGCAATTCGGACCCGCTCGACGAGCAGGCCTACCTGGTGCAGCTGGTGAACTTCATCGAAAGCCGGCCGGAGTGGAAAGACACCGCGATCATCGTCACCTACGACGATTCCGATGGCTGGTACGACCACCGCTACGCGGCGCCGACCACCTCGTCAGCCGATCCGGTCGCCGACCAGCTCAACGGCGCCGGCCTCTGCACCAGCCCGCAGGCGAAACCCGGCGAGGGCGTCGACGGCAAGGTGGTCAACGGCCGTTGCGGCCCGGGTACGCGCGTTCCGTTCCTGGTGCTGTCGCCGTACGCCCGCAGCAACTACGTGGCGGGCAACCGCCTGACCCAGTCCTCGGTGGTCCGCTTCATCGAGGACAACTGGCTGCATGGCGAGCGCATCGGCCAGGGTTCGAACGACGCCAGCGCCGGCAGCATCATGGACATGTTCGACTTCCGCCATGGCCGCGCCTTCGCCACCCAGCCATTGTTCCTTGATCCGGACAGCGGCACCGAGGTGTCGTCCTCCGATCCGGGGCATGGTCATGGTCGCGGTCATTGGCCGAGGCCGTGGCGCTACTGAGTCCGCGGTGATCCGTCGGTCGTGCGCGGTCCCGCGGGCCCGTGCACGACCCGACGAGCGTCGTCCTCACCACCGCTTCGCCGGGCTTGCCCGGCGGAGCAGCCGACGTTGCAGGGACCCGATCATCATGGCTTTTTTGCGAACCAGCTCCGCCGCCGTGCATGGCGCGCTCGCCGTCCGTCGTTTCCATCCGGCCTCCAGACGATGGTTCGGCGGATTACTGTGCCTGGCTGCCCTGGCCGGTTCCGGGTGCGCGCTGGCCTGGATGAACCAGGCACAGGCCACGCCGGCGGCATCCGGCGTGGCGGCCAGCGGCATCAATCCGCACCCGGTCGAACTGCGGGTGCCGCCGGATCGCCCGTTGAGCGCAGTAGCGAAGCTCGGGCGGCGCATGTTCTTCGATCCGGCGCTGCCGGCATCGGGCCAGCAGTCCTGCGCCTCGTGCCACGACCCCGCGCACGGCTACAACCCGCCCAATGGGCAGACGCTGCAGCCAGGCGGCGCGCACATGGGGGAGCGGGGTTTTCGCCCGCCGCTGTCGCTGGCCTATCTGTACCGGCAGCAGCCTTTCAGCATCGGGCCGGATGCGGGCGAGTCCGAAGCGCCGGCCAACCTCGACACCCTGGCCCGCGCCGCCGGCCAGACGGCGCGCGCGCAGAAGTCGGCCGGCGCTCCGCCGGCAACCGTGCCGATGGTGCCGATGGGCGGACTGTTCTGGGACGGCCGCGCCGCGTCGTTCCAGCGCCAGGCGCTGGTGCCGATGCTCAACCCGGTCGAGATGGCCAACACCAGCATCGAGCAGGTCGCCAGCAAACTGGCCGCCAGCCCGTACCACGCGCAATTCCGGCAATTGTTCGGCGAGGACATCCTCGAGCAGCCCGACCGACTGGTCGCCGAGGCGATGTTCGCGATCAGCCGCTTCGAAACGGAAGACGTGTCGTTCCATCCATTCACCAGCAAGTACGACGCGTGGCTGCAGGGCAAGACGCGCCTGAGCGCGGCGGAGGCGCGCGGCCTGGACGTGTTCAACGACCCGCAAAAAGGCAATTGCGCCGCCTGCCACCCGAGCACGGCCACATCCGACCGGCTGCCGCCGCTGTTCACCGACACCCAGTACGAAGCGCTGGGCGTGCCACGCAATCCCGCGCTGCCGATGAACCGCGATCCGCACTTCCACGACCTTGGCCTGTGCGGCCCGTTCCGCACGGATCTGGCCAGGCAGACCCAGTACTGCGGCATGTTCATCACGCCGACCTTGCGCAACGTGGACCGTCGCCGGGTGTTCTTCCACAACGGCGTGTACCACACGCTCAAGCAGGTGCTGGACTTCTACAACCTGCGCGCCGTGGCGCCGGAGAAAGTCTATCCGCGCAACGCCGACGGCACGCTGGCGCTATACGACGACTTGCCTGCAGCCTACCGCGCCAACCTGGACGCGACCGATGCCCCTTTCGATCGCCACGTCGGCGACACTCCGGCGCTGACCGACCAGGACATCCGGGACATCATCATCTTCCTGCACACGCTGGACGACGGCTACGCAGCGACGGAAGGAACGGCCCCGACCGCTTCCCGGCCAACGCAACGGGTGCCATAGGAATGGCGGCTTGTCCCGGCATCCGAAATTCCTCCGTTCCATCCTTCCGTCGAACCGGTCCGCCCGCTGGTGTTCCCTATCGAAGGCGCTCCTCTCTCCATGGGGACGGCAGGAAGCCGCGCCTTCGCGGCGCCTTCTCCTGCACGTTCCTGACTAGTCGCGCAGGTTCACCTGTGCGATTTGCAGAGGTTCCGCCTGCGCCGATGCCTGTCGCTCGTTGTACCTGCTGGACATCGGCAGGGGGTCCAGCCTGCAACGCGCGCCTCCCGACGGCATCACCCGCTTGCAATACACGTTGACGATGCCAACGGTGTTCCAGGCGGGGTCGATCAGCCGGATCTGCCTCGCCACGCCGGGACCTGAAGCGTTGTCGATGGCCACGGCGACATGCGCCGGCGAGGCGATGCCGCGCTGGCGCAGCGATTCCGATTCATTGGCCGCCCGCCGCGCCTGTACGAACTGCCTGTGCGTGTTGCCGACCAGCGCATGCAAGGTGTAGCCCGTGTCCAGATCGGCCTTGTAGGTTTCGTACTGCCCCGGTACCGCATTGACTGTGACATCGCGCATGGTGGTGGCCTGGGTCTGAATCTCGTCCTGGGCCGCGCTTGCGCCGCCGGCGCAGATGAGTCCGACAGCGAGTGTGGTGTTGATCAGGTGTTTCATGGAAGCCCTCCAGACGGACGCCGATGTCCGTTGACTGATGCTGGGCCGGAGCCACGGCACATGCTTGAGGGACTTCGGAGGATTCCGTTCGGGTTCCATGAGGATTTCGGCCGGACCGCTTCCGTCGATGCAAGGCGCGGCTGCCGCTGCATCGACCCATCCGGCACGACGAAAGATGACTGCCACCATCCTGCAGTCTCGCTTTCGCAGCCGCACCCATCGCCTGCAACCTTGATTGACCCTTCACCCGCCGCTGTGATATTGCGACCCCGTGACCCCAGAATCGAACAGTCCGCGGGTGGACTATGCGTTCGGCGATATCCGCGTCGAGCCGGCGGCCCATCGCGTGCTGCGCGACGGTCGCGAACTCGAGCTGGAGCCGAAGGCCTATGCCGTGTTGCTGCAATTCGTGACCCATCCGGGCGAACTGATCCAGCACGACGACCTGCTGGAACGCGTGTGGGGGCACAAGTACGTCACGCCGGCATCGCTGAGCCGGGTCATCTCGCAGTTGCGCCAGAAGCTCGGCGACGAGACGGCGGAGCCGCGCTATATCCAGACCGTGCATGGCCTGGGCTATCGGCTGATCGCCAGCGTCACTGCAAATAATCCGGCGGACGCCATCGCCTGGGGCGAGGCGCTCCGCCCACCCCGCCATCCGGACCGCGACCGTGACCGGCGCAGCATTGCCGTGCTGCCGTTCGTCAACATGAGCGGCGAGCTGGAGAACGAGTACTTCAGCGACGGCATCGCCGAGGAAATCCTCAGCCTGCTGACCAAGCTGCCGCAGCTGAAGGTTTCGTCCCGAACCTCCTCGTTCTTCTTCAAGGGCAAGGAGGTCGACCTGGCGACGCTGGCGGCAAAGCTGGACGTAGGAACCGTGCTGGAGGGCAGCGTGCGCCGGGCGGGCAACCGCGTGCGCATCACCGCGCAGTTGATCGACGTGGCGTCCGACTCGAACCTGTGGGCCGAGACCTATGACCGCGAACTGCGCGACGTATTCGCCATCCAGGACGACATCGCCCAGAGCATCGTCGACGCGCTGAAGGTCACCCTGTCGCCGAAGGAGCGCCGCGCCATCCAGTACGTCGCCACTGCCGACGTGCAGGCCTACGACGACTATCTGCGCGGGCGCAAGTATTTCTATGCGTGGAACCGGCGCGATTCGCTGCGCGCCATCGACATGTACGAGCGCGCCATCGCACGCGACCCCAAGTACGCCGCCGCCTGGGCCGGCCTGTCGGATGCGTACGTCATGCGGCATCGCTTCCTGGATGCGAATCTCGAACATGTCGTGCATGCCATGGAGGCCAGCGAACGGGCCCTGCAGATGGATCCGGACTCGGCCGAGGCGCATGCCTCGCGCGGCCTGGCGCTGTACGTCAGCAAGCAGTTCAAGCAGGCCGAGCGGCAGTTCGAGACGGCGATGATGCTCAATCCGAACCTGCTCGAAGCGTATTTCATGTACGGCATGATCTGCAGCTCGCTGGGCAATTTCGAGAAAGCCGCCTGGCTGTACCTGCGCGCCGCCGAAGTCAGCCCCGCCGACTACCTGCCACTGGTCTACCTGTGCCAGGCGTACAGCGAGCTGGGCCGCAAGGACGACGAGAGCAAGGCGCGCCATCACGCGATCGAGCTGATCGAACGCGCCCTCAATGTGAATCCCGACGACGCCCGCGCCCGCTACATGGGCGCCGCAAATTTTGCGGCCGTTGGCGAAAAAGCCAAGGCGATCGAATGGGCCAACCTGGCGCTGCGATCGAGCGAGGACGAGCCGATGGTGTTCTACAACGCCGCATGCACGTTCGCGGTGCTGGGCGAACACGATCGCGCCATCGACCTGCTCGAGCGCGCGGTGAAGCTCGGCTGGGGCGACCGCGCCTGGATGGCGAACGACAGCGACCTCGCCTCGCTGCGCGACAAGCCCCGCTTCCAGGCGCTGCTGACCAGCCTCAACTGAAGCGTGGTGAGCGCTTCTGCGCACCCCTTCCGCGAGGCACGCCGGTCCATCAATTGATGATTTCCCCCATGCCTGCTTCGACGCGGCGCCTCAGTTCCCGGATGAACTCGGCGTCATAGGCTTCCCAGCCATCGAGTTCGCCAACGATCCTCAGCGGCGACGCGGTCCTATACGACCGTGTCGGGTTGCCCGGGAATTTCTTGTTCGTGACGTTCGGGTCATCTTCGAACGTTCCGGTCGGTGCGACGACATAAACGCGTGGCCTTCCCGCGCCTCGCGCCATCTCCGCGGCAAGACCCGCCCCCTTTGGCAAGGCCGTGAAGTAGACATGGTTCATGACGACACGATCGTCATAGTTGGATGTGAACCCCGCTGTCAGCAAGTCGCCGAGCGAGAGATCCGCCCTGGTACCGTGATAGAACGGTCCATCCACGCGATGGCAATTCTCATGGCATACGGGAACCCACTCATCGTTGTGCATCGCCAGACGCGCCTTTTGTCTTCCTGCCCCATCGGCAGGGCGGCGAGCCTAGTTCACACCGCGAGCCTTGCCGCAAGCCCTGGCGGCTGATATAAATTCGTAGTGGGAGGCGCAGTGCGCCTCTTTTTTTGCCTTGAAAAAGCTGTCGCCGGAAATCGCGGCTGCGCCCATCGCGTCAGAGCTGCTTCTTCTCTACGACGGGCGACGCGCCGGCCAGATTCGAGCGCATCGGCCGAGTATCGTCTCCACGTGCTTGCCTCCGCCCATCGGCGAATGAGCTGCCTGTGGAATGGCCTGACTCCACACGTCCGATTTCCGACCCCGCAAAAAAATTTCGGATCGATGTCGATCTCCGGGAGTCTCCGTCGTCGCTACAGTGAGGTCGCGAGGGCGACTACGACAGGAGAGATCGCCATGAGCAAGCCAGTGCTGGAACCGTCCGTTTCGCCCAATGACGGAGCTGCCGTCCGGACCGTGCAGGGAACCAGGAAGATGAAGCTCATGGGCCGGCTTGCCGCCAGGCTGATGGCGTGCACCCCGCTGGCCTTGCTTGCCGTCACCGGCACCACCGCGCATGCAGCCGAGACGTACGCCCGCATGGCGCCGGTCAAGGCGTACCTCATGGACCGCGCCGCGGAAATCGCGCTGGCCAGGAGCGCCGCGCCCGAATCCATTTCCAAGGATGCGACCGTCCTGGTCATGACCCGCACCGGCTATGAAACGGCCGTCACGGGCAGCAACGGGTTTGTCTGCTGGGTGGCGCGGGGTTTCGCCGGCGCCCCCGACTGGCCCGAGCGCTGGAACCCGAAAATCCGCGCCGCCGGATGCGACAACCCGCAGGCCGCGCGCACCGTCACACCAATCGCCAAACTTCGCACCGCGATGACGCTTGCCGGCCGCTCCGACGCCGACATCGCCGAGCGCATCAAGGCCGCCCTGCGCAGCAAGGAAATCCCGCCGCTGGAGCCGGGCGCCATGTGCTACATGATGTCGAAATCGTCCTATCTGTCGGACGACGGCGGCCATGACATGGCACACGTCATGTTCTACGTCCCCTTCAAGGAAGGTGCGGACTGGGGCGCCAACATGGCCGGCTCGCCGATCTTCGGCGGCAGCTACTGGTTCTACACGCCGGAGCATCAAGCCGAGTCCGCCAAGCTGCCGCCGCTGTCGGTTTTCCTGGTCGGAGTCGCCACCTGGTCCGACGGCACGCCTGCCGCGATGCACCAGATGTAGGCACCTCTGGGATCGGTACCTGATCGGGCACCATGGCGGACGGCCGCAACGGCATCGCGACAATGTGCGCGAGGAACCGCGGCGCCCAGATCGACGTCTGCCAGTGAAAGAAAGGCTCTGCAAAGATGCAGCGGGTTCAATGCCTTCGCCACCAAGTGGACCTGAGCCGAATGGCACTTACTTGACGCCCGCCCGTTCGTCCTGAGCGTAGGCCGGAGGCCGAAGCCGAAGGACATGCCGGTGATGGCCTGGTCGCCGCCCCGCGCTCCGGCTTCGCCCGGCAGCGCGGGCTACTCCCGGAGCGAACGGCTGGGAGCGGATCGCCCCTGAGTAAGCACCATTCGAACCTGCCCTGCTCTTCGTCGATCGAGCCCTACCAGCGCAGGCACATTGCTGCGTGGTCGGAGCCGAAGCGGCGCTTGATCTGCCAGTACGGGGCGGCTTGATCGAAGGCACGGGAGACCAGCACCGGCTGGAAATTCGACAGGGCATAGTCGAGCGTCCGCCCGCTGATGCGCGTCGGCGAAACCGGTGCGGCGATCTCGTTCAGTGGTACGCCCTGCGCCATCAACTGCCCTGGCTGGGCGTTGAGGTCTCCGAACAGGATGTTGTTGCCGACGTAAGTGGCCTTGATGAAGTTCCACATGGCAGCGACGACCTGCCCATTGTTGCCCGACGGCGCGTGCCAGAAAAACAGGTTGACACCGCCGGCAACCGCCAACTTGGGAATGCGCGCGCTGCCGAGCAGGAGATGCGGCCCGCCCGGCGGGCCGGCGACGCCGGTGCCGACTACGGGAAAGCCGGCTGGTTCGGCGATCCCACCGAAAATATTGGTCCAGTAGCACAAGGTCGCGCCGCCGACGGCGACCGCGTTCCGCAGCGACGAAGTATTGCCGGCATAGCCCTGTTGGACCTCGCAGTAGAACACCGGGTCGGCCTGATTGTTGAGCCAGTCCTGCGTCTGGACTTTGCGGCTGCTGACTTCCGCCTGGTATTCGAGCTGCTCGACCTCGCGGACGCGGCGCACTTCGCGCTCGACCTGGCGCTGCACGGTAGGATCCGCGCTGTATTTCTTCCGTTCATAGGGAGATTTGGTCTTCGGCTTCGTTATCCCGCCACCGCCGACCATCGACCGGGTGACCGCCGGGCTGATGACGACGCCTTTGGACGCCTCGTACCTGAGCTGCGCCGCCTGGCTCAGGCCAGCGCGTTCGATCAGCAGCTGCCTGCGCTGCGCGAGCACGTCGGCGTTGCTCGACAGATGCTCGGCATTCCAGAAATAGACTCGCGCCATCGGCCGTCCCCTTCCCCTGGAGAAAACAGCGGCCAGAGTGCGCGTTTCGGCAGCAAATTCCAATCGGTTCTGCCGGACGCTCATGGTTGCCGGCCAACTCGCCGTTGAGGCACAAGCCGTCAACGATGAGGTTCAACCACCTCGACGATGAGCCGCATCGGCTCACGCTTGAGCCCGCGATGATTTCGCGCAGGACTCGAAACTAAGACAGGTGCTTTCATCGGCGCTGGCTCGCTCAAGGCCAACCCGTAAGTGAACCTGACCACGTTCTTCCACGCTGGTCGAAGCCAGGACTTGGCGAGCACGGCCATCACGGCGATATGCCCACGCCACATGACGGAGAACGGCGCCGGTTGCGCCGCTCGGTCAAAACGCTCCACGTTGCAGCAAGAATCCTCGCCGGGCGAGGTGCACTGCGACAAACCAGCCGCCCCACGCGGGCGATCATCCAGCTGCCACCGCGCCATTCCCTCACGCCATTTCCCGAGCACGCTCACATTCTCCCGCGAAGTACCGATGCTAGGCTTTCCCGATAAAGGATTTTCAAGATCAGTCTTTGCAAAGGAGCTCGCATGTTTCCCTTCCAGCTTGCAGCAGCGCCGCGGCGATCGCACAGCAAGAAATCCCCGATCAGGAGCACCAACATGAAAACGGCAAGGACGCTCATCGTCGCCTTCGTCCTGCTCGTCTACGGCGCTACCGCAACCGCAAGCGACAGCAGAAGCCAAGCCATCAAGAGTCATGCGCCGAAAGGAATCACGACTGCGTTTTACACGTGCGTCGACAAAGCGGATTCCGACACTGTTGCAATTGCTGCCTGCCTCACCGATGAGCAAACCAGACAAGACAATCGACTGAACGCCACCTACAAGACACTTCTGGGCAAACTGACTCCCAAAGTGAAAGATGCCCTCGTCCGTGCCGAACGTGAGTGGCTGAAATTTCAGGAGGCGAACGGAGAGTTCGAAAACTCCATCTATGGCAATGAAAGCATTGCCAACCTTCAGTTGGCGCAGAACGAAATATTCCGCATATGTGAACGGGCCAACGCATTGGACACTTATCTGATCGTTGCCAACAATCAGTAACTACACCTCTATTCAAGGACGAAGACCATGCCCGACCTAGACACGCACGATCTTGATTCATTGACTGGCGCCACGTATTTCGTGGTGGGCCGCGGAACGGAAGGCGGACAGTCGTCCTATCATCTGAGCATTGCCGGAGTGACCTCCGGTACATCCGACCCGAACTGGGGTAACGCAGACAAGATAAAGGCAAACAGCGGCTACTCGCTGGGTACGATCCAGGTCGATCTCGGCCAGCGGGGCACTTGGGCTCTGGGAGCGACTGATGGTGCGGCGCTGAAGCAAGGCGAGATCACCTACGTGGACGGAATCATCGAGCAGGCGTCCAGATATGCCAAGGATCACAATCTCGAATTCATGCAAGACCACTCGCAGCTCCGCGCGAACCTGCTGACCCACGGCAATGGCAAAGCGGGGCGAAGCACCCTCGCCTTCATCGACAAGGACACCCGGGACAGCATCAATGCATGGGCGTCTTCGGCAGATGGGCAGAAGTGGATACACAAGAATGTCGACTATCCACAGATCCGGCATGCGACCCTGACAGCCATGTCGATGCTTGATAAATATGGGGAGAACATTTCGGAAGATCATCGCCTGGAAATAGTCGCCATCCTGGCAAAAACCGCGAATCAGATGCCATCCCAGATGGCTGAGTTCAAGACGGTCTTGAAGAACGGTGGCAACTACGACGATGTGCTTGCGAAGGCCAACGACATTGGCAACGCGTATGACTACTACGACGGCCCGAAGGCCGCCGCGCTCGCAAAGCGGTACAAAGACGCATACAAGGTGCCAGAGAATGCAGCCGCTCTCGACCGTGCCCATGCCAAGGTAGGCGATGCGAATTTCGATCCCTCGAAGTCGGCAAGCGACCCGGACATCAAGGAAGCCCTGAAGGCCATCGGCCAGGGTGGCCGCGTCCACACGCCGGGCGGCCACAGTTCGCTGCACCAGGGTTCACATGGCGAAAAAGTCACCGCGTTGCAGACCGATCTCGCCAAGCTGGGCTTCACCGACGCGCACGGCCGCGCATTGCATCCCGACGGCGACTTCGGCCCAGGTACGAAGGCCGCGGTCGAGAAGTTCCAGCAAGCACATCACATGACCGTCGACGGGGTCGCCGGCCCGAAGACGCTGAACGCCTTGCGGATCGCCGCGCACCCACCGCAGCCGAATCTGGCCGACGCCACGCACCCCGGCAACGGCATGTACCGGCAGGCGCTGGACGCCGTGCATCGCCTGGATGCACAACAGGGACGCACGCCGGACCAGCGCAGCGACAACCTCGCCGCGTCATTGGCCGTTGCCGCCCACGGCAACGGCATGAACCGGGTCGATCATGTCGTGCTGAGCGATGACGCCAGCCGCGCCTACGCCGTGCAAGGCGACACCAACTCCCTGTTCAAGCGCTACACCGACGTCAATGTGGATCAAGCGGTCGGCACGTCCGTGGCGCAAAGCAGCGTGCATTGGCAGCACGACATTCAACAGCCCGCCCCAGCGCAGACCACGCCGCCTATGCAGCAGATACAAAACAGTCTGATAAACCAGCCGGTGACGCAACGCTCACCATAGTGCCCCGACGATTGCCGGTAGCCGCTACGCATCGCACCGAAAGGGACCTTGCCCGGCCGGCTTGACCTTGGAAAGCCGTACCGGTGAGCATGCAGCACCGGCCCAAGCCCGCCTTGCGCAGGTGCGGTGACTGGAGAGGCTACTTGGCGAGTAGCGCATCCGGTTCCGCCGAACATGCAAATGCAATCGAGCTCCCTCGCCCGCTTCCGACGCGGGCTTCGTTACGGTCTGGCAACCATTACGGGAGAACCACGATGATTCGTCGATCCTTGCTTCTGCCGCTGCTGGCAGTCCTGTTGGCGGGTTGCGACCCGGCGCAAAAGACGGCCGGCGATGTCGCCGCCCTTCCGCTGTTCGATACCTTTGGCGACCTGCACCGCGACGTGGCCACCTCGGTCCCTGCGGCGCAGCGTTATTTCGACCAGGGCCTGCGCATGGCCTATGGCTTCAACCACGAGGCAGCGGGCCGCTCCTTTGCCGAAGCGGCCCGGCTGGACCCGCAATGCGCGATGTGCGTCTGGGGCCAGGCGCTGGTGCTGGGGCCGAACATCAACCTGCCGATGGACCCGGCGCAGGCGAAGAACGCCACCGCCCTCGCCGCGCGCGCGGCCAGCCTGGCCGCCACGGCACGCCCGGTCGACCGCGCGCTGATCCAGGCACTGCAGCTGCGTTACGCCGACCCGGCGCCGGCGGATCGCACGACGCTGGACCGCACCTACGCCGAGGCGATGGCGCGCGTGGTCGCGCAATTCCCCGAGGACGACGATGCGGCAACGCTGTACGCCGAAGCGCTGATGGATCTCTCGCCCTGGGCGTACTGGAAAAAGGACGGCACACCGGCCGAGTTCACCCCGCGCCTGCTCGGCGAACTGGAACGCGTGCTGGCGCGAAACCCGCGCCACATCGGCGCTATGCACTACTACATCCACGCCACCGAGTCCTCGCCCGAACCGCAGCGCGCCGAACCCTGGGCCGATGCGCTGGCCGCGCTGGCGCCTGGCTCGGGCCACCTGGTACACATGCCCGCGCACACCTACATCCGCGTCGGCCGCTACCACGACGCCACCCTGACCAACCTCTCAGCCACCACCGCGGACAAGAATTTCCTGGCGATGTGCCGCGGCAGCAACGGTGTCTACCCGCTGGGCTACGTGCCGCACAACTGGCACTTCGCCACGATGACGACGGGCCTGACCGGCTCGCGCACGCTGGCGCTGCGAGCAGCCGAGCAGACCGCCCGCCGTGCCGACCGCGCCGTGATGGGCGAGCCGCCGATGGAGTTCATGCAGCAGTTCGTGGTCACGCCGCTGCTCACCCAGGTCCGCTTCGGCGACTGGGACGCGATCCTCGCCGACACCGCTGCAGCCCCGGAGCTGCCCTATCCGGCCGCCATCCGGCACTTCGCCCGCGGCATGGCGCACGCGCGCAAGGGCGCACTGGCCGAGGCCGCGCGCGAGGCCGACGCCCTGCATGCGATCGCCGTCGACCCGGCCATGGCGAAGGTGGCTTTCTTCGACATCAACCAAGCCGACAACGTCCTGCGCGTCGCCGACGCCCTGCTGCACGGGGAATTGCTGCGCACGCAGGGCAAGCGCGCGCAGGCCATCGCCGCCTTGCGCGAAGCGGCTGCCGCCGAAGATGCGCTCGCCTACAACGAACCGGCCGACTGGCCGCTGCCAGTGCGCCCCTACCTGGGCGCCGCGCTGCTCGAGGCGGGCGACGCCAAGGGCGCGGCGGAAGCGTTCGACCAGGACTTGAAGACCTATCCTCTCAACGGCTGGTCGCTGTTCGGCCTGGCGCAGGCGCAACAGAAACTCGGGCAGGCCGACGCCGCGCGCGAAACCTCGAAGCGGCAGGCGGCCGCATGGCAGTGGGCCGACGCGCCGCTGACGGCGGCGCGGTACTGACGAGGTGCGGCGCGTTCCGATCGGTTCCGGAGCGCGCTGGTCGGCGCAGGGCGACGGCGTGCGCGAAACCGCAATGGCCTCCCGCGACGGCGGCAAGACCTGGGCGCCCCTGGCGCACGATTTCCGAATCCTGATCCGCATGTTTGCGGCCGGAGCCAGGAAAGGAGAGCTCACCAGATCGGACCT
>Ga0207664_10001536_pt1 | contig 15117 bp, 11 predicted proteins | sample LARL83metaG_FD_184349 | JGI IMG/M metagenome (GOLD analysis project Ga0207664, IMG submission 184349) | Corn, switchgrass and miscanthus rhizosphere microbial communities from Kellogg Biological Station, Michigan, USA - LAR L8-3 metaG... | ecosystem: Host-associated > Plants > Roots >... | reverse complement strand
CGGCAGCCCCTTGACCTCGGTGAGCAGCGCGGCCGCGGCCTGAGCTTCCTCCGAACTCGGATACTCCGATATCGGAGTATCCGAGATGGGAATGTACGAGGTGGGAGTGGCGGCGAGGGCTGGGGCTGGGGCTGGGGCGAGGGCTGGGGTGGAAGCGGCGTCGAGCGTTGGGGTTGGGGCGGAGCTGGCGGCGCCGGGGGCCAGCGGGGTCAGGCCTTCGTTCTGGTACGGGCCAGGATCGTAGGGGGTCTGGGCATTCTTGGCGATGACCGGAAACCAGTCCATGGTGCGCCGCGCGCCGAGCGAGCGCTCCAGCAGCGCGTAGTCCAGCGGCGTGGTGGTGAAATCCAGCTCCTGGGTGAGCTCGCCTTGGATGACCAGGGTGTCCACCGGCGTCCACGGACCCGGATACACGCCTGCCAGCGTGAACGTGGCAGGCCACTGGCCGCTGGCGCGCAGCTGCGCGATGTCGTCGTTCACCCCCTGGGCGTAAGCCGTGAGGGCCTGGGCCGCCGGACCGCGCCGCGGCAGCTGGGCCCATTCGGCCTCGGCGGTGCGCAACAGTCCGAGGCGGAGCTCGAACTCGTCGGACGACAGGTCCGTCGGGCCGGCCAGCTGCGCGAGCCGCCCCTCCCCCAGCCGGCGTTCCTCGTCCATCTCGGTGAGGCGGAACCTCGCGTGCACGTAGCCGAGCGCCTCGAAGACGTCATGATCGGTCGCCGCCTCGATCGAGGCGACGCCGTACCGCTCGGTGAACGTGACCGTCACCGGCCGCTGCAGGCCGGGGATGGTCAGCGTCTGCGAGTGTAGCGGCTTGCCGGCGGAGTCGGCGGTCCACACGCCGCGGCCGGGATCCAGGGCGGGACCGAGCGCGGGGATCGTGCCGTAGCCGAACCCGAGCAGGCCCAGCACCACGACGGAAGCCACTATGGACAAGGGATGCTGAGCACGCGACGTCGCCTCGCGCGCGACGAGCGGGACCTGAAGGCGGAGCGGATGTCGTTATGAGAAAAATTCACCACAGCGGCGGGTGCCGGTCCTGCCATGGCCGAGCGTCCTCGAGCTGGGCAGACAGCGAGATCAGCGTGGCCTCGTCACCGGGGCGGCCGGCCAGCATCACGCCGATGGGCAGGCCGACCGCGTTCCAGTACAGCGGAACGTTGACGGCCGGCTGGCCGGACACGTTGTACAGCGCGGTGAACGGGGTGAACTGCTTCTGCCGCTCGAAGTTGGCGGCCGGGTCGACCTCGTCGAACCAGCCGACGGGTACCGGCGGCATGGCGAGCGTCGGGGTGAGGATCGCGTCGTAGCCGCTGAGCGCGGCGAGCGAGCCGCGGGTGACCGCCTGAAGGTAGGCCTGGGCGAAGACCAGGTCCTGGGCACCGGTGGCCATGCCGCGTTCGCGCAGGTACCTGGTGAGCGGCAGGAGCAGTTCCTCCTGCTCCGGACCCACCGGGGCCAGCGTGGCGTAGGCGTACCAGATCGTCTCGAAGAACGGGACGGTGTCCGGGCCCATCGGGATCGTGACGTCCTCCACGTCATGACCGAGCCTGGTGAGCAGCGTGCTGGCGTCCTCGTACGCGGCGACGCAGTCCTCGTGCACGATCGCGCCCTCGACGGGGTGCTGGAGCGTCCGGCCGATGCGCAGCCTGCCCGGCGGGCGCTGCGCGTAGCCGAGGAAGGTCTCCCCGGCGGGCAGCGGAGGCTGGGTGTACATGTCGCCCGGGTAGTTGCCGGCCATGACGTCGAGCAGCAGCGCGGCGTCCGCGACGGTGCGGGCGATCGGGCCGTTGACGCCGAGGCCGACCAGGTCCGGCATGAGGGGGCCTTCGGAGATCCGGCCACGGGACGGCTTGATGCCGAACAGGCCGCACACGCTCGACGGGATCCGGATGGACCCGCCGCCGTCGCTGCCCTGCGCGGCCGGAGCCAGGCCGGACGCCACCGCCGCCGCCGCGCCGCCGCTCGATCCGCCGGCCGACCGGCTGAGGTCCCACGGAGTGCGGGCGGGCGGTCCGATCCTCGTCTCGGTGTAACAGGGCAGGCCGAACTCCGGCGTGGCGGTCTTGCCGAGCATGATCGAGCCCGCGTCCCTGAGCCGGATGACAACGTGATCGTCGGCGAGCGGGACGTTGTCGCGGAACGCCTCGGAGCCGAGGGTCTGCCGGACGCCGGCCACCATGTTGAGGTCCTTGATCGGAACCGGGACGCCGGTCAGCGGCGGGAGCAGCGCCGCGTCCTGCGTGCTGGCAATGGTTTTCTCCGCGGCGCGCGCCTGGTCGGCGGCGAGCTCGGCGGTGATCGTGTAGTACGCGCCTACTTTCGCGTTGAGCTCTTCGGCTCGCCGCAGGTAGTGTTCGGTGACCGCGACTGGGGAAACCTGGCGGCCACGGATAGCCGCTGCCAGCTCTATCATGCTGAGCTCATGAATCTGCGCCATGTTACCGAATGGTAGACCAGTTAAGGCTGGCCGTTTAGTCCACTTTCAGGGATGGATGTCATGGATAAAACCGGTAGCTGTAGGGGACAATCTTCTTGAGCGACGGTGCTTTGCGCTTAGTCTGCAGACAGTTACGCTGAGGTAGTGGGTGAGAGCCGGATGGCGTTTCCGAAGCCGAGGAACCGCAAATCGCCAGCTTCGCTGGTAATGATTGCCGAACGGCAAAATCCGAGTCAGCGCGAAAATGGAGTTACGGCCGTGTGGCATGCGACCCCGACGGAAAATGCTGCTGCTTCGGGGCCTGTTGTGCCACCGGGGCCGACTGGGTCGGCGGTGCCCGTTGCCACCGCTTCTTCGTCTTTGCCTGGGTCAGGGGACGGGCCCGCGCCGTGGCCGGAGGGCGGTATTCCGTCGCAGCGGGACGAGGGACGCGACCGGGACGTGGCGTTCTGGGACTGGGCGCCCGCCGGAGACGCCGAGGACGTGCGGTTCGCGCTCGACGACGAACCAGGGGCCGAGGGCTCGAGCCAGCAGGGTCCGGCGTCCGCGCCGGGTCCGGGTCCGGGTCCGGCGTCCGCGCCGGGTCCGTCGGCTTCGGGGGCTCCGGGGGCTCCGACTCCGGCGGCACCGGCGCCGGGAGCCGGCCCGGTGGTCACTCCGGTCGAGGTCACCGAGGTCCCGTCGCGGCGGGAGGGTATCGGGCGGCGGTTCGGCAAGCTGGACCACGTCTTCGGCGACACGCGGATGGGCGCTTGGCGTCGGCGCGCGGTCCTGGCGATCGTGGTGGGCGTGCTGGTCACGATCCTGGCGGACTGGCGGCTCGGGCTCACGTGCGCCGTGATCGTCGCGATCGGCGACGCGATCTTCCGGTCCCGTGCGGTGGCGCCCTCGCGCACCGGCGTGCGGATGAGCAAGGCACAAAAGCAGACCCAGCGGCAGCTCGTCAAACTGGAGCGGACCGGATACCTGGCCCTGCACTCCAGGCTGATCCCGCAGAGCGAGGATCACATCGACCACCTGGTGATCGGTCCGGCCGGGGTGTTCGCCATCGACTCAGAGGCCTGGGACAAGCAGCTCCCGGTGCGGACGAAGAACGCGCGGCAGCTCTGGCACGGGCCGTTCAGCATGAAGGAGCGGCTGGAGCACGCCCGCTGGGAGGCCGACCAGGCCGCCGAGTACCTCACCAGGCACGCGGAGCCTGGCCTGCTGGCGGGCCTGCCCGGCGAGACGGTGAGCGTCCGGCCCGCCATGGCGGTGTACGGGCCGAAGATCCCGTGGGACATCGCGACGATCAGGGAAGTGGACGTGTTCAGCGGCGCGCGGCTACGCTACTACCTGCGACGCTACGCGAAGCAGAACCACGCGCAACCGCTCAGCGCGACCCAGATCGAGCAGATCTGGCGGGCGGCGCACAGCGCGTTCCCCGACCACGACCCGGGGGTGCCGGCGGCTTCGCCGTTCGCGGCGTCCTGAGCGCGGGCCAGCGCGGGCCAGCGCGGGGAAGGGCGGCGCAGGCGGGCCAGCGCGGGCCAGGGCGGTAGGCTGGGGTTTTCCTCAATACCAGCCTGGTGAAGGTGGACTTCGGCGATGCCTACGCTCCGTTCGCGAACGGTTACGCATGGTAGGAACATGGCGGGTGCGCGTGCCCTGCTGCGCGCCACCGGAATAGCCCGCGAGGACATCGGCAAACCGATCATCGCCGTGGCCAACAGCTTCACCGAGTTCGTCCCCGGGCACGTCCACCTGCGCGAAGTAGGCCAGGTGGTCGCCGACGCGGTGCGCGCGGCCGGCGCGGTACCGCGCGAGTTCAACACGATCGCGGTGGACGACGGCATCGCGATGGGACACGGCGGGATGCTGTACTCCCTGCCCAGCCGGGAACTCATCGCCGACTCGGTCGAGTACATGGTGAACGCGCACTGCGCCGACGCGATGATCTGCATCTCGAACTGCGACAAGATCACACCCGGGATGCTGATCGCCGCGATGCGGCTGAACATCCCCACCGTGTTCGTGTCCGGCGGGCCGATGGAAGCCGGGGTGCCTGCCGCGGGGTCTATCAAGCTGGATCTGATCGACCCGATGATCGCATCCGCGGACCCGTCGGTGTCCGACGACGACCTGCTGGCGATGGAGGAAGCCGCGTGCCCGACCTGCGGGTCGTGTTCGGGCATGTTCACGGCGAATTCGATGAACTGCCTCACCGAGGCGATCGGGCTGGCGCTGCCGGGCAACGGGACCGTGCTGGCCACGCATACCGCTCGTCGTGCTCTGTTTGAGCGCGCCGGTTCGCTTGTCGTCTCGCTGGCCGCGCAGTACTACGAGGGCGGCGACGAGTCGGTGCTGCCGCGGTCCATCTGCACCAGGGACGCGTTCGAGAACGCGATGGCCCTGGACGTCGCGATGGGCGGGTCGACCAACACGATCCTGCACCTGCTGGCGGCCGCGCACGAGGCGGGAACGGACTTCGGGCTCAAGGAGATCGACGAGCTGTCCCGGCGGGTGCCGTGCCTGTGCAAGGTCGCGCCGTCCAGTTCCTACCACGTGGAGGACGTGCACCGGGCCGGCGGCATCCCGACCATCCTCGGGGAGCTTTCCCGGCACGGGCTGCTGAATCAGGGCGTGCGGACGGTGCACTCTGGTTCGCTGGCGTCGTTCCTGTCGAAGTGGGACCTGCGGTCGCCGACGGCTGCTCCTGAAGCGGTTGCGTTGTACCACGCGGCGCCAGGCGGGGCGCGGACCATACGCCCGTACTCGCAGTCCACGTCGTGGTCGTCGCTGGATACCGACGCCGAGGCAGGCTGCATCAGGGACGTGCCGCACGCGTACACCGCGGACGGCGGGCTCGCGGTCCTCTACGGGAACCTGGCGCCGGACGGCGCGATCATCAAGACAGCGGGCGTGCCGGCCGAGCTGTTCGAGTTCACCGGTCCCGCGGTCGTGTTCGAGAGCCAGGACGACGCGGTCGAGGGCATCCTCGGCGGCGCGGTGTCGGCCGGGGATGTCGTGATCATCCGCTACGAGGGTCCGCGCGGCGGGCCTGGCATGCAGGAGATGCTGTACCCGACCTCGTTCCTCAAGGGCAAGGGACTGGGCCGCGGCTGCGCGCTGATCACCGACGGGCGGTTCTCCGGCGGGACTTCGGGCCTGTCGGTGTGCCACGTCGCGCCGGAGGCCGCGGCCGGCGGAGCGATCGCGCTGGTCGAGAACGGCGACACCGTCGTGATCGACATCCCGCGGCGGACGTTGTCTTTGGATGTGCCGGCCGCCGAGCTTTCTTCCCGGCGAGCCGCCCTGCTGGCTTCGCTCGGGTCGTACCGGCCGGTGTCGCGGCAGCGGCCGGTCAGCGTCGCCCTTCAGGTGTACGCGGCGATGGCGACGTCGGCGTCCACCGGGGCCGCGCGGGACATCACGCAGATCGCTGGTACTTCGTGACCGATGCCGGATTCGTCCGGGCCGCGCGTGAGGGTGACGCTTCCGCTCTGGCGGGGGTACAGGTGGCCAGCTGGCGGGAGGGGTACGCGGGCATCGTGCCCGCGGAACTGCTCGATGAGCTGACCGGGCCGGAAGCCACCGCCGCCTGGCAGGAGCGGTGGCGGGAGGCGATCGTCAGCCCGCCGACCAGCAGGCACCGCGTGCTCGTGGCGGTGTCGTCCCCTTCCGGGTTTGAGGCCGGCTTGCCGGGGCGGACGGTCGTCGGGTTCGCCTCGGCCGGGCCGGCGACGGACAGCGACCGCTGGCCGGCCACCGACGCCGAGCTGTACGAACTCCGCATCCTGCCGGAGCAGACGCGGCACGGGCACGGCGGCCGGCTGCTGCACGCGGTGGCCGAGACGCTGGCGGACGACGGGTTCCACACCGCCTGCACGTGGGCCCTTGAGGCGGATTCCGCGCTGCTGGGTTTCCTCGAGTCGGCTGGGTGGGCGGCGGACGGTGCACGGGCCGAACTCGACGTCGGCGTCCGGGTGCCGACGATCCGCCTGCACACGACGATCAGCGTTTTACGTTTTGCGCCGGGAAGAGGCGGTGCGGACGGTCACCTAGTATCTGTGCGTGGCTGATGCGCGGGAATGGCTGGCGGGAACGCGGCCGCGGACACTGCCAGCGGCCGTCGTGCCGGTGCTGATCGGGTCGGGAGTGGCGGCCGGATACTCGAGGTTCTCCTGGTGGCGGGCCCTGCTCGCGCTTGTCGTGGCGCTCGCGCTGCAGATCGGCGTCAACTACGCCAACGACTACAGCGACGGCGTGCGCGGCTCCGACGAGAAACGGGTGGGGCCGGTCCGGCTTGTCGCGGCCGGCCTGGCGCCTGCCGGACAGGTGCGCCTGGCGGCTTTCGGCAGCTTCCTGGTCGCCGGGGTGGCCGGACTGGCGCTGGCCGCCGTCACGTCCTGGTGGCTGCTGGCGGTCGGGGTGGCGTGCGTCGCGGCGGCCTGGTTCTATACCGGCGGGCCCCGGCCCTACGGCTACATCGGGCTCGGCGAGGTCTTCGTGTTCGCGTTCTTCGGCGTGGTCGCGGTGACGGGCACGGCCTACGTCCAGATGAAGTCGCTGAGCTGGCTCGGGCTAGCCGCGGCGATCCCGCCCGGACTGCTCGCCTGCGCGCTGCTGATGATCAACAACCTGCGCGACATGCGGTCGGACGCGCAAGTCGGCAAGCGGACGCTGGCGGTCCGCCTAGGCGACGCCAAGAGCCGGAGCGCATACGTGGGTGCGCTGATCGTGCCGTTCGTGATCGCCGTTGCGCTCGCTTTCTTCCGGCCGCTGACCACGCTGACCGTGCTGGTGCTGCCGCTGTTGCGGGCGCCGGTCCAGTCGGTCCGCGCTGGCGCCGTCGGCCCGCCGCTGATCCGGACACTCGGACAGACCGGACGAATACAGCTTGCGTTCGGCGTCGCCTTTACGATCGGGCTGGCACTGCACTTCTAGAGCCTGTTCGCGACCCTCGGCCACCGCCGGGATGCGCCATGGTGTCGCCAACTGGTTCTTTAAGCACGATCAGCGAAGAATCAGCGCGAAATGTGTAGTATCAGCAGCATTTTCGCCTATAACGCGGTACTCTGCCCGATAATCCCAGGTGAGCGGCGCAGGACGCGGGGTCCCCTGGCCACGCTTATCTCACGAGAAGGTACCGCTGTTGGAAGTGTCTCCGGTCGGCCAGAGCGACGACAAGGCACGGTTTCTCGCTGAGTTTCGTGCCCTTCGTGATCGAGCGGCTGTCGATTACGAAGAATTGGCTGCTAGGACCCACTATCCCAGCGCCGTGCTCAAGGATGCGGAGAATGGTCCGGGCCTGCCCGGCCTGCCGGTGCTGGCCGCCTATGTGCGCGCCTGTGGCGGGGATGTCGCCGAGTGGGAAGAACGCTGGCGGTTGCTCGCCCGGGCGGCGGACGACGAGGCGGGACTGCCGACCAGGCTCGCGGGCGCGAGCGCCGCGGCCGTTGCCGGCGCGCGGGCGGGCGTGACGATGGGGCCCGCCGAGGCAGCCGACACCGAGCGGATCAAGGCGGCACTCAGGGCGCACCGGCAGCGCGAGGAAGAGGAGAGCAGGACCCGTCCGGCCGATGCCAGGGTTTCCGGGCAGCCGACGATGATCACCAACGGGGCCCGCCACAAAGAGCCGCGCGCCGAGACGTTTGACAAGTCGGTCGCTTCGGCGGCCGCTACCGCCGCCGCCGGATCGCCTGTTCAAGGGCCTGCCGTCGCCGCGGACGAGCGGTTCCAGACATCCAGCGGTGCGCCGGGGTCGTCGGGCTCGCCTGCTGCGTCGCGGGCGTCGGGGTCGTCGGGGTCGTCGGGGTCCTCGGGGTTCCGGGCCGAGGCGTCATCGGCGGGCAGTTCGCGCGAGAAGAGCGATTCTGCCGCGTCGGCGGACACGCCGCGGGCGGCTGCGCAGGGCAGGAATCTCACCAGCCATCCGGGCCTGCTCGCCGCCATCGTCGCTGTCGTGGTGCTCGTGTGCATCGCGGCGCTCGCGCTGACCTAATCCGGGCTGATTCTAGCTGTCCGTTTAACGCCTGGGGCTCATGGGGTTGCGCGCGGCCTGGGTTAACAGGCCGGGTTAGCAGGCTGGGGTTAGCAGGCTGGGTTAGCGGGCTCGGGTTAGTCGGTGTCGAGGGGGTCGGGCTGGGCGGCGCCGTTGGCTTGGACGGGGGCGTCGGTCACGGGTGGATCGATCGCCTGGGCGAGGCCGGCGGCGTTCAGCACCGCGCTGAGGCTCGCGTCGGAGTCGGGCAGCGCTGGCGGTGTTTCCGCCGCTGGCTGGCGCTTTGGGCGCGGCCTTTCCTTGTCGTCGCCCTCGGCCTGCTCGGGGTTGAACGCGTTCGTCACCATCTTCAGCGCCGTGGTCACCTCGCTGGGGATGACCCAGAACGTGTTGCCCGCTCCTTGCGCGAGCTGCGGCAGCGTCTGGAGGTACTGGTACGCGAGGAGCTTGGGGTCGGGGTCGTTTTCGTGCACCGCCTGGAACACCGTCTCGATGGCCTTCGCCTGGCCCTCGGCGCGCAGGATCGCGCTCTGCCGCTCGCCTTCGGCAGTGAGGATGGCGCTCTGCTTCTCGCCCTCGGCGGTCAGGATCTTGGACTGCCGGACGCCCTCGGCGGTGAGGATCGCGGCGCGCTTCTCCCGCTCGGCGCGCATCTGCTTCTCCATGGCGTCCTTGACGGACTTCGGCGGGTCGATGGCCTTGATCTCCACGCGCGTCACGCGGATGCCCCACTTGCCCGAGGCGTCGTCGAGCACGGTGCGCAGTGCGTTGTTGATCTTGTCGCGCGACGTCAGGGTCTGCTCCAGGTCCATCGTACCGATCACGCTGCGCAGCACGGTCGCGGTGAGCTGCTCGATGGCCAAGATGTAGTTGGTGATCTCGTAATCAGCGGCTCGCGGGTCGGTGACCTGGAAGAACAGCACGGTGTTGATGAGCACCACGAGGTTGTCCTCGGTGATCACCGGCTGCCCATCGAACGAAACCACCTGCTCGCGCAGGTCGATCTCCTTCTTCACCCGGTCGATGAACGGGATGATGAAGTTCATTCCCGGCTCTAGCGTCTTGTGGTAACGGCCGAACCGCTCCACGTTGCGTGCGCGGGCCTGCGGGATGATGCGCACGGAGCGGAGCACGGTGATCACGACGATCAGCGCGATCAGGGCGGATATGGCTAGGAGGACGACTTCAGCCAGAACCATGGCTCACTCCCGAGGATAAACAACAGCGGTGGCCCCCCGGATCTGCATCACGTCGACCTTGGTGCCCACTGGGATGACCAGCGTCTCGTCGTACGGGCGAGAACTCCATTCTTCGCCGTCGATCTTCACGCGGCCCCCGTGCTCGGTGACTTCTTCGGTGACGATCGCGGACCGGCCGACGAGCGCGGCCGTCCCGGTACGCAGCATGGGCGGCTGCTTGATGTGCTTGACCGCGACCGGACGCACCAGGCCGAGGCCAGCGGCGGACGCCACGACGAACGCGGCGAGCTGGATTGGCAGCGCTAGGTGGAATCCCCCGACCACGGCGGCTACCACTGCCGCGACCGCGATGAGGCCGAACGCCAGCGTCGTGGTCAGGAGCTCAGCGACGCCGAGCACAGCCGCCACGATCAGCCAGACGATCCAGGACACCATGGCCGCTCCGTGGAACAATTTTCCTTACTCGACTGTAACCCCGTCCAGATCTCGTTCGCATCACGATGCATGATCGCGAGAGGCCAGTACGCTTTAATTACCCAGCGTGATCGGCAAGGGTCACACCGGCGACCACGCGGATATGAATCTATTCAAACTGTGACAATTAGCCATCTCGGCCCTGTGCGGGAATTCCTCCGACCTACACTCATGAGGTAGGGGCCGCATGCGGTCTAGCCGAGCAGGGGCCAGGAGGTACCTGGTGGAACGTGGCGACACCGATGGTGGCCGCGACGCGTATGGCCAAGCTAGGCGCCGGGTGGGGCTGCGGGGCAGGCCTGGGACTAGCCAGCCACGCGATGACCAGTACCCGGGCGGCGGCGACTTTCCGCCCGGCTCGGACATGAACGCCGATGACGAGGACTACGGTCAGTTGCTCCGCCGTCCCGGTGAACGTCCCGGTGAAGCACCGCCACGGCCGCCGAGATTCCGGCCTGGCCGTGGCCGGCCGCGGCAGGCCGGTCAGCCGGCTACTGGGGGTCCGGCGAACGGCCCGTTCCCGAACGGACCGACGGCGAATGGGCCGGTTCCAAACGGCAGGTACCCGAACGGCGGCCCGGCGAGCCGGGGATCAGGATTCGCGGGGACTGGACAGGCGATGCCTGGCTATGACGGCTCGTCGTTCGATCGGCCCGGACGGCAGGGACCGAGGCCGGGGTACGGGATCACGCCAGGCCCGCGGCCGGCCGCTGGCCCGCGACCACGCTGGACGCCCAGCCCTGGCCCCGGCTACCCGGGCGGGCAGCGGAGCGACGACTTCAACGCGGGGGCCGACTGGGGACCCGGGCGGCAGTACCTGGAGTCGAACGGCCGCCCGATACCGCCGCGCGCTGACCGGCTGTTCCGCAGCCCGGTCCCGCCTGGCGCCTACCGGACGGCCGGCCCGTCGGGGCCCGGCGCTGGCGCCCGGCCCGGCGCTGGCGCCAGGCCCGGCGCTGGCATGCCCGGCACTGGCATGCCCGGTGCGGGTGCGCCGGGCGCCCAGGGCATGCCCGGTGCCAGGATCCCGGGACAAGGCCAGCGGCCAGGTCAGGCCATGCCAGGCTATGGTCCCGGCCCGGCAGGCTTTCAGCGCGTGGGACCGCAGCCACGGCCACGGCCCAGGCCGCGGCCACGGCCACAAGGCGGTCAGTACCGAGGGGGCGCACCGGCTGGTCAGGAGAGTGTCCCGACCGCTGATGGGCAGGTCATCCGGCAACGTGACAACGCGCTGCCGGAGGGCAGCCAGTCCAGCGCGTCACAGCCGATAGCCGCGATCGCACCGGACGGCCTGGACTCGTTCGCCCGGGACCTGCGGGCACTGCGCGCCAAGGCCGAGCTCGACTACGAGGGGATGGCCGAACGGTCGCATTACACGATGAAGACCCTCGCCTCGGCAGCGGGCGGGCTCCGGCTGCCCACGTTGCCGGTCGCCATCGCGTATGTGCGGGCCTGCGATGGAGACGTTGCGGAATGGGAAGACCGCTGGCACAAGCTGGCCGAGAAGATCACCGCCGACGCCGTCAAGAAGCAGGCCGACGGCGAGGCGCCGCCCGAGCCGGCCGAGGCCTTCGAGGCAACCCCGGCGCAGTCGGCATCGCAGCAGCCGCCACCTGGCGCGCCGGGTGAGGTGTACGTGATCACCTCGGCCAAGCCGCGGCAACCGGACTGGTAACGTGCTGCCGCCGGACAATCACGTTCACACCCAGTGGTCATGGGATTCTTCCGCGGACTCGTCCATGGCGCGGAGCTGCGAGCAGGCGCTAGAACTCGGGGTACCCGCGGTCGCGTTTACCGACCACCTGGACTTCACTAGCTGGATCGACGGAGACCGGATCGTTGCCGAGGGCCTGGACCCGCACCGCTACAGCCGGATGCGCTTGCTGGACGTCCCCGGCTATCTCGCGGCCATCGCCGAATGCCGGGAACGCTATCCTGAGCTGCGAATACTGTCCGGCGCGGAGATCGGCGAGGCGCACCTGTTCGGTGCCAGCGCGCGGCGAGTCGTCGCGTCGTCGGGCTTCGACCGGGTGCTCGGCTCGGTGCACGCCATCCCGCTGAACGGACAGCTGACCTCCGCCGAGGACATATTCCGGCTGCTCTCCCCCGTCGAGGCGATGCGGCAGTACTTCGCCGAGGTGACCCGCCTGGTAACGGGCAGCGACGTGTTCCAGGTGCTCGCCCACCTGGACTTCCCGCGGCGGATGTGGCCAAGCTCGGCCGGGCCGTATCAGGAGGAGACGTTCGAGCCCGAGTACCGCGAAGTGCTGCGGGCGCTGGCCGGCACCGGGCGGGTTCTGGAGCTCAATACCAAGAGCCCGCTGGCTTCGGTCGGATTGCTTCGGTGGTGGCGGGACTGCGGCGGGAGGGCGGTGTCGTTCGGCAGCGACGCGCACCAGCCGTGGCGGGTGGGCGACAAGTTCAAGCAAGCCGTCGACATCGCCGAAGGCGGCGGCTTCTCCCCCGGACGCGACCAGTTCGACTTCTGGCGCCTCGCGTAGCCCGCGCCGCGGTAAGGTCAGCGGCCGAGGTTCGGGCTCGATCGCCTCGATGGGCCCCGCGATAACGTGGCAGTTTCTCTCTTCGTGGTGGATTGACCGTCGTTTACGAGGGTCAATCCACCACGAGGGGGTAATCTTCCACGTCGTTGACGGGCGTGCCGGTGCGCTCCTGTCCCGGCAGCCGCTTTACGGCACTCCAGGCACAGCCGGCACACCGGCGGCCAGGCCGCGGCGGCCGGCCGACGGACGGCCGGCCCGGCCATGCGCGCGCAATTCGCCGGCGGGCGGTTAGCCCGGCGCGGGGTCCCGGGGGCGGGGCAAAGCAAAGAACGTGGATCGCAGGTGGAGGCTGCGATCCACGTTCTTGCGGGTTTTGCGAGAGGGAAGGCCCGGTCTTGCGGGAGGAAAGGCCGGGCGCCGGTCGGATGGGGTCAGAACGTCCACGTGTCCGGTGCGTGTGGCGCCCATGTTCCGGGCGCCGTACGACTCTGACGGTGGGCTGCGAACCGTAGCGCGTCGTAGTACGTCGCGCGGTCCCGGAGCTCGGGCCGCGCCTCGAGACGAACCGACTGGCCGATACCCCCGCGCCTACGTGATGGGAGGGAAGGAAGGGGGGCGTAGTCGCCGCCGTCGTCGGGGTGGTTCATCGCCACGGTTACACCTCAAACTCTTCGCTGAGCCGACGGCTGATCACGTCGCTTGTGACGCCGCGAGGCCGCTTCTGTTCCTAACGGAGCGAAGTTCTTTCGCTACCTTTAGTAGTGTAACTGTGTGTACGGTAGTCATTGCAATGAGTTGCGGGGTAATACTTAGATATCGCCTGCGATAGGGTCCCTCAACCAGCCGGGCGGCGCGATATAAGTGCAGGTCACAGGCGGTGAGCGACGACCTTGCGGGCGGTAATCGATCCGGGTAAGTGGCGCCTAAGTCGTTCCGAGAATTACTACTGTCCGCGCATGATGTTACCGATGAGGCCGCCTATGGCGCCTGCTTCGGCCGACTGCGGTGCACTCTCCGTGACTTGGCCGGGGCCGGCGACCGCCACCACGCGGGTCATACGTAAACCGGTGATGTCCGATTCCCGCCAGTCGTGGTCCTGGGGAGCTGGCATTGTTAAGAGCGTGATGGACGACGAGCAGTGCTATGAGGCGGCGGTCAGCAAGGATGCCCGGTTCGACGGGGTGTTCTTCATCGGGGTGACCTCGACCGGCATCTACTGCCGGCCCTCGTGCCCGGCGATCACGCCGAAGCGGGCCCACATGAGGTTTTACCGCTCCGCGGCGGCCGCGCAGGAATCCGGATTCCGGGCGTGCAAGCGGTGCCGGCCGGACGCCTCGCCCGGGTCGCCGGAGTGGAACATCCGGGCCGACGTGGTCGGCCGGGCGATGCGGCTGATCGCCGACGGCGTCGTGGACCGGGCCGGGGTTTCCGGTTTGGCGGAGAAGCTCGGTTACGAGCAACGGCAGGTGCGGCGGCTGGTCACCGCCGAACTGGGCGCCGGACCGCTGGCCATCGCCCGGGCGCAGCGGGCGCAGACGGCGCGCGTGCTCGTCGAGACGAGCGCGCTGCCGCTGTCGGAAATCGCGTTCGCGGCTGGGTTCGCGAGCATCAGGCAGTTCAACTCGACGATCCGGGAGGTGTTCGCCTCGACGCCTTCGGAGCTGCGGGAGAAGGCACGTCGTCGGGGCCATTCCGGCGGGGCTGGGGCGCTGCGGGTCCGGCTCGCGTACCGGCCGCCGATCGACCTGGACCGGATGTTCTCGTTCTTCGCGGCGCGTGCGATCCCCGGCGTGGAATCGGTGTCGGACGGTACGTACCGGCGGACCGTGTCGCTGCCGCACGGCGCCGGGGTCATCGCGCTGCGGCCCGCCGGCCCAGCCGGCCTCGCTAGCGCCGCCGGCGGCTACGTCGAGTGCGAGCTTGCGCTGGCCGACCTGCGAGACCTGACCGCGGCCGTGCAGCGCTGCCGGCGGCTGCTCGACCTGGACGCCGACCCGTCGCCGATCGCCGCGTCGCTGGGCGCCGATCCGCTGCTCGGGGCCTTGGTGGCTGTTAGCCCGGGACGGCGGGTGCCTGGTCACGTGGACGGCGACGAGCTGGCGCTCCGGGCGGTGCTCGGCCAGCAGGTCTCGGTCGCGGCGGCGCGGCGGCTGGGCGCGCGGCTCACCGTCGCGTACGGCAAGCCGCTGGAGCAGCCGGACGGTACGCTGACGCACTGCTTCCCGACCGCGGACGCGCTCGCGGCGGCCGACCCGGCGGCGCTGCCGATGCCACGGTCGCGGGCCACCGCGCTCACCGGGCTCGCGGCGGCGCTGGCGTCCGGCGACCTGACGCTCGACCCCGGGGCTGACCGGGAGCGGGCCGGAGCGCGGCTGCTGGAGCTGCCGGGGATCGGGCCGTGGACCGCTTCATACATCCGCATGCGGGCGCTGTCGGACCCGGACGCGTTCCTGCCGGCCGACGTCGGCGTGCTGGACGCGCTTGCGCGGCTCGGGGCCGTGCGCACGGATCGGGCCGCGA
>Ga0207664_10001535_pt1 | contig 15144 bp, 10 predicted proteins | sample LARL83metaG_FD_184349 | JGI IMG/M metagenome (GOLD analysis project Ga0207664, IMG submission 184349) | Corn, switchgrass and miscanthus rhizosphere microbial communities from Kellogg Biological Station, Michigan, USA - LAR L8-3 metaG... | ecosystem: Host-associated > Plants > Roots >... | reverse complement strand
CGGGACCCGGTACCTTAATGACACGTGCGAAATGGCGGTCGGCCGAGTCCAGGAAGACCTTCTCGTCTTGCCGGTCCCAGTCACCGGCCAGTTCCCGGATGACGTAGGCCGTCCCGTTCTGCTGGAGCACCCAGCGACGCTTACGGTAGATCACGATAGCGGTCACTGCGGCGGCCAGACTAGCGACGGTGAACCCGAGGAGGACCCAGGCCTGGTCTCTGGTTTGGGGGTCATTCCAGCTTCCGGTGAGCAGGGCTGGCAGCGCGCCGAGGACGGCTCCGAGGATCAGAGTTACTGATGCGGAAAGCGCGGTGATCACCCAGGCCCGGCCGACAGTCCACGACCAGCCCGGATGCAGCCAGTCTGGCCCTCTGCGGCGCCTTGCCGACGAACTCATGCCAGACGCAGGAGCATGATCAGCCGTAGGCCACCACGTGGCATGCTCACTATTATCCGGTATCTCGGCCAACATGCGCTCTCGGTAGCCCGCCGAAGATCTTCGGATTACCCCGCTCAGGCTGAGAACGTCGACAGATCGCCATCGGTCACTTACTTTGAATGATAGCCAGGCATGGCCTGAATCGGCGTTGTGAGGCAGTAATGGAATCAGATGACGGTTTCCGGTCCTTTAGTGCAGAGATCGCCAGCGACCCGATCGGCGTCCTGCTGGCCAAGTGGCGGCGGGACGTTTTCATCAGGAAACTGAAGCAGCTTCCCGACGTCGTTGACGTCATTCCGTCGGGCAGCCTGGCCCGCGGCACCCACATCGGGCCTGTTCACGACGTCGACCTGATCGTCGTCTTCGACTCGGCCCAGCACCCTGATTACGGAATCAAGGGCAAGACAAAGAAGGCAGAGGAGTCTGCGGAAGCTGCCATCACGCACCTTGAAAGCGCGCTGCTCGAGCGGTTGCACCCGTGGCGCGGGGCCGCGGGGGGGCTGTTGAAGGAGACCGAGCAGCGCACTCACGTTGTGAAGTACAACGGTGACTGGTCTGGCCCGTTCAAGGACTACATTCCGTCGGCACCACCAGTCGATGTGATGCCTGCGGTGCGGGAGGGCTCGCACCTGCTTATCCCTGAGCGCGGAACCGGCTGGATCGATGTCGACCCGGAGCATCTCATCCGCCAGGTCGCGCAGCGCCAGCGTGAATGGAAGTACTTCACGGCGGTCGCCGGCATGGTGAAGGCCTGGGCCAAACTCAATCACCTGAAGATTAAGAACCTTGCCGTCGAGGTGATGGTCCTCGAGTACTGTCCGAGGCCAGGCCTCTTCGAGACGCTGTCTGTCGGCGATGCCGTTGCGCGGTTCTTCGAGGCTGCGGCCAAGGCGCACATCACGAGCTTGCGGGACCCTGCGAACCGGTGTGGCGAAATAGATCCGCACATAGACTTCGGGAAGCTGCGCCGGGCACTGGATGACGCGAGGGACCTGTCCCGGCGGGCGATGGATGCCGAGCATGCATGGAAGAATCGCCACCACGCGGTAGGGGAGGTAATCCACCCGGACGTGTACTGGCGGGCACTGTTCGGCAAGAAGTATCCGCGCTCACGCAAACGCTTCTGGCGTGAGCCAGTTGCTGAACCGTGGATCGCCAGTTGCACCGCCGAATCTGCTGTCGGTCGGCCGAACGGCCATGACAATCCCGCTCCCAGAGGACCGCGCGGAGCTCCGAAGAGGCCGGACGGAGGCGGCCCGAGCGGACCGGGCGGAGGCAGGCCGAGGAGGCCGAATCGCACTTCTGACCATCCTCGCCCGAAGCCCAACAAGACAAGCGGCAAACCCCGGCAGCCTCGCGGTCAGCGCAGTACTGGAGTCCGCCCGGCACCGGCTGAGCCAAGTGCCAGCTTCTGGACACGCGTCTTCGGCCCGGCGACCATTGTTGCTGTCCCGCTCACTTTCGGATGAGTGCCGTAGCGGTCGACTCGCTGGCGGAAGGCCAGAAGGAAGCCCTGAAAGCGGTGCACTCTATCGCCCGGGCCAGCGGCGGCGCGCTGACGGTGGATCTGGACTACCAAGAACTGGACGGCTATTACCTGGTCGTCCGGGTCTATCTCTCGTCCGCCAGTCTCTTGTCGTCCGCGCAGGGCATCATGCTCGAGGACTGGGAGCCGATCGACCTGCTGATCCCGAAAGATTTTCCTTACACGCCGCCCATCGCCTGGGCCGGACGCGACGATTTTCCGGAACTGCCTCATCAAGCTGAAGGCTCCGGCTTTTGCGTCCGTGTGGAGGACAGTAACTGGGATCAGGCGGCGGGAATGCTGGGATTCCTGCGGGCAGTCATCGACACCTATCAGCACATAGCCCTCGGCACGCTGCAAGGGCACCTGCAGCCCTGGCGGCCCGTGTCGGTGCACTATCACGGCAAGGGATGTGCCGTCATCAGGGCCGATCTGTCGGCGACCGGCTGTGCAGAGTCAGAGGCTTTTTTCCGGTGGGCGGTCGGCAGGCAGGTCAGCGAAGACCGCATTGACATCGTCGAATGGCTCGAAGTCAACGACGACGCCGGGGTCACGGGCCTCGCCGATGCTCCGACCGAAGAGCTAGCGCGGATCAATGCAGAGCAATCTGGTGCGTTCCTCATCCCCGCAGTCGTCATGGCGAAGCCCGTTGCCCTGGAGTATTCGGACATTTGGCCCCGGTTGCTGGCCAGATTGGAGGAACAGGGTGCTGACTGTAGGCGGCTTCTCGACCTGCTCGCGCGTGCGGCTTTGCTTAACCACCGTGACGGACAGGGGCGGGCGGCAGTGCTGTTCCGCGTCGCCGCGGATACGGGGACGACCGATGCGGGCTGGGATGCCCGATTCGCGGTCGCGCGATTGGCCGAGCGCGATGTCATGCTTCTCGCTGGCATCCGCGCAGCGGAAGAGGACGCAGATCCGCCGGACCAGATGCTGCAAGAGTTCCTCGAGGCGGTGGTCCCCTGGGTCCGAGTGTACGATGGCCGCCCCGAGTCGCTCTGGATGAGGGGGACCGGCCGGCCCGCTCAGAAACTAACAGGAGCCAGGATCTTGCTGCTGGGCTGCGGCGGACTGGGTGCACCGATCGCGGAGCATTGCGTACGGTCGGGAGCATCTCGCCTGCATATCGTGGACTCCGGCACCGTCAGCCCGGGGATCCTGGTGCGACAGCCCTACGAAGATGCTGATATCGGCAAGCTGAAGGCCAAGGTACTGGCGGACCGGCTCAGCCGGATCCGCCCGGGAAACGAAGTCACCGGGATAGCCGCCGATATCGTCTCGTCTGATGTACTTACCCCGCTCAATCTGGACCAATACGATCTGATTATCGACGCGACCGCGAACCGGCCGGTTGCGTCGAAAATTGAGCGCGCCCAGCGCGACCTCCATGATCGGTGGCCGGCGCTGGTCACGGTGGCTATCAATCAGCGAGCAACGCACGGCGTAGCTGCGGTAACCCCGCGGCGCGCTGTCGGCGCCGGGATCGATCTCCTGCGCCGGCTGGGGCTGCGCTCCTGCATGAGCACCGCCTTGCGTGACGTCTACACTGCGTTCTTTCCGCCGGAAGGCAGCAGGCTGAACTTCCGCCCTGATACCAGTTGCTCCGACACCACGTTCATCGGCTCGTCCGCAGACATGAGCGCTCTTGCCGCTCAGCTCCTGGACGGTGCTCTCGCCCGCCTGGACCTGCAGCCAGGTAACAGGCCGCCGCATAGGTCGTTGAGCATCATCCGGCTCGGAAACGATGACGTGCTGAGGGCTGCCAGGGTCGTGCTCGACCTGCCACCCGATCGTGTGATCATGGACCACGGCCAGAAGTACGAGGTACGTCTCGACGAGACCGCGCTGGAGACGATCCGCGAGCATATCGGGGCATCGGTGAACGGCAGGACCCTAGGCGCCGGTCACACGGCCGGTCTCCTGCTCGGCCAGTTCGACAGGGCCTGTCGGGTCGCGTGGATATCGCAGGCGACAGGCTTGCCGCCGGCCAGTACCGCAGATCCGCTCAACATCAACCTCAACCAGGATCAGGTTCGCGACTTCCTGGGCGAAACTTTCAGCCGGAGTGGGGGCATGCTGACCCTGATCGGCTTCTGGCACACCCATGTAGGTGGTCCGCTCACGCCCAGCGGAACCGATGAAACTACCATGAAAAATCTCGTCACCAGTCCGGACTGGCCTCCAGTACCAGCGCTGCTACTCGTCATCGGCCTGCCAGAAGACGCCTCCACGGGCGAGCCCACGTCGCCGTGGATTCCGGAGATCCACGCGAAAACCTACGCGTTGGGTACTTATCCCGGGCTAACCCTGTCTTTTCATCCGGGACTGGGGCCGGTGCAGCGCGTCTGATGTAAAAAGTGCTCCCAACCTGGGACAGTGAGGGTGTCTGAAGTCCTTGCTGCCTGTGGTTTGAGGAGCACTTTCTACGTGAGCAACATTACTGGGTGGTCGCGTGGCCTGGAGGTTTCTGGCGGCGGTCAGGGGGTCGTGTCGCATGCCGGGCTGGCGCTGCTGCGGCATCTGGCCGACAAGACCGGCCTGGCTGGCGGGCTGTCGCGGGCGCTGGCCTCGCCGCGGATACTGGTCCACGACCGGGGCCGGGTGCTGGCCGACCTGGCATGCGCGGTCGCGGACGGCGCCCGGGTGATCAGCGATTTCCGGGTGATGGCTGATCAGCAGGAGCTGTTCGGCCTAGTGGCATCGGTGCCGACCGCGTGGCGGACGCTGAAGGAGATCGCCGATGGCGGGACGCGCGCTGACAAGCGGATCACCGTGGCGGTGAACACGGCCCGGCGGCACGCGTGGACGCAGGTCACAGCCCGGCACGGCGCGCTGCCCGGGGTGCGGCTGGCGGACAAGATCCTGGACGGCGTGGTCTGCATCCGGCTCGATGCCACCGTCACCGTCGCTCACTCGGACAAGCAGCTCGCTGAGGGCAACTTCAAAGGCTATGGCCATCACCCCTTGATCGGGGTGTGCGATAACACCGGCGGGGAGCCGCTGGCGTGGATGCTGCGCCGCGGCTCGGCGGGCAGCAACACGGCCGCCGACCATACCGCCGTGACCGACGCGGCGATCGCCGCGCTGCCGCCGGGCTTGCGCCGCAAGCTGATGATCACCGTCGACGGTGCCGGGGCCAGCCATGAGCTCATCAAGTACCTGGATAAGCTGGCCGCCCGCCCCGGTTATCAGATGATCTACTCGGTCGGCTGGGCGCTGACCGAGCGGGAGAAGACCGCGCTGCGGCTGGTCCCGGAGCAGGCCTGGCAGATCGCCATTGACGGCCGCGGCGAGGTCCGCGAGCGCCGCGCCGATGACGCCTGCGGCAACGACCAGTGCGCGCACCGGGCCTGCTGGATCGAAGAAGCGCACGTCGCCGAGCTGACCGGGCTGCTGCGCAAAGGACCCGCCGGGGATCAGCTCAAGGGCTGGCCGGAGAAGATGCGGATCTTCGCGCGCCGGGAACGGCCGCATCCCGGCGCGCAGCTCACGCTATTCGAGGCTGAGGACGGCTGGCGGTACAGCCTGTGGGTGACGAACCGGCCCGCCGCCACGAAAGGGTGGCTGGGGCAGAACGCGTACATCGACGCCGCGCACCGGGTCCAGGCCCGGGTGGAGGACGCGATCCGCGCGGGCAAGGACACCGGGCTGGGCCATTTCCCGTCCTTTGACTTCAAGGTCAATGCCGCGTGGCTGACCGCTGCCATGATCGCGGCCATCCTGCTGGCCTGGCTCAAGCTGCTGGCCCTGGAGGGCGACCTGGCCAAAGCCGAGCCCAAGACGCTGCGCTACCGCGTCCTGCACACCGCTGCCCGGCTGGTACGCGGCGGACGGCGGCGCCGGCTGAAAATCCAGGCAACCTGGCCATGGGCCGCGGCAATCACCGCCGCCTGGCAGCGCATCGACGCGCTCCCGCAAGCACCCTGACCAGCACGAAGCCGTCCCAGCGACCAAGAAAGGACAAACCGGGCCCGTGGAACCCCCGGCCACCCGGCCCGCCAGCCGGGCCCTCGTCATACCCCCAGCACTAAAATCCGGGTCCAGGACGCGGTCCCGAGATCATCCAGCGCCAGCCATCAACCCCGATGAAAGATCAGGGCTAGCAGCGTGGGCAGCGCTAAAGGTACCCAAAAGAGCAGTCACGAGGTCGTCGGCCAATTCAGTCCTGACCTGGACATCGTCTTCGCCTTTGATACGCAGACCGCTTTTACGCTCTCCGCTCCTGCAGACACCGACGACGAGCCGGGCGGGACGTGCGTCCGGATGAGTGCTTGCCCATTGCCTGGCCGCGACCCTATCAATGGATGCGCCTTCCGTGTTCCTCGGCTGCAGGTCGCCTAGCTCGGTCACCAGTACGCAACCGACGACGTCTTCAGGCCAGTGCATATTCGCGAGAACCTCCTTCAGGTCACCGTCAGGCAGTGGCCCTTGCTCTACCGGTATCAATCCACCTAGCGCGGCACCACGCATCTCATCAGCTCGTTCGTGATCTGCGGCTTGTGATGCGATCTTCTCCGTCAAGGCGTAGAGATGCGGCGGCTGGCCCCATCCATTACGGTCGATATGAGATTCTGCCTTGAGCATGGCCGACAGCAGCGAGTCCTGTGTTCCGGAGTTCCTAGCATGCTTTCGCTGGTGTCTGAAGTGGTCCCGGATTTCCGCAATCTGCAAACCTTGCTGGGCAAGTGATTCGACGACTTGCGCGACGCGGCGATCCAGTCGCAGCAAGTCGCTACTGAGCTGATCCTGCCGCACGTCGATCTGCTTATCTGGATGCTTTGCTAGCTCCCTGTCTCGTGCCAGATCGTCAGCGATCACCTGAATCTGCTGCTGCAGTTCCTCGTGCGCTTGACCGATGTGTTCTATTCGCTCGCTATCTCGCTGCTGCGCGCCAGCGATCGCCTGGGTCTGCCGTCCCAGCTCCTCGCCAGCTGTCTTGATTTGCTGACAGATATCCTCTGCTGCCTTACTAACCAGCGGACCAATAACCTGCCTTGTGCGGACATCGAACTTAAGCGCTACGTACAGCGCGGAAGCTCCCACCGCCATTATGGCTATCAGTATCAAGATCTCCACAGCGTCTCCCTGGGCTAGTTCAGCCGTCTTCCTGCCGGGTGTACCTGACGGGCGGTTACTATCACGGCCGATGCCGAAACGGCAATCGCGATCACGAACGCGGTTACTATCAGCCAGCCGTCACTATCCAAGCCGCCGTTATGGCCATTAGCTCCGCTCCATACCTGGACGGCGACCGCGTCTTCGGCTGCGTAGGCCAGCAGCTTCCCGTCCGGACTGAAAGCGACTCCCTTCACGTCGTTTTGACTGCCCTGGCCGATGTTCAGTGCCGGGCCCGCGGTCTGGCCGGTGGCCGGGTCCCATAGCCGTACGGTGCCGTCGGCGTAAGCGCCAGCCAGCAGCTTGCCGTCCGGACTGAACGCGATACTGGTCACGCCTGCCTGGAAACCAGCGCCAACCCGCAGTGCCGGGCCCGCGGTCTGGCCGGTGGCCGGGTCCCATAGCCGTACGGTGCCGTCGGCGTAAGCGCCAGCCAGCAGCTTGCCGTCCGGGCTGAAGGCCACGGCGTTCGCGCTGCCCGACGGGCCAGGACTAGGCGGCAGTGCCGGGCCTGCGGCCTGGCCGGTGGCCGGGTCCCATAGCCGTACGGTGCCGTCGGCGTAAGCGCCAGCCAGCAGCTTGCCGTCCGGACTGAACGCGATACTGGTCACGCCTGCCTGGAAACCAGCGCCAACCCGCAGGGCCGGACCGCGGGCCCGGCCACTAGCCAGGTCCCACAGCCATATCGCGCCGTCGGCGTAAGCGCCAGCCAGCAGCTTGCCGTCCGGACTGAACGCAACACTGGTCACACCGGACGTCGTGGCGGACAGCAGGGTGCTTTCCTGCGCTCGGTGTTGCTGGTCCGCGAAAGCGACAAAAGTCACATCGATCCTGGTCGAGGCCATTGCGGCCAGGATGAAGGCAGCAAGGGCTACCACTATCGTGCTTCGCCAGCTCACCCCGTGGCGGCGAATGTGATCCCTAGTGCGGAGGAAGTCCGCGGGGGCAGGGTCGGTTACGGGAGTGGTGCGCCAATCCGAACGCCATGTACGGCGCGCTTTAAGCGAATGCCTCGCAACGCGACCGAAACATCCCCATAGGAACCTGACCCAGCCACGCTCGTAGTGCGCTCTTATCGACTTCTGCATCATCTGACCCGTCGGCGCGCAGCGGAGAATTTTCTCGTTTGACCCGGCGGTACCCACCAAACGGCAAGCAGATCAGACGCTTTGCTCGAACCATGGTCACCACCAGTACGCAAGCCTGCGCTACGAGAATAACGCCCTTCCTGAAAACCAGGCTATTTTCGACCCTCATTCTGCCTCTGCCAAGATCTCAGCGCCATGCCCGGCGTCTGACAGCAGCACCAAGCACCAAGAACGAACCGCGTCACCCTGCACAGATCAGCTATTCTTGCGGCACCGATCCTCTTTACCAAGTACGCCGGTAAGCGCGGCTTCGCGAATGCGCAGGGTGCGCTCGTAAAGAAGTAGGGCTTCATCGGCACTGACCCAGATCCGAGAGTGCCCGGCCGAAGTAATTGAGGGTGGCGCCGCGTGTGGGTCGCGGAGAGCGCTTCCCGTTGACTCACGGTAGGCGCGAGCGCACAGTGAACCGTGGAGGCATCTAGGCGCCTGCACTGTCCCGCAGGAGGGCGAAGTTGGAAAGCGGCATCAGGTCAACGATCCAAGGCGATAAGGCCGTAGCCGTCAGCGGGCGGCGACTCGTCCCCATGCGCGTAGGGACCGCGACGGTCTATGTCGAGGAGGTTGGGGACCCTGCGGTTCTCTATGACGAGGGGGGTGGCATCCGACCGGTCGCGCCGCCAGATCTTGCGGCAGCGTTTCACCGCGCGGGTGAGGCTATCCAGGAGTGTGTCCAGACGATCGGCAGCCGCGTGGAAGCACTCGCCGGAAGGGCTAAACCGCATGAGATTGTGGTGGAGTTCTCGCTGACGTTCGAGGCACAAGGAGGAGTCCATCTGCTTCCAGTTTTCGTTACGGCGCAGTCGAAGGTCGGTACCGGGCTGAAGGTAACAGCGACGTGGTCGTTGGCTGACGCGGAGAAGTCCGAGGGGGGATAAGAGTCGTGGCCGGTCTCGGCGCACTTGCAGCCGCTCGGCGCGCGACAGTGCAGGTGTGTGATGGCGCGGGAACACACCGGGGGCAGGGCTTGCTGCTGGATCTGGGTTCTGAGGGCCTAGTGGTCCTGACGTGCCATCATGTGATCGCGCCCATCGCGCCTGACGATTTGCACGTGCGGGTCCCCGATGACCGGGGTCACCTCGCGGATCCGGTCCAAGCCGCCTACGATGTCCTGCACTCAAGGCCGGAGATGGACGCCGTCGTCCTGACCATCGGCGTTCACCAGAAGCAGGGCGAAGGAACGAATCCATTGCTCCACGCACTCGACCCACAAACCTACGACGGCGCTTTGAAGGTGACGGGCTTGACGCGCCTGCAGCCGAACACCTTCCGCGCCGAGCTCGGGCCGAGCACTCCGCTTGACCTTCGAGCGGGATCTGGGTCTGGCAGGCCGGACTCACCGGAGCATTACCTCATCCCGGCCGCGTACCAGCTAGTAAACGCGACCGACTCACGAGAAGGGATTAGCGGTGGCGTCGTACTATGCGAGGAAGGGGTTCTGGGACTAGTCCACTTCGCGCGTCCAGAGGCCGCCGATTACGCCCGCGAGGGCTATGTCGTGCCGCTGACTGTTTGGGGGGAAGCGTGGTCATTCGTCGATAGGCTCATCAGGCCTCTAATAGATCGGCGGCTTCGAGCCGCGGCGAAGATCAAGCTGGCCCGCGATCTGGAGATTGGCCTGGGCAGCACCCGTGCGATCTCCGGCGCCACCGCCGATGTCGACATCGTTATCGCCGGGTACAGGTCCAGGATCTACATTGAACGTGACGAGGACCGGCTCGCTCGTCAAGCATTGCAACGGCACGACGCGGTTGTCCTAGTCGGTATGGCTCTATCCGGAAAGACTCGGCTCGCCTTGGAACTTATCCGCAGCAATCCGGACGCTGTCGTGGTCATGCCCCGGACCGAGCCACCCAGCTTGTTTGAAGCGTCGTCCCTTGCCGGCGCCAATGCGATCTTGTTTATTGATGATCTGCACTGGACAGTACGGGAGCGCATGCAGCTTTTGTCGTGGCGCGAGCGCCTCGCCGAGGCGACCGGGAACCCATGTGCGCTGATCTGCACAAGCCAAGACGGCGACGACTGGCTCGGGGTGCAGGATCGTCATGCACCGCTGCTCGACTCACTTGGACGCGAGTGTCTTGTATTTCTTAGCGTCGGCTCTGAGGGAGGAAGAAGTCTTAGTGAGGAGCAGGGCCGGATCCTCGCTGAAGCGCTAGCCCTTGAGGTAAACGATTTTCAGCGCAGGTTTGACGGTACGCCCGGGTCATTGACGCTGGACCTCGACGAGATGCGCCGCCGATATGAGCGGGAGGCGCGCGACAAGGTCGGGAAGAGCCGGTTGTTCGATTCCGTGGAGCAGCCATCGGCCGCGGCTCTGCCGGAGTTCCCTAAGCGAGAGCTGCGCACCGCCGCCGAGCGCGTCGGGGACGATCTCGCGACCTCGGCCGCCGAGGCGTACGTACGCGAGTACCGTCCCGCCGCAGCCCACGAGGTGGTCCTGCCGTCGGCCGATCGGGCTAGGCAGCGCAGTGGCCGTCAAGCATTGCCGATCATTGACAGGGAAACCGAGCAGTCTGCGTTGCGCGGCAGGCTGGCCGACGGCCCGTTCGGCGCGGTCGTGGTGAACGGCCTCGCCGGGGTAGGCAAGTCTAAGCTACTCGACACCGTCCTGGATCAGATGCCCGACGATCCGCGAGTTGGCCCGTCGGCACTTGTGGTGCGGCGCACGGTGGACGCCGCCACCAGGCTGGACCTGAAGACCTTTATCGACCTGCTCGATGACGGGACAGCCGATCCCACCAGTGCGCGGGGGAGGGCGTCGTTGGCGCGGCTCGAAGCGGTGCTCAACGGGATCGGTGACCGGCAGGTGATCCTCGCTGTCGACGCCGCCGAGAACCTGCTGAAGCCCGGCACGCAGAAGCTGGCCGACCTCGACCTGGACGAGGCCCTCGAGTTCCTCACGACCCAACCGGACCACCGTGTCTCGGTGGTGCTGGCGTTCCGACGGCCACCCACGTCGCCGACCGGTGGCGCCTGGCCTGATGTGAACGGCGCGATTGCCGTTCCGCAGCTCAAGATAGCCGAGTTCTTCGGCTATCTGCGGAGCCTGGACCGGACCGGTGCCCTCGGGCTCGACGACCTCGACGAAGCATTCCGCCGCAAACTCCATCGGCATCTGCTGGGCAATCCGCGGCACGCCGAACTGGTACACGCGCTGGTGACTACGGTCGACCGGAGCATCGGCCTGCGCGACCTAGCCGACGAGCTGTTCAAGTGCCTTCCGCAAGAGGTCTCCGGACGGCTGACGCGGTTGCTGGCCGAGCGTCTGGGGCCGACGCGCCGGCGGGTGCTCGAAGCGCTGGACGCCTTCGCCACCCCGGTTCCCGGCGACGCGGTCATCTCGGTACTGACCGCCGAGCACGCGGACAGCGACGTGCGGCAGGCACTCGCCATGCTGTTCGCCGACCGGGTGGCGTATCGCAATGACGACGGCGAATACTTCCTGCCGGACCCGCAGGCGGGCATCTTCCTCAGCCGGATGGACGTCCAGGCGCGATCGGACCTGCTGACCGGCGCCGCTGACGAGTTGTCCGCTCTGCAGGCTGGGACCGTCACCGGCGTGCCGGATCTGCGGATCTGGTTCGCGGAGCTCAATGCATTGCTCGGGGCGGGTCGGCACCAATGGGCCTATTCCGTCATTGAAACCATCGACCATTACCTCCGCAAGTGGAACTGCAGCTACCTGCTTGACAGGCAGCGGATCAGCGTCCGCGCGAAACTCGATGACGACCATCTGGAAATGGCGAACGAGAACGCGCTCGCCGGCATCCACGTATCGCGCGGGGAATTCCAGGCCGCCAGCGAGGCGTACCAGAGGGCACTCACCAAAGCCACGGCGCTGGATGACCGCGCCAGCAAGCTCAAGATTCACCTCAACCAGGCGGTGATGTACCTGGAGGATAACCGGACCAGACAGGCGCAGGACCTCTTCGAACTGGTACTGAATGATCCTGGCCGGGTCGATGATCTGTCCATCCGGATGGGGGCCCTGGAAGGGCTCGCTGACTGCCACCGCAGGGATGGCCGCTACGACCAGGCAATCCGGAGCGCGAAACTGGCGCAGGACTTGCCCCAGCTCACGGCGTTCCCGGACACGCGTTCGGCCGCTGAGTTCTCCGCTATGCGGAGGGTCGTCCTCTCCCTCAAACTCTCGCGCTGGTACGCCGAACTGGGCAACCTCAAGACGGCGAACGACTGGATGAACGCAGCCGACGCCACCGCAGCCGCCGATGAGTGGCTCCGGCCAGCCTGTCTAGATGGGCGTGCGGACCTCCTGCTCGCCGAGGGCGATATCGCCGCCGCGATCGGGATGGCCAGAGAAGCGGTCGACCGTGCCCTTGCGACGCAGGATCCGATCACCCTGCTCCGGGCCCGGACGACGCTGTGCGTGGCGCACCTGCGAACCGGGCAGATGGTCGAAGCCAGACGGGAGATCGACCGTGCCGCTCGGTTCCGGAAGCCCGGCCATTCGCTGCTGGTCCTGGCGCTACGAGCACTCGTCACCCGCCACGCAGGCAACTCCGAAGCCGCTGACGGGCTGTTCCGCCGGCTGGAGAATGAGTCGAGGCGGCGACTCGACGCGGACGACGACGACTTCGCGGCCCGGGACCTGCTCGGCTTGGCGATCTGCGGTCGCGCGCTTGACGGCAGAGTCGGCCTCGGCGATGCGGTGGCGTGTTTCCGGACCGCACGCGAGCGGACCCCTCCAACGCCGGGCCTGGTCGAGCGGCTCCGCTCACTGCTCGAAGTGCTCGACAGCTGCGGACCCGAGCCGGGCCTCCTCAGGCCGGTTATCGGCGCGCTCGCCGGCACCGGCACCGGCAGCTAGACCCAGCCAGCCTCCTGCGCCTGCAACACCGCCTCGATCCGCGTGTGCACGCCCATATCGCGGTACAGCGCCCGGAGCAGCCGGTACATGGCCCGCTCTGAGTAGCCCAGCCGGTCCGCGAGCTCGGTCACCGTGCCTCCCGCAGCCAGATGGCGCAGCCACACCACGCGATCCGCGTACTCGAGGCGGGTGTCCGGCGGGGCCGCGGCGGCAAGTAGCATGGTCACCTCCGGCGGAAGAACCGACTGGCCGCCGACCGTCGCCTCGACGGTCCGTTGCAGCACTCCGCCGGCCACCGCACGCGGCAGCACGGACCGGGCACCGGCCCGGACCGCCCGCACGCCCGCGGCGGCGGACGTGTCATCGAGCAGTGCTATCACGGCGACGGACGGCTCCGCGGCCAGGCTGCGGAGTAGTGCCCACTCGGCATCGGCCCGGACCGAAAGCAGCACGCATGCTGACCTCCGGCGGCCTGCCCACCGCAGAGCGTCTGGGGGCGTGTCCACTACGTAGCCGGCTGCGGCGAGAACAGCGACGACGCCTTGCCGGAACATCGGCAAAGAATCGACGACTGCAACACGGACGGCCACCCGAGCGAAGGTCCCTTCCCCAGCTATCGCCGCTTATGTAACCCGGAAAGTGACGATCTCCAGGGATCATCTCGCAATGACGATCGGCGCGGCGGCAGCCGCAACGTCAAGCGCCTGGCAGTTCCCTGCCAAGCATCGGTCATGGACCTGCACCCAGGCGGCTCCTTAACGTCGAAGGAGGGCTGCTTTTCGGTGGAGGTGCGCGATGGTCTACGACGATGATCCCCGGGCGCCAATGCACTACGCGATCCGGAGCGAGGACCGGCTTAGCCGAGAGGTGCCGATGGAACCGCCGCAAAGCGAGGCGGTCCGTGAGCTTATCATCGGGCTGGTCCGGCGATTTCCCGAATGGCCGGCCGAACGCATTTATGAAAGAATCCGCCGGGTCATCAACCGCCACGACGTCACTCTGGCCGTCATCAACTACGTGCTCGCGGAACCGCGGACCGCCGAGCAGACCCGTCGGCGCGGCTAGCAAGGGCCTCAGCCTCCACAGACTTTGACAGTTGTCTGATTGGCTGGCGTCGTCGCGCCGAGAGGCAGATCCGGCGAGGCCGGGGTCTAGTGGGGGACGGGCTGAGGAGGCGGGCGACTGCACGCTGGCGGTGGTGCAGCGGCCTCTGGACCGGCTGGAGGCTGTCGGCCAGATTGGCCGGGTTCGCTGGTGCTGGTGCTCGGTGTCACGGCGCTGGTGCCTGCGGACTGGCAGGTCTGTGGGTGGGCGGACTGGCTAGAAGGCATCTGACCCGTGTAGCACCATGGCTCCGGTTTTCCAGAGGATCTGCAGATCGAGGCCGAACGACCAGCTTTCTACGTATCGGAGGTCGAGGCGGATTGCTTCGTCGCATGACGGGTCTGATCGCCGGGTGACTTGCCATAGTCCGGTCAGGCCGGGCTTGACGGTGAGTCTGCGGCGGGTACGTTCGGCGTTCTGTGCCACCTCTTCTGGCAGTGCCGGGCGTGGTCCTACCAGAGACATGTCGCCGCGGACGACGTTGAGGAGCTGCGGGAGCTCGTCAATGGACCAGCGCCGCAGGCGGGCTCCTACTGGTGTGACGTGAAGTTGCCTGCGCGGCTCGGAAGTGCCGTCGGTGTCAGGAAGCGTGCTGGATGGGGCGGGGTCCGCAATCATGGTCCGGAATTTGTAGATCCGGAACGGGCGGCTGTTCTTGCCGATCCGGGTCTGGGTGAAGAGCACGGAGCCGTGGTCGGGCAGCCAGATCGCTGCGGCGAGCAGCGCCAGTAGCGGCGACAGCAGGATGAGCGCGGCCGCTGCGGCGCCGCGATCGAACAGGGTCTTAAGGACCAGGCGGGCGCCGCCGAGCTGGGCGTGATCCACATGGAGCAGGGCCAGACCGGGTTCTGGCCTGATGGTGGTCCGCGGCCCGGCCACGTCCAGCAGCGCCGGGGAAACGGACAGGCCTGTGCCGGATTTCTCCAGTTCCCAGGACAGGGTACGTAGCCGTGCGCTAGTCATTTCTGTGCAGGCCAGCACCGCG